>ERZ761602.3241-NODE-3241-length-23427-cov-4.734469_pt1 | contig 23427 bp, 11 predicted proteins | sample MGYA00512165_ERZ761602 | MGnify/ENA primary metagenome ERZ761602 (study PRJEB28899, sample SAMN02445085) | bioreactor sludge metagenome | biome: EBPR sludge; isolation source: Thorneside wastewater treatment plant | place: Australia: Brisbane, Thorneside...
GAGAGACACGAAGACGACGCCTGCGCCTGGATCGACGACGTGCGCACCGACGACGTGCGCACCGACGAGAGCACGCGCGGCGCGAAGCGCGAGAGCGAAAGAAGCAAGCGGCGCATCACTCGACCTCCGCGCGCGAGAGCGGGAAGAGCTGGAAGTTGATCTGAACCACCTGGCGAGGATCGTCCTCCAACGCCGAAAGCTCCAACAATTCGCGACGAAAACGCTGAATCCGTTCCTTGATGGTGCGCAGCCCGTCCTCGCTCAGGCAGAGCGTCAGCGAGGAGATGTCGCGATCGGCGGCGGGCACGAGATCGATCGCGCTCGCGGCGCGCTGCATCATCGTGCGGTGGTAGTTGCCGATGTGGAGCCCGCGCGTCTGCGGCCCCGTCGTCACGAGGTTCTCGGTCTGGCGGAGCGACCCGTCCTCCGCGCGCTCGAGCAGCCCGAGCTCGAGCAGCAAGTCGAGCGCCTCACGCGCCTCCGCGCGCGAGATCGCCGGCACCAGCGCCTTGGCGACCCACTCCGGATCGTCGCGAAAGTCGGGGCGCGCCGCGAGCTCGCGAATGGCCGGTAGGTACCAGGTCGAGTGGTACGCGGCGTGGTGCAGGTCGAGCTGGTGCGCCTGCCGGTAACGACGAAACCCCGTGAGCCGCCCGTAGGCCGCGTTCCGATCGGTCGCCGTCCGCGCCTGGTTGAACGCCACCAGCGCGGTGAAGAAGTCCGCCCCTTCGTCGTCGAGCCCACACGCCCGCGCGAACCGATCCGCCATCGCGGCGGTGAGGTTGCGGTCGCCGTCCATGACCAGCTTCAGGTAGTTCGGCGACTTCAGGCCCGCGCGCTTCGAGAACCCGCGGAACGAGAACCCTCGCGGGCTCGCCTTCTTCGCCTCGTAGAAGTCGCGGAGATACGCCCGGTAGTCCAGGTATCCGTAGACGTCGAGCTCTCGGGGGGCGCGCGGCATGTCGCCCTCCCATCGTGCGCCAACGAGGGCCTCGATCAAGGGCTGTGGACGGCTTTTCGTATACGCACAGAATACGTCGACACCCACCAAACATCCGCAATCCATACAGTTTCACGCCGAGACATCCGAATCTCACGCGTCCATAGTATTCAACCCCGGTCTGCAGATCGCGGGAACGCCGCCTTCACGTCCGGCTCTGATACCCTCGCGACCGTGCTTCGTGTCCTCGTCGCGGCCTCGTGCCTGATCGCCTGTGGCGACGCACCGGCGCCGACCTCGGAGCCCCACCGCCCGCGCATCGTCGAGCCGGCCGCACGCGTGGGCGACGTGGGCGACGTCCAGGAGCCCCGCGAGCCCGGGCCTCGCCTCCACGCGTCCGACGAACGTTCGGCGTTGCCCGAGGTCGCGCGTTGGTTGCCGGAGGCGCGTCGTTGCGGACGCTTCGGCGCGCGTCGTTACTGCAACGGTCCTCGTCGCGCGCCGGAGCCCGAAGGTGCGAGCGCGGAGCTCGCGTCGCAGCTCGGGCTCGGCACGCACCGCGCGGCGGCGGAGCTGATCCGCGCGAACCCGCGGCCGGAGTGGATCGCGGCGGTGCGTGGTCTCGTGGCGGCGCCGCGCTTCCCGATGACGTGGCCGGTCGACGAAGGGCGCTTCGGGCGCGGGGTGCAGCGACGGGGCCGCAAGGTCGTGCACCGCGGCGTCGACGTGACGGCCGAGGTCGGCACCCCGGTGCGCGCCGTCGCCGCCGCCCTCGTGGGCTACGCGGACAACACGGTCGACGGCTACGGCAACCTGCTCGTGCTCTTGCACGGCGGAGGCGAGGTCAGCGCGTACGCGCACCTCGACGCGATCCACGTGCACGCCGGTCAGCTCGTGGACGAAGGCCAGCTCGTCGCGCGCGCCGGCAACACCGGTCTGTCGCGCGGCCCACACCTCCACTTCGAGTGGCGCGAGGACGGCGAGCTCGCCGACCCGATGCGCCGCTTCGAAGAGGCGCACGTCCCGGCGTGGATGCGCCCGCTCCTCTTCGCCGCGCGCTGAAGGCGGATGGCCGGTTGCCGCAGGCCGCCCCACCGGACGGCGCGCAGCGGTTCCCGTGGGCGAGCGGCGCGTCCCCTCGAGGAAGCGGCGGGGATCGGTCACTCGCAGACGAGCGGGAGCGCTTCGAAGCCGGCGACCAAGTCGCGGTAGTCGTCGAAGACCACGCCGCCCATCGCGTCGCCTTCGAGGCGGTAGAGCAGCCGGTGCTCCGGCACGATGTCCGCCTCCACGTAGGCCGCGGCGTCCGACTCGCGGTTGCCGATGCCGAAGTCGATCGTCCGTCCGAGCGTCGCGCCCAGCGCGGCGAGCTCTTCGCGCTTGAAGGTCGCCGCCGCCTCGTTGAGCGCGCCGGTGAACGTGAAGGTCGTGTGCACGAGCCCGGGCGGTAGGCCGCGCTCGTCGAGCCATTCGTGGGTGCGCGTGGTGAGCCAGCCCGGTCGCGCGGTGAGGTAGAGGATGCGGTAGCCCCGCGAGGCCAGCGCGGAGAGCGCTTCCGGCGCGCCCGGCTGCACCGCGGGCGAAGGCCCGTTCAGCAGCGTGAGCACCTCCGCGTTCTCGCTCTCGGTGAGGGTTCCGTCGACGTCGCTGACCACGAAGCGCGAGCTCGGGCTCACGATCTCCACGAGCTGGTCGGCGGTCGTCCGATCGCCCTTCACCACGAAGTGGAAGCGATGCCGGCCGATCCCGAGCCGCGCGCTCTCGGGCACCTCGAAGAACACCCAGCCGCCCGTGTCCTCCACGCCGTAGACCGTCGGGTTGTCGCCGTCCTCGCTCGTCCGCACCGTGCCGAGCATCTCCCACGCGCCCACGCAGTCGCGCTGGAGCCACACGTCGACGTCTTCGTCTTGCAGATCGTCGTCGTTCACGCCGTAGGCGAACTTCGCGAGCGCGAGCTGCGTGTCGGTGGGCGCCAAGATCAGATCGCGACCACGGTGGCGCGCGCTTCCGAGGGTGGTGGTCGCGCCCGATTGAATCGGGTGCACCCAGTCCGTGCTCTCCCCCGGATCCGGTGGCGCGTCGTCGCAGCTCGGCGTCGGCGGACAGCTCGTGGGCCCCGCGTCGGGATCCTCGCCCGCGTCGCCCCGATCCGCCGCATCGACCGCCCCGTCGACGAGGTCACCGTCGACCGCCCCATCGAGCGAGCCCCCGTCCAGACCCACGCCGCCACCCGACCCCCCGCCGCACGCGAGGAGCCAAACCAAGCCACACACCCGTCCACGCATGGGCGGAGCAATAGCAGACACGGGTCGTGACGACGAGACGTCAGGCTACGCAATTTCCCACGTTCCACGGGCGATCACGGGTCGCTCGACGCACCCCGGCGACCCACTCGGCACGCCCGTCGCTCTCTCGGGCACGCACACTGCAGAGCGGCACGAACATGCGCACGTGGCACACCTTCGCACTGTCCGCCGCCCTCGCGGTGGGCTGCAGCAACTCGTACACCCCGGAAGACGAACCGATCGGCGGCGAGGGCGTGTGTTGCCCCATCGCGGACTTCTCGGGCTGCTCTCCCGGCTTCGATTCCCTACCCGCCGGGGGATGGGCTCCGCGCCGATCCGAGTGCGTCGCCACGATTCAGGGCTTCGACGGCCTGCCCTACGTGCGCAGGACCGACGCCCGAGGCTGCCCGACGCTGGTCGAGGACCGGACCGCGCCCAGGTGCGGGCCTTGGGACGCAGGTCCCTTCCCCGTCGACGGCGCCCCCTTCTTCCCCGACGCGGGTCCGCCGATCGACGCCGGCACGCCCTGCGACGGGCTCGGCCTGACCGCCTGCCTCGGCACGCCCGGCTGCACGCCCCGCTGGGACGACGCGTGTTGTCCTTCGTGCTTCGAGCCAGGAGAGCCGGTCGCGTGTGCCGATTGTTTTCGACCGACCTTCCACGATTGTGAGAGCACGGACATCGCGTGCTCACTCGTCGGAATCTCGTGTGGCATCGTGCCTTCCGAGTATTGTACGGGAGGTACCGTCGACTGCGCGGGCGCGAACCCGACCTCGCTCGACGCGTGCGATCGCTACGGCTGCATCCCGGCCTTCCCGAGCGGCGAGGGCGAGCCGCGCTTCGATGAAGCCGTCTGCGTGCCGGTGGTGGCCGGCACCTGCACCGCGTGGTGCCGGCGCCTGCCTCCGACCTGCCCGAGCGGCACGGTCCCGGAAGGCAACGGCTCCTGCTACACGGACCGCTGCGTGGCGACCGAGATCTGCGCGCCCTGAGCGCCCCCGCTCGCATGACGTGAAAGATCCACGCAACGCTTCGGAACGAATCGCGATTCGATGGAGTGAAGAAGACTCGCCTTTCGGAGCGTGACGCGCATCACGTCCGCCCGGCCGTGGGCGCAGCGACGCTCGCGCCATGCGTCGCTCCTCGCTCCTCCTCTTGCTTGCCGCGTGCTCGGGCGGAGGCTCCTCGCCCGTCGCCCCCAACGAGAGCCGTCCTCGATCGGAGCCGATCGAGAGCGTCGGGCTCGCCGTCACCCTGCCCTTCGCCGAGACCGCGGACGCGGTCCGCTTCCTCGATCGGCTCTTCGGCGATCTCGCTCAATCCGGCGATCGACACTCCGACACCGAGCTTCAATCTGGGTTGCGGCTCACGTCGTACCCCGACGAACGCACCCCCGAACAAGCCGTCATCGTGCTCGAGATGGACACGATGGCGCGCGATCCGCGGACCATCCTGCAGGTCCCGGCTAGCTACGCCTACGGGCGCGTGCTCGTCGACGCGTCCGAGGTCGCGTTCGCGCGCGCCGACGCGGTCGAGGCGGAGTCTCCGGGGAGCATGGAGCCCTTCGTCCTCGAATACCGCGCGTGGAGCCCGAACGGCGGCGTGCTCACGGTGCGCGCGCGCTTCGAGGCGAGCCGCAAGACCGTCGAGCTCGACACCACCACCCCCGAGACCTCGCTGCGCCCGAGCACGCTGAACACCCCCGCGTTCGTCGGCGAGCCGTGGGAGACCCTCGGCGGCACCGTCTGGTTCACGCTCAGCCGCGACGAGTTCGACTTCTTCTCCACCCGCGCCTACGGCCTCTCCGCCGGCGCGGAGCAGAACTTCTCCGACTTCCGTCTGCTACCGCACGACTGGCTGCGCCTCACCGTCACGCCGCAGCTCGAAGAGGAGCGCGTCGACGTCGCGTTCGAGGTGCTCACCACCGACGGCCGCCGCGTGCCCTTCGCGCGCGCCCCCGCGTCGCTCGTGGCGGGCGAACAGTTCCGCGAGAACGTCTTCCGCATGGTCGCGAACATGAACGCGACCGAGCGCGACACTCCAGGCGCCAGCGCGTCGTGGCGCGTGCCCTTCTACTACGACGACCCCGAAGGCGGCGGCGTGGTCAGCGTGATCGCGCAAGGTCAGGGCGGCGTGTTCCGCATCGCCTACGCGGTCGAAGCGCCGCGCAAGCGCCTGCGCGACGTGAGCTTCTTGCCCTACCAAGGCGTGGTCGAGGTGCCCGACACCCTCGAGCCGCCGCGCCGCTCCTGCGCGGACGTCGGCAGCGAGCCCGCGCTGCGCGGTCGGTTCCGCGTGCGCTTCGACGCCTCGACCACGGTGCGCGCGAGCGACGCGCTCACACACCCGCTGCGCGGTCCGATCTGGGGTGACGTCTTCCGCGCGGAGGACGTGACGCTCGGGGGACCGCGCGAGGGCGCGGAGCCGCTCGGCAGCTTCCAGTTCCCGGACGTCGACGCGACGGTGGCCGGCGAAGGGGTGGTCTATCCGATCGACCTGGATCTACCGGTCGGGGAGTACCAGTTGCTCGGCTTCATGGACGTCGACGGCAACGCCGATCCCGCGTCGCCGCGACCCGACGAGGGTGACCCCGTGACCTTGCCGATCGGCAGCTATCCGCTCGAGTGCGCGGAGCAGCCGATCGTGGTGGAGTTCGCGCTCCTGCTCCCGCCCGGGCGTTGAGCGCGTGCGCACGCGGCACGGAGTCGTCTCGAGGCCCGCGGGCTGCGTGACGTGCGCGCGGACGGTGTCGCGCACGCGGCCCACGGCCGTCGTTGCTTTCGTACGCACAGCGCCGCGCACGCGAGTCGCGGCCTTCGTCGCTCTCGCGTGCCCCACGCCGCGCACGAGACTCGCGGCCTTCGTCGCTCTCGCGTGCCCCACGCCGCGCACGCGACTCGCGGCCTTCGTCGCTCTCGTGCGCACGGCCCTCGGAACCTTCGCGCCCCTCGCTCGGCCGACGAGAGTCGCGGCGTTCGCCCGCACGGTCGTCGCGTGTGCCGCGCTCGCGACCACGCTCGGGGCGTGCGCGGACGAAGCGCCTTCGCGCGGCGAACATGCGAGCACGATCCTCGTCGACGGTGACACGGTGCTCGTCGCCTCGCCCGACGACGACGCGGTGGTGGCGCTGGACGCGGCGACGCTGGTGGAGCGCGCGCGGCTGACCATCGCCGGCGCACCGACGAAGCTCGGCCGCCTCGACGACTCACCCGCGGGCCCAGGCGCGCTCGTGGTCTCGCTCGCACAGGCCGCGGAGGTCGCGTGGATCGACCGGGGCCGCACCCTCGAGCACGCGCGGGTCGTACGAGCACCGGTCCCCTGCGGCGGCACCGGCGCCGTGCTCGCGCTCTCGACGAGCGACGCGCTCGTGGCGTGTCCGCACGACGACCGCCTCGTCCATCTCCGCGACGCCGCCGTGCTCACGACGTACGCGAGCCCCGGCCGACCGACCTCGCTCGCGCGGCTCGGCGATCGCATCTACGTCGGGCTCTCGCGCATCGGCCGCGTGCGTGTCCTCGACGCGATCACCTTCGCGACGGTCGAGGAGCACTCGCTCGAGTCGACGCCGGGGGTCGCGGCGGTGCAGCTCGACGCCTTCGCCACCGACGGCGCCGCGCTCATCGCGAGCTACCAACGCGTCGACTTCGATCGCGATCGCAGCCGCGATCCGCGCCTCGGCGGCTACGGCGCGGTCCTCGACGGAACGCCGCGCCTCGAGCCGCGCCTGCTCGCATCCTGCGGCGGGCGCTACGCGCGCTTCGACGGGAGCGAGCGCGTCGCGAGCGGCCCCTCCGCGCTGGCGTTCGACGCGGCGAGGAGGCGCCTCTGGATCGCGCATCGACAGACCGGCAACGTCGTGCTCGTCGCGTGCGACGGAGGGAGCTCCGGCCGAGGGCTCGCGGCGCCGAGCGAGCGAGAAGCGCGTGTGCTCGGCGCGGTGTACGTCGGTCGTGGCCTCGAGGGGCTCGCGCTCTCGGACGACGGCGCGGTCTTCGTCGACGTCGCGTTCGACCACGCGATCGCGAAGGTGCGCGAGGTCGAGGGCACGCCGTCGATCGTCGCGCAGCGCACGCGATCGCTCGGGTCGACCGCGATGAGCGCCGCCGCGTTGCGCGGGCGCGCGCTCTTCCACGACGCGCGCGACACCCAGCTCACGCCGAGCGGTGTCGTCGCTTGCGCGAGCTGTCACCCCGGCGGCGGCGAGGATGGGCTCGCCTGGTTCCTCCACACCTCGAGCGTGGGGCCCAAGCTGCGTCGCACTCCCCCCGCGTGGGGCGCGCGACGCGCGCTGGCGCCATACCACTGGGACGGCGAGCACGAGAGCGCGCAGGAGCTCACGCTCGGCACGATCCGCGCGCTGCTCGAAGGCGACGGCCTGCTCGTCGAGCTCGACGCGATCGCGGCCTACATGGAGGAGCTCGCGCCGCCGCCCCCACGCCCCGCCGACGAACCCGTCGCGGCCGCGCGCGGCGAGGCGCTCTTCGACGCACGCTGCGCGAGCTGCCATCCGGGCGGCGGCAGCGACGGCCTCGCGCACCCGATCGTGCCCCCGAGCGACGACGACGCCGCCTCGCTCGAGCGCGCCTTCACGCCGACGTTGCAGGCCGTACGCGCGCGGCCGCCCTACCTGCACGACGGACGCGCGGCGACGCTGCGCGACGTCCTGACCACCGCCGATCCGAACGCTCGCCACGGCGCAGCGGACCTGCCCGAAGACGAGCTCGACGACCTCGTCGCCTACCTGGAGACGCTCTGATGAATCTGCCTCGGCGCCACCCAATCGGACGAAGCGCGGACGAACGAAGCGCGGACGAACGACGCGCGAGCCCACGACGCGCGAGCCCACGACGCGCGAGCACGAACGGAGCTGCGATCCGACGAGCCGGTGCGTTGCTCGCGTCGCTCGCGCTCTTCGCGTGCGGCGACGACGACGCCATGGTCGACGCGCACGTCCCCGCGCTCGACGCGGGCTCGGACGCTGGAGCCGACGGCGGCCCGACGCGAGACGCAGGTCCCCCGCTCGAGCCCCTCGATCGCCCCGCGCTGCCCGCCGCCAACGCGGTCGGCCCGGAAGACCCACGCCATCCGGGGATGATCCGATTTCTCTGGGACACGTGGGACGTCGAGGTTCGTGACGCCTGGCCCCCAGCGGAGTTCATGCTCGCGCTGATGGCCGACGACGAGTTCGGCGATCAGTTCGCTCGTTTCGGATTCCTCCACGACCCGAACGACGAGTTTCCGGTCGGCTTCAAACGCGGCACCTCCGACGCCACGCGTGTCCACGAGACCTGCGCGCTCTGTCACGTCGGCGAGCTCCCCGACGGGCGCGTCTGGCTCGGCGCCCCCAATCGCCGCCTCGATTTCGGTGGATTTCGGGTCGCCGTACACCGACGGTGGGTCGCCGCAGGAAACCCGCCGCTCCTGACGGAGCTCGAAATCGAAAAGTCTGAGCGGCTTGGTCCGGGTCGAACCGGCGCAGAGACCGGCTCGTTTCCCGAGGTGATTCCGGTCGACTTTCCGACCTACTTTTCGCTCGGAACACGCGGTCGCCTCAACTACCTCGGCACCAGTCGGGACGTGCGCTCGGAGGCGTATCTCGGGATCTACGTCTTCGGAGCCGGTTACCCGAACGACGACGAGGCTCTCGTTCCTTTCCCGACCGAGGCGCGCACGGCCGAGTTCTTGGCGTTCTTCTCCGAGATGTCCGCTCCCACCGGGCCTCCGCAGGAACCGACGCGCGTGGCACGCGGAAGGGCACTCTTCGTGAGCGAGGGCTGCGAGAGCTGCCACCGCGACGACTCGACCCAGCTCGGGGTCACGCCGTACGCGAGCGACGGCGTCGAGAGACGGCCGAGCGAGGCGCACCCACGCGGCGCGATCGCCACGAGCCGCGGGCACCGGATCTTGATCGACGGGGACGGAGAAGGCGGCATGGAGGACGACCGCTCGGACATCATCACCTTCGTTTTCCGGCGACGCCTCGCGGTGGGGCCATCGGACGGCTACCGCACAGCCGACCTCCGGGGGATCTGGTCGAGCCCTCCGTACTTGCACAACGGCAGTGTGCCGACGCTCGAAGACTTGCTCCGACCTCCGGCCGAGCGTCCCACCACGTTCGAGCGCGAAGGCTTCCTCGTCGACACGTCGCGCCTCCACGAGGGCAACGAAGGCCACGACTTCGGCACCGATCTGTCCGAAGAAGATCGCGACGCGTTGGTCGCCTACCTGCGCACGCTCTGAGCGAGTCGCGCGCGAACGCATCGGATGGCGTGCACGCTTCGATCGCAGGATGCGCTCCGCGCGCGACGCGTTCGTGGATGCGCTCCGCTGCGCGACCACCCGACGCGATCGCAGGATGCACTCCTCCGCACGATCACTGCACGCGGAGGCTCGCGATCAATCCGTGAATCTCCCCTGACGGCCCGCCCGTACCGACCACGAAGCGATCGAACGTCTCCACCGCATCGAGCCCGGCCGGGACGTCCTCCGTGTCGACCGTCTCGCGCGCTCGGAGCGTCACGCCCTCCGCCGACCAGCTCGCTTCGACGTCGATCACGCGACCATCACGGACGCTCGCGCCGTGCAGATTCCATACGAAGGGTCCTCCGGTCGCGGCGAAGGTCACGCGAGTGTCGAGGCTGTAGTAGAGGTTGACGATCTGCGGGTCGCTCGCGAAGAGCACGATCGTTCCGTCGTGCAGCCGCGTCCACGCGTCGACGAGAACGCGCGCGGAGATCGAGGCCCGGTCGCGCGGCACGTTGCCCGCGGTGGCGTAGGCCAAGACGTCACCCTCGCGTGGACCGAGCGAGCTCGGATCGCGTCGGTTGCTCTCCGCGCGCGCCCCCGCGACGAAGAGCAACGGCCCGCTCGCGGCGAACGTGCGCGCACCACCGCGGAGGACCCGCACCACGGCGTCGGGGTCGCCCGCCTCCTCGGTCACGATCCACACGCGGTGCCACCCGTCGCCCCAGCGCTCGTCGTGCGCGCGGAGCCCGCCTTCGGCGAGCGCTGCGCCGTCGAACGAGAACGTCGCGCGTCCGCGAAGCCCCAGGTCGAGCTCGAGCGACACGTCGGCCACCGCCGGCCGCACGAAGAACGAGAGCACCTGATCGTCGTCGGCCCCGAGAGGCAGCGTGACGTGATGCTCACCTTCCCCGATTCCGTCGAGGCGCTCGACCTCGATCGCATCACCCGGCCCCGGCTCGGTCGCGCGCGAAACCGAGAGCCCGAGGACCGGTCGGTCGACCAGGGCGATCGTCGTGGCGCTCGACTCCGTCTCCGCGAGGTAGCCACACACCGCCGCGGACGCGAGCGCATCGGGCGCGTCCGCGGGTGCGTTCGGTCGACACGCGATGCGGGGCCACCGTGGGCCCACGCGATGAAGGCGTCGCGCTCCTTCCTGCACGAGGTCGACGTACGCATCGCTCTCGCGCGCGAGCGGGAGTGGCACCGCGCTGCCCCCCACGCGCGCGAGCGTCCCGGTGAGCGCCGCGAAGCGCGCGGGCACGTCGAGCTCCGCGGGCAGCTCCGACACCGAGAGCCACGCGATCGCAGCGGAGTCGTCCACGGCGCCCACCACGAGCGCGCCCTCGTACGTCGCGTCGTTCCCGGCGAACGTCGCGAGCTCGCGCGCGTTCACGAAGACACGCGTCGCGTCGAGGGAGCGCGCGATCACGACGTGCTGCCACGCACCAGGCGAGAACGCCGCGTCGACTCGACCCTCCCCCACGATCAGCGACCCCTCGGGGTCGAGCGCCACGCGGAGCGGCGCGGAGACCAGCTCCGCGTCGGCGGCACCGACGGGCGCCGCGAGCACGAGCTCGATCACGACCGACGTGGGGGTCGCGATCGCGCCGACGTAGCGTCCACGCGCGGCACGCGTGCCGTCGACGAACGGCCCTCGGATCCCCACCTCACCGCCCTCGCTCGACAAGCTCGCTCCGACTCGCGCCGGCCACGCCTCGCTCCGTGCGTCCTCCCCTCGCAGCAGCAAGAGCGGCGCGACGTCGCCGAGCACGCGATCTCCGAACGCCGACGTGCCCGACGTGTCGAGCGGTGCCTCGAAGCGACCTCGGTCGGCGTCGACGCCCGCGTCATCGCGTGACCCGCCGATCACGTACTCGTCGGCGCAGCCCAAGACGCCGAGGAAGAGCACGACGGCGAGGGCGCGTCCGCGACGCATCGCGCTCAGGATGCACGACCCGCGGCTCGACGTCGACGCGTCGGCCGGAGGCTCGCCACGAAGAAGCCGCGCAATCGAAAAAAAGCCCGGCCGAAGCCGGGCTTTCTTTCGAAGTTTCGAGCGACCTCAGATGCCGAGGCTGTTCGAGATGCCGTACTCACCCTGAAGCTGGATCAGGTACTCGAGGAACGACTCCTGCGACTCGATCGAGCGACGCAGCGCGAGGATCTGGGCCGGATCCGTCTCGGCCTCGAGCTCGTTCTGCAGATCCACGAGGCGACGCAGGATCTGGAAGCCCAGCTGCTCCTCCTCGAGGTTGTAGGTGAAGCGGGGGCGCACCTTCACCGCCACGTAGGGCGTGTGCAGGCGGTCCGAGCTGTAGATGACGTACGTCGCGTCCTCCGACGTCGCGCAGTCCGCGTCCCCCCCACCGACGATCGGGTGAGTGGTGCCGGGGATGCGGTCGCCGTAGGCGCAGGCCGGGGATCCGTCCGGCTGCACGTCCGGGATGTCGTGGCCCGTTCCGTCGCCGAGGCGGAAGATGATCAGGCGCTGCTCGAACGACGAGTCGTAGAAGACCGGGAACTGAGCGAGCGCGAGGATCGTCGCCCACGAGCGGAGCACGACGTTGGTCGTGCCGCCGAGCGCCGGCTCCGGGTACTCCTCGTCGTGGTTGCCACCGCAGGGCACCGCCTCGGCACCGATGCGGCAGTTTCCACCGAAGAGACCGAAGCCACGGTCCCAGTTCATGTGGACGATGTCCACGTCTCCACCCCCGGCGTCGACGACGCGCGGCGCGAACCAGCGCGGCTCGTCGAGCACGATACCCCCGAAGAACTCGGTGATCTCGGTCGGGAAGAGGTCGTAGTAGTTGAGGTAGAAGCGCTCGTCGATCGTGAAGCTCAGGCCCCAGTCACGAATCGCCAGCGCGAGGAGCGCGTAGAACTTGTCGTAGAAGACACCGCCCTGCTCCGCGCGGAAGAAGCCCTGGTGGCCTTCCTGGAACTTCGTCCACATCCCGAAGCCGTCACCGGCCTCGAGCGTGAAGTCTGCCCCCGCGATCTCACCCTCGCCCATGAAGCGGTAGGTGCCGTCGTCGCCCTGCACGTACGAGCCAGCGTCGGGCAAGTTCACGAGCTCCATCATCCAGTTCATGCCGATGATGGACGCCTCGTACTGATCCTCGAGACCCATCGGGCCGCTCTGGTTGCCCACGTTCGACTGGAACCCGGGCTCGTAGAACACGCGGAAGAAGAGGTGCTGGTACATCTTCGCGACGTCGATGACCGACCCGAAGCTGCTCGCCACGCGCGGACCGGCGCTGAAGAAGCGACGGTTGTAGCTGGTGGCGTAGCCCTCGTACCAGCGACGGCGGTAGTGATCGACTGCCTCGGTGAAGGACTCGCCAGCGTCGCCGGTCGAGCACCAGCTGAGGTCGACGCTGCGCTCGTCGTTGCAGAAGAGGTAGCGCACGGGGAAGAAGTCGGTGACCCCGTCGCCGTCCGCGTCGGAGACGTACGGACGCGCTCCGAAGTAGTAGTCCTCGACGTCGCGATCGTAGTTCGAGCAGATGCAGTTGCGGTCACCGCCGCACTCGGTCTGCAGACGCGCGTAACGCGGGTGCTTCACGCAGCGCTGGTAGATCGCCTGGTCCCCCGGGCCGGGGCCCGGGCAGTCGGTGTCGACCGTGCAGGATTCGCCACCCTGGTACGACTCGACCCAGCGACGCGGCGTGGTGTGCGACGCGAGGAGCGGGTTGTACAAGCGCGACACGCGAGGGTTCACCCGCGGCTCGCCCTCGTACACCTCGACGAGGTCGAAGTAGTTCCACACCGTCGCCGCCACGTCGTACCGGCCGAGGCCGGAGGTGTCCGACTGGTCGCCGTTGTAGTCCATGATGGAGCCGGTCATGTAGTTGTGGGCGCCACGCGCCGCGCGCTCGTTGCGCACGTTGCGAAGGGCCTCGCCGTACGCGCCCAGCTCCTGGTTGCCGAGGTAGCCGTCGCCATTGGCGTCGAACGCCTCGTAGCGCGGGAGCTCGAGGCCCTCGCCGACCACCAGGTTGAAGTAGCCGTCCGCGTAGTTGTTGCGGTCGAAGCTCGCGCCGAAGTTGTGACGCAGACCCACGCTGTGGCCGATCTCGTGGTGCTGCACGGCGCGCATGTTCATCTGCTGGATGCGGATGGACGCCTCGCCGAGCGGGCGATCACGGAACGCCTCGGCCCAGTACTCCCAGTAGCGGGCGCGGAGGAAGTTCCGCGGGTCCGTCATCTCGGAGAAGTCGTAGCCGACGATGCCCGCGCGGTGCGCGATCTCGCGGTGGCGGTTGATCGTGCGGACGTGATCCATGCCGCGGAAGGGCGACATCTGATCGAGAATGTCGGGGTTCGTCAGGTTCGACGCCGTGTCGTTCGGGTTCAGCGACGCCGCCACGTAGGACTGCGCGCCGTTCGCGAAGTGCGCGTTGAGCGACTGACGGCCGATCGACTCCATCAGCTGCGTCTCGATGGAGGTGCCCGCGAGGTTGCGCATCCGATCCTGGAAGATGTTGAATCGCGCGCCGTCGCCGTGGAGCGTCTCCGCCTTCGGCATGAGGTCCGCGAGACGCTCCATCAGGATCTCCCGGCGGACGTCGCCGACCGGGAGCGCCGGACGACCACCGCCGACCTCGTTGCTGAAGCCGTCGCTGCCCGAGGGCGCGATGCCGACCGGGAGCTCCGTGCGGCCCGTGACGCGACCGAAGTAGTCGCGCATCGAGTCGCCGGCGACCCAGCCCTCCGCCATCGACGGATCGTCCGTGGAGCCACAGCCTTCGTCGCTGATGCAGCGGAGGACCTGGAACCACTGGGTCGCCACCATCGTGAGGTTCTGGCTCACGATGCTCGCGTAGTTTGCGTCGGCGGTGATGAGCTCACCGCTGATCGGATCGGCGCGGATCTCGGAGACTCCACCGAAGTAGGTCCCGACCTGGTCGATGTAGTTGAAGAACTGGTAGCGGATGTCGCCCTGCTGCTCGTAGCGGACGCGCGCTCCCTGGTCGTCGACCACCTCGCCGCACGCCTGTTCGGCGTCCGTACGCCACCAGTCGCAGGCGTTCGTCTTGAGGAGGAACATGCACTCCTCGCCCACGAACTCCCAACGGTACGCGCCCGGGATGGTGTACTCGTCGTAGCTCTGCGGACGCGCCGGCTCGTCGAAGCCGTCCACGTTGCGGATGTGGCACTGGTACGGGTTGGCGAGCCCGAGCGCCGTCCACTCCTCGGGGGTGACGAACGGGTTGTACTCGGCGGGACAGCTGCCGTCGCCGTCCGCGTCGTCCGCGGAGCCCGCGAAGCAGTACGCCGTCGGATCGTCGTTCTGGACGGGGATGGTCACGCTTCCGAAGTTCGGGAGGTCGAGACCGCGCGCCGCGCGCCAGCCGCGCATGAAGACCTCGTTCCAGTTGCCCACCGTCTCGAAGGCGGCCTTGACGAGGTGCGTCGGGAAGCCGTCGTTGAGGTGGTAGACGACCGGGCGGATCTCACGCTGCTCGAGCGGGATCGTGCAGCGACGCGCCGAGCGGTCGCAGATCGAGCCGGCGACGCCACCCTCGGTGCCGTAGCGACCGTCGCACTGCCAGTCGCTCACACACGCGGTGTCGGTGAGCGAACGCTGGAAGAGGTTGTGCTGCGGACGGTAGAACGTGAGGAGATCGGTCTCGCCGAAGTCACCCGTGAGGCCGCCCTCGCAGATGTTCTGCTCGGTGTTGCAGGAACGACCGCGCGTGGTGTCGTAGCAGCGGCTCTGACCCTCGGCGCAGACCTGGCCGGGGGGGCAAGCGCAGACCGCGCCGCCCGGGCACTCCGCGTCGGTGGTGCAGAACGCGCCCGCGACGAGGTCCCCGCAGTGCGCGTCGCCCGCGCAGAACTCGCCGAGCTCGCCCGGGTTCTGGCCGCCGCGCACGTAGGTGCGCTGGTAGGTGCGGAAGGTGCCGAAGCGGTCGAACTGCGAGTGCGACTGCTGCGCCGACGCGAACGTGTGGTTCGGCGGGACGCGGAGGAACGCGGTGCGCACGGGGACGGAGACCGTCTGGCAGGGCCCACCGCCGACGAAGAGACAGCTCCCGCCGGGCGAGAACATCGTCATCGTGGTGAACGACATGTAGTGGACGGTGTCCGCCATGTCGGCCGGCCACTCGTCCGCGAGGCGGTAGTCCGGATCCTCCGCGACGCGCACGAACTGCGGGGCCCACTCGGCCGGGAAGTCCGGGTTGGAGCCGGGCTCCTGGATGAAGGCCGCCGACTCGCGCTGCCACGTGCCCTCGAGGTCGACCCAGTCCGTGAGGAAGGCGAACGACTGCGCGTGGTTGATCGACCAGTCGACGCGCATGAACTGCCGCTCGTACCAGCGGCGGTCGGACGTGTTCTCTTCGATCACGTTCGCCACTTCACCGGTGACGGGGTTGTACTCGCGACGGATGTCGACGTGGTTCTCGATGGCGAAGGCCGCGAGCGGCTGACCACGGAACTCCGGCGCACGACCGTCGTCGTTGCCGCCGTCGATGAGCTCGTAGCTGCGGTAGGCGTAGAGGAAGTCCTCGTCGATCACCCAGCGGATGCGACCGATCGCGGCCGACTGGCCGCTGTCGAGCGCGAGGTCGGTGAAGGCCGACCCGCCCGGGAACATGTAGAGGGAGGCGCCGGCGCCCACGAGGGTGGCGTCGCCGTCGGCCTCGACGACCGACTGCAGGGTCCACCACTCGCCTTCGAAGATGCCCTTGTCGACGAGGTTGGCTTGCGTTCGGTCGATGATGCCGAGCGTGTCGCCGCAGCCGAGCGCGAAGAGCGCGGCGACGAGCGTGAAGGAGAGGGAGCGGATGCTCATGGACGAGACCTTCATCTGAGGAAAGCGATTGGATTCGTGGCTCATCGTCGTCTCCATCAGAAGCGAAGGTAGCTGCCGATCCCGAACTGGGACTGGAGCTGGATGAGCTGGAAGAAGAACGACTCTTGTTCGCGGAGCCAGCCGTCGATGCGGTCGACCTCCTCGCCCAAGCGCGCGCTGTCGGTCGGGATCGTGTATCCGAGCGCCGCGAGGCGCGCGCGTTCGTCCGCCGTGAGGTTGTTGATGTTGTTCGGCGTGCCGCCGAACTCACCGAGGTACGTGCGCAGCATCCGGAAGATGAAGGCCGTCTCGCGTGCGCGGCGCACCATCTCGAAGCCGAGCGAGCGCTGGTTGGGAACGCCCACGCTGGCCTCGACCTGACGCGCGACGAACGTCTTGCCGTAGCGCTCGCTGAAGTACTCGACGTAGTCGGCGTCGTTCTCGTCCATGCCCTCTTCGTAGGCCACGTCACCCGAGTCGGGCAGGAAGCAGTTCCCGTTGCCCGCGATGCACACGTACATCTGGTTCTGGAACGACGTGTCGAAGAAGACGGGGAAGTCGCTGAGCGCGAACACCGCCGCGAGGAACTGGAGGGTCGAGATGCTGCCGGGGTCGAGGACCTCGAGCGACTCGTAGTTCTCGACCGGATCCGGACGGCAGGTCGCCGCGTCGGAGCAGTCGCCGCGGTAGAAGTCCATGTAGACGATCCGCGGGTCGTTGCAGCGCGGGAAGGTGCCGCTTCCGCACGTGACGCGGGGCGCGACCGCCTCGGGCTGGTCGAGGATCAGACCCTGGAAGATCTGCTGCATCTCGACCGGGAAGAGGTCGTAGAAGTTCGTCCAGAAGGGCACGTCGCGGGTGTAGCTGCTCGCGAAGCCGCGGCTCGTGAGCAGCTGCATCACGAACCACTTCTCGTAGAACGTACCGATGACCTCGATGCGCTGGATGCCCGAGAGGCCCGACTGGTACTCGGAGAACTGGTAGCGCGCCATGCCGAGGGGCAGGGAGAGCTGCGCACCCGAGACGCCCGCGTCGAGGCTGGTCAGGCGGTAGCGCTGCCAACCCTCGTCGAACGAGTACGAGCCGATCGAGGGCTGCGCCATGATGCGCGCGTAGAAGTTCATGGTGTCCGCCGTGGCCATGAACTGGTCCTCGAAGCCGAAGGCGCCGGTGCTGTTCCGGAACTCGGGATCGATCTGGTAGTTGTAGAGGAGGTTCTGGAAGATCGACTGCAGGATGTTGAGCTGCCGATCGATCAGGCGACCGAAGAGGTAGGTACCGAGGTCGAAGTTCCGGCGGTAGCGGCGGAAGTTCGTGAAGAGGTACTGACGGTCGTACGCCTCGCTGATGTTGCGGACGATCTCGCGGTAGCTGTCGCCCTCGTCGAAGCGGTGGCAGTCCGCGCGGGTTCCGACGCGGTCGTCCGTGCAGAACTTGTAGGGGACCACCGCGAAGTCCGGCGTGCCGGTCGTCGGGAGGGCCGCCGCGTCCGCGTCGAAGTTCGAGCAGATGTTGCCGACCGCCGCACCACCGCGCGGGTTCGGAACGCACGTCTGCGTGAGACCCGACGCCGCGTTGCCCGCGAGCAGATCCGGCGAGCCGGCCGCGAAGGGGCAGTCGTTGTCGACGTTGCAGCTCTCGCCGCCCTGGTAGTACTTGACCCAGAGGCGCGTGCCGGTGAGCGGGTTGAGCTGCTCGACCGGGAGACGCGTCTCGCGGTTGTCGTAGATCTCGACCACGTCGGCGTACGCGAAGCTGACCGCCGCATCGTCGTAGAGGCCGATGCCCTGCGCACCGCCGCCGACGCGCTGGTACCACTGCGCCGTGTACTCCATCGTCGAGGAGTCCATGTAGCGGTCGATGCCGGCGAGCTCGCGGAGCTCCTTGGTCTCGTTGTACGCGTCTTCCCAGTCCTGCTGCTCGACCGGGCTGAGGCCGACCGTTCCGTCGACGTCGAAGTCGGCCGGATCGGGGAGCGGGAACGCCTCGTTGATGACGTAGTAGGGACGGCCGTAGTTCCCGGTGTCCGCGCTCGCCGCGAAGCTGTGGCGCAGACCGAGGCAGTGGCCCATCTCGTGGAGCTGCGTCTGGTAGTAGAGCAGCTGGTTGAGCACGATCTCGAGGCGCGGACGCGACCAGTCACGGTGGCGGTTCACGAACTCGAGGACCGAGTTGTCGATGAACTCGTTCGGGAGGTGCACGTTCTGGCGACCGATCTTGTTCTCGGTCTCCGTCTGGCGCGCCAGGAGCTCGGTCGCGCTGATGCGGAACGGCGACACGCGGTCGAGGATGTTGTCGTTGATGTCCGCCGGACCGAAGCCGCTCGGGAGCGTACGGATGCCCGCCATCGCGAGCGTCTCGTGGTTCTCCATCAGACGGCGCTCGATGTCGGTCCCCTCGAGCTGCTGGATGCGGTCGCTGAAGATGCGCGCGCGACCCTCGTTGCCCCGGAGGAGCTCGCCACGCGACGCGAAGCGGTCCATCAGGTTGCGCACCTCTTCGCGGCCCGGGATGAGGTTCGGGGCGCGCGTCGCGACCGAGAACTCTTCGCGCGGGGTCGCGGGCGGCTGGATGTTGCCGATGTTCTCGATGTACGAGCGGACGTCCTCACCGACGACGAGGTCGCGCGGCTGAGTGCGGCCGTTGATGAGGTCGTACCACTGCAGCGCCGAGGTGCGGTAGCCGTCGAGCGCGGGGCCACCGATGTTGGCGTCGCCCGTGATGAGCTCGCCGGTGACCGGGTTGCCGCGGAGGGTCGCGACGCCGAGGAAGCCGGTGCCCGGCTGGTCGACGTAGCTGAGGTACTTGAAGCGGAGGTCACCGCGCTCCTGGCACTCGAGGCCCGTCATCGTCCCGCCGTTGGCGGCGATCGAGGCGCGGTTGCAGGTGTTGATGCGGAGCACGTTGACGCACTCGCTGCCGACCATCTGCGCGCCGTACCAGCCGTAGAAGTCTTCGTCGCTGAGGCCGGGCGAGTTCAGGTCGGGCTGCGCGCCCGCCGGGACCTGCACGTAGCAGTCGAAGGGGTTCGTCGCGCCAGTCTCGGCGGGGGGGACGAAGGGATCGTAGCCGCCGGGGCAGGTCGGGTTGATGACGGTGCCGTCACGCGGATCGGTGATGCAGTAGCAGTAGCCGTCCGGGTTCTCGGTCTGGCAGGAGATGTCCGGGTAGCTCGGCTCGGCCTGGCCGCGGAGGTTGCGGACGAGGCGCATGTACGACTCGTTCCAGCGACCGACGAGGTCGAAGCTCGGCTCCACGAGGTGCGCAGGAAGCTCGTGCGTGGTGTACCAGACGATCGGGCGGACGCGGCGCTCGGCGTACGGGACCGGGTTGCCGGCTTCGTCGACCCAGTCGTACCAGATGTTCTGGCGGTTCGCGGAGTAGTTGAGGAAGTCGGTCGAGCCCCAGCTCGGATCGTCCGCCTGGCTGCTGCGGTCGTAGGTGTTGCGCTCGAGGCGGAAGTAGCCGTGGCGGTCGAAGCGCGTGTCGTTCCAGTTCACCGCCTGGTACTGACGGCGCGGGCTGACCTTGAGGAAGCTGTTGCGGATGTAGACCGCGGTGGTCACGCAGTTCGGCGCGTCCGCGTAGGGCGAGATACACCAGTTGACCATGCCGCCCGTGAACGGGTCGGGGACGTTGCCAGGCGAGAGCAGCTCCTGGGTGACGAAGCTGAAGTGGTAGAGCTCGCCCTGCTCGTAGTCGTTGAAGAGGTCGCGGTCGCCCTGATCGCAGGTGGTGTCCGCGGCATCCGCGCAGCGCATGAAGTCGTACTGCGGCTGCCAGGAGTCCGGGAACTCGGACGCGCCCTGGATGAAGAGGTCCGCGGGCTCACGGTTGTAGAAGCCGATGACCTCGTAGAGGTTGGCGATCTGGCCGTAGTAGCCGGGGAGGTGGTTCTTCGACCAGTTCACGCGCATGAACTGGCGCTCGTACCAGCGGCGGTCCGTGTCGTTCTCGACGAGGACGTTCTGCTCTTCGCCGGTGAGCGAGTTGTAGGTGCGGCGGATGTCGAAGTGCGACTCGACGGTGAAGGCCGCGACCGGGTGCGTGATCGCCTCGCCGGGCGTGCCCGCGGCGTCACCGGTCGGGTTGATCCCCTCGATGATCTCGTAGTCGCGGTACGCGTAGATCATGTCCTCGTCGATGACCCAGCGGACGCGAGGCATCGCGCCGAGGTCACTGCCGACGAAGTCGATCGCGGCGTCGCCCGGGTACGTCCCGATACCGGCGGCCTCGTAGTCGACGTCGATGACGACGCGCGAGTAGTACCAAGAGCCCGTGAAGAGCCCCTTGTCCACCACGTTGACGCCGACTTGGTTGACCGGCGCCTGAGCGTCGCCGCAAGCGAGCAGCCCAGCGAGGGCGGCGATCGAAGTCCAGGAAAGGTACGAGCGATTCATCTGTAGAGGCCTCCGGGAAGTTCCACTCCCAAGGTCCGGGGCAGCCCCCCGAGTGCGTCCGACCCCTTCACCCGAGGTCCGCGACGTCCGTTCGGGCGTCAGAGGACGCACGAAAAGAGGCGGAGGGATACCGCCGCCCGGAATAAATCGCAACCTGCGTGCCACCGAAGGTCGATTTCGATTCAAGACATCGAAATCATTGAGAATATTACCTCGTGACGACCTCGATGCCCGGGGGCGTCGATCGTCGGAGCGTGACGGAGGGGGTCGCTCGCACGGGAGATCCCTCGGATCCGCCGGAGAAACGCGGCGTAAGGGATTTGACGTCGGGCGAGGAAGGCTCCGAGGAGGGTCCCAGAAGCGGGAGGTCCGTCACAGTCCCGCGGTTTGGAGCGCGTTTCGGACCTCCGCGAGCACCCGTTCGGCGGATTCGAGGGCGCCTTCGAGGTAGCCGACGTGCTCGCGGGCGGTCTCGGTGCCCGCGAAGTGGAGGCGTCCTTCGGGGGCTCGGAGGGCGCGGCTCGACGAGGTCAGCGCGCCCGGTCCGAAGAGCGACACCGGGCAGCCGCCCACGAAGGGCTCGGCGGCCCAGTCGTGCAGGACGAGCTCGGAGGGTCGACGGGCTTGGGAACCGAAGGCCTGCGCGAGGGTTTCGAGGACCTCCGTGCGTTGGGCTGCCAGTGGGCGCTGCGTGAGCTCGCGGGCGTGGCGACCGACCACGAAGCCGACGAGCGCGGGCTGATCCCCAGAGAAAGAGGTGTTGTCGAAGGTCACGCTGAGGGGTCCGCCCCCGGAGACGAGCTCGCCGCTCAAACCAGCCTCGCGCCAGAAGGGGCGATCGTAGAGCGCCAGGACCTTCACGGTGGAGCCCATGAAGGCGCGGCGATCGAGGTCGGCGCGCGCGGCGGGCGGGTCGAACACGATCGTACGACGCTGGGTCGGAGGGAGGGCGAGCACGGCTCGGTTCGCGCGGACCCGGAGGGTGCGGCTCTGCACCGTGACGCCGTGCGCGTCCTGACGGACCTCGAGGACGGGCTCGCCGACGTGGACGTCGAGGCCGTCGAGCAGGCGACGCGAGAGGTTCTGGGTGCCGCCGACGACACGTTCTTCTTGGGCGCCGCCCCGAGTGCCCGCGAGGCTCATGAACCCGCCGCCCGCGTCGAGGTAGGCGAGGAAGAAGAGGGCCGACAGATCGGCCGCTTCGGCGCCGAAAATGGTGCGGATCGCGGCGTCCATCGCGCCGCGGGTGGCGGGGTCGAGGCGGTAGCGGGCGCGGACGGTCTCGAGGGTCTGGGCGTCGAGGCGCTCGGCGTCGGGAGCGGTCATCGGATCGACGATCGAGACGCGGCGGCGTTGGCGCTCGAGGCCCATCAGCGCGAGCTGCATCCGCAGGAGCTGAGGGATCGAGAGGCTCGGGATGTCGCCGCGGTACGTGCGGCGGCGAGCGCCGTCGAGGAAGACCTTCGTGCCTTCGGTGAAGGTCGGGAAGGTGGCGAGGCCGAGCTCTCGGACGAGGCGCGTGACACGTTTCTGAGCGGGGCCGATCCACTGACCGCCGAGGTCGAAGGTCGAAGCGCCGAGGGGGCGCGTCAGCGTGCGGCCCCCGACCTCGTCGCGCGCTTCGAGGACGGTGACCCGAAGACCTTCGTCGTGCAGGAGCCGCGCGGTCCGTGCGCCCGCGAGCCCTGCCCCCACCACCACGACGTCGACATCCCGAGGTTCGGCTGCCATCGTCGAGACGCTACCAGGGCGCGGCCGCGAGGTGGATCGTCGGGAGGCGGAACGCCGCGAGGTCGAACGTCGCGAGGTCGAACGTGGATCGAGAAGAGCAGGTCGCGGCCGACGTGTCGAACGAGGTGCCAACGCGTGAGGAGCTGGTGCGGGCCCGCGCGCGGGTGGAAGGGATCGTGCGGCGGACGCCGATCGAGACGTGTCGGACCCTGGACGAACGCAGCGGCGCGTCGCTCTTCTTCAAGTGCGAGCACCTGCAGCGGGGCGGCGCGTTCAAGCTGCGCGGGGCGACGAACGCGGTCGCTTCGTTGACGGATGACGAGGCCGCACGGGGCGTGGCGACGCACTCGTCCGGCAACCATGCGGCGGCGCTCGCGATCGCGGCGGGGCGGCGCGGGATCGCAGCGACGATCGTGATGCCGGTCGACGCGCCGGCGATCAAACGCGCGGCGGTCGAGGGCTACGGCGCGCGGATCGTCTCGTGCGGGCCGACGCTCGCGGAGCGGGAGGCGACGCTCGCGCAGGTCGTTGCGGAGACGGGCGCCACGGTGGTGCATCCCTACGACGACGCGCGGGTGATCGCCGGGCAAGCGACCGCAGCGTGCGAGCTGATCGAGGACGTGCCCGACCTCGACGTGATCGTCGCGCCGATCGGGGGCGGCGGGCTGCTCTCGGGGACCGCGCTGGCGGCGCGTCATTTCGCGCCGAACGTGCGGGTCGTGGGCGCGGAGCCGGCGTGGGCGGACGACGCGGCGGAGAGCCTGCGGCTCGGGGTGCGGCAGCCGCAGCGACCGCCGCGCACGATCGCCGACGGGCTGCGCACCGCGATCGGGGTGCTGCCCTTCGCGATCCTGCGTGCGCACGAGGTGGCGATCGAGGTCGTGGACGAGGACACGATCGTGGAGGCCATGCGCACCACGTGGGAGCGGGCGAAGCTGCCGATCGAGGCGTCGGCGGCGGTCGCGGTCGCGGTCGCGTTGCGCGGAGGTTTCGCGGGCAAGCGCGTGGGTGTCGTACTCTCCGGCG
>ERZ761602.3242-NODE-3242-length-23423-cov-6.599880_pt1 | contig 23423 bp, 21 predicted proteins | sample MGYA00512165_ERZ761602 | MGnify/ENA primary metagenome ERZ761602 (study PRJEB28899, sample SAMN02445085) | bioreactor sludge metagenome | biome: EBPR sludge; isolation source: Thorneside wastewater treatment plant | place: Australia: Brisbane, Thorneside...
CCCCCGACCCAGCCACCCACAGGGTATCCTCATCGGGTGGTTGGGCCGGGGGAGCGGGCCGGTGATGCCGGTTTCAGTTCTGCTGAAACCCAGATCAGAAACTGTAGGACAGCCCGGCCACGGCGAAGACCTGGCTGGCGCTGCCCGCGTCCCGCACCACCGGGCTGTCCGCGAACCGCCCCAGCATCCGCTTGTAATTGACCAGCGTAAAGGCCCCCCAGCCCTTGCGCGGATTGCCGCCAAGGTCATGGGTGTAAAGCAGCGAGGTGCCCAGGCTCTTGAACCCCGCTCCGCCGGTGGAATAGGCCGGCAGCAGATTGCCCGGCGCGACATCGAAATAGGTCCGGGCATAGCCATCGCCGACATAGTCCGCCGACACCCCGATCCGGGCAAAGCTGCGCTGCGATACCGGCGAGCTGAGCGAAACGGCGGGCGTCAGGACAAAGCTTTTGTGCGCGCCATTGATGTCATGCAGGAAGGTCACGTCGAAGTTCAGGCTGGCCGGGGGGATCAGCACCCCGCGCTTGCCGATGCCCGCGGTCAGGCCCAGTTCGACCGCGGTCTTGCGGTCACCCAATTGGGCCACGCGCGAGTCCTTCAGGTCCTGGGTCCGGTCCAGCCGGACCTGGACCACCGGCCCCAGCACCAGCCGGGTCTTGCTGCCGGGCTTGTCGGGCACGAAATCGGTGTAGAGGTTGAGCCCGCGCATCTGGAACTCGATGCCCGAGACCCGGCCCTGGAAGATACCGCCGGGTTGCAGCTCGTAATCGTCGGAGCCTTCGTAATCGGGGGCCGCGCCCAGCCCGAAGCCCACGGTCAGCCGGTCGCCACCATCGTCGCGGACACCGGCCGACGGACCGGCCGGCGGGCCTTCCTGGGCGAGGGCCGGGGCTGCCGAAAGCAGCAGGGCAGGCAGCAGGGCTGCACGGATCATGGACATGGCGTTGCTAAACTCCCGGTTTCGCCCCAGACCGGGGATATAGGCGTTGCTGCCCTTGGCACAACGGCACGAAAGGACAGGTGAGGATGACCTACCGGCTCTATGGCGCGCTCGGCTCGCCCTATTCGCAAAAGCTGCGCGCCCTGCTGCGCTATCGCCGCATTGCGCACCTGTGGATCGACGGGGCCGCCACGCGCGAGGCGCTGGGCCAGGTTCGCGCGCCGGTGATCCCGGTGCTGCAATATCCGGACGGGCATTATGACAACGACAGCACGCCGGTGATCTACGACCTTGAGGCGCGCCATGCCGAGCGGCGGGTGGTGCCGGACGATCCGGGCCAGGCCTTCATCGCCCACCTGCTGGAAGATTTTGCCGACGAATGGCTGACCAAGGCGATGTTCGGCTATCGCTGGCTGGCCGAAGTCGATCAGGTGCAGATGAGCCGCTGGCTCGCCTTCGACAACATGAAGGGCGGCGGGCTGGACAAGAGCCAGCACTTTGCCGAGCAGTTCCGCGCCCGGCAGGTTTCGCGCATGGCGCTGGTCGGCTGCACGGCAGAGAACTTCCCGCTGATCGAGGCCAGCACCCGCGCCGTCCTCGCCGCGCTGGAAGCCCATGTGGTGAACCGCCACTGCCTGTTCGGCACCCGGCCCAGCCTGGCCGAATTCGGGATCTTCGGCCAGCTATCCCAGCTTGGCACCGATCCCACCCCGCAGGCGATGATGCGGGCGGACTATCCCTATACCTATCGCTGGCTGGCCCATATCGACGACATGAGCGGGGTGGAGGGTGAGTGGGAACCCGGCTTCGCCCCGGTGGTGGCCGAGCTGGTGCGGATCGCGGGGCAGGTCTACGTGCCGTTCCTGCGCGCCAATGAGGATGCGGCGGAAGCCGGGGCCGAGACGTTCCGGATGGAGGCCATGGGCCACCCCTATGAACAGGGCGTGTTCAAGTACCAGCTCAAATGCCTGCGCGAACTGCGCGCGCGCCACGCCGCCCTGCCGCCAGAGGCTCGGGCGGAGGTTGACGCGCTGCTCGGGCCGGATTGGCTGGGGCTTTTAACTTAGGGCACCCGGGGCAGTTTCAGCAGCGCGGCTTCGATCGCCATGGCATCGCCGCCGCCGACGATCAGCGGAACCAGCTCCACTTCGACGTTCTGGCGGTAATAGTGCAGGATCGGCGTACCCGCGCCGTCCTGCTGGACCCAGGCCTTGTCGGGATCGCCGGCCAGGTCGCGCTTGTCGCCGGGGCGGGTGTTGCGGGTCATCTGGGTGGCCTTGTCGAAATAGACCGGATCGTGGACGATGAAGTTCAGCCGCAGCGACTTGTCCTTGCCGCGATAGGTGCAGCCGGACATCGTCCCCATCATCTCCGGCTCGGTCTTTTCCACTGCAAAGCCCAGCGCCGCGCCAACCGCCCCGGCATCGAGCAGGCAGGGGTTGGCGAGCTTTGCCGGGTCCATTGCCGCGACAGCAGGGGCGGGGGGCTGTGCCTGTTCCGGGCTCGCGCCCGATGGAGCCGGAGCGGCAGGATCGACCGGGGCCTGCTCGGCCTGTCCGCAGGCGGCGAGGCAAAGGGCTAGGGCGAGGGAAATGGCGCGGCGCATCGGCGGTCCTTTCTGCGAGTGAATCTCAAGCAATTTCGTGCTCTTGCTGTCCTTTCCCGCTTGGCAACACACTACCCGAACAGGTAGGACTGCTGCCCAAGGATGGGCTTGATGAGCGGACTGCTGAACACCGCCGATTTCAGCGCGGTGGTTGCCGACATTTACGAGGCGTCGCTTTCCCCGGCGCACTGGGATCTGGCCCTGACCGGGCTGGTCAGCCGCTTCGGCCCGCCGCGCTGGGACGTGGCGATGCTGGTGTGGGAACGGCTCGCGCCGGGTGGCGGGCGGTTCGTTGCCAGTGCCGGGGTCAACGATCTGGCCCGTTCGGTCTATCTCCAGCACTTTGCCGGATCGAATGAATGGTCGGTGCGCGGACACGATCTGGCGATCGGCAGCGTGATCCATTCCGACCGGCTGATTGACCGCGCGGAGTTCCGCCAAACCCCGTTCGCGCGCGAGTTCCTGGGTATGTTCGGCATGGAAGTGGGGCTGATCGGCGCGCTCGACAAGCACTCCAACGACCACCTTGGCCTGTGCCTGCCGGGTCCGGACGCGGGATCGACCGAGCGGCTGGAGGACGCGGTGCGGCTGCTCCTGCCGCACATCCAGCGTTCGGTCCGGATCGCCCGGCGGCTGGGCGAGGCGGAGCTGGCCGCCGCCCATTCGACCGCCGCGCTCGACCGGGCGCCTTCGCCGGTCATGCTGCTGACCGAACAGTTCGAGCCGGTCTTCGCCAATGCCGCCGGGCGCGCCCTGATCGAGGCGTACCGGCTGGACCACGGCGGGCGGCTGCGGCTCGGCCCGGGGGCGCTGCATGACCATCTGGCCCGGCTGATCGATCCGGCCGGCAAGGGGCACTGCCGCCCGTTCCGGCTGGCCCAGGGCCTGCCCAATGAACGCGCCGCCATGGCGATGCGGATCAACCCGGACCGGATCGCCGGGGCGCACACGGCCCAGGGCACCGCGCGGCTGATGGTGGTTGCCGCCCACAATCCGGCCGTGACCGAGGAACATATCGACCGGCTGCGCGACTGGTTCGGCCTGACCCATGCCGAAGCGCGGCTGGCGGCGATGCTGGCCGATGGCGGCACGACGCAGGACTATTGCCACCTGCGCGGGGTTTCGGCCAATGCCACCCGATTCCTGCTGAAGGGCATTTTTGCCAAGACCGGGGTCAACCGCCAGGCCCAGCTGGTCCAGCTGATCGCCAATGCCCCGCTGCAATGGGCCCGCGAATTGCCGACCACCGATCTCCCCGCACCGATCTGAATTTGCGCCCTACCCGTCCGGGTAGCGACTGCCGGTTCCGCTCTATCCAGATTGCCAGCCAACTGGACAATTTGCGGAGACTGCAATGCGTATCACCCGACTGGCCCTGACTGCGGCGCTGACCCTTGCCGCGGCTGGCACTGCCCTGGCCCAGGGCGTCATGGCCCCCCGCAGCCCGGCCGGCCCATCGGCCAAGGCATCGCTGCTGGCCCTGCCGGAAAACCCGCTGACCCCCGAACAGACCCGCGCGCTCAACCGCCCGCGCGGGCCGCAGCCGGGGATCTACAAGCTGCGGGTGCTGCATTCGGGCAATTGCCTTGCGGCCAACAATGGCGCGCTGCTCGACCGGCAGGCCCGGCTGACCCAGGATTCCTGCCGGAATGAAATCTACCCCCGGTTGCAGGAGAACTTCAACCTGTTCGCCTTCGTGCCGCATCCGGCCGGCGGCTATACCATCCGCGTGCTGCGCGACGTGAACGAGAACGGCCGCGCCGCCGTGCCGGGGCAGATTTCCAACTGCCTGACCGTGGCCCCCGGCGTGGTGATCGGCCCGGCCCGGATCGAGGCGCGCGGCTGCGAAGTGCCGAATGGCGAAGGCTGGACCGCTGCCGGGAACGACGATCAGCGCTTTGAAGTGCTGCAATGGAGCGAAGGGGCGTGGGAATTCCGCCTTGCTGCCAGCAATGGCGAGAATCCCGACTGCGTCGCCGCGCGCGGCGGATCGCGCGAATCGATGAGCGATTTCATCAAGTGGGGCTGCAACGGCAATGCCGACCAGCGCTTCATGCTGGAATGGGCCATGGCCCTGCCGGCCGATCTGGAAGTGGCCACGCTGGCCCGGGCCAAATGGTTCCCCTTTGCCGATGGATACAAGTGGCTGTCGGCCGCCAACGGGGTCGAGCTGCTGGGCGCCAGCACTTCCAGCTTTGAAACGATCAACGACAAGGGCGACTATTGCATGAAGCGCTGCGCCGAACTGTCCAACTGCAAGGCCTGGACCTGGACCGGGCCGGGCTATGCCGGACAGGCCAAGCCGATGTGCAACTGGAAGTCCGAACCGGGCCGCGCCGTCAACCGCAGCCGCGGTTACTACGGCAAGGTCTACAGCGGCATTGTCCGGCCCTGATCGCCAGAGGAGGAACCTTTTCATGCGCAAGACGTTTTTCCTGGTCGCACTGGCGGCGGCCGCTTCGGCTCCGGCGCTGCTTTCCGCCGGGATCCCGACCACCCCGTTCGAAGGACCGGACCTGTGGACCGATCCGGTCCCGGCGATCCACCGGATCAAGCCGCTGGGCACCGACCTGTGCGTGACCCGCACCGCTGGCGGCGGGCTGCGGCTGCCGTTCGTGGAACTGCGGCCCTGCGCTTCGCCGATCGGCTGGCAATCGATCACCCTGGCCCCCAACGGGACCACCGACAGGCCGCTGCCGCTGGCCAGCCCGGTCACCTGGCGGATGACCACGCCCAACAATTCCCACTGCCTGACCGCCGCGCGGCGGGTGGTGTTCGGCGCGCCATCGGTGGATGAACACGCCTGCGCCCGGCCGGGCGCGGCTTCGCGGCAGGGGGCGGTGGACCAGACCTGGCGGCTGCGCCAGCGCGGCGGCCGGTCGGTGTTCGAAATCCGCACGCTCGACAACCGCTGCTGGACCGCGCAGGGCGGCACGGCCCGGGCCGGGGTGCAGGTGGTGCTGGAACGCTGCGATCCCGCCGCCCCGGGCCAGCAATGGGTGATCGGCGAACCGGCTGGAAACTGGCTCGACAGCGCCAGCGAGGAATCCGCCCGCGAGTTCGGCTGGATCACCGTGCCGCGTCCCGGCACCCTGGCCTATCATCGCTTCCGCCCGCTGCGGCGGCTCAACATCCCATCGAACGATTACACGCAGGGGATCGCCACGATCAATGATCAGGGCGAGGAGTGCGCCCAGATGTGCGCCGAAGACAGCCAATGCCGGGCCTTCACCTGGGTCGATCCGCGCGCCCGCGGCGGCACGGCGATGTGTTACAAGAAAAGCGGCTACGGCACGCTTGAGGCCGACAACTTCACTTACTCGGGCATCGTCCGTCCTGGCTGACCCCCCGGCGGCGAAGCTCCGGCGCCGGGCCGTCCGCTCCACCGGAGGGCGGCCCGGTGCCGGATTTCAGCGTGATCAGACGTCGAGGTTGGCGACGTTGAGCGCGTTCTCCTGGATGAAGTCGCGGCGCGGTTCGACCACGTCGCCCATCAGGCGGGTGAAGATCTCGTCGGTGACGTCGGCATCCTCGACCTTGACCTGCAGCAGCACGCGGGCCGAGGGATCGAGCGTGGTTTCCCACAGCTGCTCGGCGTTCATTTCGCCCAGCCCCTTGTAACGGGCAATCGACAGGCCCTTGCGGCCACTGGCCAGCACCGCGTCGAGTAGCTGCGAGGGGCGGGAAATGCCGCCGTCGCCGGCCTTGGCTCGGGCCGGTTCGGCCGCTTCGCTTTCACCCGCTTCGGCCTCGGCTTCCGGTTCTGCCGCGCTGCTGCGCACCAGCCGGGCAACCCCGGCATAGGCTTCGGCGGTTTCGGCGGCGAGCCGGGCCAGCTTGCGCGCTTCGGCGCTGGTCAGGAACGCGGCCTCGATCGGGAAGGCATCGGTCACCCCGCGCCAGATCCGCTCGATCAGCACCGAACCGTCCTCGCGCAGCGATCCGCTCCAGCGGGCCTCGCTGTCGGTCCGGCCCAGGATTGCGGCGGCGCGGGTCAGGGCGGCTTCGCGGCCGGCGCGGTCCAGTTCCGGCTCCAGCACGCCGGCCAGCGCCAGCGCCTCGATCACGGCGGGATCATACCGGCGCGGCACGAAGCCCATCAGGCTGCGCATCCTGAGCGCGTGTTCGACCAGCGCTTCGAGTTCCGCCCCGCCGCGCGCTCCGCCCGGAGTTTCCAGCACACGGCCCGCCAGCCCGGCCTCGACCAGGTAGCGGTCAAGCGCGGCGTTGTCCTTCAGGTAGACCTCGCTGCGGCCCTTGCTGACCTTGTAAAGCGGCGGTTGGGCGATGAACAGGTGCCCGGCCTTGACGATCTCCGGCATCTGGCGGTGGAAGAAGGTCAGCAGCAGGGTGCGGATGTGCGCGCCGTCGACGTCGGCGTCGGTCATGATCACGATCTTGTGATAGCGCAGCTTTTCCAGGTTGAACTCGTCACGCAGGCCCGTGCCCATGGCCTGGATCAGCGTGCCGACTTCCTTGGAGGAGATGATCCGGTCAAACCGGGCGCGCTCGACGTTGAGGATCTTGCCCTTGAGCGGCAGGATCGCCTGGAAGTGCCGGTCACGGCCCTGCTTGGCCGAACCGCCAGCCGAATCCCCTTCGACCAGGAACAGTTCGCACTTGGCCGGATCGCGTTCCTGGCAATCGGCCAGCTTGCCGGGCAGGCTGGCGATGTCCATCGCGCCCTTGCGGCGGGTCAGTTCGCGGGCGCGGCGCGCGGCTTCGCGGGCGGCGGCGGCATCGATGATCTTCTGAATCACCGCCTTGGCATAGGCCGGGTTTTCCTCCAGCCATTCGCTCATCTTGTCGCCCATCAGGCTTTCCAGCGGCTGGCGCACTTCGGAGCTGACCAGCTTGTCCTTGGTCTGGCTGGAGAACTTGGGATCGGGCAGCTTGACCGAAACGATCGCGGTCAGGCCTTCGCGCATGTCCTCGCCCGACAGGCTGACCTTTTCCTTCTTCATCAGGCCGGAGCGTTCGGCGTAATTGTTGAGGCTGCGGGTCAGCGCGGTGCGGAACGCGGCAAGGTGGGTGCCGCCGTCACGCTGCGGGATGTTGTTGGTGAAGCACAGGACGTTTTCGTAGTAGCTGTCGTTCCATTCCAGCGCCACATCGATGCCGATGCCGTCCTTTTCCGCGCTGATCGCGATCGGATCGGGCAGCAGCGGAGCCTTGTTGCGATCGAGCCACTTCACGAAAGCGGCGATCCCGCCTTCGTAATAGAGATCGTGCTCCTTCACTTCCTCGCCGCGCTTGTCGCGCAGCAGGATCCGAACGCCGGAATTGAGGAAGGCCAGTTCGCGGTAGCGGTGTTCCAGCTTCTCGAAGTCATAGACCGTGACGTTCTTGAACGTCTCTTCCGAAGCGAGGAAGGTCACGCGGGTGCCCTTCTTGCCTTCAGGCGCCGGGCCGCGCACCACCAGCGGGCCGACGGCATCGCCGTGGGCGAACTTCATCCAGTGTTCCTGCCCGTCGCGCCAGATGGTCAGTTCCAGCCATTCCGACAGCGCGTTGACCACCGACACGCCCACCCCGTGGAGGCCGCCCGAAACCTTGTAGGCGTTGTCGTCGCTGGTGTTCTCGAACTTCCCGCCGGCGTGGAGCTGGGTCATGATCACTTCGGCAGCGGACACGCCTTCTTCCGGGTGGATCCCGGTCGGGATGCCGCGGCCGTTGTCCTCGACCGAAACCGAGCCGTCCGGGTTGAGCTCGATCAGCACCAGATCGCAATGCCCGGCCAGCGCCTCGTCGATCGCGTTGTCCGACACTTCGAACACCATGTGGTGCAGGCCGGAGCCATCGTCGGTATCGCCGATGTACATGCCGGGCCGCTTGCGCACCGCATCGAGGCCCTTCAGGACCTTGATCGATTCCGCGCCATAGGCGTTCTGGTTGGGGGTGTTTTCAGGTGTTTCGGACATGCCAAGCCTATAGGCAAAGCGAACCGTGCAAGGAACCCTTTTCGCCCCCTTCCATCCACAGGGAATTCCTGCTTGATTGGGCCTGAACCATCCACGGAGTCCCCATGAACAAACCCCTTGCCGCCGGGGCGCTCGCCGCCTTGCTGCTGACCGGAACCGCCGTGGCGCAAGGCAGCTCGCTGCGGCCCGATCAGGCCGAATTTCGCGGGCTTTACAAGGAGCTGGTGGAAACCAACACCACGCTGTCCGCCGGCAGCTGTACCCTGGCGTCGGAGCGGATGGCGGCGCGGCTGAAGGCGGCGGGGATCCCCGATGCCAACATCCACCTGTTCTCGGTGCCGGAGCACCCCAAGGACGGCGGGCTGGTGGTGGTCTATCCCGGCACCTCGAAGACGCTGAAGCCAATGCTGATGCTGGCCCACATCGACGTGGTGGAGGCCAACCGGGCCGACTGGGAGCGCGATCCCTTCACCTTGATCGAGGAGAACGGCTATTTCTATGCCCGCGGCGCCTATGACGACAAGGCCCAGGCGGCGATCTATACCGACACGCTGATCCGCTTTGCCAAGACCGGCTACAAGCCCAAGCGCACGGTCAAGCTGGCGCTGACCTGCGGCGAGGAAACCAGCGGCGCGTTCAACGGCGCGGAATGGCTGGCGAAGAACAAGCGTGAGCTGATCGACGCCGAATTCGCGATCAACGAAGGCGGCGGCGGGCGCACCGACGGCACTATTGCCCAGGGGGGCAAACTGCTGGTCCAGACCGTGCAGGTGGGCGAAAAGGCCTATCAGGACTTTACCCTGACCGTCACCAACCCCGGCGGGCACAGCTCAGCCCCGGTGCGCGACAACGCGATCTACGCGATGGGCGAGGCGGTTCTGAAAGTGCGCGACTATGCCTTCCCGGTCGAATTCAACGATACGACCCGGACCTATTTCACCAAGGCCGCCGCGCTCTATCCGGGTGAGCTGGGCGCAGCGATGAAGGCGCTGGCGGCCAACCCGCAGGACAAGGCTGCCGAAGCGATCGTCAGCCGCGACCGGACGATGAATTCGATGCTGCGCACGACCTGCGTCGCCACTCTGGTCCACGGCGGCCACGCGCTCAACGCCCTGCCGCAGACGGTGACCGCCAATGTCAATTGCCGGATGTTCCCCGGCCGCACGGCGGACGAGACCCAGGCTGCGCTGGAAAAGGCGATCGGCAACCCGGCAATCAAGGTGGAGCAGCGGGTCAAAGGCAAGCCGATCGCCAAGCAGCCGTCGCTCGATCCCAAGATCATCGGGCCGATGGAGCGGCTGGCCGCGCGGCACTTCCCCGGCGTGCCGGTGATCCCGACCATGTCGACCGGCGCGACCGACGGACTGTATCTCAGCGCGGTCGGCATTCCGGTCTATGGCATTCCGGGGCTGTGGCGCGATCCGGATGGCAACGGCACCCACGGGCTCAACGAGAGGATCGCGGTGCGCGCGCTCTATGACGGGCGGGATTATATCTTCGATCTGATCAAGGCGCTGGCTGGTTGATTGGCTTTTTGTCCGCCTCACGGCGGTGCGGAAAAGCCGTTCGGTTTTTCCTGGCCGGGGGAGCGGGCCGGCCAGGCGAAGCTGATCGCGGATGCGATCAGCGCACCCGATCAGGACTCAAAACAAAGGGCCGACGCGCCTAGGCGGGTCGGCCCTTTGCTGTTTGTGGAGGTGTGCCGATCCGCTTTGCTCAGGCAAGCGTGGCGGTGAACATCAGACCGCTGAACGAAGCCGCGGCGATGATCGGCAGCACGACGGAAGCGATGCTGCGCATGGGTTTTCTCCTGTTTGCATTGGCGAACTCAGTTCGCATTTGCAACATAAGCAGAATAGTAGAGATTACAAGTGCAATGACGGAAACAGGCCTTGCGTTATTTGCAATTGGTCTGGAAACGCTCCGGTAAGGCCGGCCGGACTGGACAGCGCCCGGTGGGTTGCGCAAAGCAACGGGAAACGATTCAGAACAACTCGAGAGGACACCCATGGCCGCCAATCCCGCCGCCCAGCTTGATGCCGAATTCGGTTCCTTCCCCGGCCTGATCGCCGCCTGGGGGGAATACTGCGGCGATGCCCCGGCGCTGTACGATGGCACCACCAACCTGTCCTGGCGCGAGACGGCCGACCGGGTGGAGCGGATTGCCGCGCGGCTGCAGGCGGACGGGCTTGAACGCGGGCAGGCCGTGGCGATCCTGGGCACGACCACGGTGAACTATGCGCTGGTCTATCTCGCCGCGATCCGCGCCGGGGGCTGCGCCGCGCCGCTGACCACCAGCGCCAGCCCGGACCAGCTGGCCGGCATGGCGGCGGATTCGGGCGCGATCCACCTGTTCATCGACCGGGCGAAGCTGAACGAACTGGGCGATTTCAAGCTGCCGATCGAGAACCAGATCGTGCTGGACGAGGAACTGGACAGCTTCATGGCCGCGCCAGGCACCAAGGCCGCGCCGTTCGATCCGGCCGAGAAGGACCCCTTCAACATCATCTATTCCAGCGGCACCACCGGCATCCCCAAGGGCATCGTCCACAGCCACGGGATGCGCTGGCGGCAGATGACCTTCCGCGCGGCCCTCAATTACGGGCAGGACAGCCGGACGATCTGTTCGACCCCGCTCTATTCCAACACCACCATGGCGGTGTTCCTGCCGACGATGTATTCTGGCGGCTGCGCCAGCCTGATGGGCAAGTTCGACGTGCAGAAGTGGCTGGAGCGGGCCAGCAGCGAACGCTGCACTCACACCATGCTGGTCCCGGTGCAGTACCGCCGCCTGATGCAGTACGAGCATTTCGACGACTACGACCTGTCGGCTATGCGGATGAAGTACTGCACCAGCGCGCCGTTCCCGGCGGACCTGAAGGCCGAAGTGCTGAAGCGGATGCCGGGCGGCCTGATCGAGATCTATGGCATGACCGAGGGCGGGGTGGCCTGCATTTTCCCGGTTCACGAGCACCCCGACAAGCTCCACACCGTGGGCAAGCCCGCGCCCGGCCACTTCCTGAAAGTGCTGGACGAGGCCGGCAACGAAGTGCCGCCGGGGACGCCGGGCGAACTGGTCGGGATCTCGCCCACCATGATGCTGGGTTACAAGAACCAGCCTGAAAAGACCCGCGAAGGCTACTGGATCAACCCCGAGGACGGATCGGTCTGGCAGCGTATGGGCGATGTCGGCCGGGTTGACGAGGACGGCTTCGTCGAACTGGTCGGGCGGACCAAGGACGTGATCATCTCGGGCGGGTTCAACATCTTCCCGATCGATCTGGAAGCGGAACTGTTAAAGGACCAGCGGGTCGTCGAAGCCGCCGTGGTCGGGGTGCCCTCTGACGCCTGGGGCGAAACCCCGGTCGGCTTTGTGGTGCTGAAGCCGGGCGTGGGCGAGGATGCGCTGGAAGACATCCGCAGCGTCGCCAACAGCCGCCTCGGCAAGACCCAGCGCGTCTCTGCGCTTTACGCGATCGATGAAATGCCGCGCAGTCATATCGGCAAGTTGCTCAAGACCGAGCTCAGGGACATGATCGCGCCGAAGGGGTAGCCGCGATGCAGGAACAGTGGGGCGAGGAACTGGAAGTCGTAATCCGGGTGCTGCAGGTGGCGCTGGCCCCGGCGTTCCTGCTGGCGGCGATCTCCGGCCTGCTGAATGTGGTCACCGGGCGGCTCGCCCGTGTGGTCGACCGGACCCGCGAAGTGCAGGATGAACTGTCCCGGCAGTCGGGCGAGGCTGGACAGGGCCTGCGCGACGAGCTGATCGTGCTGGGCAGGCGGCGGAAGCTGGTGCGCAGGTCAATGCAGCTTGGCGTTGCGGCCGGGATGGTGATCTGCCTGATGGTAGCGCTGCTGTTCGTGATGGGCCTGGCGCAATTCTCGATGGCCTCGGTGATCGTAACGATGTTCTCCTTCGCCATGGGGTTGATCGCAGCCTCGCTGGGCGCACTATTGATGGAAACCGGTCTGGCTGGCCAGGAAGTGGCCGCACTGGGTGTGCCTGACGACTTGGGCGGGGACGGTGGCGCCGGCTGACCCCGGCAGACCTTGCCAGCTTGGCGCTGCCCCCTTATCGGCCAGACATGAGCATCCAGCCCTCCGATTCCATCCTCATTGTCGATTTCGGCAGCCAGGTAACCCAGCTGATCGCCCGCCGCGTGCGCGAGGCCGGGGTCTATTCCGAAATCGCCCCGTTCAGCCACGCCGCCGCCGCGTTTCAGCGGATGAAGCCCAAGGGCATCATCCTGTCGGGCGGGCCGGCCTCGGTGTTGGATGAGAACGGCCCGCGCATTCCGGACGAGATCCTGCACAGCGGGCTGCCGATGCTGGGGATCTGCTATGGCCAGCAGGCGCTGATGCACCAGCTGGGCGGGCAGGTACTGCAGGGTGACAGCGGCGAATTCGGCCGCGCCTTCATCGACATTTCGGATGGCTGCGTACTGTTCGACGGCCTGTGGGCCGAGGGCGAGAAGCACCAGGTGTGGATGAGCCACGGTGACAAGGTGACCGCGCTGGCCCCCGGCTTCCGCTCGGTCGCGGCCAGCCCCGGTGCGCCCTATGCCGTCATCGCCAACGATGAAGCGCGCATCTATGCCATGCAGTTCCACCCCGAAGTGGTCCACACCCCCGACGGCGCGAAGCTGCTGAAGAACTTCGTCCGCCACGTCTGCGGCCTGGCCGGGGACTGGACTATGGCCGAATTCCGCAAGACCAAGATCGCCGAAATCCGCGAGCAGGTGGGCGACGGCAAGGTGATCTGCGGCCTGTCGGGCGGGGTCGACAGCGCGGTGGCCGCCGTGCTGATCCACGAGGCAATCGGCAGCCAGCTGACCTGCGTCTTCGTCGATCACGGCCTGATGCGGCTGGGCGAGGCGGAGCAGGTCGTCTCGCTGTTCCGCGGGCATTACAACATCCCGCTGGTCCACAAGGATGTCAGCGCGCTGTTCCTGAATGGTCTTGCGGGCGTGACCGACCCCGAAGCCAAGCGCAAGTTCATCGGCAAGACCTTCATCGACGTGTTCGAGGAAGAGGCCAAGCAAGTGGGCGGCGCGGATTTCCTCGCCCAGGGCACGCTCTATCCGGACGTGATCGAGTCTGTCTCGTTCACCGGCGGGCCGAGCGTGACGATCAAGAGCCACCACAACGTCGGCGGCCTGCCGGAACGCATGAACATGCAGCTGGTCGAGCCGCTGCGCGAACTGTTCAAGGACGAGGTGCGCGAGCTGGGCCGTGAGCTGGGCCTGCCCGACGTGTTCGTCGGCCGCCATCCGTTCCCCGGCCCCGGCCTGGCGATCCGCATCCCCGGCGAAGTAACGCGCGAGCGCTGCGATATCCTGCGGAAAGCCGACGCGATCTATCTGGAAGAGATCCGCAACGCCGGGCTGTACGATGCGATCTGGCAGGCCTTTGCCGTGCTGCTGCCGGTCAAGACCGTGGGCGTGATGGGCGATGGCCGCACTTATGACTCTGTCTGCGCGCTGCGGGCCGTCACCAGCACCGACGGCATGACCGCCGATATCTATCCCTTCGACGCCGCCTTTCTGAGCCGCGTCGCGACCCGGATCATCAACGAAGTGAAGGGCATCAACCGCGTGGTCTATGACTATACGTCAAAGCCGCCGGGCACGATCGAGTGGGAATGATCCCTTGGCGGATTGGCTGGCTTTCGAACGCGCCATCCCCGTACTAGAAGTGGCAGCGCGGCTTCCGCACCGGCCCGGCAAGTACGCCTTCTTCATCCGCGACCTGAGCCAACTGCCTGCCGCTTTCCAGAGCGAAGCGAAGACACGGCCTGATCGGCACCTGCTGTATATCGGCAAGGCCGACGTTAGCCTGTTCGTTCGGGTCTGGGAACAAGAGTGTCTGCATCGTCACCCCGGAACGTTCTTTCGGTCGGTCGGGGCAATGCTTGGTTATCGTTCACCGATTGGTGGAAGGAACTACGAGTTCTCCGCAAGCGACAAGGGAGCGGTCGTTGACTGGCTTTGCGGAAATCTGAGTGTCGCGTGGACTTCTCAGCAAATCGCCGGTTCGCACCTCAAATCGGAAAAGGTACTGATCGAACGACATACCCCGCTGCTCAATATTGCTGGCAATCCGCGGAAATTTGGAGAGTTGCAACGACTCCGCGGACTGTGTCGACAGGGAATGCTGGCCAAAGAATAGGCTTCAAACCCCCACGAACTTCCCCGCCGCGCGGTCCTTCTTCACTTTCAGCCCGTCGAACACCTCGCCGCTCATGGCGATGTAGACGCCCGGCGCGGCGACCTGAGCGGTGGCGAAGGCCATGCCCAGGTTGAAATGCGCGTCGGTTTCGGCGAAGCGGGCCGGGCTGAGCGCGCCGGTGAGGACCACGGTCTTGCCCGGCACTTCGGCGGCCAGCACTTTCGCGGTCTCGGTCATGGTGTCGGTGCCGTGGGTCACGACGATGCGGCCTTCCGGAGCCTCGCGTGCGGCGGAGGCGATCAGGCTCCGGTCGGCCTCGGTCAGTTCCAGGCTGTCCTTGCGCATCAGTTCCACCACCCGGAACGGCAGCGCGACGCGGGCTTCCTTCAGCAGCGCGGGGATGCCGGAATCGACGATCTGGTATTCGCTCAGCGCGTCGAAATAGTTCTTGTCGATCGTGCCGCCGGTGGTGAGCACAAGGATGGGCTGGGTCATGGGCCAGCCTATAGAGACAAGCGCTCTACGCCGCCAGCGCCTCGGCCTCCATGGCGGCAATCGCGGCGCGGAGCCGGGCGGCGGCGGCAGGGTCCAGTCGGTGTTCGAACAGGGTCAGGTGGCGGGTCAGAGTACGCCGCACCGCGCCGCCGCCTTCGGTGATTGGCTCGCCCAGTTCGCGGTAGTGCTCAAGGCCATAGCGCAGAATGATCGTGGCGTTGATCGCCAGGTCGCGCAGCCGTTCGCGCGGCCAGTCGAGCAGGCCGGCCTCGACCAGCGCGGCGAGGTAAGCCTCGATCTGGTCAAAGGTCATTTCCAGCCAGCGCGGGGCATTGCCGCGGACGATCTCCGCCTGTTCGCCGTAGGCCTGCTGATCGCGGTAGAGGAAGCGGAAGGCGCGGAATTCGGCCATCAGTTCGGCCAGGTAAGCGGCATAGTCCCCGGCCGGGTCGCCGCCCGGGCGCAAGGTCAGCCGCGCCTCGATCGCTTCGCCAAAGCGTTCCCCAATGGCATCGAGCAAGGCGGCGCGGGTCTTGAAGTGATACCACAGGTTGCCTTCGGCAATCCCGCATTCGGCGGCCAGCATGGCGGTCGACACCGCGCCGTAGCCCTGCCGGTTGAACAGGGCCAGCGCGGTATCGACGATGCGCTCCCGTGTGGAAGGGGCGCGGGTCGATTGCGGACGCGGTTTCATCAGTAGTGCGACAGTTCCACCATGACCTTCTTGTAACCGTGGACGAAGCAGGTGGCGACCCGTTCCGGCTCCTCGATCACATTGGCGCGCAGGCGGCGCTTGGCCATTTCTTCCAGCAGGGTGGTCAGTTGCAGTTCGGCCACCCGCGCGCCGACGCAGCGGTGGATGCCATAACCGAACGAGAGGTGGCGGCGGGCATTGTCGCGGTCGACGATCACCTTGTCGGCGTCCGGAAACACGCTCTCGTCCCGGTTGGCCGAGATGTACCACAGGACGACCTTGTCGCCCTTCTTCATCTGGGCGCCCTCGATCTCGGTATCCTCGGTCACGGTGCGGCGCATGTGGGCCAGCGGGGTCTGCCAGCGGATCAGTTCCTGCACCGCATTGGGGATCAGCGAGGGATCGGCTTCCAGCTTGGCCCGCTCTTCCGGGAACTGGTGGAGGCCCCAGGCAAATGCCGACATCGAATTGCGGGTGGTGTCGTTGCCGCCGACGATCAGCAGGATCAGGTTGCCGATAAATTCCTGCTCGCTCATCTCGCGCATCGCGTCGGATTGCAGCATGACCGAGATCAGGTCCTTGCCGGGATTGGCGGCCTTCTGCTGCCACAGCTGGGCAAAGGCGGCCCCCATTTCGAACAGCGCGGCCTGGCGCTTGGCCATGTCGTCGGCGTTCTTCATCAGCTCGACATTGCCGCCCATGTCCGACCAGTAGGTCAGCTTGTGGCGCTCCTCCCACGGGAAGTCGAACAGCTTGGCCAGCATGCCCGTGGTCAGCTCGATCGAGACCTTGTCGGTCCAGTTGAAGGCTTCGCCGATGGGCAGCGAATCCAGCACTTCGGCGGTGCGGGCCTGCACTTCGGCCTTCATCGCCGCCACTTCGGACGGGCCAAAGCTGGGGGCGATGGTGCGGCGCTGGGCAGTGTGGTGCGGCGGGTCCATGGCGATGAACATCGGCATCCGCACTTCGCCTTCCATCAGCTCGTCGACCTTGCCGGGGATGGCGATGCCGCCGTATTCCCAGCTGGAGGAGAAGATCTTGGGCAGCGCCTCGATATGAACGATCGGCTTGTAGGTGCTGACCGACCAGTAGGCGCCGAAATCGCTGTCGGGCACGTACTGGATCGGGGCCTTGGCCCGCAGTTCGCGGAACGGGGCCTGCCAGTCCTCGCCCTCGTAGAGTTCGGCGCGGCTGACATCGATCGGGGCGATGGGGGACTGGGTGCGTTCAAGCGTTGCGCTGCTGGCCATGGCATTCTCCCGTCGGGCCTGGACTCGCCCGTTTCTAGGGTGAATACCCTAAACCTGTCCCCGGGCAAAAGCAAGCCGCCGCCCGGATCGCTCCGGACGGCGGTGCAGGGTTAACACGGTGGGTGGCCGATCAGCTGGCCGGAGCAGCCGGCTTGACGACCTTCTTGTAGGGCACGAACCGGCCCAGGTTGAGGAAACCGTTGGGAATGTGGCTGGTGCGGTCCAGCGTCTGGACGATGTCCAGATCGCACAGCTGGCTGCCGTTGGTCTTGGTCAGCAGGATGTCGTCGTCATCCAGATGCTCGGCGTTCTTGGGCACGTTGACCCAGATCGTGTTGCCGCGGCCATAGACGATCGCGGTCTTGTCGAGGATCTGCATGTCGCGGGTTTCGAACTGCGGAATGCAGCTGACCGGCTCACCCGCTTCGCGTCCCTCCAGCAGCTTGTCGAGCCGCTGCTGCGGGGTCAGCTTGGGCTTGGCCTGAACGGTTGCACCGCCCAGCATGACGGCCGTGGCGGCAATGGCGAGAGCGATCTTGCGCATGGGTTCTTTCCTCTATGCCCCTCGGTTGAACTCTATCCGGCGATCCTGAACCGGGGCTGAAAAGGTCAGCCCGTGCCGCCCACGGTCAGCCCTTCGACCAGCAGGGTCGGCTGGCCGACCCCGGCGGGGACCGACTGGCCGCCCTTGCCGCAGATGCCGATGCCTTCGTCCAGCGCCATGTCGTTGCCGATGCCTTTCACCCGGGTCAGCACGCTCGGCCCGTCGCCGATCAGCGTCGCGCCCTTGATCGGCGCGCCCAGCTTGCCGTTCTCCACCTTGTAGGCTTCGGTGCAGGAGAACACGAATTTGCCCGAAACGATGTCGACCTGCCCGCCGCCAAAGCTCTTGGCGAAGATGCCGTTCTTCACCCGGCTAAGCAGTTCGCCCGGGTCGTCGTTGCCGCCCTTCATGAAAGTGTTGGTCATGCGCGGCATCGGCGCATGGGCATAGCTCTCGCGCCGCCCGTTGCCGGTGGGTTCCACCCCCATCAGCCGGGCGTTGAGCCGGTCCTGCATATAACCCTTCAGGATCCCGTCCTCGATCAGCACGGTTTCGCCGGTCGGCGTGCCTTCATCGTCGATCGAGAGCGAGCCGCGCCGTCCGGCAATCGAGCCGTCGTCGACCACGGTCACGCCCGGCGCGGCAACCCGCTCGCCCAGCCGGCCGGAAAAGGCGCTGGTCCCCTTGCGGTTGAAATCGCCTTCCAGCCCGTGGCCGATCGCCTCGTGCAGCAGCACGCCGGGCCAGCCGGGGCCGAGCAGGACGGTGAATTCCCCGGCCGGGGCGGGGACGCTTTCCAGATTGGTCAGAGCCTGGGCCAGCGCGGTATCGATCGCGCGGTTCCAGGTGGCGGGCTCGAACAGGTCGTCATAGAGCCGCCGGCCGCCAATCCCGAAGCTGCCGGTTTCGCGCCGCCCGTCCTGTTCGGCGACAATGCTGACGTTGAGCCGCACCAGCGGGCGCACGTCGGTGGCGACAAAACCGTCGGCGCGGACGATTTCCACGACCGACCAGCTGGCCGCCAGACTGGCCGAAACCTGCACCACGCGCGGATCGCGCGCGCGGGCGGCGGCGTCGATGGTTTCCAGCAGCTTCACCTTCTGCGCGAAGGGCAGGGCATCGAGCGGCGAGGCATCGGTATAGAGGTGGCGGTTGTTCCGGCGCGGTGGCGGGGCGGGCTGGCCCTTGGCCGGATCGAGCAGGGCCAGCGTTTCCCCGGCGCGGCGGATCGCTTCCTCGCTGATCTCGTTGGCGTGGGCAAAGCCGGTCATCTCGCCCGAAACGCCGCGCAGGCCGAACCCGGCATCGCGCGAATAGTCGGCGGTTTTCAGGCGGCCGTCATCAAAGGCGAAAGTCTCGCTGGCGATGAATTGCAGGTACAGCTCGCCATCGTCGCAGGCCGACAGGGCCTGGGCAGTCAGCGCCTGGGCGCGGGCGGGATCGAGCTGGCGATAGAGCAGCGAACGGGGATCGGTGGCGGTCATGCCCCCGATATAGGGGCTGGTCCGCGAATGGCTAGGCCGCCTTGCTGTCGGCCGGGCCGCCCTTCAGCACGAAGCGCTTGTCGCAATAGCCGCATTCGGCATAGCCGCGCTCGTCGATTTCCAGCCAGACGCGCGGGTGGCCCAACGCCGCGCCGCCCCGGATATCCGATGCGCCGTCGCAGGAAACGCGGGTGGTGGTGACGAAAGTGGTTTCGGGCTGCGTGCTCATGGCCGGTGCCCTTAGCAGCGCCGCGCGGGCATTTCCAGCCTACTGGTACTGGACGGTGACGACGAAATTGCCGTTGTACACGCCGGGGGGCTGGTTGGTCCCGACATTGAGCCGCGCGCCGACCCGGAAAGTGAAGATGCCGCTGTTCGAGGCGATCTCGTAACGCGGCGGGCTGTTGCCGGGGCTGGGCACCTGGACGATGTCCGGGGCAAGGCCCAGGGTGAAGGTGTTGGCGGTCATAGTCGCGCCGCCGGGGCCGGTCAGGGTGATGGTGGTCGGCAGGGTGATGCGCATCCGCATCCGCCGCACGCCCTGTCCGCCGAATTCCGCATAGCCGCAGTTGCCGACCGAGATCACCCCGCCGGTCGCGGTGCAGGCCCCGGTGTTGGGATTGACGGTAACGGTGCCCGCAGTCGGCTGTGCGGCGATGCCGCCGAAGTCGAGGTCCCGGACTTTGACCAGGCTGGCCGGCTCCACGATCACCGCCTGGGCAACTGCGTTGGACGTAACCGTCTGGGCCTGAGCCGGCGCGGAAATCAGGGCAAGCGGGAATGCCGCCAGCACCGCTGTCGCGGCGCGGCGCAGGCACCATGCGGGTGCGCTGCTGGCAAGGGTCCCCCAATTCATACCGCATGGCCTAGCCATCAAGCGATGAAGGGACCTTGCAGCAACATGGTTAACAGACCGGTAGGGATCGGCCTTTACCAGCCGAAGGGCGGCGCGCGACTGGGGGCTTTACGCACCCTTGGCCCTGCCGCTAAGCGGGTGGCATGGAAACCCCTGCCGCCATCCGCATCCGCGACCTTGCCAAGGTCTATGCTCCCGCCGGGTCGGCCCCGGCCAAGCACGCCCTCAAGGGGGTCAGCTTCGACGTGCCGCAGGGCCAGATATTCGGTCTGCTCGGCCCCAACGGGGCGGGCAAGTCGACGCTGATCAACATTCTGGCCGGGCTGGTGATGAAGACCAGCGGAACCGCGGAAATCTGGGGTTTCGACATTGATGCGGACAGCCGAAACGCCAAGCGTTCGATCGGCATCGTCCCGCAGGAAGTGGTGTTCGATCCATTCTTCACGCCGTTCGAAGTGCTGGAGAACCAGGCCGGGCTCTATGGCGTTCCCAAGGCCGCGCGGCGGTCGATGGAACTGCTCGGGCAGGTCCATCTGGCCGACAAGCACAATGCCTATGCCCGCACGCTGTCCGGCGGGATGAAGCGCCGCCTGCTGATCGCCAAGGCACTGGTCCACGCCCCGCCGGTGATCGTGCTGGACGAGCCGACCGCCGGGGTCGACGTCGAACTGCGCCGCCAGCTGTGGGACCTGGTCGGTGAACTCAACGCCGGCGGGGTGACGGTGGTGCTGACCACGCACTATCTGGAAGAGGCCGAAGAGCTGTGCGACCGGATCGCAATCATCAACCACGGCCAGCTGATCGCCAACAAGCCGACCCGCGAACTGGTGGAAATGGCGCGGGAAAAGGTCGTGGTGGTGACGGTCGACAAGGAGGTCGGCACCTGCCCGGCCCACCCCGCGTTCCTGAAGTGCGAGCGCGCCGGGGAGCACACCCTGGAAATCACCTATGACAAGGACAAGACCAACGCCGGGGAAGTGCTGGCCGTGGTCCAGGGCATGGGCTTTGCCATTGTCGACGTGACCACCCGCGAGGCCGATCTGGAAGACGTGTTCGTCAGCCTGACCAGCCAGGCCGCGGCCTGATCGCGCTTATCCCGCGCGGTCGGGATCGCGCCGCCACAACCCCTGGTGATGGCGTTTCTTCACGGGCTTTCCGCAGTATTTGCAGGTGCCGAGATAGTCCTGACCATCCCATTTCACCTCGCGGCGATTGGGGCGGTGGCGGTCAAACAGGCAATTGGGACTGGGTATTCCATACGGCCATAAAGCCATGCTGTGCACTTAACCCCCGAGAACCGAGTTCAGCCCTCTCCCAGGCCCGGGACAATACCTTATCTGCGATTCGCGGCAAGCCTGTTACAGTCCGCTTGCCCCGCGCCGCGTGCAGCGGCAAAGGAAGGCGATGAACCAGACCGCAGCCCAGCAGCATGATGTGATCATCGTCGGATCCGGCGCGGCCGGGCTGACCGCGGCGCTGGCCCTGGCCGACAAGGTCCGGGTCCTGGTCCTGGCCAAGGGTGAACTGACCGGCGGGTCCACCGCCTGGGCCCAGGGCGGAATCGCCGCCGTGCTCGATGCCGGCGATACGTTCGAGGATCATATCCGCGATACCATGGTCGCCGGGGCCGGGCTCAATCGACTGGAAACGGTCGAGTACGTGATCGAGCGCGCCCCCCACGCGATCGACCGGTTGGTCCAGCTGGGCGTGCCGTTCAACACGGATGGCGAGCATCTGCACCTGACGCGCGAGGGCGGGCACAGCCACCGCCGGATCGTCCATGTCGCCGATGCCACCGGCTGGGCAGTCCAGGCCGCGCTGCTGAAAGCGGCCGGGGACCATCCCAACATCACCCTGCTGCCGCACCGGGCCTGCATCGACCTGATCACCGGACGGCACGAGGAACGCTATTCCGGGTCGGGCCGGGTCTGGGGGGTCTATGCCCTCAACGAGACGACCGGCCAGGTCGAGGCCCATACCGCCCGCGCCACCGTGCTGGCCACCGGCGGGGCGGGCCGGGTCTATCAGTTCAGCACCGCCCCGCGCGGCGCGACCGGGGACGGCATCGCCATGGCCTGGCGCGCCGGCTGCCGGGTCGGCAACATGGAAATGATGCAGTTCCACCCGACCTGTCTTTACAACCTGGAGGTCAAGAACTTCCTGATCACCGAGGCGGTGCGTGGCGAGGGCGGGCACCTGATCAATCCGCGCACCGGCAAGCGGTTCATGGAATTCTACGATCCCGAGCGGCTGGAACTGGCCCCGCGCGATGTCGTCGCCCGCGCGATCGATTCCGAGATCAAGCGCTTCGGGCTCGATTACGTCCACCTCGACATCAGCCACATGGCCCCCGATTTCGTGCGCGAACATTTCCCCAACATCCACGAAAAGCTGCTGGGGCTGGGCATCGACATGACCCGCCAGCCGATCCCGGTGGTCCCCGCCCAGCACTACACCTGCGGCGGGATCGTGATCGACCTCGCCGGCCGGACCGACCTGCCCGGCCTCTATGCCGCCGGAGAATGCACCGAAAGCGGGCTGCACGGCGCCAACCGCCTCGCTTCCAACAGCCTGCTGGAATGCTTCGTCTTCGGCGAGGCGGCGGCGGCCGACATCCTCGCGCGGTGGGACGGTTTCGATGCTCCGCCGCCGGTCCGCGCCTGGGACGAAAGCCGCGTCACCGACAGCGACGAGGAAGTGGTGATCAAGCAGAACTGGACCGAAATCCGCCGGTTCATGTGGAACTATGTGGGGATCGTGCGCACCACCAAGCGGCTGGAGCGGGCCAAGCACCGGATCCAGATGATGACCGATGAAGTGGACGAATACTACGCCCACTTCCGCGTCTCGACCGACCTGATCGAGCTCAGGAACCTGCTGCAATCGGCCGAACTGATCGTCCGTTCGGCGCTGGTCCGGCACGAAAGCCGCGGGCTGCATTACACGCTGGACTATCCCGCGACCCTGCCGGATGCGAGGGACACGCTGCTGGTGCCTTAGGCGGAAAGCGCAGGCGTGAAATCAAACTGTAACATTTCCCCCCCAGCGTCGCGGCCAAGCGATGGATCACGATAACGAAGACGAGGCCGGGGGGCTGCCCTTGCGGGCGCTGGGGCAGGAAGTGGCCGCCGAACGGGTGGTCGCCGCCCAGCAGGCTGCCGTCACCGCGATCGAGACGCTGGCCGCGCGCGGCCGCTGGGAAGAAATCGAGGCCCTGATCGAGGGCTCCGCGCCCGATGATGCCGCCCGGATGCGCGAACTGCTGGGCATGCCCGCCCAGTCGATCCCGCTGCGCCAGACCAGCAACGAGCTGGCCCCCGGGTGGAAGCAGGGCAGCTATCCCTACAAGTACAAGATGCTGCGCAAGGACTATGAGCGGGAGAAGTTCCTGCTCCAGGCCGAATTGCTGAAACTGCAGACCTGGATCAAGGATACCGGCACGCGGCTGGTGATCCTGTTCGAAGG
>ERZ761602.3243-NODE-3243-length-23420-cov-15.261203_pt1 | contig 23420 bp, 22 predicted proteins | sample MGYA00512165_ERZ761602 | MGnify/ENA primary metagenome ERZ761602 (study PRJEB28899, sample SAMN02445085) | bioreactor sludge metagenome | biome: EBPR sludge; isolation source: Thorneside wastewater treatment plant | place: Australia: Brisbane, Thorneside...
GACATGGTTCCTCCGTTTGGTCATTTCTCTAAAGTTTAAGGACGAACCAATTAATGGAAAAGTTCCCATTATGGTGTTGAGCAAGTGATTCACTTGCTCAACAAATTTTATTACGGGCAGAAAAACTCGAAGCCAATTTTTTCATATTCTTTGTAAAAAGGTTCAAGGATCACGAATTGCATCCAACGATTATCATTTTGAGAATTAGCACGACCAACACGCCATCTATGGTCGCTTAAGACCACTTTCTCTGCTTTGGTAAATTTCAAGGTTTGAATAGACCCATGGCCTCCATCTGAATGGAGTATTCTATATTTAAATTCAATAGGTCCGTTCGTAGTAATTGTAACAATTGCCCAATAATCAATATTTGCTGGTTGGCAACCATAATCTGGTTCTCTATCAATAACCAGTGTGACTGAAGTCACACCAAAATCTGGGGTTGTCGCAGAAGAAATCTCAACCTCTGTATAAAATGCTGCGTTTAGGTAACCTACACCAAAGTTGATACCGTCCGGTGTTTGCAATTTCCATTCGGAGCGATACGTGCCATCGGTAGTTGGTGCGGTTAAAACTAAAGAAATGGGTACAGTTTGTCCGGGACCGGTAATTTGAGGCAAATTATATACATATCCACCACCTAAAACATTTCCATCCCAGAAAACAATTTTGTAATTGGTATCCCAAACACAGGTACTAGTATTGGTGATATACCAAGTTTTTGTAAACTGTTCGCCCGGTTTGAAAATTGTGCCATCAACAATGGTTTCATCTTGTAGGCTGGCACTCGCACAACCAAAATTGGAAGAACCACTTGGAGCAGTTGGTGAGATAGATGTAGGTAAAGAAGTTGGTAATTGATATGGTGTTTGTGTTGGAATCAAAGTGGATACAGGCGCTTCTGTACTTAAGGGTTGGCTTGTATTTTGCGCGGCAACAGTTTCTGCCACTGCAGTTTGGATAGCCATTTCAGTATCTGCACTCCCGCAGGCTGAAAAGATTAAACCAATGATAGTTAATGTAGCAAAGACAAAATATTTTCTTGATTTGAACATTTTTTTCCTTTCATTCATAAAAAGATTATACTGTTAAATAAAAGCACCCGGAGACCGAGTGCTTTAACTTCACATAGAAAATTAATATTCTCTATTGATATGTAACAATTAACTTAATATTTCCAAATCTCACCATATCAGCAGTGCCATTTATGGTTGGGTTTGGAGACTTAAATTGTAACCTTAATTGTAGTCTCGAACTCCCCACTGCACTTTGAACGAGTGTTTTCATGTCGGCATTTTCAAAGACAGAACTCAATTCACCTGCCCCACACCAACGAAGATATGCGCCACTAGGATCCCCATTGGGAACATAATCTCCAGCATCAAGTGTGCCATAATTTTGAGCATATGCACGCAAACATCCATCGCTTAAACTCCATGGATTGCCTAATGTGTCATAGCCACTAAAATCAACCTCTACCTTTACAATCGTTGCACCTGCCGGTATAGCAGACATATCAAAACTGACGAATGCTTGCACAGCTTCATTAGAATTGTTATCTCCAACATTTGGATTGGGGTTTGTAGAACCAGAAGAAGTAACAAACCCATCCTCATTTGTTAAGTTGTTTAGAATAACTTGAGCGATAGCAGGTGGCAAGGTATTTGTAGGTGCTGCAACTTTTATTTCTACATAAAATGCTCTACCTTGATATCCACTGACAACAGGTACAAGTACATTGCTATTTGTAACGAGTCGCCAATAGCCACGATAAGTTCCAGCGGTATTTGGGGCTTTCAGGTCAACATCAATATCAATTTCTTGTCCGGGGTTGACTGTGCCAATGGCTTTGGTGGCAGGTCCGTTCATAGATTCGCCACTATCGAAAACAAGTGAATATCCATTCCATGCACAGGCACCGATGTTTTTGAGTCTCCATTTTTTATTGAATGTTTGACCAGGATTCATGACGGTTCCATCTGGTATGGTGACGTCGGTAACAAATTGTGCGAGTGGGCAATTGGGTGTTGCAGTGGCGGCTGGCGTATTTGTGAATACAGGGGATGGAATTGGAGTTAATGTGGCTGGTCCAGATGCTGTAGCTGTGAAGATAGGTGTGGCATTTGCAGGTGTTGCGCTAAGTAACGCTTCAACTGTTTGCGCCGCAGCTGTGGAACTTAACCCTTGACCTTGGTCATCGGTTGGGAGGTTACAGGCACTAAGAAATAATATCAATATGAATAATACATTGAAGAGGCGTGTTTTTTTCTTCATCTTTTCTCCTTCAATTTGATATTTTACCGCAGGATGATATTTGTTCTATCCCTCCTAGTTCTTATAACAAAATCCTAAAGGCTAAGATAAACCTTTAGGATTTTGTATCATGTTGACCCGAAGTAAGAGGCGATTTATTTTTCGTAGGGTTGACCATCTGCGGCTGGGGGAATCGCTCTGCCGACGACACCTGTCAAAATAATCATGGTGACGATGTATGGTGCCATTAATAAAAATTCTGATGGAATTGGAACGCGTAAAATTTGGAGTTTGACTTGGAGAGAATCTGCGAAGCCGAAAATGAGTGATGAGGCAAATGCGCCAATTGGACTCCATTTGCCGAAAATTGTGGCGGCAAGACCAATGAAACCTTTGCCGGCGGTCATTAATTCATCGAAACGACCAACGGAACCGATGGTGAAATATGCCCCGCCTAAACCTGCAATCATGCCACCTAGAATTACATTGACATAGCGGGTTAGGTACACATTGATACCAAGTGTATCTGCGGCTTTGGGGTGCTCACCGACTGCGCGTGTGCGAAGACCCCAAGGTGTGTAGAACAGTAAAATGTGCATGAGTACTACGAGAATCAACATGAGGTAAACAATAATGTTATTTTCAAAGAGTGTTGGTCCAAGTACTGGGATTTTTGAAAGATATGGAATAGAGATAATTGGGAAAGTTCCAGAGTTATTGAGAGTGTCTGTTGCGCCTTGTAAATATTTTGAACTAAAGAAAGAAGTGAAGCCTGCTCCGATGATATTAATAGCAACGCCACTTACGGTTTGGTCAACTTTGTAACGGATGACGAGAAAAGCATGAAATGCGGCAACCAAGCCTCCCAAAAGAATGGCGGCGATTAATCCAACATATAAATTTTGAAACATGGTTGCAGTGACTACTGCAATTTGGGCTGTCATTAACATAATGCCTTCAATACCAATATTAATCACGGCGGCACGTTCGCTGATGACACCACATAATGCGGCAAGGGCAATGGGTGTAGCCCGAACGAGTGAACTGCTTAACATGCCGGTTAGGTTGAAAGATTTATCTTGTGCTGCCCAAGTGAGGAATGCGGTTACAAATGTAAATGCAATGATGCCAATTAATAAACCTGTAGATTTGACACCTCTAGCCAGTTGATATGCGCCAGCAAAAATGACAATTCCTACCATCAGATAAATTGTGCCTTGGGCAGGGACAACTAAATCTGATACTTGGATGGCTTGTGAACCTAAAAGATTCAAACCAAATGTGGTTTGTGCGCCAGGGATTGCATTGATACCAAAAAATAAATAAATTAGGATACCGACGACTAACAAGGTCATACCGTATGAAATACGTTTACGCTGTTCAAGAGCTGTTGTGTTGGTTTGTATGGTTGTATTTGTCATGCAAGCCTCATTTATTTACCCCAACCGCGGGTTAACACTATCTCTTCTACTTTGAGAGATTTGATTCGATATAACCAACGGATGATGGCAGGCGCGGCGATGAATACAATCACCAAGCCTTGAATAATAGAAATAATATCAACAGGAATGCCTGCAAGCGATTGCATGTTCGTAGCACCACTTCTTAAGAAACCAAACAACAAAGCGGCGAGGACTACTCCAAACGGATGACTCTTGCCCAGCAAAGCCAATGCAATTGCATCAAACCCATAGCCTGCTGAGAATCCCTGCCCGACCCAATGGTCTACGCCTAGTACTTGTGCTGTCCCAGCCAAGCCTGCTAATGCACCTGCAAAAGACATGACCAATACAAAATTTTTGATGATGTTCATACCGGCGTATTTTGAGGCATCAGGATTTGCACCCACAGAGCGAACTTCAAACCCAAGTGTGGTTTTGAATAAGAACCAGTAAACAATATATGCAAAAAGCAGAGCCAAGAAGAAACCAAGATTGAAGCGAAGTGGGTCTTCAAAAAATCTAGGTAACTCAGCACTCGCCGCAACGTTTGGTGTTACAGGTCTAAAATTTGAGGCTTGCATTGGACCACTCAATAACCAATCACTTAAGCGGAATGCAATCCAATTCATCATAATCGTATTGACAACTTCATGCGCTCCGAAACGCGCTTTGAGATAGCCCGGTATCATGCCCCAAATGGCACCACCCAATGCCCCGGCTCCAATTGCCAATGGCAAGTGGATAATCATAGGCAAATCTTTAATACTGTAACCAACATAGGCAGAACATAGTGCACCGATGAAAAATTGACCTTCTGCACCAATATTGAATAAACCTGCTCGAAAACCAAGTGCCACAGAAAGCCCGGCGAAAATATATGGTGTTGCAGTGACAAGGCTTTCTGTAAATGGGTACAGTGACTTTACCAACTCCGCATTATCACCCGTAGCAAAATAAGTTTGAATACCAGCAATGATGGTACTTGGTGTTCCGAAAGCACCAGCAAACAAAGCGCCATAGGCTTGAATTGGATTTGAGCCAGTTGCCAGCATTACAATGCCGCCTAAAATCAAACCGGTTATAACGGCTAATACAGGCACTAACAAAGCCTGCCCTAAAGAACCACCACCAATACCTTCAGATGTTTTCTTTTCAGTTGTTTTATTTTTGGAAGAGGCTTTATCGCTCACGATGCATCTCCTATTTTTTCTTTGCTGGTGCGGATAAATGAATACCCGCCATCAACAACCCTAAATCTTCTTTGGTGGCTTTCTTAGCATCTAACACATCCATAATTTGACCCTTATACATCACGGCAATGCGGTCTGAAAGTGCCAAAATTTCATCCAACTCAGAAGATACAACCAACACACCTGTACCTTCATCACGCTTCTTGATGATTTGTTTATGAATGTATTCAATAGAACCAACATCTAAACCGCGAGTCGGTTGTGAAGCAATCAATAATTCAATTGGGCGAGAAAATTCACGTGCCACAATCACCTTCTGTTGATTCCCACCTGAAAGAGTGCCAGCATTGACATAAATATTTGGCGTGCGAACATCAAATTGTTTTACTAATGCTTCGGCATTGCTATAAATTGGTTTTTCTTGTAAAGAAACCCCATGAGCAAATGGCTCTTTGTAATAAGTACACAGCACCATATTGTCATGAATAGGAAAAGATAAAATCAAACCATGTCGTTGGCGGTCTTCTGGAATATGCGCCACACCACTTTCTAAAATTTGGCGTGGAGTTGCATTGTGCAAAGTTTTTCCTTGCATTTCAATCAAGCCGCTTTCAGAAGGTAATAAACCTGTTAGAGCATATACTAATTCTGTTTGACCATTTCCTTGCACACCCGCCACTCCAAGCACTTCGCCTTTGCGGACTTCAAACGAAACCCCTTGCACAGTCAAGTTTTGACGTTCATCACGCACAAATAACTTTTCGACTTTAAGAACCGCCTCTTTCGGTTTGGAGGCTTGTTTCTGCACCACCAAACTGACATCTCGCCCCACCATCATCGACGCCAATTTTTCAGGTGTGGCTTTCTTTGGCTCAATCGAGCCGACCATTCTGCCCAAACGCAACACAGAAATATCATCTGCAATGGCTAACACTTCTTTTAATTTGTGAGTAATAAAAATAATAGACTTGCCCGCCTTAATCAACGTATTGATAATTTTGAACAAACCTTCTACTTCTTGTGGCGTTAGAACTGCTGTCGGTTCATCCAAAATTAAAATATCCGCATTCCGATATAACACCTTAATAATTTCAACTCTTTGTTGAATGCCCACAGGTAAATCTTTGATGTAAGCATATGGGTCAACTTCAAGTCCGTATTGATTCGAAATATCATGAATGCGTTGGGCTACTTTTTCTTTATCTAAGAACAAACCATTTTTTGTCGGCTCAACGCCTAACATCACATTTTCGGTAACGGTCATCACAGGTACCAACATAAAATGCTGATGCACCATACCAATCCCTTGCGCAATCGCATCGTTTGGTCCGTGAATTTCCACCTCTTTACCACGCACAAAAATTTTACCTTCATCAGGTTTATACAACCCATAAAGGATATTCATCAAAGTAGATTTACCCGCGCCATTTTCGCCCAACAAAGCGAGGATTTTTCCTTCGCGCAATGCAATATCTATTTTGTCATTTGCAAGCACACCCGGAAATCTTTTGGTAATGCCTTGCAGTTCGAGCACATTTGCCATTGCGTGCCTCCACTATTTTGAAAAAATGTCAGGCAATCCCTTGCCTGACTAACACGATTAAACCCGAAAGGTCTTCTCTGCACCAAACTGAGTGCATTATAAATTGAATTACAAAGTTAAAAGACATTTAGGGTTTAATAAAACTGAAATAAAAAGTCGGAGGGAGAACCTCCCCCCGACTTTTTTAAATTAGTCAAGTAAAAGACTTACTTGATTATGGGGCTATTGTAATGGAGCCGTCAATTAAGCCTTGTTTCACAGCTTCCAATTGAGCATTCAAATCATCAGAAGCACCGGCAACAGGAGCAAGACTGACACCATTGTTAGCAAGAACTCCGCTGTAAACACCACCAGCAAAATTACCATTAACAACTGCTTGAGCGGCTTCGAACACAGCTACGTTCATGTTCTTCAACACACTGGTGAGAATGACATCAGTATATTCGCTGGCTGAAACAGTCCAGTCGGTATCTACACCGATAATCCAGCAAGAAGTAGTTTCTTGGCAGTAAGCGGCGCCACCTAAACCAGCAGGACCAGCCACAGGCATAACAATATCAGCACCTTCTTGAACCAAGGATTCAGTGATAGCGCGACCATCATCAAGCGATTCAAAGTTACCGATGAATGCGCCTTCATTGGCGGCGGTATCCCAACCGAGAACTTCTACAGCAGTACCATTTTGAGCATTGTAGTAATTTACACCAGCTTCAAAACCAATCATGAAAGCGGTTACAGGAGGAATATTGATACCACCCCAAGTACCAACTTTACCCGTTTGGGTTGAAGCGGCAGCGGCGTAACCAGCCAAGAATGAAGCTTGGTCAGTTGCAAATGTCAAGCCCAAAACATTTGGCAATTCAGATGCAGAACCACAGGTTTGACCTTCAACAAAATCAGTGCCGAAGCAGTCTGGGTAAGAATAGTCCACAATGGTGAAATAAGTATCTGGGTTGGCTTTCGCGGCAACAGCGGTATCAACACCGAGCAAGAAACCGACGGTTACAACTAAGTCAGCGCCTTCATCAACAAATTGTTGAATGTTGCGAGCATAGTCAGATTGTTGGGTGGATTCTAAATATTTGCCATCCACACCAAGTTCATCAATGGCTTGTTGAACACCAGCATAAGCGGTGGCGTTGAAAGATTTATCATCAATACCGCCTAAGTCAGTTACCATACCAACGGAAACTACATCAGCAGGTGCTTCCGTAGCGGCTTCAGTGGGTGCCTCTGTGGCAGGTGCTTCGGTTGCTGGAGCTTCAGTAGCGACCGGTGCTTCTGTTGCGGGGGTACCGCATGCCGCGAGAATCATCGAAGCGATGATTAACAGGGCAGAAACGAAATACAACTTTTTCATATTTTTCTTCTCCTCTAGAAGATTTAATTTTTTAAGGACTTGCCTTTCAGCATAGCCTTACGACGATGTAAGTATAAATCTACTATAACCTTTATGCAAGTATGAAGTTTGTTAAGGTTTTTCAGGTGAAATAGTTGTATAGATTTCTTTATTCCATAACGAAGTGATTAAGAAATCTAAACCAATCGTTAACTCTTGCGGAAATGTTTGATTCAAAGGCACAAACTGAATTTGACCAATTCTCTGCGATTGAACAAATCCCTCTTTGATAAACCGCATCGTTTCTTCGACCTCCAACCTGCTTGCCCCATATAAACTGGTGACTACGCCTCTGCCATTTTCTCCTAACGCCAACATTTGATTCCGTTCTGTGCCAATTGCATAAATATTCGATTCAGTTGCCGCCCTTAAAGCACCTTGCCCAGTCACACCACCTGCTGAGAAAATCACATCTGCTCCGCGTTTGATTAATGAAAGCCCGCTTTCGTAACCCCAGACTTCATCTATAAATATCTTTTCTCTATCGCCACTATCACGATATAGAGTTAACACTTTGATTTCAGGGTTCAAGAATAATGCCCCCGCCCGAAACCCTTCACAATATCGCCACATCGAATCAATGCCAGAGGTTTCACATACGCCACCAACAATTCCCGTTTTAGACAGTTGAGATGCCAATGCCCCGGCGGCGAATCCCATTTGGTCTTCTGGGAAGGTGATTGAAATTAAATTGGGACGAGTCTCTTCAAAGGGTTGATTCAAGCCGACGAAGACAGAATCAGGATACAGGTCAGATGAATGAAGCGTTTCATCTAATAAGCCAATGCCAGAAGTGATGATGACATCAAATCCTTGTTGAGCAAAGTAATCAATATTTTTTTGATAATCACGCGTATCTACTGATTCGATATATTCAATTTGATTCGTCGTTCCATTATTTTGCGATTCTTGTAACCCAACCCATGCATCTTGATTGATGCCATAATCATTTATTCCTAGCGTGTCAGTGACTAACGCCGCGCAGAAAATTTCTTCATCAAAACAAGTTGGTGATTGAATGCAAGCATATAATGTCAAGCATCCAATCACCAACAAAAAACTTTTCAACTTGCTAACTTTCAAACTTCTCAACTTGAACTTGCTTCTCCCTTTTTTACACCCATCATCAACCAAAATGCGATTAACAAAAATACTGGCGCAATAATCATAATCATATTGTAGTTATTGCCTGTGAGTTGAATCGCCCAACCATTTACATTTGGACCAACAATGGCTGAAAGTGTGGAAAATAAATAATATAAACCAGTGAAAGTGCCAACGCGAGCCAAGCCTGTTAAATCTACAACCATAGGCAATGAGTTGATGTTGATGAATGCCCATGCGATGCCACATAGAATTAACATCACGCCTGCAAGAGTTAACATGCGTGCGCCACCTTCAACAAGTGGAATGCCGACCAATGGTAAAGGTGCAATGCCAGTTAATAATGCTTCCGCTGGTGTGATGAATAACATCAAAAACATGACGCTTAAAATAATTAAACCTATACTAATGGTTAATCTTCGCCCAATTTTTCCTGCCAGGAATCCCGATGGCATGGCTGCTAATACAAAAAATAGTGGAAGCACTGAAAGCAATGTTGCGCCATCACCAGCACTTAAGCCGAGGTGATTTCTTGCATACAATGTAAAGAATGTTTCAACGGCGGAATATCCAATAAACCAGAAGAAAATTGCAAAGAGAATGCGTAATCCACTTTTATCTGAATCATTAAATAATTCTTTGAGGCTTTCAAACATGCTTGGTTGCTTTTCACTCTCACCATATTCTTTTGGCTCTTCAATGAAGAGATACACAATCAAAGCAGAGACAATCACCAAAGCGGAACCAAGCCAAAATGGAAAGTTAGGACTCATATTATATAAAAGCCCACCTGCTTGTAACGCCACAATGACTCCAATGCCACCCATAAAGTTGACAATGCCATTGGCTTGCGAACGAAATTCAGATGGTGTAATGTCTGGCATTAATGCAACTAATGGTGTGCGCCATAATGCCGCACTTAATAACAATGTGCTTGTACATGCTACAAATAATGGAAGAATCGCGGCGATGGGAACTAATCCAAATGCAATGGCTGTAATCGGTGCGCCGATTAATATAAACGGAATGCGTCTGCCTAATGGACTGCGTAATCTATCAGACCAGGCGCCGACAGGTGGTTGAATAAATAAGGCGGCGATGTTATCTAAGGTCATAAAAAAGCCAACGAGTGCCGCAGACAATCCAAATTTTTCTGAAAGAAAAATTGGCACAAAAGCGTTATACACACCCCACACAACACTCACGCCAAAGAAACCAAAGCCGAGCAGAAATATCTTGCCGTAATTCAAACGCGATGATGACATAGTATTCTCCGTGAATAAAATTGATTTGATTCAAAGGAAAGAAGAAAGAGGAAAGGTTTTTGATTATTCTTTCTTCTTTCCTCTTTCTTGATTTAGGTTTTCTAAAAATTTCAAATCATCTTTGGTTAAGTTTGCTTTTTCCAACATATCGGGTCGTTTTCTAAATGTTCTTTCGAGTGCTTGTTCGCGTCGCCATTTGTCAATTTTGGCATGGTCGCCGGAGAGCAAAACATCTGGCACTTTGTTTCCACGAAATTCTGGCGGACGTGTGTAATGCGGATATTCCAATAAACCCATTGCATGTGAATCATCTTCCGCACCGGTCGGGTCGCCTAAAACATTTGGCAGTAGACGTGAAACCGCATCAATCACGAGGAGAGCTGGGATTTCACCTCCAGTTAAGACATAGTCCCCAACAGATATTTCGTCAGTGACGAGATTCTCGCGGATGCGTTCATCTATGCCTTCGTAACGTCCACAAATCAAGGCAATGCGTGGATATTGAGATAATTCTTTGGCAATAGTTTGATTGAAGACTCGTCCTTGTGGGGTAAGTAAAATGATTGGGGTTGCAGAATCAGGTTTCCCCGAAGTGTGAGGCGGATTTATATCTAATACTTTTTCTACGGCTTCAAAAACGGGTTCAGGTTTCATCACCATGCCACCACCGCCACCATAAGGTGTATCATCTGTGACGTGATGTTTGTCGTATGTATAATCGCGGATGTTGTGGATGTTAATTTTTATTAATCCCCGCTCTTGCGCGCGTTTGAGGATGCTGGTATTTAGATAAGAAGAAAAGGCTTCTGGTAGAAGGGTAAACACCTCAAATTGCATGTTGAGATTTTAGCATAAGAAGTAAATAAGAGTATCAATGCGCTTGCTTGACTTTGCTTCTGTGCGGATGGTAATATGATTCACTTATGTCATTGTGAGGGCGCACTTGTTCTTTGCCCGAAGCAATCTCTAAGATTATCTATGAGATTCTTCGCTTTGCTCAGAATGACATATATGTAAAAGGAAAAGAATGTATTTACGTGGAAGTAAATGGAGTATGAACAAACGGCGTACCAAACCCAATTGGTTCGCTATTATTTTGTTAAGTTTGATTGTGTTAGGTGCATCGTATACCACGCGTTATGTAGTGCCGACAATTCCTCAAGTTGGGGTGGCTTCGCCCACACCAACAATTTCACCAGACTCATTAATTGCCGATGCTGAAAGTTTATTTAACGAAGGTAAGTTAATTCCTGCAATTAACATGTATCAACAAGCGATTGCTTCACGCCCCAGTGATGCGGCGACGCATATTCGTCTGGCGCAAACATTGGTATATGCAGGTAGATATAAAGAAGCCCAAACCGCCGCAGAAGACGCGCTCTTGTTAAACCCAACCAATTCGATGGCATTTGCAGTGCGAGCATGGGCGTTGAGTTTTCAAGGCGAATACTTGCAAGCCGAGAGTGACATCAAACGTGCTTTAGAGTTAGACCCTAATAATGCTTTGGCTCACGCTTATTATGTTGAGATTTTGGTTGATTCTTTTTATAGCGGGTTAGGCGGTTTTGATGGTGTAGAACGTGCCATTGAAATTTCTCGTGTAGCACAAGCACTCGCCCCCGATGCTTTAGAAACACATCGTGCACGTGGCATTATTTTAGAAGCCACAGGTAATTATGAAGATGCAATTGCCGAATATCAAGCCGCTATTGCAATCAATCCAAACATTGCAGATTTGCATTTATCTATCGGAACGAACTATCGCATCCTCGGTGTGTATGACCAAGCCGAAGCATCGTTCACACGTGCTATTGCACTTAACCCCGAAGACCCAACTCCACATCTTTTATTGTCCAGAACATACGCCACCATCGGTGAATTTGGTAAAGCCTTGCAATATGCTGAAACGGCTGTGGGAATAAACCCTGCTGATTCAAATCTACGTGGCAATCTCGGCGTAATGTATTATCGTAATGCCTTTTGGCCCGAAGCCGCACAAGAACTTGCATATGTTGTTACAGGTGGCTTAACTGAAGATGGACATGAAATGGAAGTAATAGAACTTACTTCTGGTTCAACACCACGCGTCGCAGAATATTATTTTACGTATGGGCTTGCTCTTTCTCGTTTGAATCGTTGTGGCGAAGCCTTGCAAATTGCCCAATTAATTATCTCTCGCATTCCATCCGACCAACTTTCAGTAGATAATGCCAACGCGATTATTGATAGATGTCAGCAAAATTTACAAGCGACACCAACCCCGCCTCTTTCTACCAGTACACCTGAATCTACACCTACGCCATAGATTCATCTTCAATAGGTGCGGCACGCTTTTATTTAGTACATTAATGAAAATTCATAAAGCGTGACGCACCCCAATATAATTAATCAACTTATGAACATTTACCAAAGAAAATCTATTTTCAGAAAACGAGATGATACAGCCATATATCGTCTATTCTTTTTGCTGGTGTTAATTCTTGCTGGTGTGTGGTTGATTCGTTCTGTCTATCAAGGTGATGTCAAACCTTTATTTTTACCAACCCCCACTCCTACACGTTTTGCAACATCTTATACCTTAGAAGGCGATGCACATTTCACTGCTGGACAATTAAATGCCGCCATCACTGCTTATAACGAAGCAGTACGAGTAGACCCTAACAACGCCGAAGTGTGGGCGCAACTTTCGCGTGTACAAACATATTCCACCGCATTATTAGTCCGCCGTGAAGAAATTTTGGCACGCTTAGATGAAGCCATTGCCTCTGCTGAAAAAGCAGTCGAACTAAACCCAGATAGTAGTTATGCTCATGCAGTTTATGCCTTTGCTTTGAACTGGAAAGCCTCTTACACATCTGCCGGGCGTGAACAACAGGATTTATTGACTCAATCTCAACTTTCAGCAACGCGGGCACTTCAATTGGATAACACCAATACCTTGGCTCTTGCTTTTTATGCCGAAGTTCTCGTTGACCAACAACAATGGAATCAAGCACAATTACAAATAGAACAAGCCCTCGCCCAAGATTCATCTTTGATGGATGTACATCGCGTCCATGCTTATGTGCTTGAGTCATTAGGTGAATACGCACTTGCCATCGAAGCCTACGACCGCGCCATTGCTATTTCTCCAAACTTAACGTTTTTATACATCCGAGCCGGTGCAGGTTATCGGCGCTTGGCATTTGATAGCCCGAATGAACAAGTGCAAAGAGAATTATTTGTAAAGTCGTTGGAATATTTTGAGCAAGCTGCACGTATTAATGAACAATTAGGCGTGCAAGACCCTGGTCCATATCTTTCAATTGCTAGAACTTATTCTCAAATGGGTGAGTTCTTTATTGCAATTCGCAACGTCCAAAAGACGATTGAATTTCAACCCGATAATGCTTTTTATTATGGCGAGTTAGGAATGCTGTATCACAAAAACAGAAATTATGAAACAGGTATCCTTGCATTCAAATGTGCCATTGAAGGTTGTACTGCTGATGAATCATGCCCTGCGAGAGGTGAATGTGGTCCGAACGATATACCAGCAGAAGTAGTAGGCTTGCCACTTGATGGAAGCACTGTCTATTATTATGATGTGTATGCTTCACAATTGGCAGCATTGAGTACACCGCGAGATAATAAATGTGCTAAAGCCTTAGAAATTGCAAGCATTGTTGAAAACTCAGAATACATCAGCGACCCCAACATTGCGGCAGATATGGTTGTGGTACGAAATATCTGTAACAGTTTAGAAGAAAGCATCAACGCGACGGCTACGCCTCAACCTACGGGTACACCTGAATCTACACCGACGCCTTAAGCAAACTCCTCATGCTGATTCGAAAATTTGAAGCAAAAGACCAAATCCCTGCAAAGGGAGTCATTAATGCAGGTTTACTTGAGTATTTTGGGATTTTAGATGAATCATTAAACCCTGATTTAGATGATATTGCTTTATCCTTTACAGATGGATGCTTTTTAGTTGGTGAGGTTGATGGGGAATTGGTTGCCACAGGTGGGTATAAACGCTTTGATGACCAGACAGTTAAGATTGAAAGAATTTCTGTTCATGCAAATTTTCGTCGGCATGGGCTTGCTTCTCAGATATTTTCGGCTCTTATTGCGGAGGCGAAAAAGGCTGGTTACAAGCGCGTGGTTTTGGAGACGACTTCTGACTGGCAGGGTGCGATTGATTTTTGGCTGAGGAATGGTTTTCGGATTACACATGTGGACGATAGTGGAGAATGGTCTGAGACGTGGTTTGAACGGGAGATATAGGTAGAGGAACAGAAACATGCCTCCCCTTAGGAAAGAGGCGTGTTGAGCGTGTCGAAAAAGGGGGAAATTCGTCAGATTTTTGTAAGAGATTTTTACAATCCCCTTGACTTTGATTTTTAAGCAGGTAAAATAACCTTTAGCACTCGGTTGATTGGAGTGCTAATTCTATGTTTATTCATAAATTTTAATAATCCTAATCGGAGGCAAAGAAATGGCAAAATCAAATGTATCGTTTAAGCCTTTGGGTAGTCGTGTGTTGGTGGAACCCATTGAGCAAGAGGAAGTGACCGCCAGCGGCATCGTTTTACCTGAAACGGCAAAGGAAAAACCGCAACAAGGTAAAGTGTTGGCGGCTGGTCCTGGTGACCGCAATGAAGATGGTGACCGCGTTGAAATGGATGTAAAAGTTGGTGACACAATTTTGTTCGCCAAGTATTCCGGCACCGAAGTGAAAATGGAAGGCAAGAAATTGCTCATCCTACGCGAAAGCGACATTCTCGGTATTGTTGGATAATTAAATTCATTAAACACAAAGGACACCAAGTACACGAAGGGAATAAAACGATTTTTTCCTTAGTGACCTTAGAGTACTTCGTGTTTAAATAAATTAAAAAAGGAAATAAACTATGGCAGCAAAACAATTAGTATTTTCAGAAGAAGCCCGCCGCAAGCTTAAGAACGGTATGAACGTTGTGGCAAATGCAGTTTCTGCAACTTTGGGACCAAAAGGTCGCAATGTGGCAGTTGACCGAAAATTCGGTTCCCCAACTATTACTCACGATGGCGTTTCAGTAGCCAAAGAAATTGAATTGGAAGACCCATTTGAAAACATGGGTGCTCAACTTCTTAAAGAAGCCGCATCCAAAACCAATGACATTGCTGGTGATGGTACAACTACATCCACAGTTTTGGCTCATGCTATTGTGAACGAAGGTTTGAAGGCTTTGGAAGCAGGTTACAACCCAATGCTTCTCAAACGTGGTATTGAACTTGCAACTGAAACTGTGGTTGCTGAACTCAAGAAAAACTCTGTCAAGATTGATACCAAAGAAGAAATCGCTTCTGTGGCTACCAACTCAGCCGCTGATGCTGAAGTGGGTCAATTGATTGCAGACGTGATGGACAAAGTCGGTAAAGACGGCGTTATCACTGTTGAAGAATCCAAGACCATGCAATTTGAAACCGATTTCGTTGAAGGTATGCAATTTGACCGTGGTTACCTTTCTCCATATTTCATCACCAGCGCTGAAAACATGGAAGCCCAAATCAGCGATGCGTATGTGTTGATTTATGACAAGAAAATTTCTGCCGCACAAGATATTGTGCCTTTGCTCGAAAAACTCGTCCAACTCGGCAAACGCGAACTCGTTATCATTGCTGAAGATGTAGACGGCGAAGCCCTCGCTACCTTAATCCTCAACAAGATTCGCGGTATGTTGAATGTGTTGGCAATCAAAGCCCCTGGCTTTGGTGACCGCCGCAAAGCGATGTTACAAGATATTGCTATTCTGACCGGTGGACAAGTTGTTTCTGAAGAATTAGGTCGCAAACTCGAATCTGTCACTGTTCAAGAATTAGGTCGTGCAGAAAAAGTTGTCTCTGATAAAGAAAACACAACTATCATTGGTGGCAAAGGCAAGAAAGCCGACATTGATGGACGTGTGAAAGAAATTCGCATTGAAATTGACAAAAGCACCAGCGATTATGACAAAGAAAAACTTCAAGAACGCTTGGCTAAATTAAGCGGTGGCGTTGCAATCATCCGCGTGGGTGCCGCAACTGAAACCGAAATGAAAGAAAAGAAACATCGTGTTGAAGATGCTCTCTCTGCCGCACGTGCCGCAGTAGAAGAGGGTATCGTTCCTGGTGGTGAAATTTCTCTCATCAATGCCGCTAGCAAACTCGATAAACTTGCCAAGAACAATGATGATGAAAATGAAGAAGTAAAAGTTGGTATTAACATCATCAAGAAAGCACTCGAAGCCCCAATTCGTAAACTTGCCGCAAATGCTGGTCAAGATGGTTCCGTGATTATTGACACCGTCCGCCGCACTGCCGCAGAAAAGAAAAATGCAAACATTGGCTACAATGTGTTGACCGGTGAATACACCGACATGATTAAAGCCGGCGTGATTGACCCAGTCAAAGTAGTGCGTGGTGCGCTCGAAAATGCTTCCTCCATTGCCGCAATGATGCTCACTACTGATGTGCTCATCACCGATATGCCTGAGAAAGATAAGGCTCCTGCTATGCCTCCGGGCGGCATGGGTGGTATGGATTACTAACCCTTCGGCAAGCTCAGGACAAGAATCCATCTACAAATTTGTAGGGACACGGCAACGCCGTGTCTCTACTTTTTTAATTTATAATTTCCAAATGCGATTTACTTTAACTTTACTGCTGGCTTTGGGATTAAGTGCCTGCGCCTCTTTCGGGACTTCCAACACGCCGACTCCAACTATACCGACTGCTACGCCTCAACCTCCTACGCCAACACCTCCACCTTCAGTGGCGATGGTGAATGGGGAATACATTACACAAGTTGAATTTGATGCAGAATTAAACCGCTATAAAACGGCTTTTCCTAACGCAGAAGATTCACAAGCCCGCCAAATTGTGTTGGATGATTTGATTGCTCAATATTTGCTTGCTCAAGCCGCACGTGAAGAAAATTTTGAGGTGACAGAATCAGACCTCCAGTTAAGAATTGATGCGTTGGGAAGTCCAGATGCGATTGCACAATGGCAATCCGCTTTTGGGTATGATGATGCTTCGTTTAGAGTCATCTTAAAAAGAAGTATTGAATCTGCATGGATGCGTGACAAAATCATTGCGGATGTGCCAAATAGCATGGAGCAGATTCATCTGCGCCAAATTTTGACCTATAATGAGGCGGACGCGCAAGCCGTGTTGCAACGCTTAACCGCAGGCGAAGACTTTGACGAACTTGCGAGTTTATATGACCCCGTTACAAATGGTGAATTGGGTTGGGTTCCGCAAGGTTATTTGTTGAGTGCTGAGGCAGACCAAGCCGTGTTTGCTTTACAAACAGGTGAAGTGAGCGGAATCATTTCAACCGAAGCAGGCTTTCATATTTTCAAAGCGGTAGAACGTGCTGAACATGAATTAACGCCTGATGCTTTATTAACCATGCAAGAATTGGCTTTGAAAAATTGGATTACTGAACAAAAAGAAAATAGCAATATTGTTTTGATGCAGTAAAATTTTGGAGCATAGCAAATGAGTAACTACGATTTCGAAGATAAACCAAAATCACGTTTAGATATATGGGATATGCTCAGTCTTCTCACATTATTGATGACACTTTGTATTGGCTTGTATTTTGTTGCAGTGTATATGTCGCCTAATGCGGCATATAACCCTTTTAGTCCAGAACGTGCTTTTGTAGGTCAACTTCCGACTGCTACGATTACTCCGATTCAATTGCTCCCAACATGGACTCCGACTCAAGCCGCTATCACAGACACTCCAACCTTAACTCTTGTGCCTACATTTACTTTAGAACCTACCGTTACCGTCGTGTCATTAATTACTCCATCTGATACACCAACTCCAACCGCAACGCCCAAAGCACCTTTCAATGCTACAACAACTTACATTGATAGCACCATTATTCATCCAGAAGCCGCTTGTAATTGGCAAGGTGTAGCAGGCACAATTGTTGACTCAAACAACGCCGATATGATTGGTATTACGGTTCGATTAACAGGTTTTTATAACGGCAAGACGCAAAATTCCTTAACCGTCAGTGGTGTTGCTCCGGCATACGGAAAATCTGGTTTTGAATTTTTCTTAGGAACTGTCCCCATTTCATCTGATGGATTGCTCTCGATTCAAATCCTTGACCAAGCAGGTTTGCCACTTTCAGGCAACATCGAAATTGATACATTCAGTGATTGTTCAAAGAATTTGGTGTTGGTGAAGTTTAAGAAGAATCCTTAAACACATTCCTTTATTAAGTAAAGAAAGAGGAAAGAAGAAAGATTTTGCATCTTAACTTCTTTCCTCTTTCTTATTTCTTCTTTATTTCACTTCCACATTCCAATGATTAAACTTCGGATTTTTCGCACGCACAACATCATCAAATAGATTTCTTAATTTGGTTGTGATATTTCCCATCACACCACTTCCAACAGGGCGGTGGTCAATTTTTGTCACTGCTACAATTTGAGCGGCGGTTCCAGTCATAAACATTTCTTCGGCTATAAAAACTTCGGTTCTATCAATTGAACGTTCAACAACTTCTAATCCCAATTCTTTTTTTGCAATCTCAATTACAGATTTTCGTGTAATGCCTTCTAAAATATTATCGGTTACAGGTGGAGTCACTAAGACACCGTCACGCACCATAAACACATTCATCGCCGAACCTTCAGAGACATGACCATTATTATCTAACACCAATGCTTCATCAAAACCTGCACGGTTTGCATCTGTTTTTATCAAAGCCGAATTTGCATAACCACCTGCAACTTTTCCGCGCGCTGGAATCACATTGTCATCAATTCTTCGCCATGATGAAACTGTCAAATGTGCATCCGTATCATTCTTCACATATTTTTCAAACGGAATCACAAACATACAAAACTCATCACGCAAATCATGCAACTTCACGCCAATGCCCATATCCGCTTTATACAAAGTGGGGCGTAAGTACACATCTTGCTTCCAATCATCTTTTCGCAACACGTCCAAAGTCAATTGAATAAAACCCTCTTCATCATACGGGCTTTGCATCGCCATCATTTTTCCAGAATTAATCAAACGCCGAAAATGGTCAAACGGACGAAACAAAAACATTTTCCCTTTTTCTTGATTCCAATATGCACGCATCCCACCAAATACAGATGTGCCATATAAAAACCCATGCGTCGCAATCCCAATCTTCGCTTCACTCAACGGGACAATTTTTCCTTCAAAGAAAGCATGTTTAGAAAAATCCATTGATACCTCCAATTAAGATTGTACTTGATAAAACCCCTTTCTGATTTGACCGCTTCGCGCCTCTTAACTAGGGGATAACTGATTCTACAACTCAACATCTTCTTTACTTGACAAATCCCATTTCTGCCTCTAGAATCTAATTCGATGAATATCAAATTAGATTTATGGATGTGAAATATGAACCAAATGCTTGATTATGTCAAAGTAATGTCTGACCCAACCCGCCTGCGGATTATCGGTATGCTTTCGCAGAGCAATGCCACGCGCAAAGAAGTTGCCGAACGCCTCGAACTCTCACCCAAAGATTCGCTGACCCATCTTGGATTCTTAGAACATATCGGTGTGATTCGTCAAGAAAACGGTGTTTTTTCTTTGAACGATGACCGTCTGGCTGTTTTAGCGAAGGAAAAGTTGCTCGAAGAGAAACAACTATATGTCCCAGATGAGGCGTTAGACGAAAAAACTAAAAAGGTGCTAAAAGCCCATCTCAATGCCGATGGAAGTATTCGTCATATCCCCGCACCGCCGAAACTTCAAATCATCTTAGATTATCTGATTAATTTTTTTGAGTTTGATAAAGATTACACCGAAAAAGAAATTAATCAAATCATAAAAAGATTTAATGAAGATACAGCAGGTTTACGCCGTGACTTGATTGAAGCCAATATGCTTGCGCGTGAAAGTGATGGCTCACGCTATTGGCGGGGGAAAGCATGAGTGAAGAGTTAGTTGCTTTCTTCAAAGTTCTTTCAGATGCCAACCGCTTAAAAATTATTGGGTTACTGGCGCAACAACCTTATAGCGTTGAAGAACTTGCTGCATTATTAAATTTGAAAGCCTCTACGGTTTCACATCATTTATCGAAACTTGCAAAAGTTGGCTTGGTGAGCGCGAAAACTGAGAGTTATTACAATGTTTATCAATTAGACGAAAAAGCTTTGGAAATAAAATCAAAAAGTTTATTTTCACAAGAGAATCTTGCCTCATCTGTTGCAAATGTAGATGTAGATGCTTATGACAATAAGGTAATAAAAGATTATGTAAAAAAAGATGGCAGTTTGAAAACCATCCCTGCTCAACGAAAAAAGTTAGAAGCGATTTTGAGATACATTATTAAATCTTTCAAAGCTGGCAAAAAATATACAGAAAAACAAGTCAATGAAATTTTGAGTCAATATCATGAAGACACTGCTTATTTGCGTCGCGAATTGATTGGATATAAATTAATGAAACGCGAAGGTGGCGGAGGAGAATATTGGAGAGAAGAATGAGTACAGAATATCCTTTAACAAAAGCAAATCGAATTCGGCTAGCACGCGCATTTAGACATGTTCCGCGTGTAGATATTTCCATTGAATGTGTGTTAGAAGACCAAATGGGAATGGCATTTGTAGATAACCTTGAAAACCCATCTGCTTACATGATAAAGATTGGATCTTTTCATTATTTTGCTGGAGATGCCAATTCCGCAGGTGGGGGAGAAATCGTGAAAAGTTTTCAACCGTATAACATGTTTATGTCTGCAATGCCGGGGTGGGCAGAAGCGTTTAATAATTTTTATGGAGAACGCTTTTTTGAAATCGAAAGATATATGTTTTCATCAGAAACTATATCGGTTGAACATTTGAGAAAACTTTGTCAGGATTTAAAATTTGCACAAGATGTAAAACGTATGGACGCGAATCTTTTACAACGTATAAAAGGACAAGACCATTTCATTGATGTTTCAGATTTTGAGTCACCAGAAGATTTTGTGGAACGTGGTATTGGATTTTATGCTGAAAATGATGGTGAAGTTATAGGTGCCGCATATTCTTCCTTAGTTTGTAGCACAGGCATTGAAGTCAGTTTGTTTGTAGCGGATGAACATCGCCGTCAAGGGTTAGCAACTGCATTGTCAGCCAATCTCGTGCGTTGGTGCTTTGAAAATAACATGGACGCTCATTGGGATGCGGCGAATCTAGAATCTTGTAAGTTAGCAGAAAAATTGGGCTACACCTCACAAGGAACATATCAGGCATATTTTCTCAAGCCACAAAATAGGTAAAGATGGAAATTATTCTTATTGGACCAATTGGCACAGGAAAGTCCACAGTTGCTGAATTACTTTCTAAAAGGTTGAACCTACCTCAATTTTCAATGGATGATGTTCGTTTTGATTATTACAAAGAAATCGGCTATGACGAAGAATATGCTAATAGAAAACGTCAAGAAGAAGGCTTATGGGCGGTTTACCCATACTGGAAACCTTTTGAAGCATATGCAGTTGAACGTATTCTTATTGACCATAGCAATTGCATCATTGACTTTGGTGCGGGTCACTCTGTGTATGAAGATGAAAATCTTTTTGAACGAGTTCAAACTGCATTGTCTGCTTATCCAAATGTGATTTTACTGTTACCATCAGCAGACCCCGATGAATCAGTTTCAATTTTGAATGAACGTGAAGAATTTTTACGAGAGATGAAACCAAACATTAACGAGCACTTTATCAAACACCCTTCCAATCATAAACTTGCAAAATTTATCGTTTATACAAAAGAGAAAACACCGCAAGAAACTTGTGATGAGATATTGAAGTTAGTAAAAATTTCAGTGTAACTTATATTTTCTTTTTCAACTCAAAACTTTCATCACCACCTAAAGAATTTTGCAAAGGCTGGCTGTCTAACTTCATCACTTTGCTGTTTGCAAAAAATGCAAAATCAAAATTTGTTTCATCACCTGCAACTTTACCGGGAATCGGCATCAAGCGTGCAGTGAGTGGTTTGTCGAGGCGCAGTGACAAAGCACACAAGTCTAATAAAAGAGGCGTAATTTCATCAGCACTTGAATCGCCGGGCAAGGGAACAGTATCCAAGCCCGTGCCACAAACTGCTGAATACAACAAAGCATCTTTGATGGTCAACGTTCCATCCGCGGCGCGTTTTGCCAAAACAGAATCTTCCAAAACAGGTTGCATAAAACCATTGAAACCGACATGCGGAAAATTCGCACGTTCAATCGCTTCGGTGAGAATCGCGGCAGCGGCAAGCGAACCATGCAAACCAATTTTTTTCACACCCATATTTTCAACTGCCTTGCCCAATGAATGTGCATCATCAGGAAATGGCGCGAAAGAAAAATCAATTCCTAAAAAAATTATTTCAGATAAATCTTGCTTTGCGATTTTTTCAATGGCTTGACCATGTTTTTCGATTTCAGAAATTAACGCGCTTCTTCCTTCGTGGAGGCTTGATGTTCCAGCGAAAGCATTCACTGCCACGTCAGCAGACTCAACCGCGACAGCAAACGCAGATTCATCATCATTCCAATACGCGGCAGGGAAAAACGGCGCGCCAGCATTCACATTTGCTAACGCCGCAAATCTTAAATTTGCAAAACCATTTGCGTCTAATGGCGCATTTCGGACGATAATCTCAGCACATGCTTTAACTTGTGCAAGATGAATATTGTTGTCACTTGTCATTGCTCCACTAAAAAATATATTTTCACTTGCAGAAATCGCTTCTGGAATTACCTGATAACTTTTTGGAAATTCAGGCAAAGCAGGTCCTAACGAAGCGTAAGAAATCCCAACTTCTTGAATGGCTTTAGAAAAATTATTCGCAAACTTAGGTAAATCATTTATGTTTTTTTCACCAAGCAATTTTGGAAATGGAATCGTTGCTAAGCGAACAGTTTGCACTTCATAACCCGCAGATTCAAATGCGGATTTTGCTTTAGATAAAAATTCTCCTGCCTTTCGTAGGATTTTTTCATTAAGCGGATATTTAGGATTGCAAAAATAAGTGATAGATCGGATTTTCATTAATTTAAGAAACCTTTTATTGGATGGTTGTTATCAAAACCATTAAAATATACATCTCTTTTATCCAAGGAAGGTATCTCATCAATACCACACTCAGTTAGTACTACTGCATCAAATTCTTCTCCTAAGTTAGGCGAAGGAATATTTCCTAAAGCTTTTCCTAATTGATAATCAGTACC
>ERZ761602.3245-NODE-3245-length-23419-cov-10.845318_pt1 | contig 23419 bp, 19 predicted proteins | sample MGYA00512165_ERZ761602 | MGnify/ENA primary metagenome ERZ761602 (study PRJEB28899, sample SAMN02445085) | bioreactor sludge metagenome | biome: EBPR sludge; isolation source: Thorneside wastewater treatment plant | place: Australia: Brisbane, Thorneside...
GCCATCCCCCGCGCCCCCGCCGTCGCCCGTGCTCCCCCCGTCGCCGGTACTCCCGCCGTCCCCATCGGAGCCCCCGTCGCCCGGATCGTCGGGGTCGGTCGGCTCATCCTCGGGTTCGTCCGAGACGAGGTCCTCCCAGGTCGGACAGCTTCGAGGGGCATCGTCGCAGCCCGCGATGTCCTTGCCGAAGGCCAACCCTGAAGCCGTGGTGCCGAACACGAGCCGCAGCTCGTCCAGGGAGGTGATGCCCGTCAGGACCACCAGGTCCTCCCACGGCACCGCCCAGTCCACGAAATAGTCGGCGTAGAAGCCAGCTTCGCAGAGGTCGGTGCCCGCGTTCAGGTAGCCCGCATACCCGGCGTCCGAAGCGCCCGACTCCGCCGCGGGAGCGGAGTAGCTTGCCAGCAGGAGCTCGGGCGAGTCGGTCGCCAGCGGCGTGCTCGCCGTGGTGTTCTCGTAGAGCTGGACCTCGGCGTCGTTGCCGTCGACGATCACGGCGTACTCGTACTGGGTCAGGTCGCCGTCGGCCTCGATGTAGACGCCCCAGCCGAAGCTCCGCCAGTCGACTCGGGTCGCCCCCTCCGAGTACGGGCTGTCGGCCAGCCGGAGCCGGAACCACAGGTGGGTCCCGTCATCGACGAAATAGGCTGCGGCGGTCCCCTCCTCGCCGACGATGTCCCACCACTCGCTGCCGGAGACATCGCCGCAGATGTCCGTCAGGTCGGCGCCGTCGCGTTGGACCGCCTCCCAGCTGGACTCAGAGGGCCAGGGGATGGCGATGGAAGGGGAGGAGAGGAGGACGAGGAGGATGGTCATGGAGACTCCTGTTTCTCCATCTACATCTCAGGTGCCGGGTCGAGTCAAGGCCCCCCTTGGGCGAGCAGTCCCCGGAGGCGAGCCTCGACCTCGGCCGCCCCCAGCGCTGGGGCTTTGCCTTGAAAACGCCCGCCTCGTCCACCTCCTCGGCCTCCCAGGGCGTGGGCCACCTGCGGGCCGACCTCCTTCACCCAGTCGTCGGGACCCGAGACGAGGAAGAGGGTCTCGCCCGCTCCGCCGGTGAGCACCAGGCGGGCCTGAGGACCGGCCGCGTCGGCGATCCCGGCGAAGGTCGTGAGCCCGAAACCCGTGCGGTGGCTGTGCCTTGGGCCCTGTGCCAGGGCCAGCTCGGCCCCCAGGCGCTGGGCGAGCTCGGCCTCCAGCTCCTCGATGCGGCGGGCCTGGGCGCGACCGTCCTGCTGCAAGCGCTCGACGGCCTCGACGAAGCGCTCGGGTGGCCCGCTGAGCCGCTCGCTGAGCTGCCGATCCCGCTCGCGGGAGGCCCCCAGGGCCTGGAGGACGCGCCCGCCAGCCAGGAAGCTCAGGCGGGTGCCGCCCTTGTGCCGCTCGGTGCGGCTGATGTGCACGACCTGGAGCTGCCCCAGCCGATCGATGTGGGTGCCGCCGCAGGTGTTGAGGTCCAAGCCATCGATCTCCACGACGCGGACGGGGCCCTCGTGGCCCTCGGGCAGGCCGCGACTGCGCACCGTGGCCAGCTCCTCGTCGCAGGCGATGCGGTGCCGTACGGCCCGGTCGGCGCGGATCTCCTCGTTGGCCCAGGCCGTCAGCCGGTCACGATCGGCCTCGGCCAGGGGGCCGTCCAGGTCGATGGTGCTGGCCTGCTCACCCAGGTGGAAACCGACCGTGCGCAGGCCGAGCTGACGCAGCGCCAGGGCCGTCAGCAGGTGCTGGGCGCTGTGCTGCTGCATATGGTCGAAGCGGCGTGCCCAGTCGACCCGCACCAGCGCGGTCCCAAGCGGCACGGGACCCTCCGCGAGGTGGATCGGACCGTGGGGGCCGGACCGTACGTCATGAATTGTCACCTCGCCGATCCAGCCTCGGTCGGCGGGCTGTCCCCCGCCCTCGGCATAGAGCACCGAGTCGTCCAAGAGCAGGTCGAAGAGGCCGTCGGCGCGAGGGGTGCAGGCGAGGACCTGGAAGTGGCCCTGGCGGAGGGTCGGATCGAGCTGGCAGGCGAGCAGGGCCACAGGCTCACTCTTCGGTGGGGGGAGGGGAGGGGAGGGGCAGGCCTTCGTTGAGGCCGACCTCTTCCAGCAGCAGGTAGGGCGCGTCAGCCGGGAGCGAGAGGTGGATCACCGGTACGGACAGGGGCGGCGCGGCCTGGGAGAAGGGTAGGGCCAGCTCCTGGCCGGTGAAGGAGGAGAGGGGAATGTCCGCCTCGAAGATGGGCTCGCCGCGGAGCGAGACGGTCGCGTGCAGCTCGGCGTCCGGCGCGCTGCCTTCGACCGGCAAGGCGCGCCCCTTCAGGGTGAGGCCGGTGGCGCCTCCCCGGACCTGGCTGAGGTCGCGGCTGCTGCCGGAGAGGGAGACCCGATCGCCCGGGTAGAGCCAGCGCTGGCTGGCCCCGCGGTCGGGATCGAGGACCAGGCTGTAGCGGGCGGGGTCGTGCGCGCTCGGGGCGCGGACCCGCACCTCGTCGACCTGGTGGCACCAGGCGCCCTCGGGCGCGGCGGACAGGTCCTCGCAGAGGACCGGCGGGGCCTCGACCGGCTGACCGTCCAGGAGCAGCGTCAGGGGAGTGGCCCCCTTCTTTCGCAAGGCGAAGCCGGCCCGCTTGCCGTCGATGCCCTTCAGACCCGGGACGGGAATCACGACCTCGCCCTGCTCGTCGCGGACCGGGGCGCCGACCGTCAGGGCCGGTGGGGGGGCCTCGAACCTGCCCGGCGTCCAGCGGGAGCCGAGGTAGCGGGCGCGCCCCGGCGCGGTGACGGCGTTGGAGCCGATCAGCCAGGACTCGAGGCCGGAGGTGGAGGCCTCGCCCTCGACCGGGACCGCCCGGATGCGCAGGCCCTCCAGCAGCACCGGGGGGGCGTCGTCGGGGAGGGACAGCTCGACCTGCAGGCCCTGCAAGGCGCCCGCGGGCAGCGGCACCCGCAGGCGCACCCGGCTGCGGTCGCGCTCGGCCTGCGCCTCCTCGCCGCCGGCCAGGAGGCGGGGGATCTGCCCCTGGTCGTTGACGAGCAGCACCTGGGCTTGCAGCTCCAGAGGGACGTCGTCGGGGGGGGGCTTGGAGTCCAGCGTCAAGAGGACCCGGCTGCCCGGAGCCACCCAGGTCCAGCGGCGGCGGAGCCCATCCTCGACGATGGCCTCCTCCCGCCAGGCGAGCCAGAAGTCGGGGGAGGCCGGCGCCTCGCCCTTGGAGGTGAAGCGCAGGGTGGGCCCGAACAAGGCCTCGCCCTCGCAGCCGCTGGGGAGCTTGTCCACCAGGGTCAAGGGCACCCCTCCGGCTCGGGGGTCCCCCTGGAAGAGCTGCAGCGGCGCCGCCCGGGCGAGGCCCAGCTGCTGCAGTCGGCCCAGCCCCTCCAGCAGGGGTGAGGACGGCAGGGTGGCCTGGAAGGAGCAGCCTTCGGTCGCTCGGGCCTTCAGGGGCATCGGCGGGGGCAGGGCTCCCTGGCGCTGCGGAGGGGCGGTTCGCACCTGCCAGGCCTGCTTCAGCTCCCCGTCGTCCAAGGCCCCCAGCTCGGCGAGGGCGGTCGCCAGCTGCTGGGTGAGCAGCTTCTGGCCGTGGCGGTTGACGTGCAGAGGGTCGCGGAAGTGGCGGACGCCGAGCTCGGCCTGGCTGAGGTCGATCCAGCCAGCGCCGCGCTCGTTGAGCAGCTCGATCAGCTCGTTGAGCTGCTCGGCCGTGATGTTGTCGGCGTTGGAGCCGGTGCGCAGCGGGAAGCGGACGACCACGACCTTGGCGCCGTGCTGCTCGGCCAGGTCCAGGAAGGCGGGCAGGTAGCCCTCGGACGCGGGGACCTTGCCGCCGCTCCAGGCGGCGCTCTCCCGGCCCTTCACGTCGACGATCGGCATGACGTTGCGGCGCAGATCCAGGTCGATCGCGTCCTCGGCGTCGAAGACCGCGGACACCGAGGCCTCGAAGTCGGCGGCCCCGGAGAGTCGCCCGGCGACGCCGCGCACGCCGTCGATGATGACCTGGCGGAGGGCGGTCCGACGGCGCTCCTGGTCGACCTGCCAGAGCGGCCGGGCCTCTTTGCCGTAGCTGAGCCGGGAGACGACCGGCTCGTGCCGGCTGGAGTGGGCGGCCAGGGTCTCGCGCTCGAGCTGGCCGGGCTCCACCAGGAGCATGGCCGCGGCGAAGGAGCCGATCACGACCAGCTCGGGCCGCAGCCCGGCCTCGAAGACCCGGTTCTCCAGGACGGTGTACCAGGTGACGGCGCCGGTGGCGTTCTCGTGGGCGGAGGCGACCCGGCGGCCGGTCAGCTCGGCCAGCGCCGTGGTGTCGACCCCGGCCCCGACGGTGGAGTTGCCGACCAGCACGATCTGCGGATCGGCCGCCCGCAGCATCTCTTCCATCGCCTGCGCCTTGGGGCTGAGCTGCTCGGAGCCCGGTCGGCTCAGCGCCCACATCCCGCCGCCGAACAGGCCGACCGGCAGCAGCACGGCGAGCGCGGTGGTGCCCTTCATGGCAGGGCCCTCATAGGACCTTCTGGCCAGCGAGGCGGTTCATCAGCCGGCTGTAGCCCAGCAGGACCAGGAAGATCAGCACGGCGTAGGCCGAGGCGTAGCCGTACTGGTGCCCGCGCGTGAAGGCCCAGCGGTAGGCCTCGGAGATGAGGATCTCCGTCGAGCCGTCGGGCTCACCTCCGCTGACCAGGTAGATGATGTTGAACATGTTGAAGGTCCAGACGCTGCCCAGGATGACCGCCGGCAGCAGGGCCGGGGCCAGCAGGGGCAGGGTGACGTGCCGGAAGCGCTGCCAGGCGCTGGCGCCGTCGACCTCGGCGGCCTGCTCGAGCTCGCGGGGGATGCTCTGCAGGGCGCCTAGGGTGACCACCATCATGAAGGGGAAGCCCAGCCAGGTGTTGGTGACCAGGTTGGCCGCGAAGGCGGTCGAGAACTGGCTGAACCAGGAGATCGGGGCGATGCCCAGCCACTCCAGCATGCCGTTGATGGCCCCGAACTGGCGGTGGAACATGCCCTTCCAGATGAGCGCCGTGATGTAGTTGGGGACGGCCCAGGGCACGATCAGCAGGACCCGGTAGACCCCGCGCAGCTTCAGCCAGGGCTCGCGCAGCAGCATGGCCAGGGCGAGGCCGATGCCGACGTGCAGGGCGAGGTTGGAGACGGTCCACAGCACCGTGATGACCAGGGTGAACCAGAAGGAGAGGGGGCTGGTGAGCTCCCAGTCGCGGGCCAGCAGGATGTCGAGGAAGTTGGCGAGGCCGACGAAGGTGAAGGTGCCGTCGGTGTGGGAGAAGAGGCTGACGGTGGCGCCCACGGTGAAGGGCAGGACCACCAGGGCCAGCATGGAGAGGGCGGCGGGGGCGACCCAGGTGTAGGCGAAGCGCTGAGCGCGGATCTCCTCGCGCCAGGTCCAGGCCTGGCGGCCAAGCCAGCCCAGCGTGCCGAGGACGAAGGCCCCGACCAGCACGAGGTAGGGGACGGGGTTGGCCTCGGGAGGGGGCGGCCGGGCGGTGATCTCGTACTCTTGTTGGGCGGCGGCCAGGGCGGCCTCGGGCTCCAGGGCGCCGCGCATCACCCGGCGCAGGGCGCGGGCCATCGGCTCCCAGGTGGCCTGCATCTCCGGCCGGTTGGGCATCGGGCGGGCGCCGTCGATCAGGGCGACGAAGGGCCCGAGCACGGGGTCCTGGGCGACCCGCGGATCCTGTCCGGCGCGGAGGCTGGCGACGGCCTGGCGGCCCTCGATGGCGCGGCGGGTGGCGGCCTCGGGCGAGGCGAGGAAGCGCGCCAGCTCGCGGGCGGGCTCGGGGTGGGCGGCGAAGCCCGAGACGAAGGCGCCCTCGACCGTCAGGTAGGGGGCGGCGGGCTGGCCGGTGGCCGAGACCCGGGGCAGGGGCGAGATGGCGAAGGGCACGTCGGCCCCGATCTCGCCCAGGAACCAGGGCCCGCTGATGATCATCGCGGCCCGGCCCTGGTTGAAGAGCTCGGTGACCAGGGCGCTGGTCGGCTCTTCGGGCAGCAGGCCCCGCTGCTGCAGATCGTAGACCCAGGCCATGCTCGCGGCCGTCTCGGGGCTGTCCAGGCGGACCCGGCCCTCGGCGAAGACGCCGCCGCCCCAGCCGTGCATCCAGGGGGCGTGGAAGTAGGCGTCGGTGTGGACCCAGGCCAGCCCGTAGCGCCGATCGCCGCTGAGCCCGGGCAGCAGGGCCACCAGCTCGTCGGTGTCGGCGGGGGCCTCGGCCAGCAGATCGGTCCGACGGAAGAGGGCGAGGCCCTTGGCCGACAGCGGCAGCCCGTAGAGGCCGTCCTGCCAGCGCATCGCCTCGACCGTGGTGGGGTGCAGGTCGGAGAGGTCCTCGCCCTGGGGCCAGGGGTGGATCAGGCCGGTGGCCTGCCAGCTGCCGATGCGCTCGTGGGCGGCGATGAAGAGGTCGGGGCCGTTGCCTCGGGGCGCGGCGGCCTCCAGCTTGCTGGCGAAGCCCTCGTAGGGGATGGCCAGCGGCACGGCCCGGACATCGTCCTGCTGGGCGGACCACTGCTCCAGCAGGGACTCCAGGACCGCCCGCTCCTCGCCCCGGTAGGCGTGCCAGACGGCGACTTCGACCTGGGCCAGGGCGGCGGGCATGGAGAGCAGGAGCAACATGGGCCGGCAGTGTATCCCGGGCGCAGATCGCGCTATTGGCGCCGCGATGACCGCCCTGGTGTTCCTGCTGCTCTCCCTCCCCTGCCGGGCCGGCGAGGCCTTGGGGCCTCGCATCATGGAGATCGTCGAGCGCTACCCGACCGGCGCGGCGCACCCCTACCTCTGGACGCCCGGCACCCACACCGACGGGACCTCGCGCGACCTGGTGTTTCGCGGGGTGGAGCTGGCCCGCAACGACGGCAGCCCGGCGGTCCACTGCGCCGGCCTGACCTTCGAGGTCTGGTGGCAGGCGCTGGAGGCGGCCGGGCCGCCGGGCTGGCTGACGCCCGAGCAGGTCCTGGCGCTGAAGGAGCGCTGGTACGTCCGCGACGGGGGAGAGCAGGGGATGGCCGCCGCGCTGGTCGAGCTGGGGCTGGGCGTGGCGGTCACCGACTGGCGGTCGCTGCTGCCCGGCGACCTGATGCAGTTCTGGCGGAACAGCGGCAAGGGCCACAGCGCCGTCTTCGTCGAGCATCGGCTGGATCGCAGCGGCGCTCCGCGCAGCATGGTGTACTGGTCGGCGCAAGCCTCCTCCGAGGGCATCGGGCGCCGCTACGTCTCGGTCGGGCCGTCCGAACACCAGATCAACGCCGCCCGCCTGTACGCTGTTCGACCGATTCAGCCCTGAGCTGGAGAACCCCTCGCGGCCGCTTGCCCTCCGGGTGTGGTCTTGCGTAGGCTGCGCTGACTGAGGACCTCGATGACCACGACCCCGCCGCCCCGCTCTCCCATCCTGGATCTGCTCGCTGCGATGGAGCAGGGCAACGCCTCGGATCTCTTCGTCACCGAAGGCAAGGTTCCTGCGGCGCGAATCAACGGCCGCGTCCGCCCGTTGAACCGGGCGGCGATCAGCCGCGATGAGATCCTGTCCCTGCTGGAGGGCGCCCTGACCCCCACGGCCATGGAGCGCTTTCGCACCGCGGGGGACGCCGACTGCAGCCTCGCCCTGGGCGACGGCCGCCGTTTCCGCATCAACGCCTTCCGCGAGCAGAGCCGCATCGGGTTGGTCGCCCGCGCCGTGCCGACCGGGGCCGTCTCGCTGGACGAGCTGGGCCTGCCGGAGTCCGCCCGCATCATGGCCGACAACCACCGTGGGTTGGTGCTGGTCACGGGCGCGACCGGATCCGGCAAGTCGACCAGCCTCGCCGCCATGATCCACTACATCAACGAGACCCGCGATGTGCACATCATCACGGTCGAGGACCCGATCGAGTACGTCCACAAGGATCGCCGGGCCCGGGTGACCCAGCGGGAGATCGGCATCGACACGCCGGACTTCAAGTCGGCGCTCAAGTTCGTGCTGCGGCAGAGCCCCGACGTCATCCTGATCGGCGAGCTACGCGACGAGGAGACCGTCCACGTCGCCATGCAGGCGGCCCTGACCGGGCACCTCGTCTTCGCCACGCTGCACACCGTCGACACCTCGCAGACCGTGCAGCGCATCATCAGCATGTTCCCCGAGCACCTGCGCGACCAGGTCGCCCTGGACCTCTCCCTCAGCCTGCGCGGCATCCTCTCGCAGCGGCTGATCCCCCGCCGCGACGGCAAGGGGCGGGTGGTGGCCACCGAGTCGCTGGTGGTGACCCCGCCGGCCCAGCTCCTGCTGAAGGAGAAGGACATCGGCGACCTCGAGGACTTCCTCAGGACCTCGACCGACACCCACACCCACAGCTTCAACGCCGCTCTGCTCAAGCACATCGAGGCGGGGACCATCACGGCCGAGGTGGGCCTCGCCTACTCGACCAGCCCCGAAGAGCTGGCGCTGAACGTCAAGGGCATGTCCAGTGGGGTCGGAGGCGTCCGCGGGCACAGCATCGACGTCGAGGAGACCAGCGGCTTCGACATGCAGCACCTGCTGACCGAGGTGACCAAGAAGGGGGCCAGCGATCTGCACATCACGGTCGGCCGGCCGCCGATCCTGCGGGTCTCGGGCCAGCTGGTGCCGCTGGGACGCAAGGCGCTCTCCGACGCCGATCTGCGGATGCTGCTGCACAGCATCATGTCCGGGCGCCAGCGGACGACCTACGAGCTGGAGCGCGAGATCGACTTCGCCATCGCCCTGGACGAGCGGCACCGCTTCCGGGTCAACGCCTACTTCCAGAAAGGGCAGATGGCGGCGGCCTTCCGCGCGATCGCCAGCCAGATCCCCACCGCCGAGGATCTGGGCATCCCCAGCGCCGTGCTGGAGCTGGGCATGAAGCCGCACGGGCTGCTGCTGGTGGTCGGCCCGACGGGCTCCGGCAAGAGCACCACCCTGGCCTGCCTGGTCGACCAGATCAACCGCACCCGGGCGGTGCGCATCATGACGATCGAGGACCCCATCGAGTACGTCCACCGCGGGGCGCTCTCGACGATCGATCAGCGAGAGGTCGGCGCCGACACGCAGAGCTTCCCGGCGGCCCTGAAGTACATCCTGCGCCAGGACCCCGACGTCATCCTGGTCGGCGAGATGCGCGACCTGGACACGATCGGCTCCTGCCTGACCGCGGCCGAGACCGGCCACCTCGTGCTGGCCACCCTGCACAGCAACGAGGCCACCCAGGCCATCGACCGCATCGTCGACGTCTTCCCGCCGCACGCCCAGAGCCAGGTGCGCTCGCAGCTCTCGGCCTCGCTGGTCGGCGTGGTCTCGCAGCGGCTGCTGAGGCGCCGGGACAACCAGGGCCGGGTGGCCGCCTTCGAGGTGCTGGTGGCCACTCCGGCCATCAAGAACCTGATCCGCGAGAACAAGATGCACCAGGCGGCGTCGATGATGGAGTCCGGCCGACGCGAGGGCAACCTGACACTGGACACCTCGCTGCAGGAGCTGCTGCGGCGCGGGATGATCGACCGCGAGGAGGCCACCCGCTACATGAAGGACCAGGTGAAGATCCTCCAGGACGACCGCCGCGGTCCGCCGCGCCCGCCGGGGAGCCCGCTCACCCGCTGAGGTCCGAGCGCCCGCGGACGCAGCCCGAAGCGCTCAGCGCTCGTGGATGTTGCGCACCTTGAGGCCGTCGTCGTGCTCGCCGCCGCGCTCGCGGGAGCTGTCGTGGACCTTGGCGCCGACCCAGATGAAGCCGTCCTTCTCCTTGACCTTGAAGCAGGCGACCCGCGTCCCGGGGTTGGTCAGGCAGCTGCCGTCGCGGACGTCGTAGCGCCAGTTGTGGTAGGCGCAGCTGACGACGTGGCCCTTGAGGTTGCCCTCGCCCAGAGGGCCGTTCTCGTGCAGGCACTCGTCGCCGATGACGTGGACCTTGCCCTCGACCCGGAAGACGGCCACCGGCTCGTCGCCCACCTTGAAGGTGTTGCGGCCGCCCTCGGGGATCAGGCGCGAGGGGCTGACCGCCACGTAGCCGTCGGCGTCGGGCTCCTTGGGGAGGGTCTTGAGGCCCTGCTCGATGGCCATGGCGGCGGCGGGCGGAGGCGGAGCGACGGGGGGCGTCGGCACCTTGACGGTCGGCTTGCCCGCGGCGGGCTTGCCCGCGGTGGGCTGACCGGCGATCGACTTGAGCGTGGACTTCAGGAAGCTGCGTACTCCCACCGGGACCTCCAAGCGGCTGGCCGTTAACCCGAAGCGACCGGATCGCCCCCCTCCTCCTCCCGATGGAAGGGCCCGTGCTCGGCCAGGACGGCCATCTGGCGCTGGACCTGGCGGGCCTCGTGCACGCAGGCCTCGGCCACCGCGGCGGAGAGCCCGGGGTGGCGGATCCAGTGTGCCGACCAGGTGGGGGAGGGCATCAGGCCGCGCTGGATCTTGTGGGTGCCCTGGGCCCCGGCTTCGAAGCGGGTGAAGCCCTCGCGCAGGCAGAGCTCGATCGGCCGGTGGTAGCAGAGCTCGAAGTGCAGGCTCTCCCACTGCGGCAGGCAGCCCCAGTAGCGCCCGTAGAGGTTCCGGCCACGGGGGAAGAGCAGCGACATGGCCACCGGCCGCTCCTCGACCTCGGCCAGCAGCACCCGGCAGGCCAGGGGGGCGCCCAGGCGGGCGAAGAAGTCGGGGCTGAGGTAGGGCTCGCCGCCGCGCTTGTCGCAGGTGTCCTCGTAGAAGGCGCGCACGGCGCGTGCCTGGACTGGGTTGAGCTGCTCACCGCGCAGGTCGTGGACCTGGACCCCGGTGGGCAGGCGCCGCTCGCGGCGGGTCTCCTTGCGGCGGCGGCTGCGGAAGCTGGCCAGCCAGCCCTCGAAGTCGCCGTAGCCCCGGTCCTGCCAGTGGAACTGCATCGTCTGGCGGCCGATCAGCCCGACGGCCTCGGCGCTTGCACGCTCGGCTTCGGTGCAGAAGAGCAGGTGGAAGGAGGAGGCCTGCAGGCGCTGGGCGAGCTGGACCGCCCCGGCGAGCAGGCCGCGCCGGACATGCTCCTGCTCTTCGGGGGAGAGGGTCGGGTCGACCCGCAGGCGAGGCCCGGTCGCCGGCGTGAAGGGCACGGCGCTGAGCAGCTTCGGGTAGTAGCGGATGCCGTTGCGCATGGCGGCGTCGGCCCAGCCCCAGTCGAAAATGTACTCGCCGTGGCTGTGGCCCTTCAGGTACAGGGGCATGCTGCCGACCAGCTTCTCTCCCTGGCGAGCCAGCATGTGGCTGGGGGCCCAGCCGGTCTCGGGGCAGGCGCTGCCGCTCTCCTCCAGGGCCAGCAGGAAGTCGTGGCGGGTGAAGGGGTCGTCGGGGTCGGCGTGGGCGTCCCACTGCGCGGCCGGCACGGCCCCGATGCGGGAGAGGACCTCGATGGAGAGGGTGGCGGAGGAAGCGGGCACGCCCGGTCCTACCCCGGTCCCGAGCGCGGGCGAGGCGTTAGCGGGGGCCGATGTTCGAGCCGTTCGAGATCGAGATGGGCATCCCCCGCCACGCCGCCGGGCCTCGCCAGGTGGCCCGCGCCGCCGAGATCTGGCGGCTCTTCCAGGAGCTGGCCTTGCAGGCGACCTGCGCGGTCGGCTGGCCGCCCGAGCGCTACCTCCAGGCCGGCACCGCCTTCGTCGTCTACGGGATCACCGGCGTCCACCTCCGGCAGGTCGCCTACGCCGAGCGGCTGCGGGCGCGGACCTGGGTCCACGACTTCAAGCGCGGCACCCTCACCCGGCGGCAGGTGCGCCTCTTCGACGAGCGCGGCCCGGTCGCCTCGGGCACCCAGCAGTGGGTCCACACCAACGCCTCCCTCGCCCCCGTCGCGGCCGGGCCCGAGCTCCTGGCGGCCTTCCCCTGCCATCCCGGCGAGCCCTGCGTGTCGCTGCCCGAGACGGTCGAGGCCCTCTCGGGAGCCTGGTTCGAGTTCGAGGTCCGACCCTGGTTCACCTGGATGGACCCCCTGGACCACGTCAACCACCCCGCCTGGGTCGACTTCTGCGACGAGGGCACCATGCGGGCGCTGGCCGCCGCCGGAATCGACCCGCAGCTGCTGGTGCCGGTTGCCGAGCAGCTCGTCTTCAAGCGCGGGGCGCTGGCGATGGAGGAGCTGCGGGTGCGGACCCGGCTCGCCGGGCGCACACAGGCCGGGGACGCCGTGCTGGAGCATGAGATCGATGGGCCGACAGGGCTGTACGGCAAGGGCACGACGGTGCGGCGGCTTGCCGATGGAGCCGACCTGGCGGGGCGGCTCAGGTCCTGAGCGATCTCCGCCAGGCCACGCGCCCGCTGCGCTTGTCCTGGTGGTAGTGCAGCTCCAGCGCGTCGTAGGCGTGCTGCGCCCCCTCGGGGCAGGCTCGACGGGCGTCGCAGCCGATCCGACAGGGGGTCGAGATCTTGCGGAAGGCGGAGCACTTCAGGATGGAGAAACGACCCCAAGAAGCGGCGGGGACGGCGTTGCCCGGGCAGGCGCACATGCAGGGCGCCGGACAGTTCAGGCAAGGCCCCAGCCCTCGCAAGGGGCCCGTCGGACGCACATCCTCCTGGCTGAAGCAGGCGGCCCGCAAGCCCAGCCAGGGGCCGTACTCGGGGTGCAGCAGCAGGCCCAGCCGGCTTGGGTGGCCCAGCCCCGCGGCCTGGGCGAGGCTGCGAAAGTCGATCTGCTGGGCTTCGTCGCCCGCGCAGCGCAGCCAGCGCCGGTACGGAGGGGGAGAGGGGTCGGCCTCGGCGATGGCGCGGGCCACGAAGTCGTCGAGGGGGTGCAGGTGCCCGTCGAGCAGGCCCTGGTCGGCCCGGACCGCGTCGTTGAGGGCCTGCCAGAGGGTCGGCCCGCCGCTGCCAAGGACCAGCACGCTGCGGCAGCCCGGGAGGATGTCCTGCCAGGGCGCGCCGTCGGCGATGCCCCAGGCGTTGAGGCCCACCGGCGCGAGGCGGGCGGCGAGCTCGGCCAGGGTCGGCTCGGGAAGCTGGTCATTGTGAAGAGAGTGTTCAAGCATGGGTACTGTACTCTTTAGCCGCGATTCGCACGATTGGAGGCAACCGTTTGTTGCTCATGCGCGACGAGCCGTTGTCAGGCGCTACGTCGTCCTACCCTGAGGGCGCGCGCCGGGCGCAGTGGAGATGAAGAGGCCGATCAGGACGAAGATGGCGCCAAACAGGTCGATGGAGCCCGGCCACTCGTCGAGGACGAAGCCGGCCATCAGCCCGGCGCCAGCGGGCTCCAGCAGGACGACCAACGCGACCACCCCGGCAGGCAGGTACCGTACCGCGAAGTTGAGCCCGATGTGGCCGAATAGTTGCGGACCGGCCGCCATGCCGACGAGGGCCAGCCACTCGGCCGCTCCCCAGCCCGTCAGCGGGGTCGGCGCAGACCCTTGAAGCACCGGCAGCAGCCCGCCAAGAATGAGCAGCCAGCCGGCCGAGGCTCCCGAGACGAGGCTGCCGTAGGGGCCGATCGCCAGGCGAGGGCGGACCTCTCTGCCGATGACCATGTAGGCCGCCGCCAGCGCGCCGGCGAGCAGGGCCAGGGCCTCACCCCAGCCCGCTCCCGCGCCCTGCTCCTCCTGCACCAGCCCGGCGGCCGCGACGCCGCCGACGGCCAGGGCCAGCCCCAGCCAGTATCGAGAGCTGGGGCGCTCCTTCAGGAAGATCCACTCGAAGATCGCCGCCCAGGCGGGCGAGAGGCAGACCAGGACGGTCGAGCGCAGCACGCTGGTGTCCTTCAGGCTGGTGAACCAGGTCCAGAAGTGCAGGGCCAGGAAGAGGCCGGCCAGCAGGATCAGGCCGCCATCGCGAGGTCGCAGCCCCCCGCCCCGCAGGCGCAGCCCCCCGAGCCGCAGGCGCAGCAGCGTCGGGGCCAGCAGCAGGGCGACCAGCGCGCAACGCCAGAAGGCGGCGGAGGAGGCGGGGACCGAGGGCGCCAGCCGCACCAGGATCGCCGAAGCCGAGAAGGCCAGCAGCGCCGTCGCCAGCACCGGCAGGACCAGGGGATGGCGAGGTTCGCCGGACATGGCTCGTTGGCGCAGGAGGGGTCCCATCGTTACCCGCCTGCGCGCCTCGTGCACGGAACCATCCGGAGACTCCCATGACAAACCTCGCCCTCTCCTTCCTGCTCTTCGCCTTCGCCTGTGGGGAGTCCGACCCGGCCGCCCCCGGCGCCGAGGCGGCCGCGAACGAAGCGGCCGCCCAGGCCCCTGCCCAGGCCGCGGGTCCTTCCGACGCAGCCCCTCAGGCCTCTGCCGACGCGCCCGCCGCCCAGCGCCTGCTCGGCGAGTGGACCATCGTCCTGGGGCCCCAGGAGCTGCGCCAGGTCGAGCTGCTGAAGCTGGCCCTGAAGGACCCGCCCCCGACCGCCGAAGAGCTGACCAAGGCCAACCTGACGGCCGAGGAGAAGGCCATGGTGGACGTGATGGGCTCGGCGCGCGCCGCCAACCCGACCGACCCCAAGATCGCCGAGATGAAGGCCGCCGCCGACGGGCTGGCCACGGCCACGGTGACCTTCACCGCCGACTCGATGGACTTCCGCGCCGGGCCGATCTCCGAGAAGACCGCCTACACCGTGGTCTCGCAGACCGAGTCCACCGTGGTCGTGCGCAGCACCGGCCCGGCCAACGCCGACGGCAGCCCCGGCCCGGCCGAGGACGCCACCATCACCTTCGACGGGGCCGACGCCATCCTGCTGGCCGACGCCGCCGACCCGGGAAACACCCAGCGCTTCACCCGCAAGCGCTGAGCTCGGGCTTACAAGACCCCCTTCGGTCGGGTCGCGTACATCACGTCCATCAGGGCCTCGTAGAGCGCCTCTACGTGGGTGATGGAGCCGCGGTCCTCGATCAGGTCGAAGATCTCCTCGGTGGTGTACTGGTTGCGCAGGGTGCCCAGGCTGGGGTCCTCCTCGAGCATCTGCGCGACCTGGTCAATTGTCGGCTTGAACATTCTACAGTCCGGTCTGGGGGATCAGGATGACGGCGCCGGCGTCGGTGCCGCTGAGGTCGGTCGTGCGTGCGCCCAGCACCAGGGTGTCGGCGGGGCCGTCGCCGATGTTGCCGCCGAAGCGCACGAGCTGGCCCAGGCTACCGATGGTGGCGTCGCCGGCCCAGGTGGCGTCGGCCTCCTCCGACAGCAGGCTGCCGGAGACCGGACCCAGGAAGAGCAGGGCCGCGCCACCCTCGATGGGGCCTCCGCCGGCCGCGCCCAGCAGCAGGTCCGGCTGGCCGTCCCCGTCGTGGTCGCCGTCTCCGGCGGCGCTCTGGCCGAGCTGGATGTTGGTCGAGGAGCCGCGCAGCACGGTCCGGGCGAGCTCGGAGGCGAGGCCGCGGTCGAGCGTCCCCAGGTCGGAGCGGCCCGAGAAGATGTAGGCGGCGCCCGAGGCCAGGGCGACGTCGTCGTTGGCGGGCGCGCCGGCGATCAGGTCGTCCAGGCCGTCGCCGTCGAGATCGGGCAGGGCGGCGATGCCGGTCCCGAAGAGGTCGCCGGCCGCGTCGCCCAGGACGGTGGCGTCGGCGTCGGCGAGGTCGACGCTGCCCGAGGGCCAGCCCGAGAGGATGGCCAGCGCCCCGGCCGAGGAGCCCGAGCTGCTCTCCTTGCGGAGGCCGAAGACGAGGTCGACCAGCCCGTCGCCGTCCAGGTCGGCGCGCGCCTCGATGTCGCCGCCCAGCTCGTCCCCGCCGGCGGCGCCGACGATGCGGGCGTCCCAGTCCCCGTCGGAGATCTGGGTGGAGCCGGCCGCGAAGGGGCCCCGGTAGAGGTAGACCACGCCCGAATTCGAGCCGCCCAGGTCGCTGCCGATGGCGCCCAGCAGCACGTCGGCATGGCCGTCGCCGTCGCCGTCGTCCAGGCTGAGGCCGATGCCCAGGTAGCCGAAGCGCTCGGCCCCGATGAAGCGGTGCAGCGCGTCGTCCAGCGAGGAGCTGCCGCCGAGGAGGGCCTCGGTGCCGCTGACCAGGCCGACCTCGCCGACCTGGGAGAGGCTGGTCGAGGCGCTGGGCGAGGCGATCAGCAGGTCACCGACCCCGTCGCCGTCGGCGTCCACCCCTCCGGCCAGGGCCCGTCCCGCCCGCGCCTCGGCCTCTCCTCCGTCGAAGATGGCGAAGGCGTCGGCGAGGTCGAGGTCCTCGCCGACCGGGCCGAGCACCAGGTAGGCGCGGCCGGCATCGGTGGCGGCGCCGTCGTTGCTGCGGGCGCCGACCAGCAGGTCGTCAACACCGTCGCCGTCCAGGTCCCCCAGGGGCGCGAGGCTGTAGCCGGCCTCGTCCAGGGTCGCCTCGCCCAGCAGCCGGGCGCCCGAGCTGAGGGTGTCGCCCAGGCAGCCCTGCCAGGCGCCGTCGCAGTCGTTGTCGACCTCGTCCTCGCAGATCTCCTGGGCGGCCGGGTTGATCGCCGGATCGTCCTCGTCGCAGTCCTCACCCACCTCGACGTAGCCGGTGGGCCGATCGCAGGCGACGATGGTGTCGTCGTCGTCGCCCCAGTCGTCGGCGTCCCGATCCCGGTAGTAGGTGCTGCCGCCCGTCGCGCCCGGCTCGTCCACCCCGTCGACGCAGTTGTTGTCGATGTCGTCGCAGATCTCTTCCGCCCCGGGGTTGATCGCCGGGTCCTCGTCGTTGCAGTCCCCGCCCTCGGAGACCCAGCCCTCGGGCGCCTCACAGGCCAGCACATAGGGGCTGAAGGAGCCGTAGCCGTCGGCGTCCTCGTCCGGGAACCAGAGGCTGCCGCTGCCGGTGTACAGGCCGGGATCCTCGTCGTCGACGAGGTCGTTGCAGTCGTTGTCGATGCCGTCGCAGACCTCGGCCGCGCCCGGGTTGATCTCGATGTTCTCGTCGTCGCAGTCGCCGGGCAGCAGGACGTGGTCCTTTGGCTGCTGGCAGTCCACCACGGCCAGCTCGGTGATGCCGAAGCCGTCGAGGTCCAGGTCCGGGTACCAGGTCGGGGCGTCCGTCGCCGTGGCCCCGTCGGAGACGCCGTCGCAGTCGTTGTCCTGTCCGTCGCAGAACTCCTCGGCGCCCGGGTGGACCGTCGGGTCGGAGTCGTCGCAGTCGTCGCCGCCGTAGAGCACGTCGGCGTAGCCGTCGTTGTCGACGTCGACGTCGACGACCTCGAAGGCGGTCGAGGCGAGGCCGCTGGCCCCGTCCTCGCGCAGGGTCTGGACCGCCAGGGTGTAGATGCCGGTGCCCAGCCCGTCCAGCGAGAAGGTGGCCGAGCCGTCGGCCTCGCTGAGGGCAGGCGCCGCCTCCAGGCCCAGGGCGTTGCCCGACCAGCTCAGGCCGAGGCCGCCGACCTCTCCCCCAAGGGGGTCCTCGATCTGCACCTGCACCGTGACCACCTCGCCCTCGGCGTACCAGGCGCCCGTCGCCGGGCTGAGGAAGCGCAGGCCCAGCTCGTCGGGCGTGGGCTCCGTTCCCCCGTCGCCGCTGCCCCCGTCGCCGCTGCCCCCGTCGCCGCCCCCGGAGTCGAGGGGGTCCTTGCCGGAGCAGGCCAGGAGCAGGGAGACCAGGAGGGTGGCGGCGGCCATGGGGCAGTCCTGCGGGTGAGGGTGGGGAGGTCTCCAACGTAGCAGCAAGCGGCCGCGTCGGCAGATTGGCCCGGTCCCGCAACGGGGTGTACGTTTCGACAGGACCGGCGTCCACGTTATCGGCGGGGTTCACCTCGGAGAACCCCATGAAGATCCACGCCCTGCTGCTCCCCTTCTTCCTCCTGACCGCCTGCGAGAGCGAGATCGACGGCAAGACCGCCGCCGAGGTCCGCGACGTGCCGGCCGCCCCCGCCGCCCCCGCTGCTGCTCCCGCTGCCCCGGCTGCTCCCGCCGAGGCGCCCGCGGGCGTCGAGGTGAGCTTCTCCAACGAGGGGTCCAGCCTGGAGTGGGTCGGCGCCAAGGTCAGCGGCGATCACAAGGGCGGCTTCCAGCGCTTCAGCGGCACCGCCCGGGTCGACGGCGACCAGGTCCTCGGCGCCACGGTGGAGATCGACGTCACCTCGCTCTTCAGCGACACCGAGAAGCTGACCGGCCACCTGAAGAGCCCCGACTTCTTCGACATCGAGCGCATGCCGAAGGCCAGCTTCCAGACCACCTCGATCACCGCCGGCGGCGAGGGCGGGACCCACACCGTCACCGGCGTGCTGGACCTGCTCGGCGCCAAGAAGGAGCTGAGCTTCCCGGCGACGATCGCCCCGGTCGAGGGCGGGCACTCCGTCAAGGCCGAGTTCACGCTCAACCGCAAGACCTGGGGCTTGGTCTACCCCGGCAAGCCCGACGACCTGATCAAGGACGAGGTCCTGGTCCGCCTGGACGTCAAGCTCCCCAAGGCCGGCTGAGCCTCCGTGCAGGGCGTCGCCTGGCTGCTCCTCTCCCTGTTCGCGGGGGGGCCAGCGACCGCAAGCGACGCCTTCGAGCAGGCCGTGGCGGCCGAGCTGAGGGAGGCCGATCCCGAGGCCGCCGCCCTGCTCGCGCAGGCGGATGAGGCTCGGGCCCGGGGGGACCTGGCCGCCGCGGGCGAGCTCTACGCCCGGCTGGTCGAGCGCCTGCCCGAGGACGACCACTCCCGGCGGCGCCATTGCCTGGTCCTGCAGGAGCTCGGGGTGCGCGACCAGGCCCTGCAGCGCTGCGAGCAGGCCCTGGCCCTGAAGGCGCGGCCCGAGAACCGGGTCGCCCTGGCCATGGTCCTGCTGGACCTGCCCTCGGGCGCACAGCGCAGCGCGGCGGACCTGGCCCGGGCCGAGGAGCTGCTGGCCCAGGCCGCCCGGGAGTCCAGCGAGGACCCGATGATCCCGCGGCTGCTCTGCCACCTGGCCAGCGAGCGCGAGGACGCCGCCGGCTTGCGGGCCTGCCTGCCCGAGCTGGAGCGGCTGGCCCCCCAGCACGTCAAGACCGCCTGGCACGCCTGGGAGCTGGCCCGGATGGAGGGCCGCGCCGAAGACGCGCTCGCCGCGCTGGACCGCGCCCAGGCCGCCGGGATGCCCGCCGAGGACGCCGACGCCTTCCGCGAGCTGACCCGGCCCACCGTGGACCGCGGGGCGCGCTGGCCGGTCGCCCTGGGGGTCGGGGCGCTGCTGGGCGGGCTGGTCTTCTGGGTGTTGCGGCCCAGAAAGGAAGTCGCCGCCCCCTGAGCGGGTCCTTCGTGCTAGCCTCGACCCCTCGGAGGTTCCATGTCGACCCTGCTCCTCGCCCTCTCGCTCCCCGCCCTGGCCGCCTGGTCCCCCATCGGCGAGCGGGATGGCTGCCGCTACTCCAAGCAGGCCGAGGGCGAGCTGACCGCCCTGCGCGCGGAGTGCGCCTGGGATTTGCCCGCCGACAAGGTCATCGCCACCTTCGGGGACTGGAACCGGCACGCCGCGATCTTCTCCAGCGTGGCCCAGTCGCGGGTGCTGGGCAGCCTGCAGGACGGCAACGGGCAGGTCCTGCAGGTCCACCAGGCCTCGGGCATCTCCGACCGCGAGGTCGTGCTGCAGGTCAGCTCGTCGGCGATCGAGGGGGGGCGCCGCTGGACCCACACCAAGGCGGCCTCGCAGGCCGCCGCCTCGGGCGACAACGTCGAGGTGGGCGTGGACGACGGCCTCTGGGAGATCCGCGCCACCCCCCAGGGCGGCTGCACGATCCTCTACGAGCTCCGCTACGACCCGGCCGGCAGCGTGCCGAGCCTGATGGTGCGCTGGTTCCAGGGCTCGGGCTTCAAGGACATGCTGGCGCAGCTCAAGGCGGCCGCGGGCTGAATTCAGCAGGATTGGGCTCGACTTCGGGGGCTGCCTGGGGCATCATCCAGGTAGAGGTTCTGGATGCGCCGCAAGCCCGATCTCCCGCCGCTGCCCGAGCTGGACGAAGGCCCGACCTACCCGGTGGGCTATGTCCCGCCCGAGCTGCTCGCCTCGGGAGAGGACGGCAGCGAGGAAGACTGCGCGGACGAGGACTGCGTGGACGAGACTACCGGCGGAGGGCCCGTCGCGGCGCTCTTCGGGGCGGAGGAGGCGACCTCGGGGCTGGTGATGCGCTCCTTCCTGGTGGAGCCCTCGCTGGGCGAGCTGGGCATGGTCGAGCTGCCCGAGCCGCTGACCGAGGAGCTGCGCCTCGACCAGCTCGGGGCGGACGAGGCCGACTCGGCCGAGCTGCGGCTGACCCTGCTCAACCGGGCCAGGCGGGAGGTCCAGCAGGGCGACCTGGCCGAGGCCGAGCGCAGCCTGGAGCGCGCCGAGGCCCTCAACCCCGGCGATCCCCTGATCGCCGTGCACCGCGCCTGGCTGCGCTTCGTCAGCGGCGAGACCTTCACCGCGGGCTGGGAGGCCGAGCAGGCCTTCGCCGAGGCGGGTGACGACCCCGAGGTGGCCCGGCTGGTGGCCGCCCTGGCCGAGGAGATGCGCGGGCGCAACGTATAGGCGCCGGCGGGATACCCAGCGCCCATGAGCGCGCTCGTCTTCCTGCTGTGCTGGCTGCTGGCCGTGAACGCCGGCGGGCTGGGCAACACCGTCGGCTACCACCGCCTGCTGACGCATCGTGCCTTTCGCTGCCCCCCGGCGGTTCGAGCCGGCTTCACCCTGCTGGGCGCCCTGCACGGGGGCTCGCCGATGATGTGGGTCGGCCTGCATCGGCTGCACCACGCCAAGTCGGATGCGGAGGAGGATCCCCACAGCCCGACCCGAGGTTTCTGGCACGCCCACAGCGGCTGGCTGATCGGCACGCGAAACCCGGCCCTGGCCATCGCCTTCGCGCTCTCGGGCTTCGGCCAGCAGGCGGTGATCCTCCGGCACGATCTGCAGCGCCTGCTCGGCAGCCGCCAGGCCGACTGGGTCAGCCTCTGCCCGGACCTGGTGCAGGAGCGCCTGATGCGCCTGCTCGACAGGCCCCTGGTGATGCCGGCTCTGTTCCTGGTGCAGGTGGGGCTGAGCTGGGCGGTCGCGGGGGGCTGGGGTCTGTTCTGGTTGTGGACGGTCCACGTCTTCCTGACCAACAGCTCCTGGTCGGTCAACAGCGTCTGTCACTGGCCGGCCTTCGGGCGGCAGCCCTGGCCCACCGGCGACTGGTCCCGGGATGTGCCCTGGATGGCCGTCGTCACCAACGGCGAGAGCTACCACAACAGCCACCACCGGTATCCGCGTAGCGCCCGGCATGCCTTGGACGGGGGTCTGGATCTGAGCTGGCGGGTCATCCGTGGGCTCGAGAGGATGGGGCTGGCCAGCGAGCTCTGGCTGCCGCGCAGCCATCGTGGCGGGTCGGGGTGAGCGCGTTGGAGTTCGGGGCCTGGGCGGTGGATGGACGATTTTACAACTCGCCGCGAAATCGCTGCGCCGACCTGTGCTACGGTTTCGGAGCGCAACCCGCGCGTCCCACCAACTGCCCGGAGGAACCCGATGGCACGAAAGCTGCTCTCTCTCTCTCTCTCTCCTTCTCTTTAGCCTCTTGATGGCGCTGGCCGCCCCGCGCCCCGCCTGGGCGTCGCCGATCGCGAACATCTGGTACGACTCGGACTACGAGTTCGAGCTCTGCGACGGCTGGGACGGAGACGACATGGAGGAGCACGCCGGTGTCGACAAGGTGACCGGCTTCATCTACGGGCTCGGAGGCGAGGACCGGGTCCACGGCTCGCACCACGACGACGACGAGGTGTACGCGGACGTCCTGCACGGGGATGGCGACCCCGACATCATCTGGGGCCATGACGGTGGTGACTTGATCAACGCCGGCAACGGCAACGACACCGTCTGGGCCGGCGGGGGAGACGACGTGGTCTACCTCGTCTCGGGCACGAACGAAGCCAGCGGCGAGGGGGGCAACGACCAGGTCCACGGCGGAGATGGCGTGGACAAGATCAGCCTGGGCGATGGAAACGACAGCGCCGACGGGGCGGGCGGGGTCGACACCATCTGTGGGGACAACCACGACGATGTGATCGAGGGGGCCACCGCCAACGATGTGTTGTGGGGAGGAGGCGGCACGGACTCGAACGACGGCGGGCCGGGGACGGATGCGTGCGACGCCGAGACGGAGACGGCGTGTGAGGGTGATCCCCCCCCGGGCCGCCCCACGGACTGCCCCGCGGTCACCGAACCCAGCCCCGCGGGCTGAGTCATGCTGCTCCTCCTCCTGGCCTGCGCCGGCAAGCCCGAGCCCGCAGACAGCGGTGCTCCGCCCTGCGAACCCCAGGTCTGGACCCTGGACCTGGACGGCGATGGCTGGGCGGGCAGCGCGACGGTCGAGGCCTGCGACGCGCCGGCCCACGCGGAGGAGCAGCTCGGAGACTGCGACGACGAAGAGCCGTCCGTCCACCCCGGCGCGGAGGAGCTCTGCGACGGCGTGGACAACGACTGCGACGGCGTGCTGGACCCGCCCCGGACCGCCTGGTACGCCGACGCCGACGGGGATGGTTTTGGTGACCCGTCGGTGATGGTCACGGCCTGCGCCTGGGCGGAGGGCACCGTGGCGGACAATACGGACTGCGACGATGGCCGCGCCGACGTCCATCCCGCAGCGGAGGAGGTGTGGTACGACGGGGTCGACCAGGACTGCCTGGGCGACTCGGACTTCGACGCGGACGGCGATGGTCACGACGCGCTTGCGTTCGGAGGGGGGGACTGTCGCGACGATGATCCGGCCACTCACCCCGACGCGGAGGAGGTCTGCTTCAACGGCATCGACGACAACTGCGATGGAAGCTCGCCGGAGTGCGATCTGGACCCGCTGCTGCATGGAAGCGACGGCGACATCGTGATGGAAGATGGCAGCCTCACACCCTTCGCCTTCTACGGTGTTTCGATTGCCTTCTCGGAAGCACTGACACCCAGTGGAAGGCCGGTGTTGGCCGTATCACAACTGGATGTAGGCGACGGGTCTGAGTCGATTAAGATCTACAGCTATGATGATGGGTCGTTGATGGAGGAATCCAGTATTGTCAGTGCGGACGATTGGGATCTCGGCGGCCTCATTCACACCCCAGAGGACTGGAACGAGGACGGCCATCTCGACCTTGCCATGTTCGCGGGAAATGCTCCCGAGGGTGGGTATCTCAATGGCACGGGGATGGGATTCGTCTGGTTCGGCCCGCTGGACGGAACCTCAGGGATCGATGATGTGGCCTTTGCTGTTGTTGGCGACCACTGGGCATCCCATACTGGGAACGCGATGGTTCGACTGCGGACATGGGACGAAGACGAACCCCTTGCCGCGGTCAGTTCGCGAGGCTGGGACTACCGTGAAGACGACGACATCTCAGGTCGGATCTCAATCGTTCCGTTTGGCAGCGGCGGTACAATCGAAGTTGCGGATGTTTCCACTCATGTCGAGTGTGACATGGATGGCGGGTATATGGGCAACAACATCGTGGTCACCGACATTGATGGCGATGGAGTCGAAGACCTCGTCACCAGCCTGCTCAACTCGAGAGGCCCCTCCACCCCCGGCATGGTCGTCGCCTTCGCCGGCCCCGTCCGCGAGACGATCCTCTGGCGCGACTACGACGGCGGCCTGATGTCCGAGATGTCGG
>ERZ761602.3246-NODE-3246-length-23413-cov-6.674330_pt1 | contig 23413 bp, 16 predicted proteins | sample MGYA00512165_ERZ761602 | MGnify/ENA primary metagenome ERZ761602 (study PRJEB28899, sample SAMN02445085) | bioreactor sludge metagenome | biome: EBPR sludge; isolation source: Thorneside wastewater treatment plant | place: Australia: Brisbane, Thorneside...
GGCGCGGCGGCATACCTGCTCAAACCGCTCAACCCGACCGAAGTCCTCGAAACCCTCCGCAAGGTCATCAAGCCGAAGGAACGGGACCGCATCCACGTTCTGGTCGTGGACGATGACCCACACATTTCAGAAATGCTGCGCCAGCAGTTGCCAGAATCCGAATTCAGCCTGGCATCCGCTGCGGATGGCGTGTCAGGCTTGGAGGCGGTCGAAGCGCAGCATCCGGATGTGATCCTGCTCGATCTCATGATGCCCCGTCTGGACGGTTTCGGCGTCATCGAGAAATTACATCAAAACCCCGCAGTCCGCGACCTGCCGATCATCGTCCTGAGCGTCAAAGAATTGACGGACGATGAGACGGAACTCCTGAAGAAAAGCGTCCACCTTGTGATGAGCAAGCAGGGCTTCGATGGAGAGAAACTCGCGCGGGAGATCATCCACGCGGCACACCCACAGGAGAATTCATGAAGACCATATTGATCGTGGAAGACACGGAACTCAACATCGACCTGCTCACCCAACTGCTCGAGGACGATTACACCCTCTTCGTGGCAAACGATGGAGCCGCCGGCGTGAAAATGGCGCTCGAAACCAAACCGGACCTGATCCTGATGGACATCTCCCTGCCCATCCTGGACGGATACGAAGCGACGCGTGAGATTCGTAAGTCCCTGACGACAACGCCCATTATCGGGCTTTCAGCTCACGCCATGGACAGCCAGATCGTCAAAGCCCGCGATGCCGGTTGCAGCGATTACCTGACCAAGCCGGTGGACGAAGGGAAACTCTTCGACCTCCTGAAAAAACACCTCGGATAAACCGCCCATGCATACCCCGCCCCGCATCCTGCTTGTCGACGACGAACCTCTCAACATCGATTATCTCGAACAGGAATTGGAAGAAAAAGGCTTTGAACTCCTGAGCGCATCCAACGGGCAGGAAGCTCTGAATGCGATCCGGGAATCCCTGCCAGACCTGGTCCTGCTCGACATCATGATGCCCATCATGGACGGCTTCGCCGTGCTCGAACATGTCAAAGCCGATGCAACGATCAGGGATATTCCCATCATCATCATCTCTGCCAATAACGACCTGCAAAGCGTGGTGAAAGGCATTCAACGTGGTGCGGAAGACTATCTGCCCAAACCGTTCGAGCCGGTCATCCTGAATGCGCGCATCTCCGCCAGCCTGGAACGTAAACGCCTGCGCGACCAGGAACAGCTTTACCTGCAAAGCCTTGAAAAAGAACTGGATATTGCGCGGGAGATCCAAACGCAGTTCCTCCCGCCCGTGATGCCCGAATTGCCAGGCTGGGACCTTGCCCCATATTTCAAAGCCGCCAAATTCGTGGCGGGCGATTATTACGATGCATTCATCCTGCCCGGCGGCGAACTGGTCTTTGTGGTTGGGGATGTGTGCGGCAAAGGCGTTGGCGCGGCATTATTCATGACCCTGTTCCGAAGCCTGATCCGTGCAACCGCATCTGCCAGCCTGTCTTTGGAAAACGATGCTTCAAACCTTCCCCCATCCGCACGCCTTGATGGAGCTGTCAACATCACGAACCGTTACATTGCCGAAACACACGAACAAGCCCTCGTCTTCTCCACGTTGGTCATCGGGTTGATCGACGGACCGACCGGTACAGTGACCTACATCAACGCAGGTAATGAGGCGCCGTATCTCATCCGCAAGAATGGCGAACTCGAAGAACTGCGCCCAACCGGACCCGTGATCGGATTCGACTCCTCGGCAGTTTTCAAAACCCGGGAAACACGTCTCGAACCCGGCGAAAGCCTGCTTATATTCACAGACGGTATCCCGGATGCCAAAGCCCCGCAGAACGAATTTTTTGGTCATGCACGGTTGAAGGATATTTTGAATCGCCCGGCAGGGGGACCCGCCCAACTGGTTGCGCAGATCGGCGCAGAACTGGATGCGTTCATCGGCGAAGCCGACCAGTTCGACGACATCACCATCTTCGCCCTGCGGAGGATTTGACAGGAAATATGACAAGTGAATGACAGACAGGCGCCATGCGCCTGTTTTTGAATCCGCTGCTATTGACGTTTTCCAACCTGCTATGTAAACTGAATCGAATTCAAGGCTCAACAAACGCGCTGCGCTTCGAGGAACGAAGTCGAAGGGCTCTTTGCGCAAAGTACGTACCACCAGTTAAAGGATTCCCATGCCGAAGACCGGGCAGAAAAAAAAGACCTCCCCAAAACCCGCCCTCAAAAAAACACCCGGGCGCGCCACCTCGAAACCAACCAACGTGAGACCTGCCGGCGAACTGGCACGTCTTCGCAAGGAATTGGAGCAACGCGAGGCTGAACTTGCCATCATCAAAAGCGTGCAGGACGGTCTCGCCTCGAAGATGGATCTGGCGTCGATCTACAACCTCGTCGGAGACAAGATCAGGGAGGTGTTCGGCGCACCAACCACCATTATCGCCACCTTCGATCATAAGAACGGTACCCAGATCTTCAATTACTATGCCGACCGGCTGGGGCGCGAACATCTCGAAGCGCGCCCAATGAGCGGGTTGGTCCGGGCTTTGATCCGTGAAAAGAAGATCCTCCTCGCGAATGAGAAGGTCGAACAGCGCATGAAAGAATATGGCGCGCAATTGATCCTGGATTCCCGGATCCCAAAATCCGCTTTGTTTGTGCCGCTCATCGCAGACGATGAAGTACGGGGCGTCATCTCCCTCCAGAACATGGAGCGCGAGAACGCTTTCAGCGACAACGATGTGCGCCTGCTCAGCACCGTTGCCGCCAGCCTGGGCGCCGCACTCGATAACGCGCGTTTGTTCGAGGAAACCTCGCGTCATGCGCGCGAATCCGAAGCGCTGAACGAGGTGGGACGGGATATCTCCGCCACACTCAACCTGACGACGGTGATGGACAAGATCGCGGCTCACGCCCTCGACCTGTTGAACGGTTCCTCGAGCGCCATTTACCTGCCCCAGCCCAACGGTAAAACCCTGCGTGCCATCACCGCGCGCGGCAATATCGCCGATGAGATCATGGCAGACAGCATCGAGATCGGTGTGGGCATCATCGGTTCGCTGGCAAAGCAGGGCAAGGCTGAATATATCAACGACACCAATGCCGACCCGCGTACCGTGCAAATACCCGGCACTCTTGCAGTGGGTAACGAGCGCATGCTGGTTGCGCCCCTGCTGGCAGGCAGAAATGTCAACGGCATGATGGCGGTCTGGCGAGAAGGCGGAGAAACGTTCTCCGCGCTCGACATGGACTTTCTGCAGAGGTTGTCGCTCCAGGCGGTCATCGCGATCCAAAATGCAAAATTCGTCAACGAGGTCCAGCAGAGAGCCGACGAGTTGGAGATCATCAACAGCGTGCAGGCGGGGCTTTCCTCAAAGCTGGACTTTCATTCCATTTATGAACTGGTCGGCGAAAAAGTCCGCGGCATCTTCAACACACAGGCGGTTATCATCTCCTACTACGACCCCGAGACGGACATGGCATCCTTCCCTTACATGTATTGGAAGGGTGAACGGCTCGCGCCGGAAAAACAGCCGCTCTCCGGATTTTCGGGATACGTCATCCGTAACCGCGAGACCCTTTTCATCAATAAAGATGTGGCTGAAATGGCGCATCAGTACGGTTCGACCCTTCTGGCAGGCGACTCGTTTCCAAAATCTCTGATCGCCCTGCCGATCATGGCAGGCGATACGGTCTTTGGTTCGCTTTCGATCCAAAACTTCGAGCATGAAATGGCGTTTCAGGAGGTTGACCTGCGCCTGCTTTCAACATTGGCAGCGGGCATGGGAATTTCGATCCAGAATGCGCGCCTGTTCGATGAAACGCAGACCCTTCTGCAGGTCACACGTCAGCGCGCCGAGGAACTTTCACTCATCAACCAGATCCTGACCGGGCTGGATGCCAAGCTCGACATCCAATCCGTTTACGACAAGACCGGCGACATGATCCACGAGATATTCGATGCCCAGGTGGTGGTTTTGAGCATCTACGACCAGAAGAAAAAACTTACCCATTACCCGTATATCATCGAAAAAGGCGAAAGGTTGTATCAAGACCCGCTGCCACTGCGGGAGGACGGAGGCGGTTTCGGGGGGCACGTCATCCGCACGCGCCAGCCGATCCTGGTCAATCGAAACTTCGAGGAATACTCCCGGCAGTTCCAATCCAATAATCTGGGTGAAAACGCGGACGATACTGTTGTGGTCCATTCCGGTTTATGGGTACCGATGATGGTCGGGGAGGAGGCGCGCGGTGTTATCTCGCTGCAAAACCTTGAAAAAGAGGATGCCTTTTCCGAGTCTGATGTGCGTCTGTTGACAACGATCGCCAACTCGGTGGGGGTCGCCATCGAGAACGCCAGGCTCTTCGACGAGACCCAGCGCCTGCTCAAAGAGACCGAACAACGCGCCGCCGAGCTTACCATCCTAAACGACGTGAGCGAATCGATGTCCCGCGCTCTCGACGTCAATGCAGTGACACGCAACGTGGGCAATAAAATCCACGAGGTCTTTAATGCAGAAATCGTGGATATCCTGCTTTACAACGCCTCCACGAAGATTGTGCGCCTGGTATACAGTTTCAGCAACAATCACTATTTCGAGAATGAACCGCCGTGGGAATTGGGCGAGGGGCTGACCTCGAAGATCATCATCACAAAACAGCCGCTGTTATTGAACTCTGCCGGGGAGATCGAAGGGAATGGGGCGGCGGCGTATCTGACCGCACCCGAAGACGAAGAAGATATCCAATCGTATATGGGCGTGCCGATCATGGTCGGCGACCAGGTCCTTGGCGTTGTGGATGTGCAAAGCTATAAAGCCGGCGCGTTCAACGAGGCAAATCTGCGGATCCTGCAGATCCTGTCTGCCAACATGGGCGCTGCCATCCAAAACGCGCGCCTGTTCGATGAAACCCAGCGCCTGCTCAAGGAAACCGAACAGCAGAACTCGGATCTGTCGGCGCTCAACTCTGTGCAGCAGGCTTTGGTTTCGAACCTCGACATCAAATCCATCTATCAGGCAGTGGGTCGAAAACTCTCCGAGATCTTCTCCGTCAACTCGGCAGTGATCTATACGGTCGAGTTCGATACGCAGATCATGACCTACGAGTTCGCCTACGAACAGGGCAAGGAGTGGGACATCCCGCCCAAGAAAGCCACCAGTCTGCATACGCATATCGTGGAACAGGTGAAAGCCACGCGGAAAAGTTTCGTCGTGAACCGCAACTTCGAAGAATTCGCCATAAGGTTTCCAGATTTCAGAGGTTCGCGCTCGCGCCTGCCGAAATCATTATGCGCCATACCGATCCTCATCCGCGATAAATTCGTCACAGGCATCTCACTGCAAAACCTGGACCATGACGATTATTTTTCAGACTCCGCCCTGCGGCTCCTCGAAACCATCGCCAGCGCCGCCAGCGTCGCCATCGAAAACGCGCGCCTGTTCGAAGAGACTAAACGGCGCGCCGCTGAACTGGAGATCCTGAACGACATCGGTCAGGTTCTCACCCGGCAGTTGGACGTCAACACCATCATCGAAAAGGTTGGCGACAAAATACGCGAACTTGTCCAGGAGGACAACATCGGCATTGGTCTGTTCGATACAGAGACGAAGACCATCACGGCGCACTATGTCACCAAACGCAATGAACGGATACAGCTCCCGCCCTTCCCTCTGGACGATTTTACTCTCAAGGCTTCGATGCAGGGCAAGACGCTGATCATCAACCGGCGCTCCCCCATCCTGTGGAAGAAACTCGGCTCGCGCATGACCGCTTCGGACGACATTCCGAAATCAGCCATCATGGTGCCGATGATCGTCGGGCGCGACCTGATCGGCGGAATCACCATCCAGAACTTCGAGCATGAGCACGCCTACGACGAAGCCATCATCAAGTTGATGGAGTCGATCGCTTCGAGCATGGCAACCGCCATCCAGAATGCGCGGCTGTTCGAGGAAGCGCGCGCCGCCCGCGCCGCCGCGGAACAAGCCAATGAAGCCAAGAGCGCCTTCCTTGCCACCATGAGTCATGAGATCCGCACGCCGATGAACGCCGTGATCGGCATGAGCGGTCTCTTGCTCGACACCGCGCTTAATGACGAACAGCGCGACTACGTCGAAACCATCCGCAGTTCGAGCGATGCCCTGCTCGCCATCATCAACGACATCCTCGACTTCTCCAAGATCGAAGCCGGGCGTATGGACCTCGAACACCAACCCTTCGACCTGCGCGAATGCGTGGAATCCTCGCTCGACCTGGTCAACGCGCGTGCCGTCGAAAAAGGCATCGACATCGCCTATATCTTCGAGGGCGATATTCCGCCCGCCATCGTCGGCGACGTAACCCGTTTGCGTCAGATCATCACCAACTTGCTCAGCAATGCGGTCAAATTCACAGATGCGGGCGAGGTCGTCGTAACCGTATCCAGCCAGCGATACCGGAACGGAGGCGCAAAGGAGAAAGCGCTGCTCACGTTCGCCGTCCGCGATACAGGCATCGGGCTGAGTTCTGAAGGCATGAGCCGCTTGTTCCAATCTTTCACGCAAGCCGATTCCTCCACCACGCGCAAATACGGCGGGACTGGGTTGGGGCTTGCCATCAGCAAACGCCTGACCGAAATGATGGGCGGCACGATGTGGGCAATGAGCGATGGCATGGGGCGCGGCTCGACCTTCATCTTCGATATCAAAGCCGAGATCGCCGACCTGCCGCCCGCCAAAAAGCAGGTTTATCTCGGCGTTCAACCCGCCCTGCAAAATAAGCGCGTGCTGATCGTGGACGACAACGCCACAAACCGCTACATCCTCAACATGCAGACCGCCAAGTGGGGCATGATCCCGCGTGACACCGAATCGCCTGCCGAGGCATTGCATTGGATCGAAGGCGGCGAGGCGTTCGACATCGCCATCCTCGACATGCACATGCCGGAAATGGACGGGCTGGAACTGGCAAAACACCTGCGGAACAAACAGATGAAATTTCCGCTCGTGCTGTTCAGTTCGCTCGGCAGGCGCGAGGCAGGCGATGAGTCCGGACTTTTTTCCGCGTACTTGACCAAACCCATCAAACAATCGCAGTTGTTCGATACACTGGTAGGTCTTTTTGTGATCACCGAAGACGATGCAAAGCGAAGTACCCAGGAACGCTTCAAACCGGACCCGCAAATGGCGACGCGGCATCCGTTGAAGATTCTCCTCGCCGAAGACAACGCTGTGAACCAGAAACTTGCGCTGCGGCTGCTCGAGCAAATGGGCTACCTGGCAGACGTAGCTGCGAATGGGCTGGAAACGCTCAGTGCTCTCGAACGCCAATCTTACGATGTGATCCTGATGGATGTGCAAATGCCGGAGATGGACGGGTTGGAAGCCACGCGTAGAATCCGAGACGCTTCGACACGCTCAGCGCAACACCTGACAGGTCTAAGGCAGCCTTTCATCATCGGTCTGACTGCCAACGCCATGCAGGGCGACCGCGAGATGTGCCTGGAGGCGGGCATGGATCATTACATCCCCAAACCCATCCGCGTAGTGGAATTGGTGGATGCGTTGTTCAAAGCGAAGTCATAATGAGTTAACCGGAGTCCAAAGCCTCCCGGCTTTGGACCAACGACAGGAGTCGTTGGAATCCGTGATCTGTTCTGGAGAATCATGTCAGTCATTGATTTGAATACCTACAACGCTCTCAAAGAAAGCACAGGGGCGGATTTTATATCCACATTAACCGACACCTTCATCGAGGACGGCTACGCCCAGATCGAGCAAATGCAGACAGCTCTGGCGGCAAAGGATGCTGAAACGTTCCGCCGCGCGGCGCACAGCCTGAAATCGAACGCGGCGACCTTCGGGGCGAACGAACTCTCGGCGCTGGCGCGTGAGTTGGAAATGATGGGGCGTGATAAAAACCTCGAAGTGGGAGACCGGCTCGAGGTCCTGAAAGAAGCGTTCGAACAGGTGAAGAGTCAACTGAACGAGTTGAGAAAGCCCTGAAGGTCAACCTCATGATGCAGTCATCTTCCGAACCCGCCCGCCTGCTTGTCGTTGACGATAATCAAATCAATCGCATGATGCTCTCGCGCAATCTCGAATTGCAGGGGCATCTTGTGGAGACGGCCGAAAATGGAAAAGAGGGCTTGGATAAGTTCCGCACCGGCGCATTCGACCTGATGCTGCTGGATATCGAGATGCCGGTGATGAACGGTTTCGAGGTGCTGGAAGCCTGCCTGAACGATTTGGACCTGCGGCAGATCCCGATCATCATGACGTCGGCGATGGAGGAATTGGACGCGGTGGTGAAATGCGTGGAACTCGGCGCGGAAGATTATTTGACCAAGCCGGTCAACCCGATCCTTTTGCGGGCGCGGGTGAACGCCAGCCTCGAAAAGAAACGCCTGCGCGATGAGCAAAGAAAATTATTCCGGACCTTCGCTACAAAGGAGGTTGCCGAAGAACTTTTGCGGACGGGCTTTTCGCTCGGCGGGCAGATGGTGACGGCAACGGTATTGATCTCCGACATCCGCTCGTTCACCACCATCACCGAAAGCCAGGAGCCTTCGGACTCCATCGAACTGCTCAACCAGTATTTCAGCATGATGTTCGATGCGATCACGCAGAACGGCGGCATTGTGAACCAAATCGTCGGCGACGGGGTGCTGGCAGTGTTCGGCGCGCCAATCTTTTTTGAGGACCACCGCAAACGCGCTGTGAAGGCGGGCTTGCAAATGCTGGAACAGCTCAAAGTGTTCAATGAGAAACAATTAGCGCAGGATAAGACTCCCATCCGCATCGGGATCGGGATCACTTCTGGCAGGATGGTTGCCGGATACACCGGCACACAAAATCGCGCAATCTATACCTGTATTGGTGACACCGTCAACCTCGCCGACCGCATCCAGGAATATACAAAGGAAGCGCTGCGCCCGCTGTTGATCGACGGCTATACCCGCGAAGGTCTGCCCGACTCGTACAAGGTGGAAGACCTGGGGAAGATCGTGTTCAAAGGTAAGAACCAGGCGGTGAATGTCTTTGCGGTGGTGGGGTGAACAGTGATTGGTAATTGGGTTTCTACTGTTTTTAGCGGGAGACCCAAAACCATAGCCGCAGATTTCGCGAATTCACGCGGATTTTTATTTGAGAATCAGCGAAATCCGCGGCAAAAGCTTCTTTCAGCCGCCAAGGGCATGTGCTTCAAATGTAATTCTGGTCGACCAGAATAATCGATAAATCCAAGAAAAGGAAAAAACAATGAAAAACTCGATCATCACTCTCCTTCCGTCACTGGCGCTGGCGCTGATATTGGCTGCCTGCGCACCAGGCAATCCGGCAACAAACCCTCAGGCCGAGGACCAGGTAGCGACCGTCGTTGCCAGCACGCTTGCGGTCATGTCTGCCCAAGCGCCCACGGTGGAAGCACTGCCTCCCTCCGCAAAGCTTGAGGATTTCCCAAATAAAGCATTTATCGGGGAAAACGATCGTTTTTCAGTTTTTGTGCTCGACCCTACCGATCCGAACAGCCCTGAGCAAATCGGTCAGATCATCATCTACAACAACGGCACACAAACCGTATACGAGATCGTCGGTACCTTCAGGGTACTCACCTCAACCCCGATTTTCAACGACGATCTTGGAGAATATGTCCTGCTGTCCGTCGGTACGTACACGTCGCGTACAGCGATCGTCATCTCGCTGAGCGACAAAAAACAGGCAGTGAACGATTTTTGCACATCCTCCGGTGCTGCAGGGAGCCAGGTATTCTGGAACGATTATGTCATATATAACAATTGTGATACGTTCAGTAATCGTCCATGGGGGGCAGGCGAAGCGCCAAGCGTCATGGCAGTCAACTTGAAAACCGGCGTGACGACCGAAATTGCCAAATCAGACGCATTGCGTCAATTCACCATCAAACGCGTCACCGGCAATACACTGCAATACGAAGAAACTTCGGTAGCGTCGGAAGCGGATTGGTCGAATCCGAACAACCAGGTCAAGACCGACAAGACCTATGATCTTTCAACGCTAAGCCAATAAAATCGGAACTTCCTTATGGGGCGCGGCAATTGCCAATCTGTGCCGAAGAACGCCTCCGCCACCCGCGCCCCATCAGGCGCCCTGAAACTACATTTATGGATATAAAAATACTGATCGCCCTTCTTCCTGTCGTCTTCATGCTGCACGACTTCGAAGAGATCATCATGTTCAAACCCTGGCTGGATAAAAACCGGGAGGAGATTAAAACACGCTTCCCCCGCCTCGACAAAATCCTTAGCCGCAACCACTACCAATTCTCCACTTCCGCATTCGCAGTGGCAGTCCTGCACGAGTTCATCATCATTGCAGTCATAACAACCCTATCAATGCATTTTGACTCCTATCACTGGTGGTTCGGCGCTTTCGCGGCATTCTTCCTGCACCTTTTCGTTCACATCGCCCAATGGCTGATCTTCGGCAGATACGTCCCCTTCATCATTACGTCCATCCTCGTCCTGCCTTATTGTTCTTACACCTTCCTGCAATTCCTGAATTTCACCGAAATGACCGCGGGGCAGTTGACTCTATGGGCCGGGATCGGCATCCTGCTCACCGCCGCCAGTTTCTACCCCGCATTCTTCCTCGCCTCAAAATTCGAGCAGTGGGTCAGGTCCGGCTACCTTTCCGCACGATAAATACCCATCGCGCAATCCCTTATAATTACAGAATGAACTTCCACCCAACCCCGGCAACACGGAAAATATTGTCATTCGCCGCCATCACCATCATCGCCTACGGGTTGCTCCTGCCCCTCACCGGCTTCTACTGGGACGATTGGCCCTTCGCCTGGATCGCAAAATTCCTCGGTCCCGCCGAGTTCATACCGGCGTTCATGCCGTTCCGTCCCTTCCTCGGTCCTATTTTTTATTTCACCACCAACCTTGTTCCCCTGCATCCGCTTGCATGGCAAATCTTCGCGCTTATCATTCGCTTCAGCATTGGTATTGCCGCATGGTGGTCGTTCGATCAAATCCTCCCTCAACGTAAAACGCTAGCATATCTCACCGCGTTGCTGATGCTCGTCTTTCCGGGCTACAGCCAGCATTGGGTCGCGCTCACGCACATCAACCAGGAACTCATCCCCCTTCTCTTTTACCTGCTCTCCTTCGGCTACACCTTCAAAGCCCTGCGCACACAAAAGACCATAGACACTGTCATCGCCCTGCTCCTGCAACTCTGTGGCATATTCCCTACAGAATATTTCTTCGGAATTGAAGGGCTGCGTTTCTTCCTCCTTATTACCTTTTTTCAAGACACAATATACCAACGCTTTACGAAATCACTTAAAACCTTCCTACCCTACCTGTTCGTTTGGATACTCAACTCCGCCTGGCTTGCCTATTACTACAACTTCGGTCCCTATGCCTCCTACGCAGTCTCCGCCGAATCTCCAACTGCAATTTATTATTTGGCTCAGGCGCTGGATGCCCTCTGGAAAGGCGGAATCTACATCTGGGTCCAAATCCTCCCTCTGACCTTTTCCTCCCTCACCGCGCCCGCCTCTCTCCTGACCTTGGGGCTGAGTGTACTCTCATTCCTTTTCCTCGTCCGATTCCTTCTCCGCTCCGTGCAGGAAGAAACGACGGATAAAACTCTCGCATTCTCCCTGCTCATCACCGGCATCCTCGGCATCCTACTCGGACGTCTTCCTTCCCTCGCGGCTAACCTTCCATTAACTCTGCAGTCCTCCTACGACCGTTTCATGATATCCATCATGCCCGGCGCTGTGATCTTTCTAGTAGGGATGATCGAACTTTTCTTCAAGAGTCATCGCACACGCATTATCATTTTTTCGGCTCTCATCGCCCTCGGCATCGGACAGCAATTCTTCAATGCCAACATCTTCCGCAGAGACTGGCAGAAGCAGGGCGAGATCTATTGGCAGATGGCATGGCGTATTCCCGCACTTGAGTCAAACACCCTCCTGCTCACCCACCAGATGCCCATCGACTACGAAACCGACCTCTCCTTCACCGCTCCCATCAACTGGATGTATGAGCCAGAGTACACGCGTGCCGATCTTCCTTATATGCTTCTTTACACTGAGAAACGGTTGGGCGGCTCCACCCTGCCTTCGCTCGAAAAAGACGTCGAAATATTCTATCCCTACCGGACAGTGAACTTCAACGGCAACACGTCGCAGGCCATTGTCATTTATAAACCGCAGCATGGCTGCCTGCGTGTTCTCGAACCAGGCATAAGTGCCCCCGAGCTTTATACCGACTTCCCGGAAGAACTGGCAAAGGTTACCCCTCTCTCCGTCCCATCGCGCATCATGCCCGAAGCCGCCAACCCTGCCGCACCGGTATTTTTCCCCGAACCGGAACATGACTGGTGCTATCATCTCGCCAACGCTGAAATCGCCCTATCAACGAACGATTTCGAATCCGCCGCTGCCTTTGCAGATCGAGCCATCGAACTCGGATTGAATCCTGAAGACCGGCGCGAATGGCTGGTATTCGTCAAAGCCTATGCGCTGACCGGGCAGGTCGCCAAAGCTCAAGATATTTCTCAAGTTGTTCTTGCATCAGGAAAAACACTCAAAGCGGTCTGCATGGTATGGGAACAGAGTCAGGCCCAGGTCCCGGTAGGAAGCGCGGAGGAAATTGAAACCGCAAAGTTATCGCTTGGTTGCAGTCCATGACACACGCTTGACGCATTAATCCTCATGTGCTACCATCCTTTTTTAGTTTAAGGAAACAGGAGAAGATATGATCAAGAACCACCGCAGGATGTTGACGTTGTCGGTCTTTTTCGCCGGAGCCGTCATCCTATCCGCCTGTGAAAGATCGATTTCAGCCGCGCCAGTTGAAACCGCCACTCCAATTGCAACCGGGTTATTCGTCTCACCGATCGCTTCAGTCGAAAATCCCATGGAGATGATCGAGCAATTTGCCAAGCAAACCGAAGCTGCGCAAACTTCCGCAGCCGGGGGAGGCATTCCAGCTACAACAGGCACCCCTGGTACACCTGCCGCAGGTACAACTGCCACCGTTGACCCAGCAGCCATCCCGCCCACTGCCACCCCATCTCCCACGATCAGCGTATCGACGCCGACCAATGCTAATTCGGCGGCTGCCACTCCCGTCCCGGCTTCCACATCCTCCGGGCCCGCAGCCACTGCTCCGAGCCTTTCAGGAGATGTTTATATTCTTCAAGAAGGGGAATGGCCCTATTGTATTGCCCGTCGTTATAACGTAGACCCCGATGCCATGCTCAAAGCGAGCGGCCTGACCAGCCCGGATATCTATTATGCGGGTTTGAAGTTGGTCCTCCCGCAAGGCACCAGCTTCCCCGGTGCGCGCAATTTGATAGCTCACCCGGCAACCTATACAGTCGCTTCGGGAGGTGAAACGGTTTACAGCATCGCCTGTAAATACGGCGATGTAGACCCGAATGCCATCGCCTCCGCAAACGGTATTGCTGCCTCTTCCAAGTTGACGGTCGGGCAGAACCTGCAAATTCCGTAATCAAGAACTTCAAAAGCCCGGGTTCAACGCCTGGGCTTTTTTGTTTTATCCAATTTTCATCAAACCCCTTTTACCGCAAAGAGCGCGAAGAACCCAAGGATCAAAAAGGTCTTCTTGGCGGGCTTGGCGGTTCGAACAAATGGTTGAGTATCCTGATAGGAGTATCCATGCCTTCCTTTGAATTTCTCCGCTCCGAAGTTTTGATGAAAGGACGCGCCTTCACCATCCGCCGTGATTATCTGAAAACGCCGGATGGGCGCGAGACCCGATTCGAGATCGTCGAACATGGCGGCTCGGTGGTCATTGTGCCCGTGGATGCGGATGGCAATCTGCTCTTCGTCCGTCAGTACCGCCACGCCGCAGGCATGGACATGCTCGAACTACCCGCCGGAACGCGCGATGGCAATGAACCGTTTGAAGATTGCGCCGCGCGCGAGATCCGCGAAGAGACTGGCATGGAAGCTGGCAAGCTCATCCATGTCGGTTCGTTCTACCTCGCGCCAGGCTACTCCACCGAATATATGGGGGTCTTTTTGGCGACAGACTTAAAGCATAATCCGCTCGAAGCAGATGATGACGAATTTTTATCCGTGGAAAAAATCCCTGTCAAAGAAGCATTGAAAATGGCGGAACGCGGCGACATGCCGGATGCCAAATCGCTGGCGGCGTTATTGATGGCAAGGTCGTATTTGGAGTGATCACTGGCACGAATGTCTCTGGTAAAGAAAAATAATACTCACCTCGCCGCTGTCGCGCAAGCTTTATTGGTAACCTTTTTATGGTCAACCTCATGGGTATTGATAAAGTTCGGGCTGAAAGCAGACCTGCCTTCTGTCACCTTTGCCGGGCTGCGCTACACATTTGCAGCACTTTGTCTTTTACCGTTTGCCATTCTTAATCCGATCCACCGCCAAACCCTGCGCGGATTATCCGCCCGACATTGGGTGGAACTTACCCTTCTCGGCGTCGTCTTCTATGCACTGACTCAAGGTGCGCAGTTCGTCAGTCTTTCATCCCTACCCTCCGCCACACTTTCGCTTCTCTTGAACTTCTCCCCTGTTCTTATCGCGATCTATGGTATCGGCAATGGCAGAGAGACCACATCATTGACGCAATGGGGCGGGATTATTCTTTCCGTCATCGGCGCGTTAATCTATTTCCTGCCTCTCGCCATCGAAGAGGTTCAAATTCCCGGCTTGTGGGCAGCATTTGTTGCATTGCTTGCCAATTCAGCCTCATCCATCTTCGGAAGATATATCAACACACAGGATAAACTGAATCCACTCCTCATCACCGCCGTAAGCATGGGAGTTGGAGGAACCCTGATGCTGACCGTCGGCATCATCATCCAAGGCATGGGTACATTGAGCCTCGCCCAATGGGCAATCATCGGCTGGCTGGCAGTGGTCAACACGGCAATCGCTTTTACGCTATGGAACAAGTCCCTGCAAACGCTTACGGCTGTGGAATCCAGTATTATCAATGGGACGATGCTCCCACAGATCGCCATTCTAGCGTGGATATTTCTCGGTGAACCACTCGGGATAAAAGAAATATTTGGTCTTACATTCGTACTGGCAGGTACACTGATCGTTCAATTGTGGCGGTATTTGCCCGGCTCAAACAGGTGAATTTTCCTCCGATAAATTCACCCAAATCGCTTCATTTTCAGAGGTGTTTTTATTTCCACCAATCCTATCCAATATATGACATCCCGCAGGGGGATATATGTCATATATAACTAACGTAATTCATCACGCAGGAATACACTTGACCATTAGGAAACAACAAGGCAAATCGCCTTTTACAGGAGCCGAAATGGACAAGAACATCATCATGATAGACGGCAACGAAGCAACCGCCAGTGTTGCCCACCGTCTCAGCGAAGTGATCGCAATCTACCCGATCACCCCATCTTCCGGAATGGGCGAATTCTCAGACGAATGGTCTGCCAAAGGCAAGAAGAACATTTGGGGAACCGTTCCCCTCGTCGTCGAAATGCAGTCTGAAGGCGGCGCGGCAGGTACCGTTCACGGCGCACTCCAAACCGGCGCACTCACCACCACCTTCACCGCATCGCAAGGGTTGCTGTTAATGATCCCGAACATGTACAAGATCGCGGGCGAGCTCACCAGCACGGTCTTCCATGTCGCAGCGCGTGCCATTGCCGCCCACGCCCTTTCCATTTATGGCGATCATCAAGATGTGATGGCGGTCCGCCAAACCGGTTGGGCAATGCTCTCCTCTGGCAGTGTGCAAGAAGCGCAAGATTTCGCCGCCATCGCCCAAGCCGCCACTCTCAAGGCACGCGTCCCCTTCCTTCATTTCTTTGACGGGTTCCGCACCTCGCACGAAGTCAACAAGATCACCCAATTATCAGATGAAGAACTGCGCCTCATGCTCGACGATGACCTAGTACGTGCCCATCGAGCCCGTGGACTCAGCCCTGAGCGCCCCACCCTACGCGGCACCGCTCAGAATCCCGATGTCTACTTCCAGATGCGCGAAGCGGCAAACCCGTACTATGCGGCTGTCCCTACGATTGCGCAAGAGATGATGGACAAGTTCGCCAAGGTCACCGGGCGTCATTACAACCTCTTCGATTACACAGGCGACCCCAATGCCGAACGCGTCATCATCATTATGGGCTCCGGCGGCGAAGTTGCTGAAGAGACGGCTAATTTCCTTGCCAAGAAAGGCGAAAAAGTCGGTGTATTACAAATTCGCTTATATCGCCCATTCTCTGTGGAACATTTCATCAAGGCGTTGCCCAAGAGCGTCAAATCCATTGCCGTGTTAGACCGCACCAAAGAACCCGGTGCGATGGGCGAACCGCTTTACATGGACGTGGTCAGTGCAGTGGTCGAAGGTCAACGCTCTACTATTAAGGTCATTGGCGGGCGTTATGGTCTTTCCTCGAAGGAATTCACTCCGGCGATGGCAAAAGCCGTCTTTGACGAACTCTCCAAGCCAGAACCCAAGAATCACTTCACCGTCGGTATCAACGACGATGTTTCCAACACCTCCCTCAGCGTAGACTCGTCTTTCTCGATCGAAAACGAAGGCATGGTCAGCTGTGTTTTCTTCGGTCTCGGCTCCGACGGAACCGTGGGCGCGAACAAGAACTCGATCAAGATCATCGGTGAAGAGACCGAAAACTTTGCCCAAGGCTACTTCTATTACGACTCGAAGAAATCCGGCACGGTGACCATGTCGCACCTGCGTTTTGGTCCCAAAGCCATTCGCGCGCCGTATCTCATCGAAGCAGGTCAGGCAAATTTCGTCGCCTGCCATCAATATTCCTTCCTCGAACGCGTGAACATGCTCAAGTACGCCAAAGAGGGCGGCATCTTCCTGCTCAACAGCCTGTACGGACCTGAAGAAATTTGGGATAACCTGCCGCAGGAAGTTCAAGGCGACATCATCACCAAGAAGCTCAAGTTCTATGTGATCAACGGCTATGATGTGGCTGAAAAGACCGGCATGGGCGGACGTATGAACACCATCATGCAGACGGCATTCTTTGCCATCAGCGGCATCCTACCGAAGGAACAAGCCATTGAGCAGATCAAATACGCCATTAAGAAAACCTATGGCAAGCGCGGTGAAGCCGTAGTGGCGAAGAACTTCGAAGCTGTGGATGCGACCGTGGCGAACATTTATGAGGTCAAGGTTCCAGCGAAGGTCAGCTCAAAGACGACGCGCAGGCTCCCGGTCCCGAATGAAGCGCCGGTCTTCATCAAAGATGTGCTCGGTCAGATCATTAACTCCGACGGCGATGCCATCCCGGTCTCTGCTTTCCCCATCGACGGCACCTTCCCCACTGGCACCACTCAATGGGAGAAGCGCAACCTCGCACTGGAAATTCCGGTTTGGAACGAAGATATTTGTATCCAATGCGGTAAGTGTGTGATGGTCTGTCCACATGCGGTCATCCGCCACAAAGTGTATGACGAAAAACTGGTCGCCGGTGCGCCGGAGACGTTCAAGCATGTCAAGTCGAAGTTCAAGGAATTTGGCGAGGGCTATGCCTACACTTTGCAGGTTGCCCCTGAAGACTGCACGGGTTGTACTCTGTGCGTGGAAGTCTGCCCGGTGAAAGACAAGACCGCGGTGGGACGCAAGGCGATCAACATGGAAGCTCAGCCGCCTCTGCGTGAAGCCGAAGCCAAGAACTGGGATTTCTTCATGAATATTCCTGACCTTGACCGCAAATTGATCAACCCTTCCACCATCAAGAACGCGCAATTGCTGCGTCCGTTGTTCGAGTTCAGCGGCGCTTGCGCAGGCTGTGGTGAGACTCCGTATGTGAAGTTGGTTTCACAATTATTCGGCGACCGTGCTGTGATCGCGAATGCAACCGGTTGTTCCTCCATCTATGGCGGCAACCTGCCGACAACCCCGTGGGCGAAGAATGCCGAAGGTCGCGGACCCGCCTGGTCGAACTCACTCTTTGAAGACAACGCCGAGTTCGGTTTGGGCATGCGCCTGACCATTGATAAGCAACAGGAATATGCCAAAGAGTTGCTCAAATCTTTTGAGCAGACCCTTAGCACCGAGTTCGTGAGCGCCCTTTTGAATGCAGATCAGTCTGACGAAGCGGGCATCGAAGCTCAACGCGTGCGTGTGGAAGAATTGAAGACCAAACTCGGGAAATCCAGCGACACCCGTGCTAAAGACCTCATCAGCCTGGCAGAAAATCTTGTCAAGAAATCCGTCTGGATCATCGGCGGTGACGGTTGGGCGTACGACATCGGCTACGGCGGTTTGGACCATGTCCTTGCCAGTGGTCGCAACGTGAACATTCTCGTGCTCGATACCGAAGTGTATTCGAACACGGGTGGTCAATCCAGCAAATCCACGCCGCGGGCGGCAGTTGCTAAATTTGCCATGAGCGGAAAAGGCATGCCGAAGAAAGACCTGGGGCTGATCGCCATGTCCTACGGTTATGTCTACGTCGCCAAAGTGGCGATGGGCGCCAACGACCAGCAGACTTTGAAAGCCCTGCTTGAAGCCGAAGCGTACGATGGTCCCTCCCTCGTCATCGCCTACAGTCCCTGTATCGCACACGGCTACGATATGGCACGCAGCCTCGACCAGACAAAACTTGCGGTGCAATCGGGTCACTGGCCCATGTTCCGTTACGATCCAAGACTTGCCATCGAAGGCAAGAACCCGCTTCAAATCGAATCCAAAGAGCCGAGCATTCCGTTCTCACAGTATGCCTACAACGAAACTCGCTACAAGATGCTGACCCAGATGAACGAAGACCGCGCCGAGGAACTGATGAAGGAAGCCCAGCACGATGCCAAGTCTCGCTGGACCTTGTATCAGCAAATGGCTTCGATGCATTACGGCAACGGAAACAAAGAATAACGATTAAAATGGGCGAGAGGTAAAACTTCCCGCCCATTTTTTATTAATTCACAAAAGGAAATCACTTCATGACCGAACTTACCACCACCTATCTTGGCTTACAGTTAAGAAACCCTATTGTTGCCTCGGCTTCGCCTCTATCCAAAAAGATCGATAAGGCCAAAAAATTGGAAGACGCGGGAATTTCTGCCATTGTGATGTTCTCGCTCTTCGAAGAGCAGATCATTCACGAAAGCCTTGAACTTGACCACTTCCTTTCGCGCGGCGCCGATTCCTTTGCAGAAGCCCTCACCTACCTGCCCGACGGCGGCATGTACGGCGTCAGCCCGGAGAAATATCTCAATCAAGTCGCCGGGCTGAAAAAGGCGCTGAGCATTCCGGTCATTGGCAGCCTCAACGGCGTTTCCAAAGGCGGCTGGACGAACTACGCAAAACGCATCGAAGAAGCCGGGGCCGATGCGCTCGAACTCAACCTGTACTACCTCTCCACCGACCCGAACCTGACCGCCGCCGAACTCGAAGATGCACAGGTGGAACTGGTGGCGGAAGTAAAGTCTGCGATCAAGATCCCGCTGGCAGTGAAACTCAGTCCTTTCGTCACCTCCCTGCCCAACTTTGCCAAACGCATCGTGGATGCAGGCGCGAACGGGCTCGTGCTCTTCAACCGTTTCTATCAGCCAGACTTTGACCTCAATGAATTGGATATCGTCCACAGCCTCGACCTGAGCACCTCTGCAGACCTGCGTCTCCCGCTGCGGTGGATCTCGATCTTGTACGGCAAAGTAAACGCAGACTATGCTCTCACCAGCGGAGTCCACACCGCGCACGACGTCCTCAAAGCCATGATGGCAGGCGCAAAAGTGGCCATGATGGCATCCACTCTACTGGACAAAAGCGAAAGAATCATCCCTTCCATGCTCGAAGACCTGCAAACCTGGATGAAGGAACGCGAGTACGAATCCATCGAGCAGATGCAAGGCAGTATGAGCCAGAAGAATGTCAAGGAACCGGCAGCCTTCGAACGTGCCAACTACATGAAAGTCCTCGGCTCCTGGCGCGATCTGCCGTAATACGTTCCGCCATTGCGGGCCGCGCACTTGTACTTTGCAGCGAAGCAATCTTCCAGCCAATGCATAAAGATTGCTTTGTCGGGCTAAAGCCTTCCTCGCAATGACAAACGAAAAAGGCTCCCCAAAAAGGAGAGCCTTTTTTCATTCAATTTGCAAGGACTATGCTTCAACAGGAGCGGCGGGGGCTTGCTTGCGCTGGCGGAATGTAATCCGCCCTCGCGACATATCATAAGGGGACATTTCGAGGGCAACACGGTCGCCCAACAAAATACGGATGTAATGCTTGCGCATCTTGCCCGAAAGGTATGCCAGAACCTCATGACCATTGTCGAGCTTCACGCGGAACTGGGTGCCGGGCAGCGCCTCGATCACCACACCGTCCACTTTGATCTTGCCTTCTTCTTTAGTCATACATGCCTCTTCCTATTCATTGTCCTTGAAGGAGCGACGCTTAATGCGGCGGATCGCCTTTTTCTTCTCCATACGGCGGGTTTCGCTCTTGGAAACGAACCAGCGTTTGCGGCGAACGGTACTCAAAACACCGCTCTTCACGACCTTTTTGCGAAAGCGTTTGAGCAGGGAATCCTGGGATTCGCCATTTCGTAAATTGACACTTGCCACTGGTTGTCACCTCCTTTCCGTTACGGAAATAAAAATCGGCTGTCACACAGATTCAGCCGAAGGCGTCCATCAAAAAACCTGAAACGAGCTCCTGATCAAGCGATCAACAATTGCGCTTCAATTCTCCTTTGATCTTGCCAGTGAATACACTCCACTGCCGAACCTGCGAGCGGGATTATACACGATTAAAGCATGGATGAGAAGACGATTAAGTGATTAAAAATAGAATGGAAGCTGACTCCCGCCTGTCATACTTCATGCCCTCTCTGCTCCTTTTCCACCAAATACAACATCCGTAGCGCTTTCAACTCCTCGTAGTTCAAAGCGCCGTTCAACTTATCAAAAATCGGTTTGAGGAGCGCCGTGCCCACTTCATCGAAGGCGTTAAAAGTCGCCTGTTGCAAATCCATCGAAACCGATATCAGCGACCTTAAACCCTCTCCGCCACGCAACCGGTTGCCTGCGTTAACATATCTCGTCAAATTATCGAGGACCGTACCCGGCGTCACGCGAAAGCGAGATGCCAACTCCTCGGCTGTCTCACCGGCATTATAAGCCTCTCCCACGATTATATAGCGCCGGTTCGCATCGCTCTTATCTCGCACAGTCTCGGCCGCTTTGGGCTTCTCCTTCAAATCATGCCGTTTGCAAAAATCAGTCAACACCGTCAAAAACCCATCGCCATACTGCCGCGCCTTCACCTGTCCCACCCCGGAGATCGCCAGCAAACTCTCCATTGATTGTGGGAAATATGCCGCCATCTCGGTCAACGTCCGGTCCGAAAAGATCACATACGGCGGTACGCCCGCCTCATCCGCCATCTCCTTGCGCTTCTGCCGGAGGATGGCAAACAAACCATGATGATATTCCAACTCTGCGGCTTTTTTCTTCCCATCCGCTTTTGAGACGCGCCCCGCCTCTTGCATGACACCGAATATGGGTTCCCGCTTCCGAAGCGACTCCAACGCTTTATCCGTCAGGCTGAGCGTATGATACTCCCCTTCCTGTTTGAGATATCCCAACGAAAGCAATTGACGGGCAAGGTGCATCCATTGCTTTTTATCCAACTCTTTTCCAATACCATATGTGGATAGCTTGTCATGCCCCCAACGCAAAACTTTCTCGTTCTTCGACCCGAGCAAAATATCCACGATATGACCCGCGCCAAATTTCTCATCCACGCGTTTGACACAGGAAAGGAACTTCTGAGCCGGAATGGTCACATCCGCCAACGGGGTTGGAGTGGAGTTGCAGTTGTCACAATTGGAGCAGGTTGCAGCAGTATAGGGTTCGCCAAAGTAATTGAGCAATGGTTTTCGGCGACAGGTATGCTCATCTTCAGCAAAGCGGACAATGGCGTTTAAATGTTCAATGGCTACACGCCTTTCATCACCTTCTTTTTGGTCGATGAAATAGTTGAGCTTGGCAACATCGGCATAGCTGTACAACAAAACACAATGGGCAGGCAGACCGTCACGACCCGCGCGCCCGATCTCTTGATAATAGCCTTCAATGCTTTTTGGCAGATCGTGATGGATCACAAAACGCACATTCGGCTTGTTGATTCCCATTCCAAACGCGATCGTTGCCACAATGATCTGAACGTCATCACGGATGAACGCCTCTTGATTTTTGCGGCGGTCTGCCTCATCCAGCCCGGCATGATACGGGCGGACAGAGTAGCTTTTCGTCACAAGATAGGCGGCGAGCTCATCCACTTGCTTGCGGGAAAAGCAATAAATAATGCCCGACTGGTCTTTGTAGCGGTCGATGATCTCACGAACCTGCTGGCTTGGGTCTTGTTTAGGCACAACTTCAATAAACAGGTTTTCACGGTTGAAGCTGGCTATAAATTCGTTCGTGGTCGCAAATTTAAGCGTATGCCGGATATCCTGCCGCACGCGCGAAGTGGCAGTGGCGGTCAATGCCATGCAGACCGCATTCGGGAATTTCTTGCGGACTTCCACGATCTGGCGGTATTCGGGACGGAAATCATGCCCCCACTCCGAGATGCAGTGCGCTTCGTCGATGGTCAACAGATCAACTTTTAGCGTGGAAAGAAGCGATAGGATCCTGGGTGTGAGGAGCGTTTCCGGCGCGACATAAAGCAATTTAACCTCGCCGCGCTTCACGTAATCCATATTCTCGTTGTATTCCTTCGGAGAAAGCGAGCTGTTCAGAAACACTGATGGCACACCAAACGCCCGAAGTTGCTCCACCTGGTCTTTCATCAACGAGATCAACGGCGAGACAACGATGGTCAGCCCCTCAAACAGAAGGGCCGGAATTTGGTAACACAAAGACTTCCCTCCGCCCGTCGGCATGACCGCCAAAGTATCGCGGCGGGCAAGGACGTTTTCTATCACTTCTTTTTGAAGCGGGCGGAATTTGTCGTAACCAAATGTATCTTTGAGAATACGGTCGGGTGTTGGCATGAGAATCCATCCCTGGTCGAGTTTTTTCGATTGTAGCACAGACAAGCAAAAAGCCGCATCCATTTCTGAATGCGGCGAATAAGAAAAGAAAAGCCCCTTGGCAATGACCTACTCTCCCGGGAGGTCGCCCTCCAAGTACCATCAGCGCTGACATGCTTAACTGCCGGGTTCGGGATGGGACCGGGTGTACCCATATCGCTCAAATCACCAAGGGACAATTTCACAAATGAATTGTCCTGAATAGCAATGGTTTGATGTAGTTTGTTGGAAAAGTACCAATTTCCCCGTATCACGGTATGAAGCCCTCGACCATTAGTACAGGTTAGCTGAACGCATTACTGCGCTTACACACCCTGCCTATATACCAGGTAGTCTACCTGGGGTCTTACTCCCTTACGGGAATACAGG
>ERZ761602.3247-NODE-3247-length-23411-cov-5.901267_pt1 | contig 23411 bp, 17 predicted proteins | sample MGYA00512165_ERZ761602 | MGnify/ENA primary metagenome ERZ761602 (study PRJEB28899, sample SAMN02445085) | bioreactor sludge metagenome | biome: EBPR sludge; isolation source: Thorneside wastewater treatment plant | place: Australia: Brisbane, Thorneside...
GGTCAGGTAGGTGCCCCAGGGGGTCCAGCCGTTGGCGCAGTTGTTCAGCGTACCCAGCACTTCGGTGCCACTCGGATCGGCGGCGGTTTTCATCAGTGCGTGGCCGGCCGCCGGGCCCTGGAGGCTCATGGGTGTGTTGCCATGGATGCGTCGGTTGTAGGGCGAGGCTTTGACATGCTGCCAGGCCCCGTCGGCATGGCGTTTGACATGGTAGACGCCCACGCCATGAGCGGCCTGCGCCTTGCGGGCTTTCTCCAGCGTGAACGGGGCCATCCAGTCGTCAGCCGGCGTGGCGGCTTCGATGGCGTAGAAGTACTCCGGATTGATGTACTCGTGGTTCATCACCAGCAGGCCTTCGTCGCTGCGGTCGCCCAGGGCGTTGCCGGCGGCATTGAAGGGGAAGAACCACATGCCGTCGTGGTTGTCACCAACCTGCTGCTCCTGGTCGGCGGCGGTGTTGCTGGCATCGGCCTTCCAGGCCGGCGCGGTGGGGCTGATGGGTTCGCCCCAGGGCAGGAAAGCACTGGCGACATACCCGGCCGGCACCACCACCGCGTCCGCCATCGAGATGCCAACGGCTGTGAAACCCAGCATTTTTTCGGCGGCAGCCGCCGCGGGCGCCGGTTCGTCGTCACTGCCGCATCCGGCCAGGCCGGTCAAGAACGGCAAGGTCGCAACCCCGAGGCCGCCCAGCAGCAGGCGACGGCGGCTGGGTTGGGCGGCGATCGCCTGCTCGACCACCTGGTCCAGATTGAGGTTGTGGCTGGGGTTGGAGACGCCGTCATCGTCTCGGATGGAATGGGCCATGGTGAACTCCGTGGGGTTGTGGGAAACAAAACCCGCACTGTCACCGCCGGTCATGACATCCGTGTGGCGCCTCCATGGCATTTCGATGAAACCGGGGCCGACGGGACGCCCGCCTGGGCCGCTTTTCATCGGGTTTGGCATCTTTTCGGCCAATACCCAGCGAAAAAAGGTGCTTTTTCGCTATTGTTTTCGAACTTCTGCACGGGGCCAGAGGGCCCACAGCGCCAGCGGCTGCTTCAGGCGTCCGGCCAGTTCGCCCGCCTCGGGGCCCCAGCCGACGAACCAGTCGGCCCGCACCGCGCCGACGATGGCGCTGCCGGTGTCCTGCGCCAGCACCAACCGATTCAAGGACGTCTGCGGCCCGGCCGACGACAGCCAGACCGGGGTGCCGTAGGGAATGCTCAGCGGGTCGACGGCGATCGATCGGCCCGGCGTCAGTGGCACACCCTGCGCGCCGCGCGGGCCGAACGCGGCGTCAAGCCCTTGCAAGGGCTCCTCGCGGAAGAACACCACCCGCGGGTTGCTCCACAGCAGTTCGTTCAGGCGCTGCGGGTTGCGCGCAATCCAGGCCTTGATGCCGGGCCAGCTGGCATCGCGCACCAGGCCCTGGTCCAGCAGCCATTTGCCCACGCTGCGGTAGGGCTGATCATTGGTGCCGGCGAAGGCCAGGCGCACGGAGCGCAGCTGGCCATCCGCCTCGCGCACCTGCAGGCGCCCGGAGCCCTGGATGTGCAGGATCAGCGCGTCCACGGGATCGTTCAGCCAGGCGATTTCGCGGCCCCGCAGCGCGGCGCGGGCCTGGGGCAAGGTGTCGATGTCCTGGCGGGTGAACCAGGGTTGCCCGGCCGGACGTCCGGCAGGTGGCGCGTACAGTGGTACGGTGAATTCAGCCGTGCGTTGCCGGCTGGCGGTCAGCATGGGTTCGTAATAGGCGGTCAGCAGGCCGGCAGTCTGGGCAGTACCCGATCGCGGCGTGATCCGGTACGGCTGCAGGGTCTGGCGCATCCAGGCCCGCTTTTCATCGTCGCTGCCCAGCGACAGACGTCGTACCGCATCACACAGACCGCGCCAGGGCAGCGCGGGCCGCTCGCAGCTTTTGAGCCAGGCGTTCCAGGCTTCGTCCAGCGCATCGGCGTCGAAGCCGGGAAGTTCGGCCCAGTCAACCGGGCTCCAGACGCTGGCGGCCCGCTCGATGACATCGGCCCCGGGTGGTGGTGACGGAGGCGCAGGCTGTGGGGGCACAGGTGTCGTCGGGGGGGCTGCAAGTGGGCCGACGTCGGCCGGGGAATTTGGCGCGGGCGGGCTGGCGCAGGCAGCGAGCATTCCTACAATCGCTGCCATCACAAGAGGCCACAGGAGTCGTTTCATGGGACTGATTCTGCTTGAAGCGCTGGCAGCCGGAATCTTGCTGGTGCTGATCGTCTGGTGGACGATGTTCTCCGGCCGCAAGGGCGGCGAGCTGCGCCGACCCGACGAAGACACCGCAAAACCGTCGTCCGCGCCCGCTTCAGACAAAAAACCTCAGTAGCCAGCGCAATTTGGTGGTTTACAGCTACACTTTACGTAGCACATTGGCCAACTCGACGGCCGAGCGAACTTCCATCTTGTCGAACACCCGCGAGCGGTGCACTTCGACCGTGCGCACGCTGATATCCAGCCGGTCGGCAATCAGCTTGTTGGGCAGGCCCTCGACCACCAGGTTCATGACGTCGCGTTCCCGGTCGGTCAGGTCGGCCAGGCGCTGGCGCAGCCGCGACTGCAGGGAGCGGTCCTCGCGGGCGGCGCGTGACTGGGCCAGCGCCTGCTCGATCCGGTCAACCAGCTGGTTGTCGGAAAACGGCTTCTCGCAGAAGTCGAAGGCGCCGCGCTTGACGGCATCTACCGCCGTGGGCACATCGGCGTGACCGGTAAGGAAAATGACGGGCATGACCGCCACCAGGCCCCGTTCGAGCAGCCGGTCGAACAATGCCAGGCCACTCATGCCGGGCATGCGGACGTCCAGCAGCAGGCAACAGGCCTGCGGCGGAAGGCCGTCGGGACGCAGCCCGAGCATCGGGTCGGACAAGTGCTGCTCGAACCGCTCGGCGCTTTCGAACGCTTCGCTGAAGATGCGCCGCGAACGCAGCAACCAGGCCATGGCCTCGCGCACGCCCCCGTCGTCATCGACGATAAAAACGGTATCGGCGCTCTGCGGTTGCATCGACGCATTCTAGGTGCGCGCATCGCCTGCGCACCATGGCGCTTACCCGGACCGGCTGGCCGCGTCGACCTCTGAACCCGCCGCAAGTTGCTGCGGCGGGACCGCCAGCGAGAACCGGAATTCGGTTCCCCGCGGACGGTTGGGCTGATACTCCAGCTGACCGCCGTGCTGTTCGACCACGGTGCGGCACAGGCTCAGCCCCAACCCCATGCCTTCGGCTTTGGTGGTGAAAAACGGCGTGAACAACTGGCGGGCGACTTCGTCCGGGATGCCCGTGCCGTGGTCCACCACCGAAAACATGAGGCCCCGACACTGCGCACGCGAGGGCACGGCGCGCACGGCCAGGCGCAACAGGCGTTCTTGCGGCGCTACCGCCTCCATCGCCTGCATGCCATTGCGCACCAGGTTCAGCAGCACTTGCTCGACCATGGTGCGATCACACCAGACCGGAGGCAGATCCGCTTCGATTTCCCGTTCCAGCCGAACCCCGAGCTTGCGGGCCTGCAAACTCACCAGCGGGCCGATGGCATCGAACAGGGCCTGTGCGGAAACGGCCTCCCGGCTCTGGTCGCGGCGACGCACAAAGTCGTGCACGCTGTTGATGACTTTGCCCGCGCGATCGGCCTGACCGGCAATCCGCTCGACCGCCATGCGCAGGTCGGACAGGGCCTGGGCCGTCGGTACACCGTGGGCATCGGACAGCAGATTGAGCGAACCGGTGGCATAACTGGCGATCGCCGCCAGCGGCTGGTTGAGTTCGTGGCTGAGCAGGGATGCCATTTCGCCCACCGTGGCCAGGCGGGCGCTGGCCTGCAGGCGCTCCTGCGACGCGCGTGACAGCTCCTCGACCCGCCGCTGCTCGCTGATGTCCAGAAAGGCACTCATCCACCCGGCCTGTTTGCCCAGCACGTCGATCAGCGGCGCCTCGATGATGAGCACCGGGAAACGGGTTCCGTCCTTGCGCATGAAAACGGACTCGAAGCCCTCCCGCGGGGGCGCGTTGCCCGCCAGGCGAATGGCCTGACGCTGCCGGTACTCGTCGGCCATCTCCGGGGGCCAGTACGGCATGGGAGCACTGCGGCCGAGCAATTCCTCCGCCGCAAAACCGACCATGTCACAGAAGGCCGGATTGACGTAGGTGATCCGCCCCTGAAGGTCCCGCGCGCGCAGGCCGGTCACCAGCGAATCCTCCATGGCCTTGCGAAAGGCCAGCGCCTCGGCCAATTCGCGTTCGGCACGCAAGCGCCTGCGGGTGTCACGCGCCAGCAAGGTCAGGACACTGACCAGGGCGATGGACAGGGCGGTGACCAATGCGGTCAGGAGATTGGGAAACAGGTCGGGCGCCGTGCGCCAGCCGTCCACCCGCAGAACCATCGTGTTGCCGGGCAAATCCAGCAGGTGGTTGGCCGTGAAGACCCGGCTGCCACGCCGCGCGCCGCCGTGCATCGCCAGACGGGTGCCGTCCGCTTCGGTGAGGGAAACCTCCTGGCTGCGGGTAACTTGTTTGCCGATCAGTTCGGTCAGGATGTGGTGCAACGAATAGGTGGCCACCAGGTAACCCGAAACCCCACCGCCGGCGCCCAGCGGCATGCACAGCTCCATGACCTCCAGGCCGAGCCCGTCATACATCGGGACAAAGTAGCTCGCGGAATAGGCGGGTCCGTTGAACTTGCGCGCCGCAGTGCAGGCCAGGGCCACGTCCTGGGACGCACTGGCCCGACCGAGACGGTCAAACACGTCGCTGCGGTACGGTGATGCCGAATGCGCCCTGACGGTCAGATCGGCGTCGCGCCATTCCAGACGGACCAGTTCCCGGTGCTGGCGCAACAGCGCATCGGCGGCCAGGCTCCACAGGACCGGTGTCGCCGGCCCGGTTTGCAGCGCCTGGAGGCCCTGAATATTGCGCGTCAGGGCGGTCCGGATGTCGGTGACCGCCTCGGCCGCGTCCCGATCAAGCCGGCTCTGGAACTGGCTGATCTCGTAGCGCCCGGCAAGCCAGACCAGGGTGGCCAGCAACGCCCCCACCAGCGCCACCAGGGCACCCCAGAGGGACCAGCGGCGATTCCAGGTCAATGCCGGCCATCGGGCCGCAAGAGCGCCCGTCACAGTCGCCGATGCCCCAGGGCCGGAAGGGATTGGCGGCATTCGGTCAGGCGGCTGTGGTCCAGGTCGGCGAGGACCACACCTTCGCCCGAGTCGAGCTGGGCGACGATCTGCCCCCACGGATCAACCGCCATCGAATGACCCCAGGTCCGTCGACCGTTTTCGTGCTGCCCGCCCTGCGCTGCCGCAAGCATCCAGCACAGGTTTTCGACGGCGCGGGTACGCAGCAACAGCTCCCAGTGAGCGCGTCCGGTCACATCGGTAAACGCACTGGGGGCCAGCAGCAGATCGGCCCCTTCCCGGGCATACCAGCGATACAGCTCGGGGAAACGCAGGTCGTAGCAGACGCTCAGTCCGATCTGCCAGACGAAGCCGTCCCGCGACGGCAGGGCAAAACGGGTCGGCCGGTCGCCCGGCTGCAGGACACGGGCTTCGTCGTAGCTCTCGCGCCCGTTGTCGAACCGGAACAGATGCAGCTTGTCGTAGCGTGCGGCCACCTCGCCATTTGGCGAATAGACGAGCAGGCTGTTGCGCACCCGGCCATCCTGTGCCGGGGATGCCTCCAGCGGAAGTGTGCCCCCGGCGATCCACAGGCTTCTCTCGCGGGCGGCTTCGGCCAGAAAGGACTGGATGGGCCCGTCACCGTACGGTTCGCGGATCGCGAGCTTGTCGTCATCCCGGTGGCCCATCAGGCAAAAATACTCCGGCAATACGGCCAGTTCGGCCCCTTGCGCGGCGGCCTGGTCGAGCAGACGGCGCGCACAGGCCAGGTTGTCGGCAAGACGGGGGCTGGAGACCATCTGAATGGCGGCAACTTTCATGGTTTTCCTTCCGGGTTGGCTGGCGTCGAGGAGGGGTTTGCGACGACCCGGGTGACGCGAGGGTCGGCCCAGGTGCCATCGATACGAAACTCCTGGGTCGTGGCGCGGATCAGCGGCTGGCGCAGCACCAGTTGGGCCAGGAACGAGCCGATCCCGACGGCGGGATTGATGGCCGTGGCGATCAGCGATGCGGTACCCGCGTTGATTTCCGGAACCACCAGCACCCGAAGATCCTGGGTTTCCCGGGCGATGTCGGCCTCTCCGTCGAGAAGCACGGCAGCATTGATGCCCTTCATCTGGATATTGTTGGTTCGGGCAATACCGGAATCGAGGGTGACGTCGCCACGAATGAAGTCGAAGGCAAAGCCGGCGGAGAAAACATCGCGAAAGTCCAGCGTGAGGCGGCGCGGCAGGGCCTGCAGACTCAGAACGCCCAGCAGTTTGGCAACCCCCGGGTCAGCCTTGAGAAACTGCCCGGACTGAACGGCCACAGCCATCTGCCCGCTCAGCGTGGGGTAGTGCACAGCAAGCGGCGAACCGTTCCAGGCCACCGTGCCTTCCAGCCGTCCGGAGGCGCGGCGGACCACGTCCCGCATGCCCAGGCGTGCCAGAAGGGCGCCGCCATCGGTAATGTCCAGGGCAAAACGCATGTCGGTGCGTCGGCGGGCTCGGTCAGACCGGGCCGAGCTCTCGACTGGCGCGGCCGCCGGGACGCCCCACCGACCGGAGGCCTGCAAGCGGGCCTCGGGGTTGGAAATATTGAATCGGCTCAATAGCCACTCGCGGCTTGTACCCAGGCTCCGGTTGACCGCTTCCACCTCGACCCGACCCATCTTGATGCCTCGCAGTTCAAGCTCGTCCACCACGATGTCCAGGCCGGGAACCGTCTGCGGCTGTTGGTCCAGCAGCGACTCCACCTCGAACTCGGTACCGGACTCCAGGCGCAGGTGCGCCAGCCGCGCAAAGACGCGACCCGGGTTCGCACCTGCGGCCGGCCGGTATTCCAGATAGCCGCCCAGCTGGGCAGAGTCCACATTGGCCTTCCAGGTTGCGCCGTCGCGGCTGGCGCCCACGGTCACGCGGTCCAGTCGACGATGGCCCACCACCAGTTCTCCCGTCCGGATCGACAGCCGCTGCGGCAGGTAGGTCTGCCATTCACTCCGGTCGAGGCCGCTGGCCGCCTCGCCGGTCAGGGCGGCCGCAGCCTGCTCCCAGGCGTCGACATGCAAAGCCGGCGTCCGAATCGTTGCGGAAACCCCGTCGGGGGGCAGGGCCGGCTGGTCCGGGGATTCGGCGCCGACAAGAACCGTCCCTCTGAGCACACGCGGCTGCGACGTCGACAGGTCGCGCACATAACGCACCTGCAACACGCGGCCCAGGTCCAGTGCGATCTGGTCGCGCAGTGTCCCGGCGCGCGCCCCGGGTTGGACGCTCTCGGTGACCAGCTGGCGCTCGAATCGGAGCGGCAGCTGGGTCTCGGCAGGTTTTTGCAGCGGCGCCGGCAGGTTGATTGCCAGCCCCTGCAGACTGCTGCTGATGGACAGCTCAGGCACCCCCCGTCGGAGCGAGAGAACACCGCTGTAGGAGGTGCCGCCCGACAGCAGCCCTGCCGGACGCGACAGAAACGCCAGATCCCCGCCCGCCTGTCGCAAACCCTCGGCCGTTGCCGTGCCTTGTGCGCGGATAACGACGCTGGTCTCGCCGCCGACAATCGGTCGGGTGCCTCCGTCAAGTCGAACCTCCCCACCCAGAAAGCGGGCTTGCGCCCCCACCAGCGCGAAGCCGGATTCGCTGAAAGTCACCAGTCCGCGCAGGCGCGCCAGGCGAGGCGTTGCCGCGCTGATCTGCACGTCATTGCCGGGCAGCGTGACACTGCCCTGTACGCGCGATCGGTCCAGATCCGCCAGCGGAAGACTCAGGCGAAGGCGGTAGTCGGCGTCGCCTGTCGCGGTTGCATCGTCAAGCACCCCACCAGTCATTGTTGACAGGGGCGAGCTGCGCAGGGTGCGCAGCAGGGTATCCACACTGCCACTGGCATCCGCGGTTACGACCACGGTCGAGGCATGACTGAGGTCGGCGATCTGGGCTTCGGCACGGACCAGCCGCAAACCGTCCGCGCCACCGATCGCGCCCCTGGCACCCCGCACCGCCATGGACAGTCGGTCGAACACCAGCTCGCCCTCCAGAGCCGTCAGACGCGGCCACGGCAGTTGATCCCGCGGCTGGATGGATCGGGGCACAAAGGCGAAGTGGGTGTCGCGAACCTTGCCAGCGAAACGGAACTCCCCCTGACGCGGGTCGGCATACGGCAAATCCCACAGGTCGCCACGGATGCGCACGGCCACGTCGCTCGCCATTCCCTGGACAACCGCATCACGGACGTAATGCCGAACGTCCGCCGGGATACCCAGCGGTAGATATCGATGCACACGTGCGCCTTTGGCTCTGACAATCGTTCCCTGCAGGTCCAGCACCCCGGGAAAACGGGATCGGCTGGAGGAAGTCGCCGGATCGCTGGTTCGCCAGGAGCCGCGGGCCTGACCTTCCGCATCGGCGTTCGCGAATCGGACGCTGGCCTGGTTGACCGCGATCGCATCGCCCTGCACCTTCCAGCTGGCCTGGACGTCAAGACGGTCGAAGGCGAGGCGAGGCTCTTCAAATACGCCCGGAAACTCGGCCCACCCGTTGGCAATATCGAATCGGATCTGCCCGCCCCCTTCGTTCAACACCAGATCGACCCGCGCCCCACGAAAGCCGGGGTAACCCGGCGCAGGAACGCCCCCGGTCTCGCGAAAATCCGCCGCGCGGGCGCGCAGCTCCAGATCCCGGCCGTTGACACGGACCTCATACCGTTGCAAGGCACCCCAGGGGCCTTGCCAACGCGCCTCGACCTTCTCCAGTACCCCCGACGCGGGATGCTTTGCCAGCATGGCGTGGGTGCTCGTTCCCAACGGAAGCCGACTGGCCAGTTGACCAAGGACCGCCAGATCCAATCGGTCGGCGTGAAACTCGCCCAATGTGGGCTTTTTCCCCTCGCCGGCCTGATAGACCAGATGCACATTTCCGCCGGGCCAGACCAGGCCATCCGACGTCTCGAACTGCAGATTGCGGGTCTGAAACTCGAACCCGCCCGCAAGGGTCCGGCCGACGACCCGGCCGGTGACCGATTGCAGCGCCAGCGAATCCAGTTCCGGCGCGAGTTGCACAGTGGCACGGGCCAGCGCCAGATCGGCGGCGAGGCCGGTGAGCTGTCCCTGAACCACATCCCCCCAGAAGCGGACCGCGCCGTACCCCTGTCGGACCTGGACATCCAGGGTCAGATGCCGGTGCAAGCGTGAAATGTCTGCCCTCGGGAACTCGCCGAAGATTTGCCCATCCCAATCCGCCCGGTTGCTGGCCTGCCGGGACAACAGCGGGCGACGAAACTGGCCGATCAGGGTAAACCGGTCACCCCAGCCGGCCGGGGGTGACGCCGTCAGGCGCAACTCATGCCGGCGAGCCCGATTGCGAATGACCAGGTCCACACCACTGAGGTCCAGCGGTTCCGCCCCGCGCAACTCATCGGTCCAGCGGATGCGTCCGCCACGAACAACCACTTCACGCTGGGACAGAAACCAGTCGGCGAGGCCCGTATCTTCGCCTCCCCCGGAGGGATCGATGCCGGCAAGAAAGATGCGTCCCTCAGTGTCCCGCCGGACATCCAGTTCGGGGCCGTCCAGGACCAACTGGTCAAACCCGAGCCGCAGGACCGACTGTACCGACAGGGCGACCTGAATCCTGGGCAGTTGCAATGCGGGGCGCCCGAGCGGATCGAGCAGCTGCAAGTTCACCACTTCGACCGAAGGAACCAGCCCGCCTGAGCCGGCTCGCAGCGCGCCGATCTGAACCGGTATGCCCAGGACCTCGCTGGCAATCACCTGCAATGCCGGGCGATAACTGTCGATTCTTGGCAGAATCCAGCCTTGGAGGGCGCCCCAGAACAACGACAGCACCATCGCCGTCGCAATCAGCGCCCACGTCGCGGCGCGCACCAGCGCGGTGACCACTTTCAGCCATCGCGCAGGGGTAGGTGCGGTTTCAAGCATTGGAAAGGCGAGTGTGGAAGGAATTATGACGGGGCAAGTGGAACTGACATCGACCGCGCTCACCATCGGCACCCCCTCCGGCCCGGTCGATCATGTCCCACAGTCCTTCGCCCCCGCCGCCCATTCGCGGTTTGCGCAAAGAATCCGACGCCGTTACGAAACCGACCTGAGTCTGTTGCCGGCGGGACCGCCTGACAAGGCTGCGATATCGGCGATGTTTCACACCTTGCGGCAAAGGGGATTACCGGTCGGCGCAGCGTTGCGCATCGTTCGACAGTTGGTCATGGAACGCCTGATCGTGCTCGATTGCGAGCAGCAGGCCCCACTGGACCTGATCACGCGTGCGGTCACCCACCTGGCGGAATTTGCTCTGGACCAGGCCTGCGAGGCGGCCTACGCCGAGCTGGATACCCGTCATGGTGCGCCGCTGCGCCCGGACGGACAACGGGCCAATCTGTGGGTCATCGGGATGGGCAAGCTTGGCGCCCGCGAGCTGAACGTTTCCAGCGACATCGACCTGATCTACGTTTACGACGAAGACGGGCAAACTGCCGGCACACCGGAAGGCCGAGGAAGAATCTCCGTCCAGGAGTATTTCGCCCGGGTTGTCAAACTCATCTACGGGCTGGTCGGCGAGGTCACCGAACACGGTCAGGTTTTTCGGGTCGATCTTGCGCTTCGTCCGAACGGCAATTCCGGCCCCAGTGTCGTTTCGCTGGGAGCGCTGGAAGAATATCTGTTGGTCCAAGGTCGCGAATGGGAGCGGTTTGCATGGCTCAAGAGCCGTGTCATTGCTCCTGACAGTGCCCTGCGCAGCGGATCGGCACGCAGTCTCGGTGGCGTTGTGCTTCCCTTTGTCTTTCGTCGGTACCTGGACTACAACGTCTTCGAATCGCTGCGCACGCTGCACCGCCAGATTCGAGACCATGCCGCCCGCCGGAGTGCCGGTCATCCGGAGCGGGCCAACGATGTAAAGCTTTCGCGGGGCGGGATTCGGGAGATCGAATTCACCGTCCAGCTGCTGCAGGTCGTCCGTGGCGGACAATTTCCCGAATTGCGCACGCGTCCGACCCAGGATGCACTGCACCGTGTGGCGCGCGCAGGCCTGATGCCACAGGAAACGGCTGATGCGCTCGCACGGGCCTATATCTTCCTTCGCCGCGTCGAGCACCGGATCCAGTACCTGGACGACCAGCAAACCCATGTGCTGCCAACAAGGGACGACGATATTCTGTGGATCGCCCGATCCATGGGGTTTCCGGACAGTTGCGCGTTTCTCGGGGAGCTCGACAGCCATCGCGAGTTGGTTGCCTGTGAGTTTGACCGTCTGCTCGGCGGAGCGGGGGAGAAAGAATGCAAGGGCTGTCAGGGCAAAAATCGCGCTGCACCGCCTCCGGATCTGGAGAGCCTGCTGGAGCGGCTTTCGCCCTTGCTGCGCGAGCGGGTAGGCTTGTGGAGCCAGAACCCGCGATTTGACGTGTTGCGCGATGAAGCGCGTGCCCGACTGATCCGTCTGATTCTGCGGACATCCCAGTGGGTACAGGAGCAGTCCGTTCCCGAAACCGCCGCTGTACGTATGGTGGACTGGATCGAACCCTTGATGCGCCGCGAGAGTTATCTCGCTTTGCTGCTGGAACGCCCCCCGGTCCACCAGCGCTTGCTCCACATGCTGGGCGCGGCCCGTTGGCCGGCCCGGTACCTGCTCAAACACCCGGGCGTCATCGACGAACTGGCCAGCGACGCCTTGCTGGCAGAGCGCTTTGTTCCGTCGGAGTTCCTTTCGGACCTGGAGCAGCGCCGTACCGCGCTGCGCCGCACCGGCGAAGATGACGATGAAAGCCTGCTGAATCTGCTGCGCCGTGCCCATCACGCCGAGGTGTTTCGAATTCTCGCCCGGGATGTGGAGGGGCGGCTGAGCGTCGAGCAGGTCGCCGATGACCTCTCCGCACTGGCCGACGCGGTCTTGCAGGTCACAGCGGATTGGTGCTGGGACCGGCTGCGCAATCGTCACCGGGATCACCCCTCGTTCGGGATCATCGGCTACGGCAAGCTCGGTGGCAAAGAGCTGGGCTATGGCAGCGATCTGGACATCGTTTTCGTGTTCGACGACGACCACGAACGCGCTTCCGAAGTCTATGCGGCTTTTGTCCGCAAAATGATCAACTGGTTGACGGTCAAGACGGGTGAAGGCGACCTGTTCGAGATCGATACCGCCCTGCGCCCCAACGGCAACTCTGGGCTCCTGGTCACCAGCTTTACCGCCTACGCGGACTACCAGCAGCAAAGGGGCAGCAATGCCGCCTGGACCTGGGAGCACCAGGCCATGACGCGAGCCCGCTTCGTGATGGGCAACGCCGCGCTGCGGGTGCAGTTCGACGCGGTTCGCGCCAGTGTCATCACCGCCCCCCGCGACGCCTCAGCGCTCAAGGCCGAGGTGGTGTCGATGCGCGAGCGCGTGCGCGCAGCCCATCCGGTTGCCGCAGACCGGTTTGATGTCAAGCACAGCCCCGGTGCCATGGTTGACGCCGAATTCGCGGTGCAATACCTGGTTCTCTTGCACGGGGCAAAACACCCGTCTTTGACGGATAACGTGGGCAATATCGCCTTGTTGGCCCGCGCAGAGATGGCTGGCTTGCTCCCGGTCGGTGTGGGTCTCGCAGCCGCCCAGGCCTACCGCGAGTTGCGTCGACTTCAGCACCGTGCCCGGCTGGACGAGGCACCCACCCAGATCGACCCGCAACAGGCGGCACCCCAGCGTGAGGCAATTCAGGCGCTCTGGGCACAGGTATTCGAGCCGGGGCCAGCACCCGGATAAGGGGTCGGAGTCCGGGCGATCACAAGGCCCAGTCGTATTCGATGGTCAAAGGGGCATGGTCGGAAAAGCGCTGCGCTTTTTCGATGTGCACGCGCCGGGCGCGCTGCGCAACTGAGGCGGTGGCCAGCTGATAGTCGAGGCGCCAGCCAACGTTCTTCGCCCAAGCCTGGCCACGGTTACTCCACCACGTGTAGCACGCCTCGGTCGCCTCGGGCTCCAGATGCCGATAGACATCGACCAGCCCGCTGTCCAGCAGTCGCCCCATCCAGGCCCGTTCATCGGGCAAAAAGCCGCTGTTTTTCTGGTTGCTCTTCCAGTTTTTGAGGTCGATCGCCTGGTGGGCGATATTCACGTCGCTGCAGATGATCAGTTCTCGTGCGTTGCGGTGTTGCTGAATGAACGGGAAGACGCGGTCGAGAAAGCGGTACTTGGCATCTTGCCGATCGGGGCCCGACGAGCCACTGGGAAAGTAGATGCTGAAGACGGAGAACCGCCGCACGTGCGTGTCGAAGCGCAGTTCGATACATCGCCCCTCCGAATCAAACTCATCCGGATCGAAACCGTAGACCACGTCCGTGGGTTCACGACGGGTGTAAACACCGACGCCGGAATACCCCTTTTTCTCGGCAAAGTGAAAATAGCCCCGCAACCCGGCCAATTGTTCGAAGCGGCCCTGGACATCGGGCGCCTGCGCCTTGATCTCCTGCACGCCCATACAATCGGGGCGAACCTCGTCGATCCATTGTTCCAGACCTTTGGAAGTCGCGGATCGGATACCGTTCAGGTTCAGACTGGTCAATTTGAACAAGGGCTTCCTCATGACGTTAGAAGACCCACACGGGCGGTCGGGAGAACTTGCACAGGCTTTTGTGCAGTTTGCCGTCGATTCCGGGGTGCTTCGGTTTGGTGAATTCAGAACCAAGGCGGGCCGCCTCAGTCCCTATTTTTTCAATGCCGGCCTGTTTGATGACGGCGCCAAGCTGGGCGAGCTGGCCCGATTCTATGCACGTGCCATCGTGGCCAGCGGCATCGAGTTCGACATGATCTTCGGGCCAGCCTACAAGGGCATACCGCTGGCGGCGGTGGTGGCTGTTGAACTCTCCCGCATGGGTCGCAACGTGCCGATCGCCTACAACCGCAAGGAGGCCAAGGACCACGGCGAAGGCGGATCGCTGGTGGGCGCGCCGGTCCGGGGACGGGTTCTGATCATCGACGACGTGATGTCGGCCGGAACAGCAGCCAGGGAATCCATCGCCTTGATTCAGGCCGCCGGGGGCACCCCCCAGGCCGTGGCCATCGCGCTGGACCGGCAGGAAAAGGCAACGGAAGGTGGTGCCGACGTGCCCTGGAGTGCTGTTCAGTATGTCCAGGACCGCCTGGGGCTTCAGGTCTGTGCCATTGCGCGTCTGGCCGATTTATTGCAGTATCTCTCGAAACAGGAAAACAGCGTGCTTTCGACCTACTATGAGAGGGTTGCGGCCTACCGGGAACGCTACGGCGTCGAATGACAGGCTGGCTGGCCATGAGACCTATGCACTTGCGCGCCTTTGCACTCGGAATGTCGGTTTCAGCCGCGGCCCTGGCCCAGGTCGAGCAAGGCATATACACCTGTATCGACGGCAAAGGACGGCGCCTGACCTCCGATCGTCCGATTGCCGAGTGCAATGACCGCGAGCAACAGCAGCTGAACCCCAGCGGAACCGTGCGCCGCCGCATTACACCACCGCCGACGGCTCAGGAGTTGGCGGCGCAGGAGGAGCGGGCACGGCGCGAGGCGGAGGAACGTGCCCGGGTGGCCGAAGAAAAGCGCCGGGATCGTGCCTTGCTGATCCGATATCCGAACAAAGAGACCCATGATCGGGAGCGCGTCGCTGCCTTCAGCCAGGTTGACGAAGTCATTGCGGCCGCGCAACGGCGCATTGTTGAATTGACGACCCAGCGCAAAAAACTGGAGACCGAGATGGAGTTTTACATCAAGGATCCGTCCAAGGCACCAGCAACGCTGCGGCGCCAGGTGGACGAGAACACCCACAGCATGCAGGCGCAGCAGCGGTTCATCAGCGACCAGGAGCAAGAAAAGCGGCGTATTGCCGGGCGCTTTGACGAAGAGCTCGCCAAGCTGCGTCAGCTCTGGCAGCTGGCGGCAGCCCCTGCGCAAACCGCCACGCCGTCAGCCGCCATGCGATAGATCGGCGCCAGCGCGTCAGACCAGGCGCTTGCGCAACGCCTCGTTGACCTGCGCCGGGTTGGCCTTGCCCTTGCTGGCCTTCATGACCTGACCCACCAGCGCGTTGAAGGCTTTTTCCTTGCCGGCCTTGAACTGGGCCACGTTGTCGGCATTGGCGGCCAGGACCTCGTCGATGATCTGGTCCAGCGCGCCGCTGTCGTTCATCTGCCGCAGCCCCTTGGCGTCAATCACGCCATCGACATCCGCACCTTCGCCATTCCACAGGGCATCGAACACCTGCCGCGCCGCGTTGTTGCTCACCGTGCCGTCAGCGATCCGTCCGATCAGCGCGGCCAGCTGGGCCGCCGACACCGGCGCCTGCTCGATGCCCGTTTCACCGGCATTCAGTCGCCGGGACACCTCGCCCATGATCCAGTTGCTGGCGAGTTTGGGTTGGCCGCAGGCGCGGGCAGCGGCCTCGAAATAGCCGGCCATGGCCTTGCTCTGCGTCAGGGTGCTGGCGTCGTACTCGGGCAGACCGTAGTCGGCCACAAACCGCGCGGCCATCGCACGGGGCAGCTCCGGCATGCGCTCCCGCACCTGGTCGATCCATTCCGGAGCAATCACCAGCGGTGGCAGGTCGGGGTCCGGGAAATAGCGGTAGTCGGCCGAGTCTTCCTTGGTGCGCATGGCGCGCGTCTCGCCGGTGTCGGGATTGAACAGCACCGTGGCCTGCTGGATCGCGTGACCGTCTTCGATCTGTTCGATCTGCCAGCGGATCTCGTAGTCGATCGCCTGCTGCATGAACCGGAAACTGTTCAGGTTCTTGATTTCGCGCCGCGTGCCCAGGGGCGCACCAGGCTTGCGTACCGAGACATTGGCGTCGCAGCGGAAGGAGCCTTCCTGCATGTTGCCGTCACAGATGCCGATCCAGGTCACGATCTTGTGCAACTCCTTCGCATAGGCCACCGCCTCGGCGCTGGAGCGCATGTCGGGCTCGGTCACGATTTCCAGCAGCGGCGTGCCGGCGCGGTTCAGGTCAATCCCCGACTGGCCGATGAAGTCTTCATGCAGCGATTTGCCTGCGTCTTCTTCCAGGTGCGCACGCACCAGGCGCACGCTCTTCTTCTCGTCGCCCAGGTAGAACTCGATGGCACCGCCTTGCACCACCGGGATTTCGAACTGGCTGATCTGGTAGCCCTTGGGCAGATCGGGATAGAAATAGTTCTTGCGGGCAAAAATGCTGCGTGGTGCCACGTGCGCGCCGATGGCGAGTCCGAACTCGATCGCGCGCTCGACGGCGCCCCGGTTCATCACCGGCAACGTGCCGGGCAGGGCCAGATCAACCGCGCAGGCCTGGGTGTTGGGCTCGGCCCCGAAGGCGGTGGCGGCCCGGCTGAAAATCTTGCTTTGTGTGGACAGCTGGGCGTGGGTTTCGAAACCGATCACCACCTCGTAACCGTGAATGAGTGTGCTCATGTCAGAAGCCCTCCGGCTTGCGGGTGTGCCAGTCGGTGGCCTGTTGCAGGCGATGGGCGGCGTTCAGCAGCCGCGCTTCCTGGAAATAGTTGCCGATCAGCTGCAGGCCCACCGGCATGCCCCCTTCGCCGAAGCCGGCCGGCACACACATGCCAGGCAGTCCGGCCAGGGAAGCCGGCAGCGTGAAGATGTCGGCCAGGTAGTCGGCCAGCGGATCGCTGCCGTGGTCGCCCAGGTGCCAGGCAACCGTGGGCGCCACCGGGCCGGCGATCACATCGCAGACCGCAAAGGCCTGCTGGAAATCATCGGCAATCATGCGGCGGATCTTCTGCGCCTGCAGGTAATACGCGTCGTAATAACCATGGCTGAGCACATAGGTGCCGATCATGATGCGGCGCTTGACCTCATCGCCGAAGCCTTCCGCGCGCGTCTTGCGGTACATGTCGGCCAGATCGGTGTAGTCCCGCGCCCGGTGGCCGAACTTGACGCCGTCGAAACGGCTCAGGTTGGAACTCGCCTCGGCCGGCGCGATGATGTAGTAGACGGGAATGGACAACTCGGTGCGGGGCAGCGAGATCTCGACCAGCTGCGCCCCGAGCTGTTCGTATTGCCTCAGTGCGTTGTCGATGGCCGCCCGCACATCCGCAGCCAGACCGTCTCCGAAAAACTCGCGAGGGACCCCGATGCGCAGACCGTCCAGACCGTCATTCAGCGTGCGGGTGAAGTCCTCGGCGGGGAGATCCAGCGACGTCGAATCGCGGTCCGGATCCGGGCCGCACATCGCCGACAGCAGCAGGGCGCAGTCTTCGGCCGTTCGCGCCATCGGGCCGGCCTGGTCCAGGCTGGAGGCGAAAGCAATCATGCCGTAGCGGGATGCCCGTCCGTATGTCGGTTTGATGCCGGTGATGCCACAAAACCCCGCCGGCTGCCGGATGGAGCCGCCGGTGTCGGTGCCGGTCGCGGCCGGCGTGAGCCGCGCCGCCACCGCCGCCGCGCTGCCACCGGAGGAGCCACCGGGCACCCGGGTCAGGTCCCAGGGATTGCGCACCGGACCGTAGGCCGAGTTTTCGTTGGCCGAACCCATGGCGAACTCGTCGCAATTGAGTTTCCCCAGCGAAACCATGCCGTTCCCAGCGAGATTGCGTACTACAGTGCTATCAAAAGGTGACTGGTAACCTGCCAGCATGCGCGAACCGGCGGTGCTGGGAAAGTCTTTGGTGACAAAAATGTCCTTGTGGGCGATCGGCACACCCTCCAGCGCGCCGCCGGTGCCCGCGGCCAGACGGGCGTCGGCCGCGCGGGCCTGCGCGAGGGTCACCCCCTCGTCCATGGCCAGGTAGGCGCCCAGCCCGGCGTGGGCATTTGAACGGGCCAGAAAGTGGCGCGCGGTTTCTTCGGCGGACACCTCGCGCGCGCGCAGGCGCTCCGCAAGTTCCGCCACGGTCAGATCGTGCAGTTGCGTCATGACGGCGCCCTCACTCGATGACCTTGGGCACCAGGAACAGGCCCCGCTCCACCGCGGGCGCGCTGCGCTGGTTGGCTTCGCGCTGATCCGGTTCGGTCACCTGATCTTCGCGCAAGCGCAGCTGAACCTCTTGAAATGCAGCCACCGGATGCGCCAGCGGTTCGATGCCATCGGTGTTGACGACGCGCATCGCCTCCACAATGCCAAAAAAACCATTGATATTTGTGAGCATGCGCTCACTTTCTTCGGCCTTCAATTCAAGGCGGGCCAGATGGGCAATGCGATCGATTTCCTGGAGGGTCAGGGACATGGTGGCGACAGGTAAGAAAGAACGCGAAAAGTCGCTGTTTCTGGAGGAAACAGCCCAAAGGAGCGACAGGGGATCAGTTATTATCACGCGTTTATGTCCCGGCTTCGGAAGCTGTCCGTGTGCTGGGTAAACGACGTCGTCAAGAATAGAAGTTGCGGGCGATAACCGGCCGATGCGCCGCTCATGCCCGATAGGATGCTGCATGTTTGAAGCTTTTCGTCGGTATTTCTCCACCGACCTGGCCATTGACCTCGGAACGGCCAACACCCTGATTTACGTACGGGACAAAGGCATTGTCCTCGATGAGCCATCGGTCGTTGCCATCCGCCAGGAGGGTGGCCCCCAGGGCAAAAAGACCATTCAGGCCGTCGGCCATGAAGCCAAGGCCATGCTGGGCAAGGTGCCCGGCAACATCGAGGCGATCCGCCCGATGAAGGACGGCGTGATCGCCGACTTCACCGTCACCGAGCAGATGCTCAAGCAGTTCATCAAGATGGTGCACCCGCGCTCGATGATGAAGCCGAGCCCGCGCATCATCATCTGCGTGCCCTGCGGCTCGACCCAGGTCGAGCGGCGCGCGATCCGCGAGTCGGCGCTGGGCGCCGGCGCCTCCGACGTCTACCTGATCGAGGAGCCGATGGCCGCGGCGATCGGTGCCGGGCTGCCGGTCAGCGAGGCCTCGGGCTCGATGGTGGTCGACATCGGCGGCGGCACCACCGAGGTCGGCGTCATCAGCCTCGGCGGCATGGTCTACAAGGGCAGCATCCGCGTCGGCGGCGACAAGTTCGACGAGTCCATCATCAACTACATCCGCCGCAACTACGGCATGCTGATCGGCGAGCCCACGGCCGAGGCCATCAAGAAAAGCATCGGCTCGGCGTTCCCTGGCTCCGAAGTCAAGGAAATGGAAGTGAAGGGCCGCAACCTGTCCGAAGGTGTGCCGCGCAGTTTCACGATTTCCAGCAACGAAATCCTCGAAGCCCTGACCGACCCGCTCAACCACATCGTCTCAGCCGTCAAAACCGCGCTGGAGCACACGCCGCCTGAGCTGGGCGCCGACATCGCCGAACGCGGCATGATGCTGACCGGTGGTGGCGCCTTGCTGCGCGACCTGGACCGGTTGCTGGCGGAAGAAACCGGCCTGCCAGTCCTGGTGGCCGAAGAGCCCCTGACCTGCGTGGTGCGCGGCTGTGGCCTGGCACTGGAGCGGATGGAGCGCCTGGGCAGCATCTTCACCAGCGAGTGATGCCGCATCCGGACCGCGCGGTGCCTCACCCCGCCCGGTCCACCTGCCGCACCCCGGATTCCTGAACCATGCCACTGGGAACACTGGACCGGACCCCGCCTCCCTTCTTCAAGCAGGGGCCTTCGGCCCTGTCCCGCCTGGTTTTTTTCAGCGCCCTGGCCGTCTTTCTGATGGTTGCCGATACCCGGCTGCGCATCTCGCAGCCCGTCCGGGCCGCCGTCTCCGTCGTCATCTATCCGCTGCAATGGCTGATCCTCCAACCGGTCCAGGCCGCGCGACACGGTGCCGAGTATTTTTCCGGCCTGCAGGGCGCGCTCGCCGACAAGGACCGGGTTCAGCGGCAGCTGGTCGAACAGGGACGCCGGGCGCAACAGGTCGAGCAGCTGGTCCTGGAAAACCGGCGCCTGCGCGCGTTACTCGACTTGCGTCCGACCGCCAGTCTGGACAGCCAGACGGCCGAAGTGCTGTACGACGCGGCAGACCCCCATGCGCGACGGGTGATCATCGACCGCGGCATGACCCACGGCATCACGGCCGGTGCACCGGTCATCGACGAACGCGGCGTCATCGGTCAGGTCACACGGGTCTACCCGCTGGTCAGCGAGGTGACACTGCTGTCCGACCGCGACCAGGCCATCCCCATCCTGAACACCCGAACCGGGGCGCGCGGCGTCGCCTATGGAGATCCGCAAACGGCCGGCGGTTCGCTGGAATTGCGCTTCACGCCGGCGAGTGCCGACGTCCAGGCCGGCGACCTGTTGACCACCAGCGGGGTCGACGGCGTATATCCGGCGGGTCTGGCAGTTGCCACCATCGTCAAAGTCGAGCGCCGTGCCGATTCTCCCTTTGCCCGCATCATCTGCGCCCCGACCGCGCTGATGGCGGGCAGCCGGCATGTGCTGGTTCTCAAACCCGTGGTGCCGCCGGCACCGCTGCCGGACGTGCCCGCGACACCGGCGGGCAAGGGCGCACGCAAATGAGGGCGGCAGCATGATCATGCGCCCCGGCCAGCAACTGCTGTTGCCGGCCAACCCGCTATTCATCTGGAGCAGCCTGCTGGTGGCTCTGCTGGTCAACATGCTGATCAACATCGGTGGTGGCGGTCGCCCGGCCTGGGTCCCTGACCTGCTGGCCGTGGTGCTGGTGTTCTGGGGGGTCCACCAGCCGCTTCGGGTGGGCGTGGGTGCTGCGTTCTTCTTCGGCCTGTGCATGGACGTGCATCAGGCCAGCCTGCTCGGGCAGAACGCGCTGGCCTATACCGGGCTGTGCTACCTGGCCATCACCATTCATCGCCGGCTGCTGTGGTTCCCGGTGCCATCGCAGGCGATTCAGGTGATGCCCCTGTTTGCGGCCGCACACCTGATCGAGTTGCTGGTGCGGTTGATCACCGGTGGCTTTTTCCCCGGCTGGGCCGTCGTGTTCGCACCCCTGCTGGAGGGCTTGTTGTGGCCGGTGGTCAGCATCTTGCTGCTGGCACCCCAGCGCCGGTCGCCCGATCCGGACGACAACCGTCCGCTCTGAGCGCGCCCATGACCGAACTACGCAACGTCGAAGCCGAGATTTCGCGGTTCCGGCTACGGGTGCTGGTGTTCACCGCCATGGTGCTTGTGGCCTTCAGTCTTGTCGCCGCCCGTCTGGTCTATCTGCAGATCGTGCGCCATGACGATCTGGACGAGCAGGCCGAAAGCAACCGCACGGCCGTCGTGCCCATCGTGCCCAACCGGGGACTGATCCTGGATCGCAATGGCGTGGTGCTGGCCACCAACTACTCTGCCTACACCCTGGAAATCACGCCGTCTCGCACCATGAATCTGGAGCAGACGATCGATGAGCTGGCCAAGGTGATCGATATCCAGGCGCGGGACCGGCGGCGCTTTCGCAAGCTGCAAAGCGAATCCAAGAGCTTCGAATCCCTGCCGATACGCACCCGGCTGACCGACACCGAAGTCGCCCGTTTCGCCGCGCAGCGTTACCGCTTTCCCGGTGTGGACATCAAGGCGCGGCTGTTCCGCAACTACCCGTTCGGGCCGGTGGCCAGTCACGCGATCGGCTATATCGGCCGCATCAACCCGGCGGAGAAGGAGCGCATCGAAGAGTCGGACGACGCGGCCAACTACCGCGGAACCGAATACATCGGCAAACTGGGCATCGAACAGAACTACGAAGCGCAACTGCACGGCCAGACCGGGGTGGAGCAGATCGAAACTTCTGCGGGCGGGCGGGCCGTGCGCCGGCTGGCCAGTGCGCCGGCGACACCGGGCAACGCGGTGGTGCTTTCGCTGGACATCAAGCTGCAACAACTGGTGGAAGAGCTGTTTGGCGAGCGGCGGGGGGCGCTGGTGGCCCTGGACCCCGAATCGGGCGAGGTGCTGGCCCTGGTGAGCAAACCCACCTTCGACCCCAACCTGTTCGTCGACGGGATCGACTCCGAGAACTGGCAGGCGCTCAACGAATCCATCGACAAGCCCCTGCTCAACCGGGCGCTGCGCGGCACCTATCCGCCAGGCTCCACCTACAAGCCGTTCATGGCCATGGCGGCCCTGCAAAGCGGCAAACGGACACCCGGCACCATCATCAATGACTCCGGCTCCTGGGCGTTCGGCGGCCATGTGTTCCGCAGCCACGGCGACCATGGCCTGGGCGCGGTGGACCTGCACCGCAGCATCGTGCTGTCGAGCAACGTGTACTACTACACCCTGGCCAACGAACTCGGCGTCGATGCGATGCACGACTTCATGAAGCCGCTGGGCTTCGGGCAACTCACCGGAATCGACCTGCAAGGGGAAGTGCGCGGGGTCCTACCCAGCACCGAATGGAAGCGCAAGACCTACCGCCGGCCCGAACAGAAGAAATGGTATGGCGGTGAAACGATTTCGCTGGGTATCGGCCAGGGCTACAACACCTTCACCATGCTGCAGCTGGCTCAGGCGACGGCAACCCTCGCCAACGGCGGGCGCCGCTACCAGCCACGACTGGTGATCGCCACGCAGGATGCGGTATCGCGGCAACAGCAATCCTTGCCCGGCGTCGAGCCAGTGGACCTGGGCTACCGTCCGGAACATGTCGAGGTGATTCGCAAAGCGCTGGTCGGCGTGACTCAGGAAGGCACCGCAGCCCGCGTTTTTGCCGGGGCCGGATACCTGTCGGGCGGCAAAACCGGTACCGCGCAGGCGGTCACCATCGGGCAAAAAGAGAAATACAACGCGGCCAAACTGGAAGAGCACCAACGCGACCACTCGCTGTACATGGCCTTCGCGCCGGCCGACAAGCCGCGCATTGCCGTGGCCGCCGTGGTCGAGAACGCCGGCTTCGGCGCGGCCCATGCGGCGCCCATTGTCCGCCGCGTGTTCGACTACTGGCTGCTGCGGCAGTATCCCAGTGTCGAAGACGTCGCCGCCGTCCAGAAAGGCCAGGCGGCCGCGCCGCTGGGCAAACCCCGCATGGCCGACGAGATCACGGTGGCGCCCCCCGAGTCGGCGTCACTGTCGGTGCGCCGCTGAAGCCTGCGCGGTGCGCGGCCCCCCCACGGCATCTGCCCCGGCCCGAAAAACCGCCCGGCGACACACGCCGGGGGTATCATGATTGCCTGACTGCACTGCGAAGGAGCTGACACCATGGCCCTGATGGACTTCATCAAGAAACAGTTCATTGACATCATCCAGTGGACGGAGTCCGGCGACGGCACGCTCGCGTGGCGATTCCCGATGGCGGAGATGGAAATCCAGCACGGCGCCTCGCTCACCGTGCGCGAGTCGCAGATGGCGGTGTTCGTCAATGAAGGCCAGGTGGCCGACGTGTTCGGCCCAGGCATGTACAAGCTCAGCACCCAGACCCTGCCGGTGCTGACCTACCTGAAGAACTGGGACAAGCTGTTCGAGTCGCCCTTCAAGAGCGACGTCTACTTCTTCAGCAC
>ERZ761602.3248-NODE-3248-length-23409-cov-4.733365_pt1 | contig 23409 bp, 19 predicted proteins | sample MGYA00512165_ERZ761602 | MGnify/ENA primary metagenome ERZ761602 (study PRJEB28899, sample SAMN02445085) | bioreactor sludge metagenome | biome: EBPR sludge; isolation source: Thorneside wastewater treatment plant | place: Australia: Brisbane, Thorneside...
CCTTGTAGTTGCCCCGCTGCTGGTCGAACTCCAGCTCCACCATGCCCTGCTTGGCCGCGTCCTCGAGCAGCTCCGAGAAGCTGCGGTAACCGTACACGGTCTCGTTGAAGCCGGGATACACGCGGCGAACGGTCTGCTTCACCAGCGAGCCCCAGAGCGGGTCGTACTCCTGGGACAGGGACTCGACCGTCTCCGCGACCTTGTCCAGCGCCTCGGCCTGCTCCGTGTTCTTGGAGGGCTTGGCCCGCGTGCGCGGCCGGCGCGAGACCGCGATGAGGTCGTCGTAGAAGATGAACTCGTCGCAGTTGGATGCCAGCAGGTCCGACGTGGAGTTGCGGACGCCGCAGCCGATCACCCGCTTGTCGTTCTCCTTGAGCTTGGACGCCAGGGGGGAGAAGTCGCTGTCGCCCGTCAACAGCACGAAGGTGTCGATGTGCGCCTTCGAGTAGCACATGTCCAGGGCGTCGACGACCATGCGGATATCGGCGCTGTTCTTGCCGCTGACCTTGGTCTGGGGGATGTCCACCATCTCGAAGCCCTGCAGGTGGAACTCCTGCATGAAGTTCCGGTAGCGGGTCCAGTCGCAGTAGGCCCGCTTGGCGACGATGCGGCCCTTCTCCAGCAGGCGCTTCAGCACCAGCTCGATGTCGAACCGGGCGCCCTTGGTGTCCTGGACGCCGAGCGCCAGGTTCTCGAAATCCACGAAGACGGCAATCGCGACTTCGCTGTTGCGGTTGATATCCGTGGCCATGGTGTTCCTTGCAGCGGTGCGCCGGGGGCGCGTCGAAGGCGGGCATCATCCCACAGCGTGGACAGGCTGGCGGGAGGAAATCCGGTTTTGGCGTTTTTACTGGTATCCGGAATTCGTTTTGCTAGGCTTAAGCCATGGACCTGCGCCAGCTCAAGTATTTCTGTGCCGTCGTCGACCAGGGCAGCTTCCACCGGGCCGCGGATGCCCTGAATATCTCGCCGCCCGCCTTGAGCCTCTCGATCAAGAAGCTGGAGTCCGAACTCGGGGTGACGCTGCTCGAGCGCAAGCCCGGCGGCATCCTCCCGACGTCCTTCGGCAACTGCCTCTACACCAGCGCCCAGGCGATCCAGGCCAACGTCGAGGCCGCGGTGGACCAGCTGAACCGGATCCGTGGCATCGGCAATGGCCGGGTCAACGTCGGACTCCTGCCCTACGGGATTCCCTCGGCCATGGGCGAACTCATCGGCCGCTTCTGCGACCGCTACCCGGGCCTGCGCGTACAGACGGCGCTCGGTTCCTACGGCTACCTGGTCGGACGCCTGAACGAGGGCGAGCTGGACTTCATGGTCTCCGAGTCCGAGGCCCCCGCGAGCCGGCAGGTCGTGCATGAGCCCCTGTTCCGCCTGCGCTACGGGCTGGTCGTCGGGCAGAAGCACCCGCTGGCTGGCCGGCGCAACCTGAGCCTCGCCCGGGTGATGGACTACCGGCTCGCCTACGCCAGCACCTGGCGCTTCGTGCTGGAGAACTGGGAGGACGCGTTCGCGGACGCCGGTGTCGAGCCGCCGCCGCAGCCCATGGGCGAGGCGACCGACGATTTCCTGCGGGCCATGCTGGCCAACTGCAACATGGTGGCGGTGGTGCCGATGATCGGGACCATCCTGGACGCCATCGAGTCGGGCCAGCTCGCCGAACTGCACGTCCCCAAGGTGGAGTGGTACAGCACCGTGGCCCTCGTCTACCGCAACGACGAGACCCTGTCGCCGGATGCCCGGCTACTGCTGGACGAGACCCGCCGGCAGCTGGCCGTGCCCATGAACTGAGGAATCCCCATGCGCATTCCACTTGCCCTCGTCTCCGGACTGCTGGCCGCCGCACTGGCCCTGCCCGTGCCGGCCGCGACGGGCACCGGGTCCGCACCAGCCGGCAGCTGGAGCCACGTGGGCGGTGATGCGGGCGGCTCCCGCTACTCCCCCCTCGGCCAGATCGACCGGCGCAACGTCTGGCGCCTCGAGCGTGCCTGGAGCTGGCGCCACGGGGAGTTCGTGGAATTTCCGGAGCGACGGCCCTTCGCGGGCTTCCACGCCACGCCGATCCTGCTGCCGGATGCTGCCGGCGGCAGCCTGGTGGTATGCACGCCCTCGAACCGGCTCGTCGCGCTGGACCCCGCCACGGGCAAGGAACGGTGGACCTTCGATCCCCGCATCGAGGTGACGAAGGCGCCGAAGCGGCTGAAGTGCCTCGGCGTCACCTACTGGCACGATACCGCCGCGCCCGCAGGCGGCCGGTGCGCACACCGGATCCTCGCGGGCACCAACGACCGGCGCCTGCTCGCGGTCGACGCGGCGAGCGGCACGCCCTGCGAGGACTTCGGCACCAACGGCCAGGTGGACGTGAACCCGTTGTTTGCCGCCGCAACCCCCGCGCCAGCCGATCCCTGGGGCGTGCAGTTCTCCGCCCCGCCCGTGGTCGTGAACGGCGTGCTGGTCATCGGCCACATCAACAACATGAAGAACCAGTACGCCAGCGCCCCCAGCGGGGCCGTGCGGGCCTTCGACGCGCGCACCGGGCAATTCCTCTGGAGCTTCGACCCCGTGCCCGGGATTGGCGGCGGCAATGCCTGGAGCCTCCTGTCCGTCGACGAGGCCCGGGACCTGGTCTTCATCCCCACGTCGAGCGCATCGCCGAACTGGTTCGGGGGCACGCGTCCCGGCGACAACCGGCACGCGAACTCGGTGGTGGCCCTCAAGGGTCGCACCGGCGAGGTCGTCTGGAGCTTCCAGACCATCCACCACGACGTGTGGGACTGGGACACGCCGGCCCAGCCACTGCTGGTGGACGTGCCCCGCAACGGCCGCAAGGTGCCGGCGGTGGTGATCCTGACCAAGCAGTCGCTGGTCTTCGTCCTGGACCGGGCGACTGGCCGGCCGCTGTTCCCGGTGGAGGAACGCCCGGTGCCAACCGACGGGGTGGCGGGGGACGTCCTGTCGAAGACCCAGCCCTTCCCGGTGAAGCCGCCACCGCTGATGCCCACCCGGCTGTCGCCCGATGACGCCTGGGGGCTCACGTTCTGGGACGAGAACCGCTGCCGCGATCTCATCGCCAGCGCGCGCCATGGCGACCTCTTCACGCCACCGAGCGACCAGGGCTGGATCATGTACCCAGGTTCGGCCGGCGGCATGAACTGGGGCAGCGGCGCGTACGACCCCGGCCGCAGCCTGCTGGTGACCAATCTCTCCCGGATCGGCCTGTACCTGAAGCTGGTGCCGCGGGCGCAGGTCCCGCCGGCGGAATCCTTCGATCCCACCCGGGGAGCGCCCATGGGACCACCGGGCATCATCGAGGGCACACCCTGGGCCATCGAGCAGCGAATTCTGCTCGGTCCCACCATGATGCCGTGCACGCCACCGCCCTGGGCCACCCTCGTGGGGGTGGACCTCGCGGCCGGCGAGATCCGCTGGACGGTACCGCTCGGGACGATCGACAAACTGGCGCCGGTGCCGCTCCCGCCGCTGAAGTGGGGCGCCCCGGTGACCGGCGGCCCCATCGTCACCGCCGGCGGACTCGTCTTCATCGGCTCGACCGCCGACCAGCGCCTGCGGGCCTTCGACACCGAGACGGGCGCCGAACTCTGGTCCACCCCTCTGCCCGCTTCCGCCCACGCCAACCCCATGACCTACGAGCGCAACGGCCGTCAGTACGTGGTGGTCGCCGCCGGGAGCCACATGTTCATCAACGCGGCGACCATCGACGACTGGCTGGTCGCCTATGCACTGCCGGAAAAGTATCTCGAAACGGGGCGTTAGGCCCGATTAACCGGGTGTTCAGCCTGCGAACGCGAGGCTGTCCCCGCGCCTATGGATTCCGGATTTGCTGCGTGCCATGATCGGCCCGCTTCGTATTTCGCAAGCCACCTGATGGCAGGAGTGCCCCAACCATGAAGTCGAGTCTCATCGCAGCCGTCGCGCTGCTGGCTATCGGCCCGCTCACCGCCTCCGCCCAGGACGGTGCCGGTCACTGCAACTACGTCCAGAAGAACATGTTCGCCGGCCCGTTCAAGGTCTGCGACCAGCCGGTCAGCCCCGAGAAGTGCGCCGAGCTCGGCAAGACCGACGAGAACAGCGACGCCGTGCACGGCGCCGGTGAGTGTGCCAGCGACGGCAAGGTTGGCGTGTGCGACATGGGCGACGCCGGCAAGCGGGTCTACTACGAGGGTGACCCGGGCGGCCTCGAGATCGGCTGCGGTTTCCAGGGCGGTGAGTGGAAGGCCGGCTGATCGCCCGCCAGCCGTAATCGCAACAGTGAAGGGCCGGCGCCGTGAGGCGCCGGCCCTTTTTCTTTTCAGCGCAGGCCCCGGATCACGATGTTGGGCAGGCGTGAGTTGTCCCAGCCGGCCTTCAGCGGCTCCATCCCGTTGTGGGGCCCGAGCCGGACGATCACGAGGTCCAGGGCCCGGGACACATAGACCCGCTGGCCGCCACGACCGAGCAGCATGAACATGTCGGGTGCCAGCAGCGGCTCGGACTGGGGCCGCTCCCGGTCGCCGGGCCGCAGCTGGGTGCTGCCGAGGTCAGGCCCGAGCCACGTGAAGTAGCCGTAACCCGCGAAGGCCGGCGACGGCGTAATCATCGCGTCGATCCATGCCGCCGGCAGCACGGCATTGCCCCGGACCATTCCCCGGTCCTTCATCAGCAGGCCCACGCGGGCCCAGTCCATCGCGGCGGCGAGCATGCAGCAGGCCGTCATTGCCGTGGCGCCCTCGCCCTCCCGGTCAAGCCACACCGCCGCCGGCTGTCCGCCCATGGGCCGCCAGATCCTCGTGTCCAGCCACTCGGCGAAGGGGCGCCCCGTCGCCCGCTGCACGATCAGCCCGACGAGGGCCGCGTTGAGGTCGTTGTAGTCGAAGGTCTTGCCGGTAGCGCCGGTGAGCGGCGTGCGCAGGTAGACGGGGGCACGGTCGGAGCTGTTCAGCACGCGGAAGGCCGAATCGCTGGCGAACGGGTTCAGCGTGAACCGGGCCTGGGCGAGGCCGCTCGCCATCTGCAGGAGGTCCACGATGCGGATCGCGCCCCGGGGATCGCCGGCCCACTCGGGCAGGTAGGTCGAGACGGGTTCCTCGACGGAAGTGATGTAGCCCTCGGCAACGGCGGCGCCGAGGGCGAGCGCCGCAAGGGTCTTCATCATGGACTGGGACTGGGTGAGCCGCTGCCGGTCCCAGCCGGGCGCGTACCACTCCGTCTGGACCACGCCCCAGTGCACGACGATCAGCGCGTAGGAATCGAATGCCGCCGCGTACCGCTCGGCCTCCCGCAACGCGGCAGGCGCAACCGTCAGCCCGTCGGGCGCGGCCACCGGCAAGGTGGCCACCGGACCGCCGCCCACGGCCGCCGTGGGCCGGAAGTCCATGTGGTCCGGAGACAGGTGCGTGAGGATGTTCCACCAGCGCCGCCAGAATGGCGGGTCCTGCCAGTACGACACGTTGACGGCTGCCGTACCCGTCAGCAGCAGGAGCAGTCCGGCGATGAGGAAGGGCTTGCTGCGCACGGCCTGCATCTCACACGGAACAGCGGCTGGCGTCCAGCCCGGTGAATCCGCCCGGCACGGGCTCGCGAAGCCCTACCCGTCCCCAATGACCGCTGACCCCACAAGGAGAACATCCCCATGACCGCTCCCGCCCTCCGCTTCCGCATCGCCGCCGGCCTGGCCGCCCTGGCCCTGGCTGCCTCGCCCGTGGTCTTCGCCGGGGCCCACTCCGGCGGTGGCGCACCCAAGCCTGCCGACATCGTCGACACCGCGGTGGCGGCCGGCTCCTTCACCACGCTGGTGACCGCGGTCAAGGCCGCCGGCCTGGTCGACGCGCTGAAGGGCCCCGGGCCCCTCACCGTGTTCGCCCCCACCGATGCCGCCTTCGCCAAGCTGCCCGCGGGCACGGTCGAGGACCTGCTCAAGCCGGAAAACAAGGAGAAGCTGAAGGGCATCCTCCTGTACCACGTGGTATCCGGCAAGGTGATGTCGACGGACCTCAAGGGCACCGTCAAGCCGGCGACCCTGCAGGGCGCGACCCTCACGATCGTCGCGGGCAATGGCGTCAAGGTGAATGACGCCAACGTGGCCAAGGCCGACATCGAGGCCAGCAACGGCGTGATCCACGTGATCGACGCCGTGGTCCTGCCGCCGGCCCAGTAGCCTCATCGCCTGCCCGGTGGCCGGGGCGAGCGCCCCGGCCACCATCCGGCCAGGCCCCCTGGCGGACGGCAGGATGATCGGCCTGTTGTATGATGACGGTCGTCGCAACAACCCCTGCCACCCGGCGCCTTCGCCGCGGCCCATCGACCGTATTGAGCACCACCTCTTCCATCCTCGAACGCGTTGCAGCGGGAGACAGTGCCGCGGTCAGCGAGTGCCTGGACCGCTATGGCGACCTGGTCTGGTCCCTGGCCCGCCGGTACCTCCGGAACGCGACTGACGCCGAGGATGCGGTCCAGGACATCTTCATCGACATCTGGGGCAGTGCTGCCCGCTACGACCGCAACATCGCCAGCGAGGTGGCCTTCATCTCCACCATCGCCCGCCGTCGGCTGATCGACAAGATCCGCCAGTTCGAGCGGCGGCCCCTCATGGACTCCCTCGACGACGAGGAGGGCGCGCCCATCGACCCGGGCATCCCGGCCACGGCCGAGGAGGACACCGAGGTCACCATCGTCGAGCGGGTCCTGGCCGAGATGGACCCCGAGCACCAGAAGGTGCTCGCCATGTCACTCTACGAGGGCTACAGCCACAGCGAGATCGCCGAGCGGCTCTCCCTGCCGCTCGGTACGGTCAAGACCCGGGTCCGCCGCGGGCTGATCCACATCCGGGAGCAGCTGAACATCACCGCCGCCGGGGATCCGGCCGAGGAGCTGCTGGGATGAACGCCACCCACCGGCACGACCGCGAGCGGCTTGACGAACTCCTGGCGGACGAGGCCGCGGCCGCCCTGGAGGCTGCCGACGCCACCGAACTGCAGGAACTCCTGGCCCGCCACCGGGCAGTCGACAGGGACCAGCTGGTCCAAGCCGCGGCACTGGCCCAGGTCGCCTTCCTGCGGCGGGCGCGGCGGAGCGCTGCGGCCCCCGGTTCGACGGTCGAGCGCATGCCGGCCGGGCTGCGCGCCCGGCTGGAGCGCCAGGCCGGGCTTCCGGCCGCCCGGCTGCGGGCGGTGGCGCCCCTGGCCCCCGAGGCGCCGCGTCCCGCGCCAGCAGTCACTCCCAGCCGCACCAGGATGCCCGCCAGCGCGTGGCTCGGCTGGGGTCTCGCCGCCGTGCTCGCGCTCGCGCTGGTCCTGCCCCGCACGGAGCAGTCCGGCAACGCCCCCGCGCTCGACCTCGCGGCGGAGCGCTCCGCCTTCGTCACGGCGGCCCCCGACGTCGTCGTGCTGCCCTGGTCGCCGCCCGCGTCAGCGGGCTACGAACAGGTGACGGGCGACGTGGTCTGGAGCGAGGCCCGGCAGCAGGGCTACCTGCGCCTGGCCAACATGCCGGTGAACGATCCGGCGACGTCCCAGTACCAGCTCTGGATCGTCGACCCGGAGCGGGACTCGCGCCCCGTCGATGGCGGCGTGTTCGACGTGACCTCGTCCGGGGAAGTCATCATCCCGATCCAGGCCAAGCTCCCCGTGCGCGCACCCCGCGCCTTCGCCATCACCGCCGAACAGCCGGGTGGCGTGGTGGTCTCCGCTGGACCGCTGCTGGTGGTCGCCAGCAGCTGATCCCGCGGAACCTCAGCTCTTCTCGAACTGGCCCCGGATGGCCTCGCCCATCCACTTCATGAAGTTGTCGTGCTGCACGAGCCCCTTGGGGTTGAACTCGTAATCGAGGCCCTTGAGGTCACTGCGCAGCTTGGCCTGGACGGTGCGGGCACCGATCAGGTTGGTGACCACGAGCACGCGCTGGCCCTTGCCGGTGGCAGCCTCGACCATTTCGCGCAACTTCCTGACGTTGGCCTCCCGGATTTCCGGCGGCGCGTCGTCCTGCAGGGTCAGGCCGCGCACGTCGGCGAAACCGCCATCCGACCTGACCACCTTCGCGAGGCCCTGCAGCACGCGCAGCTCCCGCTCGTTGTCCTCGGCGGAACTCGGGCCGTGGCCCGCGATGATCACGACCTCCTTGGCCGGGTCCTTGCTGATCTCGAGGGCGTGGTCGATCAGGATCTCGGCCACCAGCGGGTCATCACCCGGCGGGTCCACGAACAGCAGCTTCGCATCGGTCTTCACCCGGGGTACCGTGGCGAATTCCGCGGTCTCCTGCTGGCCGAAGATGTACAGCCACTGGCGATAGAGCTCGTTGGTGGCGGACGACGTGATCGGCACCACCGCGATCTCCTTCGCGCCAGCAGCCGTCAGGTCGTCCAGCGCGATCTGGATGTGGTCCGACATCATCATGGCCATGCCGACGCCCATCGACGTGGGGAAGATGTTGCCGATGGGCTGGACCTGCTGCTTGAAGATGCGGTCTCCCTGCTCCCGGAAGCCATGCATGAGGATCAGCACGCCCTGGCCGCCCTTGACGTCCGGCGGGCTGATGTACCAGGCGTACTCCGGGCCCATCATGTCCATGGAGAGGGCGATTTCCGCGTCGCTGTATTTCTCGTACAGCGCCACCTTCTCCCGCAGTTCCTTCATCAGGGCCGCGTCCATCTGGTGCTTCATGCCATAGAGGCTGCGACCCTCCGCATCCCGCGTCTTGTCCATGGCATGGCCCGAGTGGTCCATGGTGGAGTGATCCATGGTGGAGTGGTCCATGGACTCCTTCTCCGCCGCGAGGGCGGCTACTGCGGCGAGGCAAAGCCCCGGAAGCAGGGTGGCGGGGCGCCGGAGCGGGAGCGGGAGCGAAACGCTGGGTTGCATCGCAGGTTCTCCTCGGAGGTTGTCCCCGATGCTAATCACGGCTCGCGCCACTGATCAACTGCCGCCGGAAGAATCGCCAGATCTCTTCCGCCGCGGGCACGTCGTGGCTGGTGCGGCCGAGGATGCGGGGCATCGCCTTCCTGGGATGCGGGATCGTGTGACCGCCGCCGTGGATGGTGATGAGGTCCACTTCCGGCCGGTCACTGGCGGTCCACACCATGCGCGTGGCGACCGTGCCGTCGGCCGGATCGGCGTCGGGATAGCGATGCTCGAAGGGAGGCTCCGTGTAGCCCGCGAGGTTGCTGAAGTACCGGGCCGTGTCCAGTGAAGACTGCACTTCCCCCCGGCGATTGATGGGTCCGATGGACGTGATGCGTCCGCCATCGTAGGGGCTGACCGGATCCGCGTCGCCGTTCACCAGCAGCACGGCAACCGGCTGCCGAGTGGGTGTGCACTCGGAGTTGGCCACGGCGGGCAGTGACGCCGCGATCGCCGCAACGCCGGCGATGAAGTCCGGCGCCTCGAGGGCGAGGCGGAAGGCCATGTGCCCGCCGTTCGAGAGTCCCACCGCGAACACCTGGTCTGCGGCAAGTTGTCGCCCCTCCAACGCGGGGTCGCCCTGGAGGCGCCCGACGACCGCCCGGAGGAACTGCACGTCGTCGAGTGCGCGCCGCTTTGCCGCGAAGTCGCCCTCCCGGCGGCAGTCGTTCCAGTGGCCCTCGAACCCCTCGGGGTAGACGATCACGGCCCCGTCCCGGTCGGCGATCTCCTCGAAGGCCCAGCCCGTCGTGGCACGCATGCGTTCGGCAGAACTCGCGGCCCCGTGCAGTACCAGCAGGACAGGCGCCGGGTCGGCCAGGCGGCCGGGAATGTAGGCAAGGAACCGCCGGCTCACACCCCCCACGTCCAGGCGGCGCTGCTCAACCTTGCCCGTGAGGGCCGGCTGCGGGTACGCCGGCGTCCGCAGGCCCCAGGACCACAGCCCGAGGCCGCCGAGCAGGACGATGGCCAGCAGGCCGGCGATGATCCGCAGGATCGGCGACATTATTTCCGCGCCCAGTTCCCCAGGTACTCGTCCCAGCGGCTGTCGACCAGGGTAAAGGCCCCGGGTGCGCCTTTGACGAGCAGGTCCCGGTTCAGGGGTGCCCAGGTCTTCGGGCCGCCCTCCGCCTCGAGCTGGCGGGTGGCGTCGATGATCATCTTGCTGGACAGGGCCCAGTGGCTGCGGCTCGGGTCCGGCATCATCATCTGGGTCTGGGGGATCAGCAGGCTCGCGGTGGGCTGCCAGCGGGCTCCCAGCGCGTGGAGGATCTGGCTCGGCTCCAGGATGTTGATGTCCTTTTCCACCACGATCACCACCTTGTTCAGGCCGATGTTCGCCGCCAGGTACTGGCCGGCCGCCATGCCCTCGCCCGGCAGTTTCTTGTCGATGCTGATCACGATCACCCCGTTCGCACCCCGGGGCGAATACAGGCCCGTGAGGTTGGGGATCAGCTTCCGGTACAGGAAGAAGTTGGAGGCGACCTGGGGCGCCCGGGGCATGTCGCACGTGAGCCCGGTGAACGAGTTGACGATCCAGGGCTGGCGGCGGTGGGTGACGCACTGGATGTTCATGAAGAAGTTGTTGGGCTTCATGGGGCCGAGGTAGCCGTACATCTCGCCGTAGGGCCCTTCGTCGAGTCCTTCGTCCAGGGGCACCTCGCCCTCGATGATCATCTCGGCGTGGGCCGGCACCCGGATGTGGCTGGTTTCGCACTTCACGACCTCGAGGGGCGCGCCCCTGAGCCCCCCGGCGAATTCCAGCTCGTCCTCCTGGAAGCCCGCCATCTTGGTGCTGCTGGCGCAGAAGGTGAAGGGATCGGCGCCTACGGCAATGGCGACCTTGGCCACCTTGTCACCGCGCTTCTTCATCATGTTGAGCAGGCGCCAGCCGTGCTGGCTCGGCTCCGGGTTGATGCTGATGCGCCGGGCGTCGCGCACCTGGCAGCGGTAGGTGCCCGTGTTCTTGCCGAACTCCGGGTCGTCCATGATCACGGAAGTGATGTTGATGTAGCGCCCGGCGTCGGCCGGGTTGTTCTGCAGCCAGGCGAACCGACCGATATCGATGGCATCGCCCTTCAGCACGACCTCCTTGCAGGGCGCCGCACGCGGGTCCCGCACGTCGACCGGCGGGATGCGCCGCCAGCTGCCGGAGGGGTCAAGCCGCTTCTCCAGCTCCTTCAGCACCGCGTGGTACATCTGCTGGTGATCCGCCGTGATCTCCGGGACGCCGAACAGCACCGCCTCGTCGGGCCAGCGACCGTAGGGATTGGCGAGCAGGGGGCCTTCCCGCCACTCGCCCCCGATGCGGATGCGGTCCACCATGAAGGCCGGTGCCTGCTCGATGCCGAACTTGTCGATGAGCCGGTAGGCAAACGCCGTGACCTCGTAACGGTCCTGGTCCATGGCGTCGATGTGCAGCACCCGGCCCCGGGAGTCGAGTTCCCGGACGTAGTCCCGGATGGAGTCGAAGCGGTGGGCAGACGCGGGTCCGGGCCTCGCTACGGCGCTCATGGCGACATCCTGCGGTGGCGTGGTGACCGACTCTATCAGGGACGGCCGAGCCGGCGCAGGAGCCGCGCCGGGTCGGGGTCCGGCCAGCCGGCTTCCCGCCAGCGGGCGAGGGCCCGGTCCATCAGCGCCGGCACCGGCAGGGACACGGGGCCCGTGTCGAGGCTCCGGGTGGCGTCAACCACCAGCTTGCTGCCGAGCTTCCTCCCCTCCGCGTCCGGCGTGACGGCGTGGTCCATGGCGGCGGGGAATCCCGTCAGGATCTCCACGTCCCGGCGGGGATCCACGTGGGAACTCATCACCCAGTCCAGGTCTTCCCGGTCGCGGACGTCGATGTCCTCGTCCACCACGGTCACGCGCTTCAGCGACGTGGTGCGGGCGACCAGCCGCCCAACCTCCTTCGCGTGGCCCGGGCGCCGGGGCGTCATGCTGATGACGATGTGGGACGCGCCGCCGCCGAACATGCCGTCGATCCAGGCGTCCCGGACGGTGGGCTCGCCGTGGTCGTGGCGGAGCAGCTTCCGGATCAGCGCGGCGTTGGAGAGGCCCTGCAGCGTCGTGCTTTCGGACGGCGGGATCTGGCTCGCGAGGCCGCAGTAGATCGCGTCCCGCCGGTGCGTGATGGCCGTGATGCGGGCGACGGGTCGCGGCTGGACGTCGCTCATGTAGCCCGCCGACTCGCCGAAGGGCCCCTCGGGCTCCAGGAGGCCGGGCAGCACCTCGCCCTCGATGACGATTTCCGCGTTGGCCGGCACCAGCAGGCCCGAGGTGCGGGCCTTCACGAGCGGGATGGGCGCGCCCCTGAGCGCGCCCGCCACGGTGATCTCGTCCATGCCCATCGGCAAGTTCGCGACGGCCGCGAGGTACACGGCCGGCTCGGCGCCGATGACCCAGGCGATGGGGCCCGGCCGGCCCTGCCGGAGATCGCTCTCCGCGCAGGCGTGGCCCTGCCGGCCGGGCGCCAGGTTCACGATGACCGAACGCCGGTCCCGGATCTTCGTCCTGTACACGCCCATGTTCTGGACGCCCGTGTCCGCGTGCCGGTTCACCACGCAGGTCGTGAGGTAGGGCGCCGGATCGCGCCCCGGGGTCCACACGGGGATCGGCAGCCGGCCGAGGTCCACGTCATCGCCCGTCAGCACCACCTCCTGGCAGGGGGCCGCGCCGACGACCACCGGTGGGAGGGGCGCGAGCAGCGCCTGCTCCCAGCGGTCGTTGATGGCACCGGGCGGGACGCCGAGTGCCTGGGCGTAGCTGTCGACGGAAGCACCGAGGGCGCCGGTGACCAGCGGGAAGGGCGAGTTCCCGACCCGGTCGAAGCGGAGGCCGAAGCGCTGCGCCGGGGGCAGGCCCTGGAAGACCCATTTGACGAGGCAGCCCGGCTCCCAAAGCGGGTCCACGGGCCCGGCAACGCGCTTCAGCCGGCCGGCCCGCTCGGCCTCCGCCAGGAATTCCCGGAACGAACCGCCATTCATCCACCACCTCCCGCGCGACGAAGGGTAGTGTGCAGGCACCGCTGCGGTCCACTACACTCCCGCCCCGATGAAATGGCTGAAACGCATCCTCGCCGGCCTTGCCGCCCTCCTCGTCATCGGCTGGCTCGGCCTCGTGGCGTACGCCTACTGGCCGACCGGCATCGAGGAGGTTCCCGCCGTGAACCTCGCGGGCCCGGCCGACCGCTTCGTGGGCGTGGACGGCGTGAACATCCGCTACCGCACCTGGGGCACGCCGGGCGACGACAAGCCCACTGCCCTGCTCATCCACGGCTTCGCCAATTCCGTGCAGAGCTTCCGGCGGGTGGGGCCCCTGCTCGCGGACCGCTACTACGTGGTGGCCTACGACATGCCGGGTTACGGGCTCTCCGACAAGCCGGCACCCTTCGACTACCGCAACGCCCACCAGGCCGAGGTCGGTGCGCGCCTGATCCAGGCCCTGGGCCTCAAGAACGTGGTGGTGGGCGGCCACTCGCTGGGGGGCGCGATCGCGCTCCGCGTGGCGCTGCAGTCGCCCGAGGTCATCGGCCTCGTGGTCATGAACCCCGGCATCATCACCACCGGGGTGCCGCCCATCGCCAAGTACCTGGTCTTTCCCCTGCCCCGCATCCAGGCGAAGCTGTTCGGCGACCCGGAGTTCCGCACCAGCTTCCTGAAGCGCTCCTTCGTGGACCCGTCCCTCGTCACGGACGAGGTCGTGCGGGAGCTCAGCCTCACCTCGCGCAGCGAGAACTACCTGGTGGGCATGACCAACCTGATGGGCCAGTACAACGACGCCGACGAGGTGCCGATGCTCCCGCAGCTCAAGGTGCCGTCGCTCATCGTGTGGGGCCAGCAGGATCGCGGCAAGCCGGCTGGGGAATTCCAGGCGCTGAAGGACCAGCTGCCCAACAACACCGCGGTGCTGGTACCGACCTCGGGCCACTACGTACAGGAAGAGGCGCCCGCCGAGACCGCCGCGGCCATGCTCGCCTTCGCCGACCGGGTCATGCCTGGCATCAGGTTCCAATGACCTCCCTCGGCACGCCCCTCTCCCCCAACGCCACCCGCCTCCTCCTCCTCGGCTCCGGCGAACTCGGCAAGGAAGTGGCGATCGAGGCCCAGCGGCTCGGGGTCGAGGTGATCGCGGTAGACCGCTACGCCAACGCGCCGGCCATGCAGGTGGCGCACCGCTCACACGTGATCAGCATGCTCGACGCCCCGGCGCTGCGCGCCGTGATCGAGCGGGAGAAGCCCCGGTACATCGTCCCGGAGATCGAGGCCATTGCCACCACCGAGTTGCTGGCGCTGGAGGCCGAGGGCTACACCGTGATCCCGACGGCCCGCGCCGCCCGGCTCACCATGGACCGGGAAGGCATCCGGCGCCTCGCCGCCGAGACGCTGGGCCTCGCGAGCTCGCCCTACCGCTTCGCGGACACCCTGGAGGAGTACCGGGCCGCGGTGGCGGCCATCGGCATGCCCTGCGTGGTGAAGCCGGTGATGTCCAGCTCGGGCAAGGGCCAGAGCACGGTGCGCTCGGCCGCCGACGTGCAGAAGGCCTGGGACTACGCCCAGGGCGGCGGGCGCGCGGGCGCCGGCCGGGTGATCGTCGAGGGCTTCATCGACTTCGACTACGAGATCACGCTGCTCACGGTGCGCCACGCGGGCGGCACCCGCTTCTGCGCGCCCATCGGCCACCTGCAGGTGGACGGCGACTACCGGGAATCCTGGCAGCCCCACCCGATGACCCCGTCGGCCCTGGCCGAGAGCCAGCGGATCGCCGCGGCGGTCACCGGCGAGCTGGGCGGCCGCGGGCTCTTCGGCGTGGAGCTCTTCATCAAGGGCGACCGGGTGTGGTTCAGCGAAGTGTCGCCCCGCCCCCACGACACGGGCCTCGTGACGCTCATCTCCCAGGACCTCTCGGAGTTTGCCCTGCACGTGCGGGCGATCCTCGGCCTGCCGATCCCGAACATCGCCCAGCACGGCCCGTCGGCCTCCTGCGCGCTGGTCCCGGCCGGCGACACCGACAACCTCACCTTCCACGGCCTGGACGCCGCGCTCGCCGAGCCCGACACCGGGCTGCGCCTCTTCGGCAAGCCGGAGATCCGCGGCAAGCGGCGCATGGGCGTGACCCTCGCCCGGGCAGCCACCATCGACGAGGCCCGGGCAAAGGCCCGCCGCGCCACCGCCGCCATCAGCACGACGTAGGAGCGCCTTCAGGCGCGACTCCGGTCCCGCACCCACGTGCTGCATCAGCACCTGGCGCGGCGTCACGCCGCAGGCGCCACGACGATCCTTGGTTCAGACTCGCCCCGATGATCGCCGCCGCGCCGACCGCCAACGCCGCCGGTAACCACCTGGGCCCCTTCCCGCTCGGCGAGAGGGTGACCGCGCGCAATGCCGCCATCCTGCTGCTGGCGAGCTTCAGCACCATCGGCCTCGTCACCTTCCTCAGCTTCTCGAACCCCTACCTGTTCCAGCTCCTGGGAGTCCCCGAGGAACGCCAGGGCGCGCTGGCCGGCCTGCTGGTTTCCCTGCAGGAGGGGATCCAGATCCTCATCGGCGGCTTCCTCGGCGCCTGGTCCGACCGGGTCGGGCGCCGCCCGGTGTTCGTGGCGGGGATGCTGCTGCTCGCCCTGGGCTTCGTGATCTACCCGCTCGCTCCATCGGAGGGCTGGCTGATCGTGTTCCGCGGCTTCTATGCCGTTGGCAGCACGGCTGCGACCGTGATGCTCTCGACATGCATCGCCGAGTACATCGCGGAGCGGTCCCGGGGACGCTGGATGGGGGTGGTGGGTGTCTGCAACGCGCTCGGTGTCGTGACCATGGCCACCAGCCTCTCCCGCCTGCCGCTGGCGCTCACGGAAGGCGGCATGAGCGAGCGCGCGGCGCTTCTGGCCAGCTTCTGGATCTTCGGCGCTGCGGTGCTGGGCCTCGCTGCCCTCATGCAGTGGGGCCTGCAGGCGCCAGGCCCTGCCCGGCCGGCACGCCGGTCTCTGCTCGCGGAAACGCTCGAGGGCCTGGCCATTGCCCGTCACAACCGCAGCATCGCGGTGAGCTACCTCACGGCCTTCGCCTCCCGGGGCGACCTCGTGATCATGACCACCTTCATCTCGCTCTGGGTGGTTCAGGCGGGCGTGGCGGCGGGGCTCACGCCGAGCGCCGCGACTGCCCGCGCCGGCATGGTGTTCGGCATCGCCCAGGGCGTCGCCCTGCTCTGGTCACTGGTCATGGGCATCCTGCTCGACAAGCTGCCCCGGCTCACGGCGATGCGGATCGGCTTCGGCCTGTCGGTCGCCGGCTATGCGACCCTCGGCCTGGTGGACGACCCGCTCGGGGCCGGCATGATCCCGGCCGCGATGGCCGCCGGCATTGGCGAGGCTAGCGCCATCGTCTGCTCGGGCGTGCTCATCGGCCAGGAGGCGCCCCGCGACAAGCGCGGCGTCGTGATCGGCGTCTTCGGCCTCGCGGGTTCGGTGGGGATGATCTGCCTCACCTCGCTCGGCGGGCTGCTCTTCGACCGCTTCGCGGGCGGGGCCCCGTTCCTGATGATGGCAGTGGTGAACGGGCTGGCGTTCGGGGCGCTGCTCACGCTGGGAGCACGTTCGCATTCAGCCGGAACAGGTTCCCCGGGTCGTAGCGCTTCTTGAGCCGGGCCAGCCGCGGGTAGTTGGCGCCGAAGTTGGCCCGCACCTTCTCCTGGCTGTCACCGATCGTCGTGTTGAAGTAGTAGCCGCGCGTATAGCCCTCGAGGCCGTTCCAGTAGTCCTTGATCCAGGCCGAGTGCACGGGTGACTGGGCGGGATCCTCCCAGCTGCCGAGTACCACCAGGTCAAAGCGCGCATCCCGGTGGTTGAACGCCGTGGCGTCGGGCCGCACGCGACTGATCGCGCCGCCCAGCTGCTGCAGCAGCAGTACCGTGGCGCGGCCGGGGGCGGGCTCGAAGCCGGCGAGCAGGGCATCGAACAGCCGCGGGTCCGGCGTCGCGACGAAGCCGCTCTTCACGTAGTAGTTGCGGCCGGGGGCGTTGCCCTCGTCACCGCCGGACTGGAGCGCCAGGTAGGGCATCGCCTTCACCTGGTCCACCAGCGGCTTACCGAACGCCCGCAGCGGTGCGATGAGCTTCTCGCCCCGCGCCGGGTCACCCGAGTAGCAGACCTCGAGGATCACCGCCGGCTTGCCGCCCGGCGGGGCGACGATCGCGCAGTCCAGGTTCAGCTCGTCGGGAAGGTTGGTGGTGAACGCCACGAAGAAATCCAGCACGTCCCGGGCCTGGGCCCAGGGGTAGATGAGCGGCCCGCCGAGCACGGTGGGGTTCACGGGGTGCAGCCGGTACTCGAAGCTGGTGGCGACGCCGAAGTTGCCGCCACCACCCCGCAGGCCCCAGAAGAGGTCCGGGTTCTCGTCGTCGCTGGCGCGGAGCACCTGGCCGTCGGCGGTGACAAGGTCGACTGACGCCAGGTTGTCGCAGGTGAGGCCGAAGCGGCGGCCCAGGCGGCCGAAACCCCCGCCGAGGGTGAGCCCCGCCGCGCCCGTATGGGACACCGTGCCCGCCGTGGTGGCGAGGCCGAAGAACTGCGCTTCCCGGTCGAGTTCGCCGAGCAGGCTGCCGCCCGGCACCCGGGCCCGCCGGGCCTTCGGGTCCACCCGCACGCCGCGCAGGTCGGCGAGATCGATCATGAGCCCGCCGTCGCACACGGACTGGCCTGAGGTGCTGTGCCCTCCGCCACGCACGGCCACGAGCAGGTCATTGGCCCGGGCGAACTGCACCGAACGGGCCACGTCGGCCGCGCCCGTGCAGCGGGCGATCAGCGCGGGGCGCCGGTCGATCATGCCGTTCCAGACCCGGCGCGCACGGTCGTAGCCGTCCTCGCCCGGCAGCAGCACCGGCCCCCGGAGGCTGGCGCGGAAGTCGCGGATCATGGCCGGCGTGAGAACGGTTGCGCCGCCACCCAGGCGGGTGGCGGGAATGTCGCCCGCGACCGGGGCGGCCGCGGCGGCCAGGGCGCGGGCCAGCGGCGCCGAGGCGGCGGCCGCGAGCACGGAACCGATGAAGTGACGGCGTTGCATGGTGCTCCCCCGCGGTGCTGGTGCCGCGAACACTAGCACGCCAGCGCCACAGGGGCGCGCGCCCTCAGGAGGCCGGCTTCGGGTGCGCCTTGAAGAAGGCCCACATGGTCTCGGTGGCGTCGAGCACGGTACCGGGCTCCGGCCCGAAGCGGCGGCCCGAACGCCCACCGGGCCAGGCGTGGGCGCCGTCCCGGAGCTGGTAGAGCTCCACGGCGCGGCCCGGCGGGCAACGCCAGCGCCAGCGGATGACCGGGCCCTGGTCGTCGACCTGCGGGGTGGCATCGCAGCCGTTGACCCGCGCCCAGTACTCGCCCTGGGCCTCGTTGGGCCGGGCGGGCGTGCCGTCCCAGGCGCGTCGGCCAGGGCCCTGGCCGAGCCCCCCGTCCGGAGGTACGTTGGTGTCCTCGAGGCCGTTGAAGATGATGGCGGACACCGGACTCGCTGCCGGGGGCTCGTCGCCGAAGACCGCGCCGACCACGGGGCCGATGGCCGCGATGCGCTGGCTGCGCTCGCGGGCCAAACGGTGCGCGGCCATGGCGCCGTTGGACATGCCGGTGAGGTAGATGCGGGCCGGGTCCACGGGGAACTCACGGGCCACCGCATCGAGTACGGCGTCCAGGTAGGCGGCGTCGTCGACCTTCGTGGTCATGGCATGACCGCAGCAGTGGGTCGCGTTCCAGGTGAGCAGGCGATCCTTCCGGCGGCCGGTGCCATTGCCGTAGACGACAATGAGCCCCTCCCGCTCCACGAGGCCCGTCCAGCCGCTCATCCTCTCGGCGTTGGCCGCATTGCCGCCGCCACCGTGGAGCATCACGACCACGGGCAGCGGCGGTGAACCGGGGACCGTGCCGCGAGGTGCGCGGACGACGTAGCTGCGCGTCCGGTCACCGACTTGAACGGTGCGCTCGCCGTCCGGGGCAACCGCCGCCAGCAAGCGCGGCAGGAGGAGCAACAGGATTCCGGCGACGGCGAGGCGCAGGATCAGGTCTCCGCGGTCTCCAGCAGCACCGTCGGCCGGGGCGGCAGGGTCCGGAGGTAGTCCCAGATCGCGCCCAGGTCCTCGTCGCTCATGCCGGAGAATTCCACCCAGTTCATCTCGGAGTTCTCCTCCTCCTTCACCGGGAAGGGTTCGGTGGCGAGGCGGAAGCGCTGGATGAACATTTCCCTCGTCCACTCGCCGAGCCCGTCCGGGTGGGGGGTCAGGTTCTTCGAGTAGTGGATCTCGGTACCCATGAAGAACGGCAGGCCGCCGGCCATGAAGCGCTCCGCCACCGGCTCGAGCCGGCCCTTCACCCGCGCCGTGTGGCAAAACTCGCAGCGGGCGATCTTCGTGAGGTACTGGCCGTAGGCGACCGTGTCGCTCCTGGGGATGGCCGCAACCGGCCCGTCCAGGGGCCGCGGGAAGAAGCTGAAGACGATGCCGAGGGGAAAATCGAGCTCCCGCTCCGGCCGGAAGGACTTCACCGGCGGTTGCGCGCGGAGATAGGCGATCACCGCCGACACGTCCTCGTCGGACATCCCGGTGTACATGAACCAGGGCATGATCGGGAACAGCGCCTCGCCGTCCCGGCTGACGCCTTCCCGGATCGCGCGGGCGATCTCGCCGTCGGTCCAGCCGCCGATGCCGGTTTCCACGTCCGGCGTGATATTCCGGATGCACAGGCGTCCGGGGAACCCCTGGTCCGCGCCGCCGAGGTTGATGCCCACCGGCTTGGTGTCCTTGTCCATGCAGGGACGGCCGGCGCCGAGGGGCGGGACGGCGGGCCCGCTGTAACGGGTCCAGTCCCGCTCCGAGTGGCAGTCGAAGCAGAGCAGGACCTCGTTCACCAGGTACTCGCCCCGGGCGACGAGCTCGGGCGTGTACGCGACGTTCAGCTCCGGGGTCGGGCGGTACCGGGGCAGGAAGAAATTCACATAGATCATGCCGCCGGCGATGACCAGCAGCAGTGCGGCAGAAACGGCGATGAAGAGTCGGCGCATGGCGACGGCAATGGTACCCCGCGAATGCAGGGACCGCCGGGCCGGGGCCCGGCTCACCGCGGCGCGGACAGGCGACGGGCTGCTGAACTGAGGGTGTCGGGGATGACCCCGGAAAAAGAGAACCCCGCCGAGGCGGGGTTCCCTGTAGCCGTCGCTGCGCCGGCAATTACGGCAAAGCCCCGGGTCCCGGGGGCGAGCCGAGCAGGCCGCGGAACAGTGTGGTGTCCTGGGCATTCACCGACCCGTTGCAGTTGATATCGGCCTTGTTGTAGGTCGGCGCCACGCTCGGCTGGCCCAGCTGCTGCCGGTAGAGGGTCGTGTCCTGGGCGTTGGTGGCGTTGTTGTTGTTCATGTCGCCATCGCAACGGTTGCCGAAGCCGTCGGCGTCGGAGTCGCACTGGTTCGCGTTGGACCGCAGCCGGCAATTGTCGGCAAAGTCCGGCACGCCATCCGCATCGGTGTCCGCATTCGTGGTGAGGGTCCAGATGACGCCCTGGTTGTAGGCGCCAGCCGGCAAGGTGGTGCATTGGCCGGTGCAGGACCGGTTGGTGAGGACCAGCTGGTTGCCCACGAAGCTCTCGGTATTCATCCCGTCGAAGGTGAAACCGACCGTCTGCTGGGGGCCGATGTTGACGTCGTCCCCGCCGATGGTCTTGGACGCGGCCGTACCGGGGCCCCAGGTGACGGTGGACTGGTTGATGAAGTTCGCACCGAAGGTGTAGTTGCCGCAGATGCTGGAGCCCACGCTGCTGCCGAAGTTGCCCTCGATGCACTGGTAGGACGTCGCCGTGGCAGCGCCGGCATTGCCGATGACCAGGCCCGTGACCGTTGTCCGGTAGACGGTGGAGGTCGGCGAGGTGGTGACGCGGTTGTTGAAGGTGCCGCCGGTCTGGGTGAGCACGTTGGTCACGTCGTCGTAACTGAAGGTGGCCGTGGACGAGGTGATGTTGCCCGGCGTGCCCCCCGTGCCATTGTTGCTGTAGGTGCTGACCTGCGTCAGCGTGGCGAAGTAGACCGTTGCGGACGCGTCATCCGCCACCAGGCCCCCGCCCGCGGCGGCAACCGCGGTTGCCAGTAATGCCTTGTTCTTCATGACAGGTAGATCCCCCGGAAAGATGTTTGATTATGTTATGTCGCCCCGCCCTGGCCGTTGGCAGTCCTTGCAGCCGGCTGCGGGACGGCAGTCGCAGGGACCTTGCCAACCGGCCCGGGGCTTGTCAATCGCGGCTGCAGTCGCTCCTGCCGGAGTTACGCCGGCTGCGCCCCGTCGGTGTCCAGCAGCGCGTCCACCTCGTCCCGCTGCAGCTCGAAGATGCGCGCGTAGACGCCGCCCTTCGCGAGCAGCTGGGCGTGGCGCCCCTGCTCCGCCACCCGGCCCTGCTCGAGCACCAGGATCCGGTCGGCGTTCTGCACGGTGGAGAGGCGGTGGGCGATGGTCAGCGTGGTGCGGCCCGCCTGGAGTTCACGGATGGCGGCGTTGACCTCCCGCTCGGTCTCCACGTCCAGGTTCGAGGTGGCCTCGTCGAGGACGAGGATCGGTGCGTCCTTGAGCAGCGCGCGGGCAATGGCGAGCCGCTGGCGCTGGCCGCCGGAAATCTTCGAGCCCATCTCGCCGACCGGCGTGTCGTAGCCCTGGGGCAGGCTGTCGATCCACGCCTTCAGGTTGGCCCGCTTCGCGGCCAGGTCCACCTCGGCCTGGGTGGCGTCGGGCTTGCCCATGCGGATGTTGTCACCGATGGTCGTGTTGAAGACGTAGTTGCGCTGGGACACCACGGCCACCAGGTTGCGCAGCTCCTCGAGGGGCAGCTCCTGGACGGGCCGGCCGCCGATGCGGATGGTGCCGCCTGACGCATCCCAGAAGCGCAGCAGGAGGTTGACGATGGTCGACTTGCCGGCGCCGCTGGTGCCAACCAGGGCCACGTGTTCCCCGGGTGCCAGGTCGAAGCTCACGCCCTTGAGGATCGGGTTCGCCGCCTGGTAGCCGAAGGACACGTTGTCGAAGGCCAGCGCCGGCTTCAGCTTGCCGGACGGGCCCCGGGGCTGGTCCTTCACCACCGGCTCCTGGTCCATCAGCTCGAACAGCCGGTCGGCGCAGACGATGGAGACCCGGTAGTCGTTGATCACGTTGTTGAGGCCGATCACCGCCTCGAAGCTGGTGACGGTGATGGCGAACACCACCGGCAGGTCCCGCAGGATGTCCACCTCGCCGCCCTGGACGAGCCCCTGCCCCACCCACAGCATGGCGACGGCGGCGGCGGCGATCACGAATTCCGTGACGCCCTTCTGGAAGGCGTCGGCCCGGGTCAGCTTCTCCTGTCCCTCGCCCAGCTTCTCACCGAGGCGCCGGGCCTCGTCGCGGCGGCGCTGGCCCGCGCCGAAGGCCAGGGTGTCCCTGAGGCCCTGGAAGCTGTCGGTCAGGAAGGCGTTCACCTCGCCCTGGAAGCGGCGCCAGTCCGCGTCACCGGAGCCGCCGATGAGCGCGATCAGTGTCGGCAGGCCGAGGACCATGAACAGCATGAACGGCAGCAGCGTCCAGGCGAAGGCCGGGTGGATCGCGTACAGCCAGCCCAGCAGCGACACCGGCACGATGATCGCGCAGATCGCCGGCGCGATGGTGTGGGCGTAGAAGGGCTCGATGCGCTCGCAGTCGTTGATGACCCGGGAGATGGCGTCGCCGGTGCGCAAGGTACCCATGCCGGCGGGTGCGAGCGGCTCGAGGCGCTGGTAGAAGTCGTTGCGGAGCATGGCGAGCAGGCGGAAGGCCACGTAGTGGCCCGTGAACTGCTCGATGTAGTGGGCGAAGCCGAGCCCGAAGGCCCCGAGCACCAGCCAGCCGGCGATGGACCAGAGTTCGGCGCTGGTCGGGTTGGCCACGTACCTGCCGACGGCCATGGCGGCGACGGCCACCAGGATCGTGACGCCCCACAGCTTGCCGATGCGCGCGGTGACCGACACCGCCATCACGCCGTTCAGCGGCTTCATGAAGTCGAGCAGCCGGAACATGGTGGTCCAGTGGGACTTGCCGGCCGCTTGCGTCGCCGCGCTCATGCCACACCCCCGGCGACGGCCTGGCCGCCTTCCATGGTCTTCGTGGTCCCCACCATCCGGGCGTAGGTGCCGCCCCTCGCGATCAACTCGGCATGGCTACCCTGCTCCACGACCCGGCCGTGGGCCATCACGACGATCCGGTCGGCGGTCTGCACGGTCTTGAGCCGGTGGGCGATCAGCAGCACCGTGCGGTTCGCGGTGAGGCGGCCGAGCGCCTCGTGGATCACCGACTCGGTCTCCAGGTCGATCTGGGAGGTGGGCTCGTCGAGCACGATGATCGGGGCGTTCTTGAGCAGGGCCCGGGCGATGGCCACCCGCTGCACCTGGCCGCCCGAGAGCGACAGCCCCCGCTCACCCACCAGGGTGTTCATGCCAGCCGGGCTCGCCTGGATGAAGTCCCAGATGTTGGCGGCCTTCGCCGCCGCCACCAGCTCCTC
>ERZ761602.3249-NODE-3249-length-23382-cov-18.651177_pt1 | contig 23382 bp, 22 predicted proteins | sample MGYA00512165_ERZ761602 | MGnify/ENA primary metagenome ERZ761602 (study PRJEB28899, sample SAMN02445085) | bioreactor sludge metagenome | biome: EBPR sludge; isolation source: Thorneside wastewater treatment plant | place: Australia: Brisbane, Thorneside...
GGCGGGCGGCACGACCGGCCGCTGGCGTCATCCCGGCATCGCTGATCGGTCACGCCTCAACATGCTCTTCGCCGGCAGCACCGAGGGCGCGCACCGCGCGTGCGTCCTGCTCGGCATCGTCGCCACGTGCCGCGCCGTCGGCGTTCCGATCCAGGCCTACCTGACCTGGGTCTTCGAGCGCCTGGGCACCCATCGCGACGTGTTCGCGGTGCCCGTCGACCAGCTCACTCCGGCGGCGTTCAAGCGCGCGCGACGCTGAGCGCCGCCGCCGGGCAGCATGGCGGGCGGCACGACCGGCCGCTGGCGTCATCCCGGCGTCGCTGATCGGTCACGTTGCAACGCGGTCCCTCGTAGGCTCGACGCGAGCCACCACACTAACCGCACGTCAGGGGCGGGAATCGGGAAGTTGATCGAGTCGCGCTTCGAGAGCGGATCGAGGCGGATCGACATGAGGGTCGCCGCGTGATCTGCGTCTGGAGGGACGCACGTCCACTGCGCGGGCCGACTATGCATGCGCATGCGCGGGCACCGAAGCCGCCGCGATCGGCTACAGCCGGCGGCGAGACGGTGGGGCGTACGGGCGAAGGAGTCCGCCACCATCAACCTCGCAGCTGAGCGATGGGATGGCGACTGGAACTACGCATCAAGCCGCGCGCGAACTCGTAGCCAGTGGACTTCCGATACTTGGCGCTTTGCCACTTCTCACGCGCCGGTAACCTCGACACGAAAGCCGTTGATCGTGCAGCTACCTGGCGACGCCTCACACAGCGAACACCATACGCCGATGTAGACAAGGTTGGAGGTACTAGAGAACGGATTGCTCCAGGAGAGATAACCCGTTCCAGGGTTGTCAGTGCTGTTGCCGCTTGTGCAGCCGCCGGCCGTATTGCACGTGTAGAGCGTCGAGCCCGTGTAGTTCGTGCCGTTCTGGGTTCTCATTCGAGCCTGACAGCGGAAGAAATCATCAAGGATGTCTGAACCCGTGTTGGTCTCTAGATAGTCCAGTCTAACGGACTCCACATCTTGAGTTCCCGACTCAAATTGCGTCAGCGGACAATCCACACTCATGGACGCTGTGGCACTAGAGTTCGTGTACCTTCCCAGGCCGGAATAGACTGGGGTTCCCCCTCCCTCCCACACACAAGAAGATCCGGAACTGAAGTACGTCGTATTGGCAGTCGCCGGGAGGGCGAGAAACGCGACGAAAGCGGCCGCGGCGAGCGACGAAAACAAGTTCTTCTTTGAAGTTCCATTCTTCATGATTGCGTTGCCTCCATGTGATTCATCTGATCGCTGGATTCACCAAGACCAATGCAGTAACCGTCTCCCCATTTCGGTCGACATATGGCGCCACCTGCAGCAAGCCACCCTCCCAACCGTCCGGAGGCACCAATGGCGCGAGGCCTTCACTGTGGACGAGGTCCTTATCAAAGGTGCGCACATGGGCGATGCATCCGTCGCGATGACATTCGACGTCACCGAGGTGAGCGCGCTCAGACCATCTTCTTTGCCAAGCGAAGATGCGTTCCTTGGCTCTTTGAGCCCAGGGCTCATTGGTTAAACCACTCCTGCGCACTCCCGCGACTATCCCATCGAGTTCCTCGCGTGCCGACGCGTACGGTCCGCTCAGCGCGACTCGAAGCTCGGTGCCTACTTCAACGGGCACGGCTTCAGCCGGCATGCCTGCGGAATCCGCGGCGGCGGCATTGACCACTTGTCGTTCCAAAGGAGCTCGGAACTCAGACGATTTGTGCACCGTCACTGGAGGCTCTTGCCCCCGAACAGGGGACGACGCGGGCTTTCCTAGAGTTCGCACTTCGAGAAACAGCGAGTAGGCTCCCGCAGCCACTACGGCTATGAGCGCGACTAGCGCGAATCGTGACATTGTCATCGCCCTACGAGATTGGAGCAGATCGATCAATTTCGCACAATCACCCGAATTAGGTGATGAGTTGTGCAGCCAGGAACATGGGTTCGGAAATCGACCAGCCCGGATACCAGGGTAGTTGTCGCCTCTCGGTGGAACCGAACCCCGGGGGCGGGAATTCGATGACGATGTGACGAAGCCGTACTTGGAAGCCTTCAAGCAAGGACGCGGTCAGCACGCACGAACTCGCCCTGGAGACTGGAGTGGCAGCAGAACCTGTCGCGATGGCTGGCGGAGGCGCGTAGCGTCCCCGCTGGTGATGTCTGAACGGCAGCAGCCGAGGACACGAACCGTCGGTGAGAAGGCGCATCGTTGCCGATGCTGCGAACATCGATGGCGAGCGGCTCGCCTCGTTTCCGCAGCGGGAGGGCGCAGCTCGCCGACCTCGAGCGCGAGCGCATGGCACGCGATGTCGAGGTACGTTCGCAGCCGTGAACTGGCGCGCAAGCGTAAGCATTCGCCGTGGCCGAGGCGCTGCTCGTTCTTGAAGAACTCTCGGCAGCGCGGCGGCCACTCAACCGGTTGGCCAGAAACTCCTGGTGGACTCGTACCAGGTCAACGACGCGCGACTCTAAAGGCGGCGCACGAAGGCCGCCTCGAACGTGACGAGGGTGCTGGAGTACTCCCCCGGCGCCGCGTTTGCGAGCTCGGGGAAGGCACCGACCTCGGCGCTGTTGTCGGGTACCGTGCGCCCGGCGCCGCCGAGGAAGTCGGCGCCGAAGTCGAAGCGCCACGTCCCGCTGCCGAGGCCGACGCCGAGCGACCCGCCCAGCTTGTCCCGGTCGACGTACTGGCGCTCGATGTTCTGGTCGGGGATGGCGTTGGTGTCGAAGTAGAGACCGCCGCGGAGCGCGAAGCCCGGGCGGGCCTGCCACTGGACGCCCGAGCGCACCGTGTAGTTGTCGACCCAGTCGAGCGGAAAGCTCTGGTTGACCTGCTCGGTCCCCGGGAAGGTCACGTCGAGCGTCTCGAAGCGCGACCACTGCGTCCACCCCAGCTCGAGGGACCAGAGGAGGCGTGGCGAGACCACCACTGCGGATCCGACCGAGGCCGATTGCGGCCAGGTCTGGGTGTGCACGACCTCGACCGGTAGGGGGCCGGCGGGGAGCATGAGCGCTCCGTCGCCCGTCGTGCGGATGTTCAGGCCGCTGCGCCAGCTCGCGCCGAGCGTGACCTTGTCCGAGGCGCGCCACATCGCGCCCAGGCTGGCGCCGACCCCGACGCCGGTGGCCGAGAGGTCGCTGTCGACGGGCTTCTGCGTCGTCTGCACCTTGAAGAGCCCGACGCCCATGCGCACGGCGCCACCGACGGCGACGCGCTCGTTGACCTGGTAGCCGACGCCGCCGACGACCTCGAACACGGCGTTCTGGCTGGCGTCGATCACCCCGCGGAGCCCCTGGTCGGGGTACGTGAGCTGGCCGCCGTACGTGTTCCAGGCGCCGGCGCCGAGCGTGACCCGCTCGCCGACCTTGGCGACCACGCCGAGCGCCGGCAGGGGCGCGATGATCGTCTCCGGCGATTGCTCGGGCAGCGCCGGGTCGAGCGGCTTGTACGAGCGCGGCGCGATCACGAGCTCGGCGCCCAGGTGCACGTTGGCACCCGCGAACACGGTGCCCGCGGGGTTGAAGTGCCACGCGGTCGCGTCGTCGGCGACGGCGACGAACGCGCCGCCGAGGGAGAGCCCGCGCGCCGAGATGATGTTGGGGCGCGCGATGCCACCGGCCTCGGCCGCGTGCGGGACGAGCACGAGCGCGGCCAGGGCCGCCATCAGCCGCCTCATGGCGACTCCTCCGTGACCGACGAGACGCCGGCGTCCTCCGGGACGCAGCCGAACGCCGGGTTGTCGCAGTAGCACCGGCGCGCGTCCTGGTTGCAGCGCTCGCCCTGCGCCCGGAAGCAGTCGTTGTCGGTGCGGCACGAACGATCGGGCGCATCGCCGTCGAACGCGGCGCACGCGCCGAACGAGCCGAAGAGCGCGAGCGAGAGCACGAACCCCGCGAAGATCGCCTTCATGGCAGCACCCCCGTCACCGCCATACCCCAGGCGCCGTCCCGCTCGGCCGGCACGACCGGCACGATCGAGGTCCGCGCCGCCTGCTCCTCGGGCGCCCTGGCGTACATGTACATGCTGAACCCGAGCGACACGGCGGCGACGCCATAGCTGATGTAGCTCACCGTCGCCCAGCGCTCGCTGCGCGCGACCAGCGACTCGACCTCGTCGCGCTTGTAGAGGCGTTGCACCCGCGTGCTCTCCGAGAGCGGCACCGCCGCGTTCTCGGGCCGGGTCGTCTCGATCGTCCAGGCGTCGCGCGCTTCGTCGAGCGCCCGGCTCGACAGGATCGCGGTCATCGCGCCGACCGCGCCGAAGCCGACCGCCGCGCCGAGCCCGATCCGCCCCGCCTGCTGGCGTCGGGCGCGCGTCGCGCGCGACTCGAGGTCGACGGCGATCACCGTCTCCTGGCCCTGCGCCACGCGCACGTTGCGCCGCTCGGTCACGCGGCCGGGCGCGCTGATCTCGACGTCGTGATTCCCGGGCGGCAGCGCGAACCGGCCGCGGTCGTCGACCGCCCACGGCTTGCCGTTCACGTGCACGGTCGCGCCCGCCACGGTCTCGACCTTGAGCCAGCCGAGGTTCGCCGGCGGCCGGTCGCCGTTCCCGCCGACGTCGCTCGAGGCGTCCTCCTCGAGCGTGAGCTCGAGATCGCTCACGACGCCGGGCAGGATCTTGGTCTTGCCCGTCGCCGTCTTCCAGCCGGTCTTCGACGCCGTCACCGTCACCTCGCCGAGCGCGAAGGCGCGCGGCGCGAGCGGCGTGGCGCCGTACTTCAAGCCCTCGACGGTCACGGTCGCGCCGGCGACGTTCGCGGTCACCGACAGGGCGCCCCCGGTCCCGTACTCGCCGCCGAAGGACGGGCGGCCGTCGGACTCGCGACAGCCGTCGTGCAGCTTGCGCGTGGCCTCGATCTCGCTCGAGGTCGGGTTGAGATCGATCGCCGTGCGCGCCGATGCGATGCAGTCGGCCCAGCGGCTCTGCGCCTGCGCGACGGCCGCGAGGAAGCGGTGCGGACCAGGCAAGGTCGGCGCGAGCTTCGCCGCGGCCTGGAGGTGCTTCTGCGCCTCGTCGTACTGGCCCAGGCGGAACGCGTCGACGCCCGCCTGGAACTCCTTGGTGAACGCAGGCGGTGGCTTGGGCTGTGCCCACACCGGGGCAGCCGCCATCGCGAGCAGGATCAAAGCTACCGAGACGGTTCTCGTCATCCGTGCCAGGACTCCTGGAGGGACTGCGACCGGGCGCGCCGACTCGAGCTACTGCGTCGGGTCCTCGCGACCGCCGCCCTTACCTCCGCCGTAACGATCCCATACGTTGACGTTGCCCGTCCCGCCGCGGCCGCCGGAATCGCCGCCTCCACGCCCACCGCTACCCCCGCCGGTCGGGATGACGGCCGGCTTGTCGCTCTTGATCTGGCTCGAGAACACGCGCGGGTCGCCGTCACCCGCCTGGACCTCGATCGAGAGCGTGCCGCCCTGGCCCTTGAGCCGCGTCATCTCGTCGCTCGCGAGCTGCGCGAACGCCGTGGCGTCGCGGATGTCGCGGCCGCCGACCTCGAGCACGACGTACGAGGGCGCGAGGCCGAGGTCGCGGAGCTCGCCCTTGTCGACCGACACGAGCACGGCCCCGCGCTGGAGATCGGGGTACCGCCACGCGAGCTGCGGGAACACGGTCAGCGCCTTGGCGCCGAGCGCCTCGGACGGCGTCTTGTACGTGTCGACGAGGCGCTTCACCTCGGCGGGCTGGAGCGTGTACGTCGCGAAGCCGATGAACTGCTTGGAGCCGGTGCCGTTGTCGTACTCCTCCCAGTAGCGCTCCGACGGCGCGGCCGGTACGGCGCCACCGCTCGTCGTGCGCAGCACCTTGGCGACCGCGCGGCGCGCGTCGCGCACCTCGCGGCGCGCCGAGACGCTGTTGGGATCCTTGTCGGCGGCGGCGAGCTTGGCGTGCCGCGCCTGCGCGTACAGGTTGCCGACCCGCGTGCGCCAGTTGGGATCCTCGATGCGGCTCGCGACCGCGCCGGCGATCGCGTCGAGCGCGGCGTCGCCGGCCTCGTCGATGCCGTCGTCGGAGGTCGGCGACAGCCCCGACACGCCGACGCACTGGAGCCCGCCGCCTTCCTGATCGGTGCAGTAGCCGGCCAGCGAGGTATCGTTCGTGATCCACGCCGGCCGCTGCTCCACGCTCGCCGCGGTGAGCTTGCCGCGACCGGGACCGCGCTGCGGCTGCTTGGCGATGAACGACTGGTAGATGAAGAACGCGCCGCCGGCGAGGACGACCGTCGCCGCCGCCGCGGTGAACGCGAGCCAGATGCCGCCGCCCTGCTGCTGCGCGGCGGCCTCGGCGACCGTGGTCGCCACCTTCTTCACCTGGATCTTGCGCGTGCGCAGCTCGGCGACGAGCTTCTTGAAGTCCGAGGTGAGCGGCGTGCCGTTGAGCGACGGCCGCGGCAGCGTGGGCAGGTGCGTGAGCAGCCCCTCGGGCGCGGCGCACACGAGCGCCGACTTGCAGTCCGGACACTTGAGGTCCGGCGGCGTCGCGAACTTGAGGAGATCGAAGTGCTCCTCGACGTCGATGAGCTGACCGGCCGTCGTGCTGCACGTCGCGCACGTGTACGGCAGCGTGAACGACAGGACCTGGGCCTTGGGCCCCAGATCCTCGGGGCGCGTCAGCTTGTCGAGGAACGTGGGCGGGACGGCGGTGAGGTAGAGCGCCTCGACGCCCGGCGTCACCATCTGCAGGAAGCCGCGCCACTCGGCGGCGCCGGCCGGCTCGATCTTGCCGATGCCGGCGATGTCGACGATGACGACACCTTCCATGCCTTCCGCGAGCTTCTCGCGGGGGAACGACTTCTCGAGATCGCCGCCGAGGCGGACGAAGGTCGTGCGGCCCTCGATGATCTTGTCGATGCGCAGCTTGCGCGCGCTGTCGCTGACGGCGTACGAGAGCTTGGCGGAGAGGAAGGCGGCGACGTCCGGATCGAGCTCGAACTTCTCGGCACCGGCCAGGTACGAGAAGAAGGTGATGGGATCTTCGTTGAAGTACTGCATCTCGCCGCACTGCGTGCATGGACGCTGCGGCGGCTTCATCGACTTGATGACCTCGAAGTCGCGGTCGATCTGGTAGAGGACGCGATCGTCCTTGTCGCAGTAGTCGCAGTGGTACGGCGCGTAGAAGCTGTACACGCGGCCGTTGCCGGCGAAGTTCGCGACCATGTTCAGCTGGTCGACGATCTTGGGCGCGCACTCGACGAGCACGATGCGCTCGCAGTGCTTGCCGACGCCATTGATGAAGTCGACCCACTCGCGAATACCGAACGACGACACCTTGCGGATGTCGCCGAGATCCAGCACCAGCGTCTGCGACTTGATGGTCTCCGCGAGCTTCTTGCCCTCGAAGGACTCGTCGATCGTCCCGGACAGCCGGAGGCAGACGATGCCGCCGTCGGCGAACTTGTCGATCTGCAGCTTGGGCGCGGCGGGCACGCCTTGGATGCCGATGACCGTGGGCTGTTGGTGCGGTGCTGGGTCCATTTTTCCTACTACTGCGGCCCTGCGACCGCGTCGAAGAGGTGCAGCGAGCGGGCCAGGGTCCGCACCTCGCGCAGGTTGAGATCGAGCTCGACCATCGCGGTCACTTCGGTGTGCCTCCCACGGGCGACGTCGAAGAACATGGCCAGAGCATTATGGTGACACACTGCCATCCCGAGGCCCGCCCCTCCGTGTGATTGGTCCATCTCGCCGCCGGCCAGCCCGCGGGCCAGGCCGTCGACGACGTGCTTGCGCTGGAGGCCGCCGAAGCGGTCGCGCACCTGGAGCACGACGCGGGTGCCGTCGGTGGCGAGGCGCAGGCGCGCGTGCTCGTCCTGGGGCAGCGTGATCTCCGCCTTGCGATCGATCGCGTACTTGTGCTGCCCGTTCACGTCGACCGGCGCGTCGTACATGGCGTTCATGAGCAGCTCGTGCGCCAGCTCCGACATCATCTCACCCAGGCGCTTGGGCACCTGGAGCGCGAGGATGAAGTCCTGGACGCGCTGCACCACCTGGTCGCGCTGCTGCGTCGACCCGACCATCTCCTCGAACCCCGTGTAACCCCAGTCGAGATACGCGGAGAGCGACGGGGGCCCGGCCGCGGGATCGAGCGCGCGCCGGAGCACCATCATCATCTCCCATGGCCTCGGGGCGCTCTCGAAGTCCTTGCGCCCGAGGACGTGGTTGATGGCGTTGCACTCGGCGAGGTGACGCAGCGAGCGGCGCAGCGGCTCGGCGGTCCAGAGGAGCCCGCGCATGCCGGGACGCGCGCGACACGCAGCGCGCACCGCGTCGCCGTCGAAGCCGTCGGCGCAGACGAGGGCGACCGCGGGATCCGCGATCGCGGCCGGGATCTGCGCAGGATCTTCGACCACGACCGCCTCGACTCCGGCGCTCAGGAAGTAGCGGACCAGGCGCCGCCCAACCAGCTTGTTACGTTCGAGGACGATGGCTCGCATGGGCCCCAATGGAGCGCGATAATCGTAGCGGATGTGAATACCGGCCACAATGAATCCGTCGTGATACGGTAACCATGATGAGCTTGGCGCGTAGGCTGCGGACCGCGATGTGCGTCGCGGTCGCCACGTGTGTGGTGACAGTCGGGTCCCCGGTCGGATCGGTCGACGCCGCGAGCGCGGATCTCGTCGACTCGGTGAAGACCTCGAAGTCGCGTGCGGAGATCTCGGCATTTCTGGCCAGCAAGGCGGAGGCGGCGGCGAAGAAGGGCGAGCGCGAGCGCGCGATCGTGCTGTATCAGGCGCTCGTCACCGCCCGCGGACCTGCGAGCGCTGAGGCGAAGGAGCTGGCGAAAGCATGGACCCTCGCGGGTCAGAGCGAGGATGCCGCCCGGGTATGGGACGAGTACGCCTCGGCTAGCGAGGACCCCAAGGCCAAGGCGGACGCTACGAAAGAGGCCGATCGCCTCCGCAAGACCCCCGATCCATTCGGCAAGCCCATCGAGCTCCCGACCCTCGTGGCCGAGGCCCGGGACGCTTTCAAGCGGGGCCGCGCCGCCTTCAAGAAGAAGCAGTACGGCGACGCGCTGGTGTACTTCCACATGGGCTACGCGCTCGCGCCCGATCTGCCCGGCTTCTTGCGCGAGCTCGGCGCGACGTACGACAAGCTGCAGGCGAAGGACAAGAAGAACGACTTCTACCGCGCGTACCTCCTGCGCCGTCCGTTCGGCAAGAACGCGGACGAGGTGCGCAAGGAGCTCGCCGGTCAGCGCGGCACGCTGGCCACCCTGACGATCGAGACCAGCCTGCCGTGCGAGCAGGTGTGGGTGAACGGTCAGCTCGTGCCCGGCAAGCTGCCGCAGAAGAAGCTGCTGGTCGCGCCCGGTCGCTACAAGGCGTTGTGCCTTTCGAACAAGTACGAGCTGGCGAACTTCGAACGGACCACCATCGCCGCGGGCGGTGAGGCGACGATCAAGTTCAACTGGGCGATCGTGGCCAACAAGCTGGAGAACCCGCTCGGCCGCATCGCGATCGAGAAGTGGGACGAGCCGGGGACGATGATGGATCTCGGCGTGTCGTCTCCCGAGATCGGCGTGCCGGTGGCGTCCGACGGCCGCGCCCTCAGGATGATCGTCAAGGACGACCCGGGTACGAGGGTCGAGGAACGCAGCGTACGAATCCGTCCCGGGGAGACCTTCGTGGTCAAGTGGTGAAGTGGTAGAGTGGGGCCGGTGACCGAGCGGCCCTCGACGGACGGCAAACTGCTGGGTGGCGCTCCGAATGATCCGGTGCCGTTCGGGAAGTATTTCCTCCTCGGGCTGATCGCCCGCGGTGGCATGGCCGAGGTCTATCGCGCGCGCCTGCGCGAGGACACGTCGCGCCAGCCGCGCCTGCTCGCGATCAAGGTGATGCGCCCTCAGCTGGCGCGCGAGGCCCGCTTCGTCGACATGTTCCACCGCGAGGGCCAGCTCGCGCTGCTCCTGCGCAACCGCTGCATCGTCGAGACGATCGAGATCGGCAAGATCGAGGGCCGGCACTACATCGCGATGGAGTACATCGGCGGCCGCGATCTGACCCAGGTGCTGCGCCGGTGCCAGGAGTCGAACCAGCGCATCCCGGTGCCGCACGCGGTCTACATCGCGGCGCGGATCGCGGAAGGGCTGCACTTCGCGCACAACCTGACCGACGGCGACGGCCGCATCCTCAACATCGTCAACCGCGACGTGTCGCCGTCCAACGTGCGCATGTCGTACGACGGCGACGTCAAGCTGCTCGACTTCGGCATCGCGCAGGCGCTGATGAAGTTCACGAGCGAGATCGGCGTGCTCAAGGGCAAGTTCAGCTACATGTCCCCGGAGCAGATCCGCGGCATGCCGCTCGACGCGCGCACCGACGTGTTCTCGACCGGGATCATCCTCCACGAGATGCTCACGACGGAGAAGCTGTTCCGCGGCGACACCGAGTTCGCGCTCATGGAGAAGGTGCGCAAGGCCGAGGTGCCGCCGCCGTCGAACTTCAACCGCCGGGTCACGCCCGAGCTCGACCAGATCGTCTACAAGGCGCTGGCGCGCGACGTCGCCGATCGTTACCAGACGGCGGCCGCCGTCGCCGCCGACCTCGACTCGCTCATCGCCGGCTACCGCTTCGACCCCAAGGAGCTGCGCCAGTTCATGCGCCAGCTCTTCCGCAAGGAGTACGCGAAGGAGCTCGAGGACACGACGGCGGCGCAGGGACCGACGAGCGAGGCGCCGCGCCCGCGCCACGACACGCCGACCGAGGTGACGGGGCAGACCCGCCAGGGCGCGAACACGGGAGGCTCGGCGGCGTCGACCGGCGGCTCGACGGTGCCCACGGGCCGCGGCGCGGCGCTCGCGCAGCCGCCGCGCCCGGCGACGGTGCCGCCGCCCACCGCCGGGACGAACGACGCACCTCGCGCGAAGAAGCCGACGACGCAACCCCCGCCGGTGGCACCGAACGGCGGCGGCGGCGCGGGCGGTGCGGCCGCCGGCGCGACCGTGGGCGCGGCCGAGGACGGCGACAAGCCCAAGGGCTTCTGGGGCTCGCTGTTCAAGCGCAAGCAGAAGTAACCGTTCGGAAGTATGCTAACAAGTCTGTCGTGCCAGCCGCTCCTCTCAAGCTGACCACGCAGACCGCCGTCGCCGTGGCCGGCAGCGCGGTCGTGGGGCTCGCCCTGGTCATCGTCGGCGTGCGCGCGCTCGTGACCGGCGCCCATCCACCGCTCCTCGGCGTCACGCTCGCGGTGATCGGCGTGCTCGGCGTGGCGCTCGGCGGCGCGACCTGGTACGGCCGGCGCGCGGCGTGGGCGATCCTCGCCGCCACCTGGGGCGTCGTCGCGTTCTGTGGGTTCTTCGCCGCGCCCAAGCTGGTCGAGCTGCCCAAGCTCGAGCAGGTGACGATCGAGAAGGAGCTGAAGATGGGCCGCAAGGCGGCCGAGGACGAGGTGGACAGCCGGAACCTCGTCATCCGCGCGCAGAACATCGCGGTCTGCACCCTCTTCGCCCTGCCCTTCGCGCTCCTGTGCTTCGGCCTGGTGGCCGGCGGGCGCGAGCTCGAGAAGCGTTGAGCCGCGTCGCCTGGCTCCTCGTCGGCGCCGCCGCGTGCTCCCGGGGAGCCGCCGGTTCGGAGCCGCCGCCCGCGCCGTCCCCATCGCCGGTCTCGAAGCCGGAGAGGTCGGCGGACGCCGGAGCCGGGTCCGGTCGGGCGGACGCTGGCCCGGCACCCTCCTCGCGGCTCTCGTCGTGCGAGCGCGTCCCGTTCGAGGAGACGATCCCGATCGCCGAGGCGTCGGGCGCGGTCTGGCTCCCCGGCGGCGAGATCCTGGTCGTCTCCGACAGCGGCAACGACGCCACGTACGTGACGATCGACGCGACCGACGGGCGCGTCCTCACCTCGGGGAAGCTACCCCTGGGCGGCCGCGGTGACGATCTCGAGGGGCTCGCCGCCGCCGACGGCAAGATCTGGGCGATCACGTCGAGCGGCTGGATGCGCGCGTGGAAGCCGCGCGGCCCCGGCAAGGGCTACGAGCTCGACCTGCCGGCGTACCGCATCGACCCCGAGGACGAGTGCGCGATCGACGCGGTCAACTGCGGCAACAACTACGAGGGCCTGTGCCTCGAGCCGCGCGCAGCGAAGGCGCTCGGCGGCTGCGCCGGCTACGTCGCGTCCAAGACCCGCGGCGAGCTCATCTGCCTGGTCCCCGACGACAACGGTCGCTACGTCGCCGCGCCCGAGCGGCGCATCCACGTGGCCCGGCCCCGGGCGCTCGCGGCATGCGACATCGAGCCCGACGGGACGACGTGGACCGGCGAGAACCTCTTCGGCGGGAGCGCGGTGAAGCGCATCGTCGCCGGCGAGATCGTCGAGACCGCGTCCCTCGGCGTGGGGTTCCCGGAGGCGATGGCGATCGCGCCCGACGGCACCATCTACCGGTTCTCCGACACGGGCGGGGCGCCCAGCCGGATGGCGGCGTACCGCTGCGGGGCCGAGGGCAGCACAAAAGATGCCGGCCCCGCCGACGGTGGGTAGGATCGGCACGTGTTGTGTCCGTTCTGCAGCTCCAGCTCGAACGTGACCGAGACGCGTGAGTCTCCGGACGGGACGCGGCGCCGGCGCGTGTGCAGCTCGTGCAAGCGGCGCTTCACGACCTACGAGCGCGTCGGGTCTCCGGGGCTGCGCGTCGAGAAGCGCGACGGCGGCCACGAGCCCTTCGACTCGGAGAAGCTCCTGACCGCGCTGGTGCGGGTCACGGCGCATCGCAGCGCCGTCGGCCCCGAGGACCTGAAGCGCATCGTGAGCTACGTCGAGGCCGCGCTCGTCGACGCGGGCACGCGCACGACGTCGTGGTCGGCGATCGCGCGCCTCGTCCTCGCCCGGCTGGAGGCGATCGATCGGGTCTCGGCCGACCGGCTGCGGGTCAACTACCTCGACGACGACGGTCGCCTTCGCCTCGACGACGCGGAGTCGGCGGAGGAGACGCCGCCTCAGCTCGGCCTGCCCAGCGTCGAGTAAGCGCGTGACACGCGTCGGCCGGCGCCGGGTCGGCGGCCGATGCTAGGGTGGCGCCACATGTCGCACCGCGAGCCGCCCAGCCCCGAGAGCCAGCGGATCTTCCAGCCCGGCCTGTTCGACGGCCAGGTCGCCCTCGTCACCGGCGGCGGCTCCGGGATCGGGCTCGCCACCGCGATCGAGCTGGCGCGCCTGGGCGCCAGGGTCGCGATCTGCGGCCGCACCCTCGAGAAGCTCGAGGCGGCGCGCGCCGAGATCGCCGCGGTCGCCCCGACCGGCGCCGACGCCGTCCACACCGCGGCCTGCGACATCCGCGAGGACGAGCAGGTGAAGGCGACCGTCGCCGGCGTGGTCGCGCGCTGGGGCGCGGTCGACATCCTGGTCAACAACGCCGGCGGCCAGTTCCCGTCGCCGGCCCAGCACATCAGCGCCAACGGCTTCTCCGCCGTGGTGAAGAACAACCTGCTCGGCACGTGGAACATGACGCGCGAGTGCGCGAACCAGTCGATGATCCCGAGGAAGCGCGGGCGCGTCGTGATGGTGATCGCGAACATCTACCGCGGCTTCCCCGGCATGGCGCACACCGGCGCGGCGCGCGCCGGCGTCGAGAACCTGACCATGTCGCTCGCCGTCGAGTGGTCGCAGTTCGGCATCCTGGTCAACGCGGTCGCGCCCGGCATCATCATCTCGTCGGGCACCAGGCGGTACCCGCCCGAGATCGTCGCGCGCGGCGTCCGCGGCACGCCGCTCAAGCGCGCCGGCACCGTCGACGAGGTCGCCGCCTCGATCGTCTTCCTCGCGTCGCCGGCGGCGCAGTACATCACCGGCGCGACCCTGCGCATCGACGGCGCCCAGTCGCTCTGGGGCGACACCTGGGAGCTGCCCGACTGAAGAACACGGCGGCGGCCGTGACCGTCTGCTAACGCGTGATCTGCGCGAAGCGGTGCGCCGCCGGCAGGCAGCGCTCGGCGAGGAACGTGACGTAGTCGCGGCGATCCCACGCCTCGAGGCAGATGAGGACCATCCGCGGCAGGGCGCCGCTGTAGTGGCGATCGAGGCGGCGCAGGCCGGCGCGGAGGACGAACTGCTCCTCGACCTGGGCGGGCATCTGCTCGTGCGCCGTGCTGCACAGCGCGGTGACATTGCCGGTACGCCCCGCGCACTCGGTCGCAGGTGAGGACACGAAGTGCGTGCCGCACGCGCTCGGCCGGTCCTCGTAGATCGTGCAGCGCTCGTCGGCGCCGAGGAAGACACACGGGCGCTGGTGCCGGGCCTTGGCGACCGTCTCCATGTCGTGCGCGGCCTGCTTGAGCGTCTGCCGCAGCTCGGGCGTGTCCCGCCCCTCGCGCCGGAGGCGCGCGACGATGGGCGCCGCCTCGTGCAGGTACGCCCTGGTCTTCAGGTAGCAGCACGCCTTGGTCGCCGTGCAGGCGTCACACGACACGACCTTCAGATGCGTGCGCGCGTGCTCGGCGACCGCCTCCGACGCGCCGGCGATGATCTGGCGCGTGACGACGGACGTGTCGTCGAGGAGCCCGCCGGCCGCGAGCATCTCGCCGAACGTGGGCGCGCCCGCGCCGGCGGCGGCGTCAGAAGGCACGCGATTGCCCGCCGTCGACGACGACGCACGCGCCGGTGACCCAGCGGGCGCGCGGCGACAGGAGGAACGTCACGACGTCCGCGACCTCCTCGGGCGCGCCGAAGCGTCCCGACGGGATGTCGCGCGCGACGAACGCGGCGATCCCGGCCGGGTCCGCCTGCTGGCGGCGATCCCAGCCGCCGCCGGGGAAGAGGATCGAGCCCGGCGCGACGCTGTTGACCCGGATGCCGTCGGCGGCGACCTCGCGCGCGAGCGCCTTGCCCAGCGCGATCACGCCGGCCTTGGCCACGTTGTAGCCGGGCGCGCCGCCGGCCTCGCGCCCCCAGATCGACGACACCAGCACGATCGCGCCCCCGCCGGCGGCGCGCAGGTGCGCGAGCGAGCGCTGGGCGACCCGCGCGCTCGACCAGAGGTTCATGTCGAGCGAACGCGCCAGGTCGGCGTCGTCGAGGTCGGCGATCGTGCGCCCGAACGACTTGCCGACGTTGGCCACGACGAGCTCGAGGCCGCCGAGCGCGCGCGCGGCGCCCTCGACGGCGGCGCTGGCTCCATCGGCGGTGGTGACGTCGGCGACGACCGCGACGTGGGCGCCGGCGCCCACCGGTGGCAGCTCGTCGCGCAGCCGCTCCAGATCCTCCGCGCCGCGGGCGACCGCGGCGACGCGCACGCCCTCCGCCGCCAGCGCGAGCGCGATGGCGCGCCCGATCCCGCGGCTGGCGCCGCTGACGAGCGCACGCTTTCCGGCGAGCCCGAGGTCCACCGGGGCCTCCCTACGGCTTCGCCGCCGCCGGCGCGACGCCGCCGGGCGCCTCGGGGTCGAAGACCGCCTTGCTGACCGAGAGCCCGCGCAGGGTCAGGGTGAGCACGGTGCCGGGGCCGGTCACGTAGGTCTTGGGCAGGAAGAGGAAGTAGTTCTTCACCCCCTCCTCGGGCGGCGGCTCGCCGTGGGCCTTGGTGCCCGGGTTGCCGGTCAGCATGCGCACGCGCTCGCCGGGGTTGAGCACGAAGCCGGGGTCGATGATGCCGAGCGCCGAGCGCTTGCTCGTGCCCTTCTTGCCGACGGTCATGCCGCACCCCCGGGTGTTGAACGGCAGCTTGCCGTCGTTCTCGAGCACGACCCACTCGGTGTTGAGCTGCTCGCCATCGGAGGCGGTGTGGATTTCGACGAAACGGATCGCCATGGCGGCGGCCACCGTACCGATCCGCGGCGGCCGTTGCAATCGGGCGGGTCCCGACGATAATCGCCCCGATGCCCAAGGAGGTGATCCGCGTGGTCGCGGCCGTGATCGATCACGAGGGTCGCTACCTCATCACGCAGCGGAACGCCTCCGCGGTCTTGCCGCTGCTCTGGGAGTTCCCCGGCGGCCGGGTCGAGCCCGGCGAGACCGACGAGGCCGCGCTCGAGCGCGAGGTCAAGGGCCGCATCGGCGTCGAGGTCATCGTCGGCGACAAGGTCGGCGAGCACGTGCACGAGTACGCGCGGTACGAGGTGCACATGGTGATGTTCTCGTGCCGCCTCCCCGACGGGGCCGTGCCGTACCCGGCGACCGTGGCCGACCTGCGCTGGGTCACCTCGCGCGAGTTCCTCGACTACGAGTTCCCGCCCGCCGACGAGACCACGCTGGCCAAGCTCCTCGGCCTCATGCGCAACTGAGGCGCCGGCGCGGCGCGCCTATCCCAGCGCGCGGGCGAGCGCGATCGTGACGCCGGTGGCCAGGATGATCGCGAGCATGAACGCCACGGGCAGCGCCCACGACGGAAGCTTCTTGCGTTGGACGTTGGCGGTCCAGTCGCCGGAGCCCCAGCCCTGCTGCGGGTAGTACCCCGGCGGCGGCGGCGGCATCCCGATGAGGTGCGCCGGCAGGTTCATCTCGTGCGCCGGAGGCATCGTGCCCGGCGGGGTTCCGTTGGGTGGGACGAGCAGCTCGCCCGACGGGAATGGCTGCCCGGCGGACTGCATCCCCGGCGGCACGGGGGCGTCGTAGGGGACCCCGAGCGGATCGAGCGCCGGTCGCGCGCGGCTGGTCGGCTGCTCGGCGGGCGACGCGGCGAACGGGCTCATCAGGCCATCCGCGGGCAGCGTCGCCGAGCGGCCGATATCCTCGCCCGGACCGTCACCGTCACCAGCCGCCGCCTTGGCCTCGGCGGCGCGCAGCTCGGCGATGGCGCCCTCGACGAAGCCGCCATCGACCATCGCCATGGTCTTGGCCTCGGGCGCCGACGCGAAGCCGCGTCGGACCGACGACGGCGTCGGCTCGGGCTCGGCGATCACCGTCGGGACGACCGCCGCGGTCGACGACGACGGCCCGAAGGCGCGCGGCGGCCCACCCGTGCCCGGATGCGGCGCGGGCTGGGTCGGGTTCTTCGAGCGGTTGGGCGCCGCCGGCAAGGGTGGAAGGGATGCGGGGGCCGGCTTCGTCGCCGCCGGTGCCGGCTTCGCGGCTTCGGCGGCCGCCGGCGTGAGCCCCGCCGGCTTCGGCGCGAGCTTGCTCGGACCGCCGAACAGGGACGGGATCTCCACCTTCTCGGGCCTGGGCGCTGCCGGCAAGGGCGCCGCCCTGAGGCCGCCGGGTGGGCCGCCGAACATGCTGCCGCCCGGCGTCGCCGCGCCGAAGAGCGGGGCGGGCTTCGCCGGCGCCGACGCTGGTGCGGGTGCCGGCGCAGGTGCCGGCGGCGGCGACGGTGGCTCCGGCGGCGGCGTGACCGCGGGCTGCTCCTGGCTCCGGCGAACGCGCGCGTTGAGCTCCTCGAGCTTGGCGACGGGGTTCATCTCGATGCGCGTCGACTCGCCGGCGATCTCGTCGTCGCCGCTCGCCTGCGCCTCGTGGGCGGCGTCGTCCGCGGCGTCGTCGCCGTCCTCGCCCTCACCCTCGAGGTCGCCGATGATCTCGAACTGCGAGAGCTCGTCCACCCTCGACACCGACGCCGAGCCCGACCCGCCGTCCTCGTCGTCCCATCCCGCCGCCGCCGCCGCGCGCCCGGCGAGGAGCTCGCGCATGCGCCCGCCGTGGTCGGCGATCTCGGGGCCGTAGTACTGGTCGATGAAGAGCGCGATGTCCCCGGGCCCCGACGCCTTCCCCCGCGTGTGCAGGTAGTTGGTCATCGCCTCGCCGAACGCCTCCGCCGACGGGTACCGCTGCGACGGGTTCTTCGCCAGCGCCTTCATCAGGATCGGGTCGAGCGCCGGATCGAGCTCGTGGTTCTGCGCCGACGGCGTCGGCACCTTGCACTCGAGGATCGCCTGGTACGTGTCGTACGCCGACCCGCGCTTGAAGAGCCGGCGCCCCGTGAGCAGCTCGTGCAGGACGACACCGAGCGCGAACACGTCGGTGCGGCGATCGATGTCCTTGGCCTGGCACTGCTCGGGCGACATGTACGCGAACTTGCCCTTGATGGTGCCGCTGCGCGTCGCGGTCTCGCGCTCCTCGGCCTTGGCGATGCCGAAGTCGACGACCTTCACCATGCCCTCGAAGGTGATGACGAGGTTCTGGGGCGAGATGTCGCGGTGGATGAGGTTGAGCGGCTTGCCGCCCGACTGCTTCTCGTGCGCGTAGTGCAGGCCCTCGCACGCCTGCACCGCCATGCCGAGGACCAGCGGCACGGGGATGTGGCCACGCGGCACGCGCTCGACGGCGCGCCGGGCCATGAGCGCCAGGGACATCCCGGCGACGAACTCCATGACCAGGTAGTAGCGGCCGTCCTGCTCGCCGAGGCCGAGCGTCTGCACGATGTTCGAGTGATCGAGCTGCGCGCCGAGCCGCGCCTCGTCGAGGAACATCTGGACGAACTCGCGGTCGTAGGCCAGGTGGTCGTGCAGACACTTCACCACCACGTACTTCTCGAACCCGGCCGTGCCGCCCATGCGCGCGAGATAGATCTCGGCGGTCCCCCCGAGCGCGAGGAGCGCCAGCAGCTCGTACTGGTCCAGGCGCTTGCCGACGAGCGCTCCGGCGCCGCTCGGGAGACCTCCCATTCCCCGGGATCATACGCCAGCCTGGCGCGGAACGTAGGTTTCGGCCCGCAGGACGCGGGACCTCGTTCGCGAGGTCGCCGGTCGGACCAGGACGCACACCGGCGACGCGCGCCGGCGCGCGCTCTCAGATCTCCATGATCTCTTTCTCTTTGGTCGCCGAGAGCTCGTCGAGCGAGGCGACGAACTTGTCGGTGAGATCCTGGACGCGCTTCTCGCCGAGCTTGCGCTCGTCCTCGGTGATCTCCTTCTCCTTCTCGGCGTCCTTCAGCAGGTCCATCGCGTCGCGGCGCGAGCCACGCACGGCGATCTTGGCCTCCTCGGTCATCTTCTTGACGTTCTTCACCAGGTCCTTGCGACGCTCCGCGGTGAGCGGCGGGATCGGGAGCCGGACGAGGTCGCTGTCGGCCACCGGGTTGATGCCGAGATCGCTCGCCCGGATCGCCTTCTCGATCACGGCGACCATGTTCTTCTCCCACGGCTTGACCGAGATGAGCCGCGCGTCGACCACGGTCACCGTCGCCACCTGGTTCACCGGCGTCGGCGTCCCGTAGTAGTCGACCTTGATGCCGTCGAGCATCGCGGTGGTCGCGCGTCCCGTGCGGACCTTGGCCAGATCGCGCTTGAAGGCCTCGATGGCCTTCTTCATGCCTTCCTCGGCGTCCTTGCTGATGTCGTCGACCATGTTGCTCTCCGTCTCCGGCTGCGGCTCTCGGCGCTCAGCTCTCGGCGTACCTCGAGCCCTCGTTGTCCTTGACGATGCGCGTGCCCACGGGCTCGCCGCACACGACCCGCTGGATGTTGCCACGGCGGGTCATGTCGAACACGCAGATCGGCAGCTCGTTGTCGCGGCACAGCGCGAACGCGGTGGCGTCCATCACGCCCAGATCCTTCTGCAGCGCGTCGGTGAACGTCACCTGCTGGTAGCGCCGCGCGTCGGGGTGCTTGCGCGGATCCTTGTCGTAGACGCCGTCGACCTTGGTCGCCTTGAGCAGCACCTCGGCGCCGATCTCCATCGCGCGCAGCGCGGCGGCGGTGTCGGTGGTGAAGAACGGGTTGCCGGTGCCGGCGCCGAAGATGACGATGCGCTCCTTCTCGAGGTGACGCATGGCGCGGCGGCGGATGTACGGCTCGGCGAGCTGCGACATGGGGATCGCCGACTGGACGCGGGTGACCACGCCCTGGCGTTCGATCGCGTCCTGCAGCGACACGGCGTTCATGACCGTCGCCAGCATGCCGACGTAGTCGGCGGAGGCGCGGTCCATGCCCTTCGACGACTCCGAGAGGCCGCGGAAGATGTTGCCGCCGCCGACGACGATCGCCAGCTGCACGCCCAGGCGCGCGGTCTCGGCGACCTCGCTGGCGACGAGGTTGATGATCTCGGGGCTGATGCCGTAGCCCTGCGTGCCCATGAGGGCCTCGCCCGAGAGCTTGAGGAGCACCCGCTTGTACGCCGGGCGCGAGGACGCGTCGGTAGCCATGCGGGTCGCGACCTTACACGAATCAGCGGCAGAAGTGCTCGGCGAGCCAGCGCTCCAGCGCCGGGTCGCGCGGGCCGGCGAAGTAGCGGAGCAGGACCTCGACGTAGACCACGCCACGGGGCGGGCTCAGGTCGGTCGTCATGCGCTCGACGTCCTCGACCGCCGCCTTCAGCTCGCCGGTGATGACGAGGCCCTGGGCGCGGGTGAGGGCGAGCATCCACGGCGGCGCCCGGCGCGCCTCCAGGTCCGCGAAGATCGCGTTCGCTTCGTCGGCGACGCCGGCGCGAAGGGCGAGACCGTGCAGGTTGCTGAGGGCCTGCCACGCACGTCGCTCGTCGCGCTCCGAGGCGAGGGCCACGCGCAGCCCGGCGCGACGCTGCGCCGCACCCGTGGTGTCACCCACCGCGTGCTGCAGCTCGGAGAGCTCGAGGATCATCGCCGGACCGGCCCCGGGCGCCGCGTCGAGCTCGCGCGCCGCCTCGGCGACGAGCGCGCGCGCTTCGGGATGGTCGCGCTCGACGGCGGCGGTCGCGAGGATGAGCGCGTGTACGCCGCGCCAGTCGGCCGGTCGGCTGGCGATGCGCGCCCGCGCCAGATCGAGGCGCCCGCGGACGAGATCCACGACCGGGAGCTCCGCCGCGGCCAGGGGATCGAGCTTCCCGACCGTCATGAGGCGGGCGTAGACATCGTCGGCGAGCGTGTCGTGGCCGCCCTCGGCGAGGCCGCGCGCGAGGAAGGGACCGGCGAACGGCGTCCCGCCGAGGCGCTCCACCGCGCTCGCGTCGCCGAGGCGCCCGTAGGTGCGCGCGATCGTGGCGGCCGCGATCGACGCGCGCATCTCGTGGTCGGTGCCGCGTCCGAGCAGGCCGACCGCGCGCTCGAGCAGCGGGAGCGCCGAGGCCGTCTCGCCGCGCTCGACCAGCCGGAACGTCGACTCGGCCAGGAGCCCCGCGTGCTGGTCCGCGACCGGGAAGCGCGCGGCCGCGTGCTGCAGCGCGCGCAGGACGACGATCGCCTCCCGATCGGGCACACCCGCGAGCTGCTCCAGGATCCCGGTCGGCAGGTTGCCGTCGCGCACGGCGTCGGCGACGAACACGGTCGCCGCGCAGCGGGCGAGCTGCTCGTCGGGCGCGGGCGCGGCGGAGGCGCCGCCCGAGCCGGCCGGCGCCTTCCACTCCTCGGCCGGCGGCAGGCCGCCGCTCTTGCGATCGCCGCAGCCACCGCTGGCGGCGGCCGCGGCCACGCTCGCGATGACCACCGAAACGGCAACGAGCCCGGACGCCGGGTAGCGCACGGGCTCGTTGTATCAGGATGGATGTACCGGGGTCAGCCCGGGATCAGGACATCCCGGCCTGGGCGGCGACCTCGGCGGCGAAGTCGCTCTTCTTCTTCTCGAGGCCCTCGCCCAGCTCGAAGCGGACGAAGCGGCGGATGCGGATGTTCTCGCCGATCTTGGCGATGAGCTCCTGCTGGAGCTGATCGATCGTCTTGTCCGGGTTCTTCACGAAGGCCTGGTCGAGGAGGCAGATCTCCTTGAGCCACTTCGAGACCTGGCCGTCGACCATCTTGGCGACGACCTGCTCCGGCTTGCCGCTCTCCTTGGCCTTGGCCAGGAGGATCTCGCGCTCGCGCGCGACGACGTCATCCGTCACCTCCTCCTTGCGGACGAAGGTGGGGTTCATCGCGGCGATCTGCATCGCGACGTCCTTGGTGAACGCCACGAAGTCGTCGTTGCGCGCGACGAAGTCGGTCTCGCAGTTCACCTCGACGAGGACGCCGATGCGGCCGCCGCCGTGGATGTACGAGACGATCGCGCCCTCGGTGGCCTCGCGGCCGGCCTTCTTGGCCGCCTTGGCGAGGCCCTTCTTGCGCAGGTAGTCGATCGCCTTCTCGACGTCGGCGTCCGACTCGACGAGGGCCTTCTTGCAGTCGGACATGCCGGCGCCGGTGCGCTCGCGCAGGTCCTTGATCATGTTGGCGGTGATCTCGGCCATGACTTCTTCTCTCACTCCTGGGGCGTGGGCGACGCCGAAGCTTCGGAGTCACCGTAGGTGCGGCCGCCCGACGCGATCTCGACGCGCGGACCGTCGCCGCCCGACGAGACGTGGATGACGCGCTCGTCCTGCTCTTCCTTGGCGCCGCGGGTGTGCGCGCGCTCCTTGTAGACCTTGGTGCCGATCACGCACGCATCGGCGATGCGCGAGGTGAAGAGCTTGATCGCGCGGATGGCGTCGTCGTTGCCCGGGATGACGTAGTCCATCATGTCCGGATCGCAGTTGGTGTCGGTCACGCCGACGACCGGGATCTCGAGCTTGCGCGCCTCGTCGACGGCGATGTGCTCCTTGGCCGGGTCGATCACGAACACCATGCCGGGGAGCTTGTTCATGCCCTTGATGCCGCCGAGCGACTTCATGAGCTTGGCGCGATCGCGGCGGACCTCGATCTGCTCGCGCTTGGTGAGGGCGAGCATCGTGCCGTCCTCCTCCATCTTCTCGAGCGACTTGAGGCGCTCGAGCGAGCCCTTGACGGTCTTGAAGTTGGTGAGCGTGCCGCCGAGCCAGCGCTGCGTCACGTAGAGCTGACCCGAGCGGTTCGCCTCCTCCGTGATCACGTCCTGCGCCTGCTTCTTGGTGCCGACGAAGAGCACGAGCTCCCCGCGCGACGTCGCATCGACCACGGCGTTGAACGCCTGCTTGAACAGCTTGACCGTGTGGGTCAGGTCGATGATGTGGATGCCGTTGCGCGCGCCGAAGATGTACTGCTTCATCTTCGGGTTCCAGCGACCCGTGTTGTGTCCGAAGTGAACGCCGGCCTCGAGCAGCTGGCGCATCGCGATCGGGTTCTGACCCGTCGCATCTTGCATCGTGTCCATTCGATTGTCTCCGTTGGGCCTCCGACCCCGTCATCGCCCGGCGAGAACCCACACCACGTGGGCCACGGTCGCCGGCCTCGGGAGCCGTGAGAAGTTGGAGCGCGCGTTTACCACCTCGACGGGAGAAGCGGAAGGGGGACACGCTCCCCCTACCCAACCCCCTCACATCATTCGCGAATCCAACCCATTTGCGTCGCCCTACCCGCCTCTCGCGCCCTGCCGGCGGTCACGGTCCGACGAAGATGCGTTTCAGGGAGGCCTCGTCGGCGTCGGCGATTTCCCGGATGAGTCGCTCGAGTCGGTCGGTGTGGCGGCATGCGGCGATGAGATCCAGCAGCTCGGGATCTCCATCGGGGAAACGCTGGCCGACCAGAAGTAATGCCGCCTGGCGCATCCCTTCGACCCGCCCTTCCTCGCGCCCTTCCTCGCGCCCTTCCTCGCGCCCTTCCTCGCGCCCTTCCTCGCGCCCT
>ERZ761602.3250-NODE-3250-length-23377-cov-71.510376_pt1 | contig 23377 bp, 17 predicted proteins | sample MGYA00512165_ERZ761602 | MGnify/ENA primary metagenome ERZ761602 (study PRJEB28899, sample SAMN02445085) | bioreactor sludge metagenome | biome: EBPR sludge; isolation source: Thorneside wastewater treatment plant | place: Australia: Brisbane, Thorneside...
CCGCCCAGGCCGCCGGAGAAGTCCTCGGTGAAGACGTCGACCGGGGTGGCGCCGGGGGCGCAGTCGCCCGGGGCCGGCTGGGTGGTGAACCGGAACACCGGCGAGTTGGCGCCGTCGCCGCAGACATTGGACGCGCGAACCCGCCACCAGTAGCTGGTGTTGGTGTTCAGCGGCGTGGTCAGGGCGAAGCTGGTGCCGGCGACGACCGTGCTCAGCACGATGTTGCCGAACCCGGCGTCGGTGGCGACCTCCAGCAGGTAACCCTCGGCCTGGCTCGCCGAGGCCCAGCTCAGGGTCGGCTGCACGATGACGTTGGTCGCGTTGTTGGCCGGCGCCGTCAGGGACGGGGCCCCCGGCACCGCGGTGGCCACCAGCAGGTCGACGCTGGCGCTGCGGACCTCGCCGCTGGGCGAGGCGGTGCCGGTGATGTCGATCTGGTAGGCGCCGGCCGCGGCGGACCCGGTGTTGCCGATGGTCATCAGGCTGGTGCCCGGAAGGGTCGGCACCGGATTGACGCTGAAGCTGGTGGTGGTGCCCGCCGGCGTGCCGGTGGCCGCCAGGGTGACCGGCTCGTTGAAGCCGAGCAGGGAGCCCAGGCTGAGGTCGTAGGTCGCGTTGGCCGGCGTGCAGATCGCCCGGCTGGTCGGGGTCGGGGTCAGCGAGAAGCCGGCGCCCAGCGAGCAGTTGCGGCAGACCAGGGCGAAGTCCTGGTCGGTCGGGGTGCCGTTGCCGGGAATGCCGTCGCCGGGCAGGTTGCTGGCGATGACCCGGATGGTCACGTCCGAGCCCGGGTTGGTGACGAACACGTTCTCGACGTTGTTGAGGTTGTCGGCGCTGCCGCCGGGGACCGAGGCGCCGTTGGTGAAGACGTTGCCGCGGTACGTCTGGCCGCCGGTGATGACCTGCAGGTCGAGGTTGTTGACCAGCGCCGGGTTGGCGCCGGTGGCGGCGGCGGCGTCGGTCCAGGCCAGCGACACCTTGAGCGGGCGCGACGGATCCGCAACCCCGTAGGTGATCTCGTAGACCTGCCCGACCGAGGTCAGCACCTGGCTCTGGTCGACGTACTCGGAGGCGGTGAAGTCCAGGCCCATGCTGCCGGGGATGTCGATGCGGCCCCAACCCTCGTTCGGATTGGGAATCCCGGCGGGGACGCCGCTCAGGTCGCGGGCGCCGTTGACCAGCAGCGCCTTGATCATCGCCGGGCTGGGCGTGGCGTTGCCGTTGAAGCCGCGCCACCACTGGGTCAGCAGCACCGCGACGCCGGACACGTGCGGCGCGGCCATGCTGGTGCCCGAGCAGAACGCGTAGGTGTTGCTGGTGCCGGCGATCGCGGTGGCGCACTGGCTGGCGCCGGCGATGCGACGGGCCGAGGCGATGGTCTCGCCCGGCGCCGACACGGTGACGCCGAAACGGCCGTCCTGGGTCGGACCGCGGCTGGAGAAGCCGCTCAGGTCGTTGATGCTGCCGGCCCGGAAATTGCGCGAGCTGCCGGTGATGATCGGGTTCTTGGCCGCCTTCGGGGCGGTCAGGGTGCCGGCGTTCGGTCCGGAATTGCCGGCCGAGAACACCATGGTGAAGGCCTCGTGCATCGGCGTGTCGAAATCGCCGTCGCGGACGATCTGGTCCCAGGCGCGGGCGCCGGCGGTGTAGGTGGTGCCGCCGCTCTCGCCGGACGTCCAGCTGCCGTTGCCGCCGACCGCGCCGCCGAGCAGGGCGTTCTTGGACAGGATCTGCCAGCCGCCCGCCGGAGGCCAGGGCACGCCGCCGGCGCAGATCGGGTTCTGGGCGAAGATGCCGGCCGCCGGCGCGACGCCGATGCCGTACAGGAAGCCCTGGGCGTCGCTGAAGCCTGCGGCGCCGCTGCCGGCGATGATGCCGGCGACATGGGTGCCGTGGCCGCCGCTCGACGGGTCGTCGCCGGGGCCGTTGCCGGCCGGGCAGCCCGGATAGGTGACGCCGCCGACGATGCGTCCGGCGAAGTCGGGATGGGTCAGGTCGACGCCGCTGTCGATCACCGACCAGGTCACGCCGTTGCCGTTGAAGCCCAGCGCGCCCAGCCACGACAGGTAGCCGGTCTGCGGCACGAAGGTGGCGTTGTAGTTGCGCGCGACGATCTGCGAGGACATCTCGTCGTCGAGGATGGGATCGGGATCGGCGAACTCCAGCCAGACCACCTGCGGCAGCGCCGCCAGGTCGGCCAGGCGGGCGGCGTCGACCTCGACCCAGGCGTCGAAGAAGGTGCGGTCGGCCTGCGCCGGGCCATGGGTCACGACGTTCGCGCCCTGCGCGGCGAGCGCCGCGAGCACCGCCGCGACATCGCCGTCGTTGTAGAAGTGGACGCCGACGTTGCGGATCACGCCTGTGCGCTTGCCGAGGCCGGGTTCCAGCTTCCAGTCCGGCCGGTACTCGCCCTGCCAGCGGACGTGGGCCAGGCCCTCGACGGCACGCGCGGCGCCGGCGTCGGCCCAGACCAGGAAGGTGTCGTCGGGGTAGTACTGGAGCGGTCGCGCGCCGAACGCGGCCAGGTCGGCCAGCCAGTCGCCGCGCACCTTGCCGTCGAACTGCACGAAGCGCAGGCCCTTGCCGTTCGGCGCGGTGCGGTAGTCCGCGGCGTCACCGGGCGGCGTGCGCACCGGATCGAAGGACAGGTCGCCGAAACTGATGCGCTTGCCGCCGGTCGCCGGCGCGGCGGCGACGGCCGGCAGCGCCACCTCGGAATGGCCGAGGTCGACCGAGGCCGCCGCGGCGTGGCCGGGCCAGGCGCCGGCACCGATACCCGCGGCCGCGACGGCGGCAGCAAAAAACGCGGCCAGGCCGGCCGTACTCGAGCTGGACATCTCTACCCCTCCGATTGGCGTTCAGGTCCGGGCCGGATCGCCCGGAACCGGCTTAACATAGCACCGGTCGGACACCCCGACTCGACCCCGGAACCGGACGCCTGCGTATGGACTTCGTGATCCCCCGCCCGCCCCTGGCCAGCCTCGCCGTGGCCGGCGACAGCCGGCGCTTTCCGGTGCACCGGATCTACTGCATCGGCCGCAACTACGCCGAGCACGCCCGCGAGATGGGGGCGGTCCCCGAGCGCGGCCAGCCGGTGTTCTTCCTGAAGCCGACCGACAGCGTGGTCGACCTGCCCGGCACGGTCGCCTACCCGCCCGGGACCTGCGACCTCCACCACGAGGTCGAGCTGGTGGTCGCCCTGCACGGCGGCGGCCGCGACATCGACGCCGGGGACGCCCTGGCGCTGGTCTGGGGCTATGGCATCGGCCTGGACCTGACCCGCCGGGACCTGCAGGGCGCCGCCAAGGCCAAGGGCCTGCCCTGGGACACCGGCAAGTCCTTCGAGCAGGCGGCGCCCTGCGGCCCGCTGCACCCGGTCGCCGCGGTCGGCCACCCGGCCGCCGGCGCGATCACCCTGGAGGTCGCGGGCGCACCGCGCCAGCGCGGCGATCTCGCCGACATGCTGTTCCCGGTCGCCGAGGTGATCGCCCACCTGTCGCGCCTGTTCACCCTTGCCCCGGGCGACCTGGTGTTCACCGGCACCCCGGCCGGCGTCGGCCCGCTCCGGCGCGGCGACCGTTTCCGGGCCGCCATCGACGGCCTGGGCGAGGTCGAGGGCGAGATGGCCTGAGGTGCGCGACCGGCGCTGCCGCCTCCGCGCCACCGGCGCGGGGCGGGCGCCCCGCGCCGCGGCTTCACGACGTCGCGTGCGACAGGCGCGGCAGGATGCCGGGCGGCCGCGGGCCGCTCTGTCAGAATCGGGGCCTCACCAAACAGGATCCTCGCCGATGATGCTCCGCGCCCTGCTGCCGATCGCCGCCCTGCTCGCCGTTGCCGCACCGGTCGCCGCCGAGGGCCCGCTGCCCGACGCCGCCATCGAGGCCGCCACCGGCCTGCGCGACGCCGCCCTGGCCGGCTCCGGCGCCTACGACATCGTCGAGGACCTGACCACGCGGATCGGACCGCGCCTGGCCGGCACCGAGGCCGATGCCCGCGCCGTGCAGTGGGCGATCGACACGTTCCAGGCGCTGGGCTACGACCGGGTCTGGACCGAGCCGGTCAGCTTCCCGGTGTGGAGCCGCGGCATGGAGTCGGCGCGGGTGGTCTCGCCGTGGCCGCAGTCGCTGGCGATCGCCGCGCTGGGCGGCTCCATCGGCACCCCCGAGGAGGGCATCCAGGCCGAGATCGTCGCCTTCGACAGCTATGCCGACCTGCTCGAGGGCGACGCCGAGGCGGTCGAGGGCAAGATCGTCTACATCGGCAACCGCATGCGCCGTGCCCGCGACGGCCGCGGCTACGGCGAGGCGGTGATCGCCCGCTCGCGCGGCGCCTCGCACGCGGCGAAGCTGGGCGCGCGCGCGATCCTGATCCGCTCGATCGGCACCGCCGCCAACTCGCGCACGCCGCACACCGGCATGCTCAGCTACGACATCGCGTTCCGGCGGATTCCCGGCGCCGCGCTGTCCAACCCGGATGCCGACCTGATCGAGGCGATGCTGCGCCGGGGCGAGCCGGTGGTGGTCGAACTGCGGCTGGGTGCCGGCATCCGCGGCGAGTACACCAGCCAGAACGTGATCGCCGAAGTCGACGGCCGCGAGGACTCCGACCGCTTCGTGCTGATCGGCGGCCACCTGGATTCCTGGGACCTGGGCACCGGCGCCCTGGACAACGGCGCCGGCGTCGGCATCACCATGGCGACCGGCGCGATGATCGCGAAGCTTCCCAGGGCGCAGCGGCCGCGCCACGGCGTCCGGGTGGTCGCCTTCGCCAACGAGGAGCAGGGCGTGCACGGCGGCCGTGCCTATGCCCAGGCCCATGCCGAGGCCCTGCAGCGCCACCTGATCGGTGCCGAGTCCGACTTCGGCGCCGGCCGGATCTGGCGCTTCGACACGCGCGTGCCGGAACCGATGCTGCCGCTCATGGACCAGGTCGCCGCCGTGCTGGCGCCGCTCGGCATCGAGCGCGGCGGCAACGAGGCGCGCGGTGGCGCCGACCTCAGCGCCATGCGCGAGCTGGGCATGCCGCTGGCCGGCCTGCTCCAGGACGGCACCGCCTACTTCGACCACCACCACACCGCCAACGACACCCTCGACAAGATCGACCGCGAGGACATCGACCAGAACGTCGCGGCCTACGTCTCGCTGGTGTACCTGGTGGCCGAACACGACGCGCCGGCACCCTGAGCGGACAGACACGCGGGCAGGGACGCCGCGTCGCCCTGCCCGGTCGTCCAGGCGGCGCGGCGCCGCGGCGCGGCCACGATCAGCGCAGCAGGGGCGAATCCAGGGTGCGCGACGGACGGCCCAGCACCCGTTCCGCCGCTTCGCGAAGGTCGGCGGTGTCGACGCGGCGCTTGGCCATCAGCAGGCGGGTGACGTCGTCGAGGCTGCGCTCGCCGTCGCTGGCCTGGCGGATCTCGGCGTCCAGGTCCATCATCAGCAAGGTCGCGCGGGCGTTGACCCGTCCGCCGGCGCGCACCCCGACCAGGCGCCGCACGTCGGCGCTCCAGCGTTCCAGCATCGCCCGGGTGCGCTGGTAGCGGGCCTCGGTGGTGCCGCCGGTGCGGTGCAGCAGCTCGATCGAATAGAACTCGGCGATGCCCTCGGAGAGGTACTTGTGGCCGGGCGCGCCGCTGATCCGGCTGATCAGGTGCACGAACTCGTGCAGCAGGGTGCTGGTGCCGTTCTCGCTGATCAGCGGCCGGCCCGAATGCATGTACAGCGAGCGCGGGCCGGACAGCCCCCCCCGCCACATCGCGTCGCCGGCGCCGACCACCAGGATCTTGGGCGGCAGTTCGCCGAAGATGGCGCGCATCTCCGGCAGCGTCCAGCCGACCATGGCCAGGATCTGCTGGCGCGGCATGCTGTCGCCCTTCGGCGCGGCGACCACGATCTCGATGTCGTCGTGCTGCTCGCGCCGGGTGCCGACGTCGCCGGCGATGATCCAGCCGGTCGGACGGGCGAAGCGCACCTCGTCGTTGTCGACCACGAAGCTGCGCGGACGCTCGCCGGCGCGCCAGGGCGTCTCGACATTGGTCCAGCCCTCGGGAAGCACGAAGCGCACGGTGGTGGCGGATCGCGAACCGGCGCTCATGCGCACCCGCGCCGAGGGAAACAGGTGGTCGCCGCGGACGATGGTCCAGTCGTCGGTGATGCGCGCGTCGTGGCCGCCGCTACGGCGACGCTTGTCGATCCGGTACTGCCAGCGCAGCTCGCCGCCGGCGCGCGGGGGCGACCAGACCACGCGGTCGCCGTCGCGCACCACCTCGCCGTCGCCCTCGACGCCGTCGTAGCGGTCGGCCGGCATCGCCAGGTCGAAGCGGCTGGCGCGGCCCTCGCCGTTGGCCAGGGCCATGGCGACCCGGGCGTTGCCCTGGTCGGGCTGGAAGCGCACCGTGTAGTCGACCCGGAAGGTGTCCGCCACCGCGGCCGGGGCGGCCAGCAACAGCGCGAGCAGGACGGGCAGCAGACGGACGAGGGCCATGGCGACTCCGGGACCGGGGAGCCGCCATTCTGCCGGAGCCGCATGAACGCCGGTCGAAACCGCCGGCCCGCGGGGCGCGCCGGGGCGACGCTCAGGCCAGGCCGGGCGCCGGGTGCTGGCGCAGGTGCTCGCCGAACAGCACGGCCGCGGCCGCCGAGACGTTGAGGCTGTCGACCGCGCCGCTGCCCGGGATGTGCACGACCATCGGCGCCGCCGCCCGCCGCGCCGGCGACAGGCCGGGGCCTTCGGCGCCCAGCAGCCACAGGATGCGCGCCGGCAGCGCCGCGCCGTGCAGGGAGCGGCCGCCGCGGACCACGGTGGCGACCGCGACGAAGCCGGCCCGCGCCAGCAGGTTCGCGCCGTCGCCGTCCAGCCGCAGCAGCGGCACGTACTCGGCGCCGCCCTCGGCGATCCGGCAGGCGGCGCCGGACAGCTGCGGCGGCTGCACCCCGTCGGCCAGCACCGCGGCGATGCCGAAGTGGGCCGCCGAGCGGAGGATCGCGCCCAGGTTGTGGGGATTGCCGACGCCGTCGAGCAGGACGATCTGCACCGGTCCGGCCGGCAGGCGGGCGAGCAGGTCCGGCAGCGACGGCGGCTCCGGACGCAGCACCTCGAAGCAGACGCCCTCGTGGTGCTGGCTGCCGGTCAGCCGTTCGAGGTCCTCCGCGGCCACCACCCGGTAGCCGGTGCGCCGGGCCGCGCAGTCGCGCAGCACCTCGCGCAGGGTCGGCAGGCGCGACGCCAGCAGCCAGACCTTGCGGATCGCCGCCGGGCGGCGCCGGAACACCGCCAGGCAGGCGTTCAACCCGAACACCCGGAGTTCCCGTTGGCGCTGTTCCGGCTTCACGATGCGGTTCCGCGTGGGCGCGCCATCATGCCATCACCGCGCCCCGGCAGGCGCGGCGGCGGGGCGCCGCGGCCACCCGGCCCGGCGCGGGGCGCACGCCACCGGCGTCCGGGACTCAGCCCGGCGGTTCCAGGGGGGCGGTCTGCGGGAAGCCGCAGTCGCGGGCGTACACGACGGCCTGCGTGCGCGAGCCGACCCCGAGCTTGTCGAAGAGCTGCGAGGCGTGGTTGCGCACGGTCTTCTCGCTGATGCCAAGCCGCCGGGCGATGTCGGCGTTGCCGAGACCCTCGGCGAGCAGCGCCAGGACCTCCCGCTCGCGCGGGGACAGGGTGGCGAGGGCGGCATCGCCACCCTCCCGGCCGAAGCCCAGGAACGCCGACACCTCGTCGCGGAACCGCCGCCATGCCGGCTCATGCGCGAGCAGCACGTGGTTGGCGGAATCCAGTTCGACGAACGTGGCGCCGGGGATGCCGGTGGCCAGGATCCGGCCCTCCTCGACCGGCACGACCTGGTCGCCGCGCGCATGCAGGACCAGGGTCGGGCAGCGGATCCCCGCCAGGTGCGCGCTGACGTCGACCTCGGCGCGCGCCGCCATGAGGGCGGCCGCGACGCTGCCCGACACCACCCGCCGGCTCAGCTCGTTGTACCAGTCGAGCTGCCCGGCCGTGCCGCCGGGGATGAAGCGCGAGGTGAACACCTGGCGGAAGCTGGGGTTGTCGCTGTTCCAGGCGACGCGTGCCAGCTCGACCATCGCCCGGTAGGCGGCCTCGGCGTCGGGCGTGCCCCGGCGAAAGGCGCCGCGCGCATAGCCGCCGTACAGGACCAGCCGGGAGACCCGGCCGGGGTGGCGCCGCGCGTACTCGATGCAGGTCGCCGCGCCCTGGGAGATGCCGAGCAGCGCGACCGGCGAATCCCGCGCCGCCGCCGCGATCACCGCGGCCAGGTCGTCGGCCCAGACGTCCAGGTTCGGCGGCCCGGTCCGCCAGTCGCTCATGCCGCAGCCGCGCTCGTCGTAGCGCACGAAGCGGCAGCGCTCTCCGAAGTAGCGCACCCAGTGCTGCCAGACCGGGCTGGTCCACTCGTACTCGAGGTGGGTGAGCCAGTTGGCGGCCTTGACCAGTACCTGGCCGCGCCCGGCCTCCGCCCATGCCAGGCGGGTGCCGTCAGGCACCTGGAGGTAGCGAACCCGCTGTCGATCCTGCATCGCCGTCGACCCGCCTGGCCGGGACATTTGTCGCACATCGGCGGCCGTGATGCCATGGCGACCGGGACAAAGCGCCGATGGCGCCGGCGCCGCGCGGCGTCGAGACTCCCCCTGTACCCGGGGGAGACGCACCACCATGGCCAAGCGCATGCTGTACTTCGCCTACGGACTCGCCTGCTACGCGATCTTCCTGGCGACCTTCCTCTACGCGGTCGCCTTCGTCGGCGGCTTCCTGGTGCCGACGCGGCTGGACGGCCCGCCGGCCGGGCCGGTCGGCACGGCGGTGGCGATCGACCTGGCGCTGCTGGCGGCGTTCGCGCTGCAGCACAGCATCATGGCGCGGCGCTGGTTCAAGCAGCGCTGGACGCGGATCGTGCCACCGGTCCTGGAACGCTCGACCTACGTGCTGTTCGCCAGTCTCGCGCTGGTGCTGCTGTTCTGGCAGTGGCGGCCGATCGGCATCGAGGTCTGGCACGTCGAGGCACCGCTGGCGCGCGCCGCGCTGTGGACGGCATTCGCGGCCGGCTGGGCCCTGGTGCTCGCGGTCACCTTCCTGATCGACCATTTCGACCTGTTCGGCCTGCGCCAGGTGTGGCTGCACCTGCGCGGCCGGCCGTGCGCGCCGGTGCCGTTCCGCACGCCGCTGCCCTACCGGCTGGTCCGGCACCCCTTGTACCTGGGTTTCCTGCTGGCGTTCTGGGCAACCCCGAGCATGACGCTCGCCCACCTGCTGTTCGCGCTCGCGACCACCGCCTACATCCTGGTCGCGATCCGCCTCGAGGAGCGCGACCTCCTCGCCGAGCACGGCGCCGCCTACGCCGCCTGGCGGGCGCGGGTGCCCATGCTGCTGCCGCTGCGCCTGCGCAAGCGCGCCGCGTCGGCGGCGTCGCCGCCCCTGACCGCGCCGGAATGACCGCGGCCGGGGCGGGCGGCAGGCGCTACTCGGCGTCCGGGTGGCGGCTGGGCTGGGTTGCCTGGAAGGCCTCCTGGGCCATGCAATGGTCGTGGATGCGCAGCACGTTGGCGCAGGCGTCGATGTCGGCGCCGAAGCGGCGCGCGGCATAGACGGCGGGCACCATCACGCAGTCGGCCAGGGTCGGGTGGTCGCCATGGCAGTAGCTGCCGGTCTCGGTGGACTCGGCCAGGAGCTGCTCGAAGGCGGCGAAGCCCAGGCGGATCCAGTGCTGCACGAAGGCCGACACCGCCGCGTCGTCCAGGCCGGCCTGTTCCTTGAGGTAGCGCTGCACGCGCAGGTTGTGCACCGGGTGGGTGTCGGCGGCCAGGGTCAGGGCCAGCGCGCGCACGCGGCTGCGGCCGCGCGCGTCGGCGGGCAGCAGTTGCGGGTGCTCCGGGAAGGTCTCGTCCAGGTACTCGAGGATCGCCAGCGACTGGGTGATGCGCCGCTCGCCGTGCAGCAGGGTCGGCACCAGGCCGAGCGGGTTGACCTCGCGGTAGGCGGCGCCGTGCTGCTCGCCGCCGCCGCGCACCAGGTGCACCGGTACCGATTCCCAGGGCAGGCCCTTGAGCGCCAGGCCGATGCGCACCCGCCAGGCGGCGCTGGAGCGCCAGTAGTCGTAGAGCTTGATTCCGTAGGACATGGCCCCTCCCCGTTCGCGGCGGGCGCCCGTCGACCATCGCCGGGCGCCGCGGCAAGCATACGCCCGCGCCAGCCGCCGCGCCCGGGTCCGGACGCGGACGCCGCGCCGGTGGCCGCCGCGCGGCGGCAGTCCCGGACGGTGCCGTGCCGGAACGGCCCGCTCAGGCCTTTTCGATCACCTGCTCGATCGCCCCGAAGATGCTGCGGCCCTGGCCGTCCAGCATCTCGATGCGCACGCGGTCGCCGAACTTCATGAACGGGGTACGCGGCTGGCCGTACTCGAGCGCCTCGACGGTGCGCTTCTCGGCGAAGCAGGAGGCGCCCAGCAAGGTGTCCTGGTTGGCGACGGTGCCGGAGCCGACCAGGGTGCCGGCGGCCAGCGGCCGGGTGCGCGCGGCGTGCGCGACCAGCTGCGCGAAGTCGAACTGCATGTCGACGCCGGCCTGCGGCGCGCCGAACCACTCGCCGTTGACGTGGGTGACCAGGGGCAGGTGCACCTTGTTGCCGCGCCAGGCCTCGCCCAGCTCGTCCGGGGTGACCAGCACCGGCGACAGCGCCGAGCGCGGCTTGGACTGCAGGAAGCCGAAGCCCTTGGCCAGCTCGGCGGGGATCAGGTTGCGCAGCGAGACGTCGTTGACCAGGCCGACCAGCTGGATGTGGCCGGCGGCCTGCTCGGGGGTCACCGCCATCGGCACGTCGTCGGTGACCACCAGCACCTCGGCCTCCAGGTCGATGCCGTGGTCCTCGCTGGTCACCCGCACCGGGTCGCGCGGACCCAGGAAGCCGGCGCTGGTCGCCTGGTACATCAGCGGGTCGGTGTAGAAGCTGGCCGGGACCTCGGCGCCGCGCGCCCTGCGCACCCGCTCGACGTGCGGCAGGTAGGCGCTGCCGTCGACGAACTCGTAGGCGCGCGGCAGGGGCGCGGCCAGGCGGGCGGGGTCGAGCGCGAATTCGCCGTCGACCGTACCGGCCTCGAGGCGACCGGCGAGCTCGACCAGCCGCGGCGCGCAGCGCGACCAGTCGTCGAGGGCGCCCTGCAGGGTCGCCGCGATGCCGTCGGCGCGCACCGCGCGGGCGAGGTCGCGGGAGACCACGACCAGGGTGCCGTCGCGGCCCCCTTCCTTGAGTGATGCCAGTTTCATCGGTTTGCTCTCCAGGGTTTGGCGGGGCCGGCGTGGGCGGCGGCGCGGCCGGCGGCCAGGCAGCCGGCGGCGAACCGCGACGCGCCGCAGCCGCGCGGCGACGGCGGACGGGCCCTCAGTGGCAGCGTTCCACCCGGTCGACCTGCGGCTCGATGCCGATGCGCCAGCTGGTGACCAGGCCGTCGGGGCCGGTCTCCACCACCAGCACGCCGGGGCCGCCGTCGGGATCGACGATCCGGTGCGACGCGTGGCCCTCCGCGTACTTGTGCGGGCTGGTCACGGCGCCCGGGTAGGCGGTGGCCAGCGCCGTCCAGGACAGGCCGGTGCGGGCGCCGCCCGGCGCGGTGTAGTCGGGGGAGTTGGCATCGGCCCGGACGAAGGCGCCGTCGACGATCATGAAGCCGATCCCGGGCGGCCGGAACGCCAGCACCGGCATCAGGTAGCGGCAGTCCGATCCCGGCGGCGGCTCGCTGCTGCGCAGCGAGCCCTGCCAGGCGGCGCGCACCGCCGCCTCGTCGGCGCCCCAGGCGACCCCGTCGAAGCCGGCGAAGTCCAGGCGCCGGTCGTCGGCGAAGCGCTGCTCGGGCGCCGACTCGACCGGTGCCGGCGCCGGGTCGGCCATGGCCGGCGCCGCGGCCGGTGCGGGCGATCGCGCCGGGCTGCGATCGGCGCAGGCGACCAGCACCAGGGTCAGCAGGAGGGTCGTCGCGAGGGTTCGCAGCGGCATGTCAACGGGTCTCCGGGTCGAAGTGGCGGCGCAGGCCCGACCAGCAGTCCAGGTAGTCGCGCTGCCGCCAGGGCGCGTCCAGCGCCTGGCGGACCGGGCGGATCACCTGCCGGGCCTCGAACATGAAGGCCATGGTATCGGCGATCACGTCCGGCCGGGACAGGTCGGCGGTGCTGGCCTTCTCGAAGGTCGTCGCGTCCGGGCCATGGCCGGACATGCAGTTGTGCAGCGAACCGCCGCCCGGCACGAAGCCGTCGGCCTTGGCGTCGTAGGCGCCGTGCACCAGGCCCATGTACTCGCTGGCGACGTTGCGGTGGAACCAGGGCGGCCGGAAGGTGTCCTGGGCGACCAGCCAGCGCGGCGGGAAGATCACGAAGTCCATGTTGCCCACGCCCGGGGTGTCGCTGGGGCTGGTCAGGACCAGGAAGATGCTCGGGTCGGGATGGTCGTAGCTGATCGAGCCGATCGTGTTGAAGCGGCGCAGGTCGTACTTGTACGGCACGTGGTTGCCATGCCAGGCGACCACGTCCAGCGGCGAATGGCCGATCGGCGCGCGCCAAAGGTGGCCCTGGAACTTGGCGACCAGCTCGAAGTCGCCCTCGCGGTCCTCGAAGGCGGCGACCGGCGCCAGGAAGTCGCGCGGGTTGGCCAGGCCGTTGCTGCCGATCGGGCCCAGGTCGGGCAGGCGCAGGAAGGCGCCGAAGTTCTCGCAGACGTAGCCGCGCGCCTGGCCGTCCGGCAGCTCGACCCGGAACCGGATGCCGCGCGGCAGCAGCGCGATCTCCTGCGGCCCGACCTCGAGCACGCCCAGCTCGGTGGCGATGCGCAGGCGGCCGTGCTGCGGCACCACCAGCAGCTCGCCGTCGGCGTCGTAGAAGAACCGGTCGGTCATCGACCGGTTCGCGGCATACAGGTGGATGGCGATCCCGCAACCCGCCTCCGGGCCGCCGTTGCCGGCCACCGTGAACAGGCCGTCGACGAAATCCACCGGCGCCTCCGGCATCGGCATCGGGTTCCAGCGCAGCTGCTCCGGGGTCACCGGACCGGTTCCGAAGTCGTTGTGGAAGCGCGGGTTGCCGGCGGCGTGGTGCTCGAACGGCGCGAACCGCCCGTGCACCGCCGCCGGCCGGATCCGGTACAGCCAGGTCCGGCGGTTCTGGTGCCGCGGCGCGGTGAAGGCGGTCCCGGAGATCTGCTCGGCATAGAGGCCGAACGGCGCCCGCTGCGGCGAATTGCGGCCGACCGGCAGGGCGCCGGCGAGCGCCTCGCTGCTGAACTCGTTGCCGAAGCCGCTGTGATGGTCGAGGGTCATGGCGCAGCTCCCGGGGGGTCGCTCAGAGCACGCCGCGGCGCATCTGGTCGCGCTCGATCGACTCGAACAGCGCCTGGAAGTTGCCCTCGCCGAAGCCCTCGTTGCCCTTGCGCTGGATGATCTCGAAGAAGATCGGCCCGATCGCGTTCTGGGTGAAGATCTGCAGCAGCTTGCGCGACTTGGTCTCCGGGTCGGCGTCGATCAGGATGCGGTTCCTGGCCAGGCGCGGCACGTCCTCGCCGTGGTCGGGGATGCGCTCGTCGATGACGTCGAAGTAGGTGTCCGGCGTGTTCAGGAACTCGACGCCGGCGGCGCGCATGCGCTCGACGGTCGCGTAGATGTCGTCGGTGAAGCAGGCGATGTGCTGGATGCCCTCGCCCTTGTACTGGTCGAGGTACTCGTTGATCTGGCTCTTCGGGTCGGAGGACTCGTTGAGCGGGATGCGGACGATGCCGTCGGGCGCGGTCATCGCCTTCGAGACCAGGCCGGTCTTGGCGCCCTTGATGTCGAAGTAGCGGATCTCCCGGAAGTTGAACAGGCGCTCGTAGTAGTCCGACCACTTCTGCATGTTGCCGAAGTAGAGGTTGTGGGTGAGGTGGTCGATGAAGGTCAGCCCGAAACCGGCCGGGTTGGCGTCGGCGCCCTCGATGGCGACGTAGTCGGCGGCATAGGGGTCGGCGCCGGCCGGCGCCAGGTACAGCATGCAGTCGCCGATGCCCTTGACCACCGGCACGGCGATCGCCCGGCTGCCGGGCTTGTGGTCGATCGCCTCGCCGCCGTTGCCCAGCACCGCCTGGTAGACCTCGTCGACCGGCTTGCGGAAGCGCACCGCGAAGCCGCAGGCGCAGGGGCCGTGGGCGGCGGCGAAGTCGGCGGCGAAGGAGTCCGGGTCCTCGTTGACCAGGAAATTTACGCCGCCCTGCCGGTACACCGTGATCGGCCGCTCGCGGTGGCGCAGCACGGCGCTGAAGCCCATGCGCCGGAACAGGGCGTGCAGGTCGATGCTGCCCGCGGGCGCCGCGAACTCGACGAACTCGAAGCCGTCGATGCCCATCGGGTTGTCGAAGGTCGTGGGCTGCATGCCGAGATTGGGTTGCGCGCTCATGGCTGTCTCCATCACTGCGGGGGCCGCGGCCGGGCGGCGGAATCGGGAAGGCGCCGGGCGGCCCGGGCCCGGGGATCCGGGCCGCGCTTGCGCCTGCGCTGGCGACGTTATAGTTTCATATGAAACCACTTGCAAGGCGCGCCGCACCATGGCCGACTCCCTGGACCTCGACCGCTTCCTGCCGTACCGGCTGTCGCGGCTGTCGAACACGGTCAGCCAGGCGATCGCCGACCTCTACGTCGAGCGCTTCAACCTGACCGTCACCGAGTGGCGCGTGCTGGCGGTGCTGGGGCGCGAGCCCGGCCTGAGCGCGCGCGAGGTCGCCCTGCGCACCGCCATGGACAAGGTCGCGGTGAGCCGCGCGGTGGCGCGCCTGATCGCCGCCGGACGCATCGACCGCGGCACCGACCGCGGCGACCGGCGCCGCTCGGTGCTGCACCTGAGCGGCGCGGGAAAGCGCATCTACGACCAGGTGGTGCCGCTGGCCCTGGACTTCGAGCGGCGCCTGCTGGAGCGCCTGGATGCCGGCGAGCGCGCCGACCTGGACCGCCTGCTGGCCCGCCTGGAGCGGGCCAGCCTGGGCGCCTGACCGCGCCCGGCTTCAGTACACCGGCGGCGCCCCGGGCGGCCGGGTCTTGAAGCGCTTGTGGATCCACAGGTACTGCTCGGGGGCGGCGCGCACCATCGCCTCGATGACGGCGTTGACCCGGGCGCTGTCGGCGACCTCGTCGCCCCCGGGGAAGGCCGCCAGCGGCGCGCCGATCTCCAGTTCGTAGCCGGCGCCGCCGGGCAGGCGCCGGTGCGCGAACGGCAGCACCGCCGCGCCCGACAGCCGGGCCAGGTGATGGGTGGCGGTGATGGTGCTGGCCTGGACGCCGAAGAACGGCGCGAACACGCTGTCCTTGCCGCGCATGTCCTGGTCGGGCGCATACCAGAGCGTGCCGCCGGCGCGCAGGTGGCGGACCGTGGCGCGCAGTTCGCGGCGCCCGAACATCGCCTGGGCGTAGCGCAGGCGCCGGCGTTTCACCGCCCACTCGAACACCGGCGAGCCGTGTTCGCGGTACAGGCCGGCCAGCGGCACCTGCTGGGCGACCAGTCGGGCGCACAGCTCCAGGTGGCTGAAGTGGCCGCCGACCAGCAGGGCGCCGCGGCCCTGGGCCTGCACCGCCGCCAGGTGCTCGAGGCCGCGCAGTCGATAGGGGATGCGCGCGAACGCCCGGTCGGAAGCCATCCAGCTCGATGCGAACTCGGCCAGCATGCGGCCGAGGTCGGCGAAGTGCGCGCGCAGCAGCGCCTCGCGCTGCGCTTCGGACAGCGCCGGAAAGCACAGCGCGAGGTTGCGCCGGGCGACGCGGCCGCGCGCCGCCAGCAGCGGCCGCAGGGCGGTGCCCAGGGCGGCACCGGCCGGCAGCGCCACGCGCCAGGGCAGGCGCCCGATCAGCCAGACCAGGCCCAGCCCCAGCCAGGCCGGCCAGTGCCAGGGCGCCAGCAGGCGCAGGGGCAGGACGGGGGCGCTCACGGCGCGGTCGGACAGCGATCCATGCCGTCATTGTAGGCGGCCACGCCGCCGCGCCCCGCGACGACGCCGCCGGCCTGGGCCCGCCGCCTGCCCCCCGCGCCCGGGGTTCCCCACACCCGCCCGCTAGAATCCCCCCATGGATGGCCCGACCCCGCCGAAGCAACCGTACTCGTGGCCGACCCGGTTGCGCCTGCAACTGCTGCGCCTGGTCTACACCAGCTTCATCTACCTGGCGACGCCGATCATCCTGTACCGGTTGCTGGTGCGCGGGCTCAAGCTGCGCAGCTACCTGCAGCGCTGGTCCGAGCGCTTCGGCTACTTCCCGCGCCCGGGATTCCCGGTCGAGTCGATCTGGGTGCACGCGGTCTCGGTCGGCGAGCTGAATGCCGCGATTCCCCTGATCCATGCGCTGCGCGAGCGCTACCGGGACCGCCCGATGGTGGTGACCACGGTGACGCCGACCGGTTCGGAGCGGCTGCGCCAGGTGTTCGGCGACAGCGTCTTCCACGTCTACCTGCCCTACGACATCCCGGCCGCGGTGCGGCGCTTCCTGGACCGGGTGCGTCCGCGCCTGGCCGTGATCATGGAAACCGAGATCTGGCCCAACCTGTATTTCATCTGCCGGCGGCGCGGCATCCCGGTGGTGATCGCCAACGCCCGCCTGTCGGAGCGCTCGCTGCGCGGCTACGGCCCGGTGCAGCCGCTGGCCGGCGAGGCGATCCGCTCGGCGACCTTCATCGCCGCGCAGTCGCAGACCGACTACGAGCGCTTCCTCAGCCTCGGCGCGCAGCCCGAGCGCCTGGCCATGGTCGGCAACCTGAAGTTCGACTACGAGCTCCCGGAGGCGACCACCGACGCGGGCCTGGCCTGGCGCGCGGCGTCCGGCGGCGACCGCCCGACCTGGATCGCCGCCAGCACCCACGAGGGCGAGGAGCAGGCGGTGCTGGCCGCCCATGCCCAGGTGCTGCAGCGGTTTCCCGACGCCCTGCTGGTACTGGCGCCACGCCACCCGGAGCGGTTCCGCGCCGTCGCCCACGCCGCCGAGGCCGCCGGCCTGCGCGTGCGCACGCGCAGCGAGCACCAGCGGGCGACCGCGCAGACCCAGTGCTTCGTCGCCGACACCCTGGGCGAGCTGATGGTGTTCTTCATCGCCAGCGACGTCGCCTTCGTCGCCGGATCGCTGGAGCCGATCGGCGGCCACAACGTGCTGGAACCGGCGCTGGCCGGGCGCGCCATCGTGGTCGGTCCGCACACCTTCAATTTCGCCGAGGTCACCGACCTGCTGCTCGAGTCCGGCGCCGCCCTGCGGGTGCCGGGCCCGGAGCGGCTCGGCCAGGCCGTGATCGAGCTGCTCGAGGACCCGGCGCGGCGCGCCGACATGGGCGGCCGCGCCGCCGCCGTGATCGCCGGCCACCGCGGCGCGCTTGAGCGCACCCTGGCGGTGATCCGGCACATCGTCGGCTGAACGGGGGCGGCTGGGCGCCGGCCGGGGCGGTGCCGCCCGACCGGGATGACGCCGGAATCGCGGCCGCCGGCGCTGCGGTAGGATGCCCGCTGGCCTGAAGGAGGGATCCGCGCCATGAACACCCCCGAACCCGTGCCGGCACCGGTGCGCCGCAGCTTCGTGACCCGCTTCCTAGACGGCGTCGAACGCGTCGGCAACAAGCTGCCCGATCCGGCGATGCTGTTCCTGATCGCCATGATCATCGTCTGGGTGCTGTCGGCGATCTTCGCCAGCATGCAGTTCGCGGAGGTCGACCCGCGCACCGGCGACCCGATCCAGATCCGCAACATGCTGGCCGGCGCCAGCCTGACCACCTTCATGGCGGACATGGTCCGCACCTTCGTCAACTTCGCGCCGCTGGGCGTGGTCCTGGTCGCCATGCTCGGCCTGGGCGTCGCCGAGCACACCGGCTTCATCAACGCCGGACTGCGCTCGATGCTGTCGGTCACCCCGAAGATGCTGCTGACCCCGATGCTGATCGCGGTCGGCGTGCTCAGCCATGTCGCGGTCGACGCCGGCTACGTGCTGGTGATCCCGCTCGGCGCGGTGATCTTCTACGCGGCCGGGCGCCACCCGCTGGCCGGCATCGCGGCGGCCTTCGCCGGCGTCTCCGGCGGCTTCTCGGCGACCTTCTTCGTGCCGTCCAGCCTGGACCCGCTGCTCGCCGGCCTGACCCAGGAGGCGGCGCGCATCATCGACCCCTCGGTCCAGGTCAATCCGCTCAACAACTACTTCTTCACCACCGCCTCGACCTTCCTGATCATCCTGGTCGGCTGGTTCCTGACCGACAGGGTGATCGAGCCCCGCCTGACCGCCACCGCGGTCGACGGCGACACCAGCCAGCTGCCCTCCATGCAGCCGCTGGAGCCGCGCGAGCGGCGCGGCCTGCGCTGGTCGCTGCTGGCCATGGGCGTGGCGATCGCCGCCTTCGTGCTGACCCTGCTGCCGGAAGGCACGCCCTGGGCGGCGCGCCCCGACCAGGTCACCGCCGGCCAGAACCCGCTGCTGGTGGCGGCCGCGCCGCTGATGCAGTCGATCGTGGCGCTGATCTTCGTGCTGTTCCTGATCCCCGGCGTGGTCTACGGCTACGCCGCCGGCACCGTGAAGAACCACCGCGACATCATCGCCGGCATGAGCAAGGCGATGAGCGGCATGGGCTACTACATCGTCATGGCCTTCTTCGCGGCGCAGTTCATCTACGCCTTCGGGCAGTCCAACCTGGGCGCGCTGCTGGCGATCAAGGGCGCCAACTGGCTGCAGGCGATGGGCTTCCCGATGGCGCTGACCCTGATCGGCATCGTCCTGCTGTCGGGCACGGTCAACCTGGTGGTCGGCTCGGCCTCGGCGAAGTGGGCGCTGATCGGCGCGATCATGGTGCCGATGCTGATGCAGCTCGGGGTATCGCCGGACCTGACCCAGGCCGCCTACCGCGTCGGCGATTCCAGCACCAACATCATCACCCCCCTGCTGCCCTACTTCCCGCTGATCGTGGTGTTCTGCCAGCGCTACGTGAAGAACGCCGGCATCGGCACCCTGCTGGCGCTGATGCTGCCGTTCTCGGTCACCCTGCTGGTGGTCTGGACCGGCTTCCTGCTGCTGTTCTGGGGCTTCGGCATTCCGCTGGGCGTCGGCGCCAGCTACGTCTACCCCGTTCCCTGAGACAAGCGGGACTCGGGACCCGGGACCCGGGAAGCGACGGCCGGTTTCAAGGCCAAGATCCGGGTTCGGGGTTCGGGGTTCCGATTCCCGAGTCCCGAGTCCCGAGTCCCGAGTCGCGGCTCTCTCGCTACTGCACCGCGGCGGTGCGCAGCAGGTCGCTGGCGTAGAACGCCTCCGGCGTCATCGGCCGGGCGATGTGGTAGCCCTGGGCGGCATCGCAGCCGGCCTGGCGCAGCCAGTCCAGCGTGCGCGCGTCCTCGATGCCCTCGGCGGTCACGGTGGCGCCCAGCACGTGGGCGAGCTGGATGCTGCTGCGGACGATGGCCTGGTCGCCCGGGGAGTCGAGCAGCTCGACGATGAACGAGCGGTCGATCTTCAGCTCGCTCGGCGCCATCCGGCGCAGGTAGACGAACGAGGCGTGGCCGACGCCGAAGTCGTCCAGCGAGATCCGGATGCCGCGCTGGCGCAGGCGGCGCACCGAGGCCAGCACGTCGTCGGCGTCGCGCATGACGTCGGTCTCGGTGACCTCCAGCACCAGCTGCCCGCCGAGGTCGCCGACCTGCGCCAGCAGGTCGCCGACCAGCGCGTCGTCGGCGAGGTCGTTGACCGAGACGTTGACCGCCACCGACAGGTCGAGGCGGCGCTCGCGCAGGGTCCGCAGGTGCTCGACGGCGCGGGCGATCATGTAGCGGGTCAGCGCGCCGACCATGCCGGTGCGTTCGGCCAGGGGCACGAAGCGGGACGGCGGCACCGGGCCGCGCACCGGATGCTGCCAGCGCACCAGCAGCTCGGCGCCGACCACGCGGCCGCTGGCCAGGTCCAGCTTCGGCTGCAGGGCGTGGCCGACGTCGCCGGCGTCCAGGGCATCGCGCAGCTCGGCGAGCACCGACAGGTTGATCGGGTCGGGCTCCAGCCGCGGCCCGTAGAGCAGCGGCGGACCGCCGCGCTCGACCGCCGCGAAGCAGGCCATGTCGGCGGCGCGGAGGACCTGGCCGGCCTCGCTGCCATGGTCCGGGAACAGGGCGATGCCGGCGCCGAAGCGGGGCTCCAGGCTGACGCCCTCGAACAGCACCCGTTGCGAGCCCCGGTCCAGGTGCCCCTGCAGGCGCTGGCGGGCGCCGGCCCCATCGCCGACATCGGCGAGCAGCAGGGCGAACTGGCCCAGCCCGAGGCAGTAGGCGGAGACGTCGGCCCCGGCGTCGGCCAGGGCACGGCCGACCGAGGCCACCATCGCGTCGACGGCGGCCTGCCCGGCCACGGCATGCACCAGGTCCAGGCCGAGCAGGTCGAGGCGGGCCAGGGCGCCGGTCCGGCCGGCCGCCAGCGCCGCCGGCACCGCCGCGGTCATCGCCAGCACCAGGGCGTTGCGGTTGGGCAGGCCGGTGTGCGGGTCGTGGTAGGCGAGGTAGTGCACCCGGGCCTCGGCATCGCGGCGCCTGATCGCCTCGCTGTCGGCGCGCTGCGAGTGGCGCTCGGCATGGCGGTGCGCGCGCCGCCACCACACCAGGGCGACCACCGCGGCAAGCAGCAGGGGGATACCCAGGGCCACGCCGAGCATGAGGCCGGACCGGAACGACGGCGGCGCCGGGCCCAGGCGCGCCAGCCACGTCATGTACAGGCGGTCGTGGATGCCGGCGGCCCGCACCCGCGCCAGCGCCTCGTCGATGGCGGCGACCAGCTCGGGGCGGTCGGGCCGGACGGCGAACGCATAGTCCAGGCTCAGCACCGGCGGGCTGAGCGCGACCACCTGGTCCAGGCCCAGGCCGAGGACCGCCTCGTAGCCGATCGTCATCGGCGCCACCGCATAGTCGGCCTCGCCGCGCGCGACCGCGGCGACCGCATCGGCCTCGACGGCGACCGGGATCAGCACCGGCCGCGGCCGCACGCCGAGCAGGGCCTCGTGGGCCAGGCCGGCGTGCTGCACGGCCACCCGGCGGCCCGCCAGCTGGTCCAGCGCGTCGATGAACAGGCCGCCGGGGCGACCGAACACCAGGTGGTAGCGCGTGAGGTAGGGCTGGCTGAAGGCGAACCGTCTCCGGCGCGCCTCGGAGACGAACATCGGCACGACGTCGACCCGGCTGGCGGCCAGGTCGTCCAGGGCCTCGCCCCAGTCGCCGAAGCGGTAGCGCACCGGCACGCCCATCTCGGCCGCCACCGCGGCCATCAGATCGACGTCGAAGCCGGCGGCGGCGCCGCTGTCGTCAAGGAAATGGAACGGCCGGTAGCTGGCATCGCCCGCCATCGTCAGCGATCCGGGCGCGCGCTGCATGGCCCGGTCCTCGGCCGCCGCCGGCGGCACGCCGGCGCACAGCAGCGCCGCGAGCCACAGGCAGGCACCCGCCCGGGCGGCGGCTCCCCGGCCACCGGCACGGTCCTGCGAGGCGCCTGGCTGCCGCATGCACGGTCTCCGCGAAGCCGGAACTGGCTGCACTTGGAACTTGGCAGCATTCCGCCATCCGGTCAACCGGTACGGCGGCGGCAGTACGGACGCGGCGCCCGTGCGCGCCGGCCGTGGCGGCCGGCGACGAACGGATCAGGCGTAGCCGATCCAGACCGCGACCACCAGCGACGCGGCGGCCAGCACCAGCAACTTGAGGAACAGCGGCGCCACGAAGCGGACCCAGCGGTCGTAGGGAATGCCGGCGACGCCCAGGATCGCCATCAGCACGATGTTGGTCGGGATGATGATGTTGGACAGGCCGTCGCCGAACTGGAAGGCCAGCACCGCGACCTGGCGCTCCAGGCCGACCACGTCGGCCAGCGGCGCCATGATCGGCATGGTCGCGAAGGCCTGGCCGGAGCCTGACGGGATGAACAGGTTCATCAGCGTCTGCAGCACCAGCATGCCGACCGCCGACAGTTCCTGGCCCATCGCCGCCAGCGGCATCGAGGCGCCGTGCACGATGGTGTGCAGGACCTGGCCGTCCTCCAGGATCATGCCGATCGAGCGGGCGAAGCCGACCAGCAGGGCGACCACCGCCAGCTCCGAGGCGCCGATGCCGAACTGCTTGGCGGTCTCGCTGGCGCCCAGGCCGCCGACCAGGCCGGCGGCCATCGCCACCGCCAGCCAGATCGCGCCCAGCTCGGTCAGGTACCAGCCGTGCCGGGCGATGCCGTAGACCATGGCGACCAGGCCGGCGACGGTGATCAGCAGCACCAGCCAGCGCCTGCGGTCCAGCGCCGGATACTCGCTGGCGGCGGCGTGGCGGGCGCTCTCGACGTCGGCGACCAGGCTGGCCGCCGGGTTCGCGGCCACCTTCGACGCATAGCGCCAGATGTGGTGCACGGTGACCGCCACGAACGGCAGGAACAGCGCCAGCCGGTACTCCCAGCCCGAGGTCGGCGGCAGCCCGGCGACGCCCTGGGCGACCATCACCGTGTACGGGTTGGTCCAGGCGATGCCGTAGCCGACGCCGTAGCCGCAGATCATCACGCCCATCGCGGTCATCGCGTCCATGCGCATCGCCACGCACAGCGAGATCAGCACCACCGCGAAGGGGATGTATTCGGTGGACACGCCGAGGGTCGCCGAGCCGGCCGCGAACACGCTGGTGCCGAACACGATCAGCATCGCCGGCGAGTGCCCGATCAGCTTGAGCAGGCGGCCGAGCACGGCGTCGATCATGCCGGTCGCGCGCAGCACGCTGATCGCGCCGCCGACGATCAGCAGGAAGAAGATGATCGCCTGGGCGTCGGCCAGCGCCCGCGGCACCGTGGTGAACAGGGCGGTCGGCGACAGCCAGACCCGCTCCTCGTGCACCTGGTAGCTGCCCGGCACCACCATCATCCGGCCGGCCGCGTTCGGCTCCTGCTGGAAACTGCCCTGCGGCAGCAGCCAGGTGGCGACCAGGGCCACCGCCATGATCGCGAACAGCAGGACGAGGGTGTGCGGAATGCGGAAGCGGCGGGACATGGGCGGACCTGCGGACCGAAGCGGCGACCAGGCATGCTAGCAGGCCGCGCCACGCACGCCGCCGCGGCGCGCGGACCGCCCCGGCAGCGTTGCCGCGCCGCGCAGGCGCGCCGCACACCGCCTTCCGCATCCCGAGCCCGGCACCCCGCGTCCCGCGTTGTGCGTCGCGACCTACGAGTCCCGAACGGGCCGTGGCACCGCACTTCTCCCCGCCTGCGGGGGAGGGGCGGGGGAGAGGGCCGCCCCGGCCAGCGCGCGTGGCCGGGGTGGCAAGGAAACAGATCTTGGCAAGCCCCGGCCCTCTCCCCCGGCCCCCATACGCGTTAACCTAGTATCCACGAGGCCAGCATGTCTCGTACTTGCTC
>ERZ761602.3252-NODE-3252-length-23368-cov-6.276627_pt1 | contig 23368 bp, 10 predicted proteins | sample MGYA00512165_ERZ761602 | MGnify/ENA primary metagenome ERZ761602 (study PRJEB28899, sample SAMN02445085) | bioreactor sludge metagenome | biome: EBPR sludge; isolation source: Thorneside wastewater treatment plant | place: Australia: Brisbane, Thorneside...
GCCGCCGGTGTGAAACGGCCCCATCACGAAGAACAGGCGGAAGTTGGGCGTGCCGCCGGCGCTGCTGCGCTCAATAATCGCGCCGTTGCCTTCGATGATGATTTCGCTCGTGATCGGCGGCAGGCCCGTGGGCCCGTACCACCAGTTGTGCGGGGCGCTGATGGTGTACGTGTTGGCGCCGAGCACAATCGTGTCGGCGCCCGGTGTGTTGTTGGCGGCGATGATGGCTTCGGGCAGGCTGATTAGACCGTCCGTCCCGGGCAAGCTGGCAATGTTCAGCGTGGCCGGATCATATAGCCCCGTGCGGCCGTTGGGGTCCTCGGGGATAGACGCGGCGCCCGGCACGTCAATTACCATGCTGGTCGTGGTGACAGTGATCGTAGCCGCGCTGAGGGTGCCGCACAGGCAAAGCGCGGCCAGCAGTGACAGTCGAGTCATGGATGTCCCTCGAAGTCGCGACAGTTTGCCGTGGAACAGCCTCGCGTGTCAACGCGGTGTGTTGTTGTGCGCCGCAACGGCACCCCGCCTTCACAGGCGGGGCTGTGTTGCCCGCCGCCTGAGTCGACGCACCGCCAGCAGGACCAGTGCACCTGACACGATCCAGGCATAGCCGCGCTGGTGGCTTGTGGTGCAGCCTTCGTCGTCGTCGCTGCCGCTTCCGGCATTGCCGGCCGCCGTGACGGTGATGATGAACGACTCGGAATCAGCGGGCGTCACGCCGTTGCCGGCGGTGATAATGATGGTGCCGGTCATTCCCACATCAACAGCCGCCGGGGTTCCGCTTAGGACTCCCGTCGCTGGGGTGAAAGTGAGCCAGGCGGGTAGGCCGGTTGCGTTGAGCGTCGGCGCAGGGTTGCCCGCAACGGTGAAAGTGTGCGAGTACAGTTTGCCTGCCGTTGCCTTGGTCGGTGCCGCGGCGCTGGTGATGGTAGGGGCGACGCCGAGGCTGACGGTGATGGTGACGACCTCCGCGTCGTCGGATCCAATGCCGTTCTGGGCTGAGATTGTGAACGGCCCAACCGTGCCCACATCTGCGGTGCCCGGCGTGCCGCTGAGTGTGGCGTCCACCAGTGAAAGCCATGCCGGGAGCGGTCCTCCGGCGGTTACCGCAAAGGTCGGCGCCGGGTTGCCGGTAGCTGTGAATGTGTGGGTGTACAGCGCCGAGGTCGCCGCCGTCGAGGGTGCGGCTGCACTGGTGATAACGGGTGCCGTGCCGGTCACTGCAATGGTCACATAGAGTACCGTCTGGACGGCTGTCGGGATTGTGTCGTCTTCAATCACCAGCGTGAATTCGTAGTTGCCCAAATCGGCCAGCGTGGGAGCCGCGCCTGGTGTTGCAATCAGGGTGGCGGGGTTGCCGGCAACGGGATTGAGGCTGAACGTGAAGGTCACACTTGAGCCCGCCGGGTTTGCGGTATTGTTCTGGCTGAAGAGAGAGAGGTTTTGTCCGGTGTTGTCGTCGCTGACAGTTGCCACGGTAAGCGCCGAAGTAGAGCCAAGGGGCGCGGCTAAGGCGTAAGGTGTGGCGAAGGTCCCGTTGCCGCCGGCGCTGCCCGCGGCGACATGCTCGGGTGCACTATTGGAGATGGAGATGCGCACGGTGAAGTTGACGACCGTGAAGCCGTCATCCAGTGCCACATTCCACCGGTAGGTTCCGGGTGCATTCGTGGCGAGCGCGGCGCCAGTCCATGCCAAGGCGGAAGGCAGAGCGGCGACCGCCAGAGCAGAGGCCGGTGCCGTGATGCCCGAGGGCGGAGTGGTGCCCTGGGGCCCGGCTACAAAAGTAATAGTGATGTCGAGCGGGTCGGGCGTGGCGTCGTTGGCCTCCAGGCTCGCGCCAACCAGCGACGAGCCCGGCGCCACAGTCAGGTCGAAGTCGCCGCCGATCGCAAAACTGGATCCCGGCGACAGCACCAGAGTTGGCACAAAGTTGTTTATGCCCGTGCCGTTGACGGTGAAGTTGTAGGGGTTCTCGTCACCATCAGTGTTGCTGATGCTGAGTGTGAAGCTGAAGGCGCCTGTCGCAGCAGGATCGATGTTAACCGTGAATGTGGTTGTGCCGGACGATCCCGGCAGCGTCGTGAGAGCCGGCTGGGCTTGCACGACCGTTGCGGCATCGCAGTTGCTGATGAGCGCAAGCGCGACAGCCGGGGTGCCAGTGAGGACGAGGGTACCGAGACCGGTGTTGTTGATCGTGAACACCACCTGCGTGCCGGCGGTAATGTGGACATTGCCCACATCGAAGGTCGTGCTGCCGTCCGCAATAGAAGTGCTGCCTTGTGCCACGTTGATTTCAGGGGGCGGAAGTTCCGTCAACATGCCGGCCTGAATCTCGGCTAGGGTGCGTGCTGTAGTCCAGACACGAAACTCGTCCAAACGTCCGTTGGCTGAACTGAAGGTCGAGTATCCCATGACGGTAAAGCCCGAGGTCGCGGCGACGAAGCTTGGCGCCTGGCTGCTGTTTTGCGCAACTTGTGTGCCGTCCCGGTAGGCCGTTACGGTTCCCGCGCCTGAGTCATACACCCACGCCACGTGATGCCAGGTGCCGTCAATGCACCCGGTGATAAGGATGTCCGTCAGGCCGTTGCCGCGCATCACAAGGTTGCCTGAACCCGCGACGCCGTTGGTGAACACGCGCCACAGGTTGGAGTCGCTGTTCCCGCAGAAGTAGTAGGTTGAATCGGTTGGAGTAGTCGCATTGACCCAGAACTCAACGGTCCAGCTCTGGGTGCTGGGGAGGTTGTTCAGCCAGTTTGTCTGCATCACGCCGCCTGCCGTGCCGTTGCCGCTTAGCGCCGCGCCAAAGCGGCCTGCAGGGTTCCACGTGTGGGAAACATGCATCGCAACCGGATTGCTGCCCTGCCCCGGCGATGCAGAGTTGAAGGCGTTCGTGCCGACGCCCTCATTGAATTTGAAATACAGCGCCTGCGGAACCTGCGCGTCCAAGGACGCCGCCGGCAACCCCAAGACCAGGACCAGCGCACCGAATCGAACCAGTTGACTGCGGTGTTTTTTCTCTCCGCCGGGTTCAGGCTTTGTGCGGCCCCTTGCGGCGCGCCCGTTGGCCGGCACAGGCAAGACGGCGTCAAGATGCCAATCGCGCAGCTTGCGGCACCGCTGTACGGCAAGCAGCGCAAGTATTGATACCAACAGCCAGGCAAAACTGACGCCTTCGCCAGTGGTGCAGCCCTCGTCGTCATCACCACCTTGGCTTGAAGGCACGGCGACATTGATTGCAACGGAGTGCGTGTCGGTCAGCGCGCCGCCGGGCCCGGTGTTGCCCTGGTCATCCACGTCAATCTGCAGCGTAGCCGCGCCCTTGAACGCGAGCGTGGGTGTGAACATGAGGCCATTGAGCGCGGCGTTGATGCTGGTGAGGTTGCCCGTGAAAGTCATCGTTGCATCGCCCGTTCCTGTGCCCGCACTAAACGTCAGCCCCGTGATCGCGGCCAGTGTGAGCGTGCCATTGGTTGCGGTCAGGGAGACTTCAAGGCTCGCGCTTCCGGCGTCGGCATCGGCGATGCTCACGCTGGTGAGCGCCAGCGGCGTTTCGGGCGGCGTGCTGGCGCTGGCGGGTGCGGTGATCACGGGCGCCTGATTGGGCGCCTGTACGTTGAAGCTTATCAGTTCGCTGTCCGTGAGCGCGCCTCCAAAACCGGTGTTGCCTTGGTCGTCGGCAATGATCTGCATGGCAGCGCCGCCGGAGTAGCCAGTAGCAGGCGTGTAAGTGACGCCATTGAGGGCTGCGTTGATACTCGTGAGGTTGCCCGTGAATATCATCGTCGCATTGGCCGTACCGCTGCCGAGGCTGAAGGCCAGACCTGTGAGCGCAGCCAATGTCAGCGTGCCGTTGCTGGAGGCCAGCGTGACCTTCAGGCTGGCTGAAGCGGCGTCGGGGTCTGCAAGGCTGATGTTTGTGAATACAATCGGCGTATCCATGAGGGTGTTGGCGCTGGCGGGTGCCGAGATCACGGGCGCAAGGTTGGGTGTTTGCACATCGATGGAAATTGTCTCTGTATCGGTCTGCGTGCCGCCGCTGCCGGTGTTGCCCTGGTCGTTGACGTCAATTTGAAGGCTTGCTGCACCAAGATATCCGGTGTTGGAGGCGAACGAAGCACCATTGAGGGCCGCGTTGATGGCTTCGAGCCTGCCTGTAAAGGTCATGGCTGCGTCGGAGGTTCCGTCGCCGAGGGTGAAACTCAGTCCTGCGAGCGCAGCCAGTGTGGCCGTACCTTGCGTGGCCGTAAGCGTAACTTGCAGTGCCATGTTCCAAGCCGCGTCATCGGCAATACTGAGTGTTGCGCCAAAGATGTGCGCGCTGTTCTGGGCCATGGCCAGCGATGCCGGCGCGGTGATCACGGGAGCTGCGTTGGGGCCGGTCTCGACTGCGCCGACATCGACGGTGCCGCCTTTGACGCGCGTGGTGCCACGCTGGTCGCGTGCAGGCAGATTGGTCGCGGTGTTGTCGCCAGTGTCGATTGCCGGAGAACCGGTGTTGAGCATCATGCTTTGCGTCGGCCCGCCGTTGTTGGCGAGCGCGGCCAGCATGGGGTCGGCCGTAACTGGCGTGCCGGTAATGCTCGCGCCGAAATTGGTGATGCCGCTTTCGATGATGCTGAAGCTGTCGGTGGTGAAGCTCGAAACGCTCGTGCCCGCAGGGCTGTCAAAGGGGTGGCCGCCCTGTGCCACGGCCAGGTTGGAATCGCCCGTGGCGTCGGCGAGGATGCTGTTCTCAATCGTGAGTGTGGCAGTTCCCGGGCTGTCCTGAACGCCCATGCCGTGCAACGCCAGCGAGAAGGCATTCCCGCCGTGATTCACCGTGCCGCCAGTGGCGCTGTTGCCAGCCAATGTGCTGCTGACGATGAGCACCGAGCCATTGAGGTTGAACAACGCGCCGCCCATGCCCTGGCCGTTGCTTGAAGCGCTGGGCGATGGGCCGCCGGATGCCGAGTTCTGCGCGAATGTGCAGTTGATAATCGTCAGCGTGCCGGTGTGGTTGAACAACGCACCGCCCATGCCGGCTCCACCGCCGCCATGGCCGAGCCCCGACCCTCCAGGTCCGCCCACGCCGCCGCCAAAGCCGCGCTCTCCCGCCATGCCGACCATAAGCGTAAGGCCCTCGCCTCCGGCGCCGCCGCCTCCGCCGCCGAATCCGCCGTTGCCTGCTCCGGCCGTGGAGGAGCCCGGCCACGGTTGGCGGGCCTGACCGCCGCCACCGCCGCCAAAGCCGCCCGAGCCGGCCAACTGGTTGTCAGAGCCGGGCGAGCCGCCGCCGCCGATGCCGCCGCCGCCGCCCTCCGCGGTTCCGCCTGATCCAAACGCTCCGCCCACGCCCGCGTAGGAATTGGGCGCGCCCGGGCCGCCGCCACCGTTTGCGCCGGCTGCCGAGGTTCCGTCTTCGCCGGGGCTGAATCCTCCGCCGCCAAGTGCGGCCGTGGGTGCGCCTGAACCGCCGTTGCCGCCAAAGGGGCTGATGGCGGACGAGGCAGTTCCGGTGCCGGTGAAGGAATCGAGTGAAGACGTGTAGAATCCGCCGCCGGATATGCCTGCGGATCCGCCGTCCGTACCGTTGCCGCCCATGCCCCCGCCGCCACCGCCAACGGGCGAGGAGATCGAGGCATTGCGTACACCGCCGCTGCCTCCCGTGGCCGAGTTGCCAACAACGAGGCAGGAATCCAACGTCAATTGCCCTTGATTGAAGATCGCGCCGCCGGCGCCCAATCCGCCGCCGCCGCATCCAGCCCATTCGCTGCCAGAGGATTTTCCTCGCCCGCCGTTGCCGCCACGCGCCAGTCCGTTGCGCAGCGTGAGCCTGCGCAGCGTCAGGTTACCTGCGCTGACGGCGACCTTGCCAGTGCCGCCGGTGTGGAAGCTGCCCATCACGAAGAACAAACGGAAGCTGGGCGTGCCGCCAAGGCTGCTGCGTTCGATGATCGCGCCGTTGCCTTCGATCGTGATGTCGCTGGTAATTGGCGGCAGGCCTGTTGGCCCGTACCAATAATTGTTGGGCGTGCTGATGGTGTACGTGCTCGCACTGAGCACGATCGTGTCCGCGCCCGCTGTGTTGTTGGCTGCGATAATCGCTTCGGGCAGGCTGATCAAGCCGTCCAGACCCGGCAAGCTTGAAATGTTGAACGTGGCGGGTTCATAGAGACCCGAACGTCCATTGGGATCCGGCGCAATGAACACCGAACCCGGCACGTCAATGGACATGCTGGTCGTGGTTACATTGATGTTGGCCGCTCCGAGCGAACAGGTGCAAAGAGCCGCGAGCAGTGCAAGGCGGATCATAGGTACCCCTTGAAGTCGCGACAGTTTGCCGTTGAACGATGCCGCGTGTCAACGCAGGTTCGCTGCAAAGGTCAAGGCAGTGAATAGTCCGGCGTGCTGACGCCGCGGGCAGATCAAGAAGGGGCACCCGGTCTTTCCGGGCGGGGCTGTGCGGGCAGTCGGGGCTGTGTGGGGGTCAGTTGGACTTGCGCGACTTGCGGGCGGGCTTCTTTCCAGAAGCCGCGGACTTGGCCCTGCGAGAACGGGCAGCGGGTTTGGCGGGCTTGCCTTTGAGGAAGCTTTCCTCGTACATCTCAATCCACTTGCGCGCAGGGGTGCGCTTGATGGCCTCGCCAATGACATCGAGCGCGAGGTCCTCAAGCTTCTTGAAGCGGATGCAGGATTTGCCCATGTCGAGCTTCTTGCCGGTCTTCTTCCACTCGCGCACAAACCAGTCCAGCAAGGGCCTATTGCCATCGCCGTAAATGAACATCAGGTACAGCGACATGTAGTTCTTCTGGCTGGCCATGCCCGCGTAGGGCAGGGCCACCTTGGGGTTGCAATGGTAGCCCGCGGGGTAAACGCTGTGGGGCACGCTCCAGCCCGGCATGCCGTAGCCCATTTCTTCGATGTAGACCGGGTCCAGGTTTTCCTGGATGACCTTGCGCAGAGCCTGGAGCGTTTCGCGCCGCTCGGCGGGCAGGCTGGCGAAGTATTCTTCTACCGTACTGGCTTTGGATTGCATGGCGCCCTCCTGGAAGGCCGCCGAAAAAGTCGAGACGCTGACCTTTCCGGCGGAAGGCAAAGGCCCGAGTGCCGGGCAGAGCCCGCCACCGCCGCCTGCCGCGATCAGTCGTACTTGCGCGGCACGGGGGCCATCACGCCCATCTTGACCTGACCGTAGGTGATCGCCGGTTCGGTGTTCACGCACTTGGCCAGCGTGGGTTTGTTCCACTTCTCGTTGACTTCGTCGAACCACTTGAAGTGTTCAATCACCTCGGGCGAGAGCTTGTCGGCCTTGGCCTTGTTGGCGGCTACTTGCTCGGGCGTCAACTGCGCGCCGCCGCGCAGGTTCTGGCCCGTGCGCGCCATGTAGTAAGGGCCATAGTCACCGTCGTCGGTCCAGGTGGTGGTCTTGAACTTGGGCACTTCCTTCCTGGTGACGGCGGTGTATTCAAAGGCCGGCTTGTAGTGGGCGCCGCGGAATTCGTCGCGCAGCAGCGCACCCTTGGTAATGGCCTTGGCAAGCACGATCATGTTGTACATCCAGCGCGCGAAAGTGAGTTCGTGGTTGCCGGCCAGACCCTTGTCCACGAGCTTGACGCGCCCAAAACGCTGCTGCATATCGGACAGCGCGCCCAGGGTGCTCTCCAAGTCCTTGTTGTTGCGAATGACCGTGACGTTCTTCGTCATCAGCAGGCCCAGTTCCTGATGCAGGCGGTATACGTTCTCGTTGCCGTCCTGCCGCGTCACCTGTTCCTGGAAGGCCTGGCAGTGTTTCAGTTCGGCATCGCCGAGGGAGGCATCCATGGCCTCGGCGCTCTTGGGCAGGTTGCCGGTGTAGACGTGGGCAGCCTTGCCGGCCACCATTCCGCTGAAGAGGCAGCTCAAGAGCGCGTTGGCGCCGAGGCGATTGGCACCGTGGTACTGGAACTCGCATTCGCCGGCGGCGTAAAGACCGGGAATGTTGGTCATGTGGTTCTTGCCGCTGTCCCAGTTCAGGCGCTTGTCGGCCGTCGCGTCAAAGTCGGCCCAGAGCCCGCCCATGGTGTAATGCATGCCAGGGAAAATGCGCATCGGCACGTCCAGGGGGTCGCCGCCTCCGAACTTGCTGTAAATGTCGAGCACGGCGCCCAGCTTCTTGCGCACGAACTCCTTGCCCTTCTCTTTCACCAGATATGTCAAGTCGAGGTAAACGGCCATGTTGTCGCCGCCGCCTACGCCAAAACCCTTGAGGCAGACATCAAAGATCTCGCGCGTGGCCACATCGCGCGGCACGAGGTTGCCGTACTTCGGGTACTTTTCCTCGAGGAAGAACCACTTGTCGCTGTCCGGCATGGTCAGCGGGTCGCGGGTGTCGCCGGGCTTCTTGGGCACCCAGACGCGGCCGCCCTCGCCGCGCACGCTTTCGCTCATCAGGCGCAGCTTGTCCTCTCCGGGAATGGCCGTGGGGTGAACCTGAATGAACTCCCCGTTGGCGTAGATGGCGCCGGCCTGGTAGCACACGCTGTTGGCGCTTCCGGTGACGACCTGCGAGTTGGTGCTCTTGCCAAACACCAGGCCGCAGCCGCCGGTGGCCATGATGACGGCGTCTGACAGGAATTTTTTCATCTCCATGGACTGCATGTCCTGGGCGATGATGCCCCGCGCGTGGCCTTCGCTGTCCTTGACCAGGCCAATCATGTCCCAGAACTCGAACTTCTCGACGAGGCCTTCTGCCTCGTAGCGGCGGACCTGTTCGTCGAGCGCGTAGAGCAACTGCTGGCCGGTGGAAGCGCCGGCGTGGGCGGTGCGGTGGTGCAGGGTGCCGCCGAAACGCCGAAAGGCGATCAGACCCTCGTAGGTGCGGGTGAATGGCACGCCCATACGGTCCAGCAGGTAGATGATGCCGGGCGCGTGGTAGCACATCTCGCGCACCAGCACCTGGTCGTTCAGAAACTCGCCGCCCTTGAGCGTGTCGTACACGTGCAGGTCGGGGTGATCGTTCTCACCCATCGTATTGACGGCGCCGTTGATGCCGCCCTGTGCGCACACGCTGTGGGAGCGCTTGACGGGCACGAGAGAAAACAGCCGAACCTTCTGTCCCTGCTCCGCGATCTTGAGCGCGGCCATGAGGCCGGCGAGTCCGCCGCCAACGACGATGATGGGAAGATTGCTCTTGTTTGCCATGGACCAGCTCGCGAGGTCGAGTCAAAGGCCACTCGTTTAGCATGACCGGGGGCTGATTGCGAGTGCGGTCAGCGCCCGCAAGTCCCGCCACTCGAAGCGGTGTTCTCTTGGGCCTTTACTCGCCCATGAGATTCGTATCATTACCGCGGGCATGAAGGGGCGGGCATGGCGGAACTCCGGCAACTGGCGCAGCGGGTGCGTGACCTGTACGAAGCCGCGCGCTTTGTAGACGCCTTCAGGCTGACCGAGCCGCACTGGAGCTCGCCGAGTCTGGCTGAGGGCATGGCGCCGGAGGAGCTGGTACTCGCGGGCCGGTTGTCGTCGCGGTTGGGCGGTGTGCGCGTCGCTGGGGCGCTGTTCAGGCAGGCGCTTGAAACCGCCCCGGACCATCCCGCCGTGCGCTACTTCTGCCGCGGGGTGCGCGCCAAGGCGGGGCTGTTTTCGGAACTCGAGGACTTCGTGTCCCGACCGGAGCTCGAGACCGATGACGCAGACCTGCGCGCCAGTTGGCTGGCCAGCCACGCTTCGGCCTTTGCCATGGTGCGGGACTTTGAGCGTGCCGCAGCGTTGATTGAGCGGGCCCATCATGAGGATACCAACGCGGGCTGGGTCGACAGCTGCCACTGCGAAATCCTATCGCGGCAGGACCGGCGCGAAGAGGCGCTGTTTCACGCCCGACGGGCCTGGGAACGCCAGCCCGGCATGCCTTACAGCGCCTCGGCGCTGCTGGAGGCGCACAACAACCTGAACCGGGGCGCGGAGGCCCTCGAAATACTGCGCGGCTGGGTGGGCGGCGGCGGGCAATCATTTGATGTGTTGCTGATGCTGATTTCGCAGGTGCTTCACGAATCCGAGAAGCTCGACCTGGCGGGGCGCCGCCAAGCCGCAGATGAAGTGCGCGCACTGGCCGCGCGCTTTGACTCCCTGGCGCCGCTTTCGGACCGCCTGACGCGGCGCGCATTGAATGCGCAACTGATGGAGGCCGCGCGCATCAGCGGCGACCACATGCGCATGCGCGAACTGGCCGTTGATCTGGACTCGGCGTTCTACAACGCGGTGGCCGCGAACATTGAGCGCAACCCGGAAGGCCGGCGCGTGATTCTTCCCCACGAGCCCGTGCGGCAGGACCACAACACCTGCCTTCCGGCCAGCGTGTGTACCCTGTTGCCTGCATTTGGCCGCGGCGCCCAGCAGTCGGACCTGGCGCGCGAGCTCACCTTTGAGGGAACGCCCAGCTGGCGCGTGGCGCAGTGGGCGGCCAACAACGGCATGAAGCTGCGGCACTTCCACGGCGATGCCGCCAGCATGAAGCGGCTGATCGAAGCCGGCGTGCCGTTCATTCTGGGCCTGGAGAGCCTCAACAGCGCTCACGCCACCGCCGTGATTGGTGCTGATTTCGCCATGGGCACCGTGCTGATCCACGATCCGGGTCGTCCCGGCCTGGGCGAGATGCTCATGGAACACGCAGGCATGGGCGAGGCACCCCTGGGCCCGCGCTGCGCTGCCATCTATCCCCTGGAGCGTGCCGCGCAACTGGACACCATCGAACTTAACGACGAGCAGGGTGCGACGGTCCTGCAGGAGTTCTTCCGGGTGCGCGAGCAGCAGAGCGTCGCCGCGGCGGTGGAATACTTGACTGGCACGGGTCTGAGCGAGACACCCGTGGGCCAATATCTCCAGGCCATAGCACTGGGTGCCCAGGGGCACAGCGGCGAGAGCCTCGAGCGCATGCGCGCGCTCTTTGCCCGCTGGCCGGACTGCGTGCTGCTTCAGCGAGGCGTCATTACGGGCACGACGGCCATGGGCAATACCGGCGTGTTGCGCGAGACGCTCCACAGCATTGTGACCCGCGAACCGCTGCCGGGCACGAGTTTAGGCCGGGACTACATCTATGCCGCGCCCCACCTGCTGGCGCGCTATGCGGACATTCTTCGGCGAAGCGCTACAAGCCTGGGCGACGCCCGGCGCTTCATTCAGCGCGCCCTGCGGCGTGGACCTTTCGAGGCCGAGGTCTACTCCGTGCTGGGCGAGATGCGTTGGCAGACGGGGGAGTTTGCCCAGGCGGAGTTGCCCTTTAGAATTGCGGCCTGCCTTCATTATGAGAGCGATGGCTGCGCCCGCGCTTACGCTGACGTGCTGCACAAGCTTGGGCGCGAGCGGGAGGCGATGGACTGGCTGGCGCGCCGCGCCAGGTACTTTGCCACCAAGCTGGATGCCCACGGGCCCTGGCGGTTGCTCGTAGACACCCTGGAGGACTATGGCTTTCCGACCGAGGCACTGGCCGAGTTGGGCGAGGGGCTGGCACTGCGACCTGAAGATGGCGAGCTGGCTGCCTTTGCCGCCGTGGTTTACTCACGCTACGCCCGCAACGCCGAGGCCGATGCCGCCCTGGAAGTCGCCGGCCGCCACGCCAGCCGCGGCGAGTACCACCGTGCGGCAGGGCAGGTGGCGGCGAGCCGGGGCGATATCCGGCAGGCGCTCGAACACACGCGCAAGCGCGTGGAAGAGGAGCCACAGGCGTTTCAGGCCCGGGGCCACCTGGCCTATGTGACTGAGCAGGTGGAGGGACCCGCCGCGGCCATGGCCCTTGTGCGTCGCTGGGTCAAGGAGCATCCGGCCGACGAATCGTATGAAGAGCTGCTCCTCGAGCGCCTGGATCGGAGCACCGATCGTGAGGAGCGCGCGGCGCTGCTGCAGGCGCGGGTCAAACGCAACCCCGATGACGCCTGGGCCTGGCGCGAGCTGGCCATCATGAGGCTGGAGCACACCGGCATGGCCTCGGCTACGGGGCGGGTGGGCCTTTTGAAGGAGCTGGAGTTTCTGGTGCAGCGCTGCGAGCAGACCTGCCCGGACCATGAAGTCACTTGCGCCATCCGAGGCGACTTTGAACTGCTGCTCGGCCACAGTCGGCAGGCGTCGGAGCATTATCAGCGGGCCCTGCAAATTCAGCCCGGGTACGCCTATGCCATGAATCGCCTGCTGGATGTGGCCTCCAAAGAAGGAGGACAGGCAGCCTTGCGCGCGGCCGACACCGTCGATCAGGCCCTGGCCCGCACGTCGGGGCAGTGGACGTTGGCCCCCCATGTGGCCAACCGGTTGGGCCAGGTGCTGGGAGTGGATGAGGCCCGCGCGCGCGTTTCGCGCTGGCTGCGGCGTGCCCGTCGCGATCCCTACCCGGTGGCGGCCTGGGCCGAGCTGCTGCTGGAGCACGGTCGTGGCGTAAAGGATGCCGCCCGTGTGGTGCGCAGGCTCAAGCGCGCCATTTCGCGCTTTCCGTTGCACATGAACCTTCGTTACGCCCTGGCCCACGCGCTCTCCGTCCTGGATCGCACCGCGGAGGAAATGGAGGCACTGCGCGAACTGGTGGGGGCTTCGCCTCGCGATGTGCGCGCCCGTGTGCTGCTGTCGGAGTGCCTGGAGGCGCGGGGCGCCCACGAGGAAGCCGAGGCTGAGCTACGCCGGGCCTGCGAAATCGAACCTCTGGATTACCGCGTTTGGTCCGGCCTGGCCGAGTTCTTCGTGCGGCGCGGCGAGACCGAGCGTGCCATCGAGGTTCTGGCGCAGGCTGTCAAGGTGGTGCCAGACGCCATGGCTCTGTGGAGCCGGCGCTGTGAGATTCTGTCCCAGAGCGGGCGCGGCGACGAGGCCCTGGAGGTGGGACGTGAGGTGGCGGCCCTTTACCCCGAAGGGGCCTACGCCCAGCTTCTGCTGGCGCGGGCCATGCGGGTTTCGCTGGTGCGCGCCCGGCGTAAGGACGTTGAGGCGCAGTACGAGAGGGCGCTGAAACTGAACGCCCAGCTCTTTGACGCTGTGGACGAGTACACGAGCTTCTTGTGTGACCACGCGCAGTACGACCGGGCTCTCAAGATCATCGACCGCCATGTGCCGTTGGTGGAGGAGGGCGCTCCGCTGCTCGCCAAACGCGCCGAGATTCTGCGCGCGCAACGACGAACCAGGGAGTCGCTCGACGCGGTCATTGAGCTGGTCAAAGTCCGCCCGGAGTACGCCTGGGGCTGGCACCTGCTCATGGAGTGGAGTCTGGCGGACAAGCGCGGCCAGGAGGCCCGCGCCCTCCTCGACGGCATGCACCCCTCGCTGGAGAGTCACACCACCCTGCTGGCCGAGCGCATTGAGTTTCTTGAGCACATCGGTACGGAGCGGGCGCAAACTGAAACGGCCTGGACCAGGGCGCTGCAGGACTTTCCCCAGGCTGCGGCACTGCACTTCCGGCGCTTTGACCGGCTGCTGTCAGAGCGCCGCTCGGACGACGCGCACGAAGTCATCACGAGCTATGCCCGCTTTGCGCCCGATGAAGCGCGGACCCTTAGCGCCCAGGTCAAAGTGGCCTGTCTGCGCAAGGAGCGCGACATCGCGCTGTTCTTCGCCAATCGGCTCTGGTTCGAGTCCCATGGCAACAGTTGGGCCTATTGCGGCGAGGCACTGGACGCCCTTATCGAGGCCGGCTGGATGAAGCAAGTGATGGATGGCGTTCTTGGGCGCCTGAGCGCGGGAGAGTTGCCGCTGCCTGTGGCTACGCGAGTTCTTGCCGTCAAGGCCGCTGCCGCCAGCCTCAAAGTTCCACTCGTGAGGATGGCCGAATTGATCGAGCCAAGGGCCCTGGAGTTCGGCTCATGGGACGTTTACAGCAGCGTGCTGGATGCCCTTTCCGACTGCGACAACACGGCCTGGGTCCTCAAGTTCAAGGAGCGCCACTCGCCGCAATGCCATTCAGACACCCAGCTCTGGATGGTGGTCGGGCGCGCGCTTCAGAAAAGCGATCGGCACCGGGACGCGACAGACTGGCTCGCTGTGTGGCGTCGGCGCCAGGGCGTGGAAATGTGGGCCGTGACCAACCTTGTCTGCGCCCAGCTCGACCTGGCTGAGTTCAACGAAGCGGCACAAACCGGTCTTGAGGCCCTGACCGTGCTTGAGCACGACCACACGGCCGGGTTTCTCGCGGGCCACACACTGGTGGGACTGCTTCTCTCGCGGGGTATCAGCGCCGCCATGGCGGAACTGGAAACCTGGCGCGACCTCCTGGCCCGGGAGGAATCGCCCGGCGTCACCTCAAAGGCCTTGGGCCTCTTTGAGGAAATGTCGCGGGAGAACCGAGGGGGTTCGCTGTTCCAGCTCGATTTGAGAATGCGCCATCTGGTAAAGAACGAAGGTCTGCCCCAGGGCAAGGCGCTGCTGAAGCTGTGGACGAAGAGCCTGCGGCAGCGCTTGCCGTGGCCGCACTTCCTCTGGCATGTCGTGACTCGTTTGCTGCCGTTTTGAGCCCGCGGGGTGAGTCAGACCTCGCGTGCAGGGGCAAGGGCCCAGAACGCCCAGAGGCGTACGGCCCTTGTCCGGAATCGGCCCCGCTTCAGCGGTCCAGAACTGGCAACCCCGTGTCCGGCGCTTGGTTACTTGATTGCCTTTTCTGCATGCAGAACCCACAATTGTCGGGCTTCCCGACACACGGCATGACAATTGCTCCAGACCTGGCAGTCCTATTTGCGGGACCATCTTTCCCTGGAGGTACCATGCGCAGACTGCGTTGGCTGCCCCTGCTGTTTACCCCCTTGCTACTTTCCGGCTGCCCCTTTGTTGAACTGCCTGCGCCCTTGCCGCTGGGTCCGGGCACGGTCCAGTTCAACAACACGGATGTCACCCTGGCCGCCGGCATGGCAGAACTTCAGCCGGCCACGGTGGACACCCTCTCGTCGTCGGTCAACCTGGGCCGGCTGAATGTCAGCGGCCTGCAGCGCGTCTACGAGCTCGAGACGCCCGCCAACACGGACTTTTCGTTCACCGTGGTCGCGCGCGGCGGCGGCAACATCGGCGCTACCCGGCTTTCCCTGGCTCATGCAGCCTCGAACGGGCTGACCCCCCAGGCCGGCGTGGAGACCATCGCAGCCGAGGGCATGGTGCTCGAGGGCGCCGGCATGAGCAACCGGGGCGACTGGCTGGATGTCACGGGCGATGGCTTTGCCCGGGTGACGGTGCGCGGCAACATCTCCGCCGATCAGGTGCTGGTGGTGCAGGTGCCCCGCAACAACACGACGATTGACATCGGCGTTCGCATCCGCATCGGCAATCCCAGCGCCATTAACCTTGTGGGCGGCGGTGCATCGAGCGCCCGGCCCGGCATGGCCAGCCAGACGATTTATTCGAGCGATTCGTGGCAATTCGGCCTTCCCTCACTGGCCGTCTCCGGCGACCGCGTGAGTGTGGCGGCTTACGATGGCGATCCCACGCAGCAGACCTACACGAACCGTCGCCGCCAGTGGCTGCAGCACGACTCGGCCACGGGCACGGTAACCGGCGGCAACGCCACATGCAGTTCCGGCGACACGGGCTTCTGGCGCGACCAGGAGATTGCGGCACAAGGCAACGTGCTGTCCGTGGCCTACACGGGCGACGGCAATGTCCGTATGGATATCAGCCTCGACCGTGGCGCCACTTTCCCCATCCAGCAGGTGGTGACGAACGGCAGCTTCTTCGGCCAGCGCCTGGTGCAGGCGGCCATCGCCGCCGACTACAAGCTGGGCTGTCTTTACTGGCAATCCAGCGGGTCCATCAACAACCCCACAAGCCAACTGGTGCTGGTCGAGGCGACACCTACCGCTTTTGACGCCAACAATACTCCGACTGGCTATAGCTTCGCCGCGCCCGTCACGGTGCACAACGTGGGGCGCGACGTTACCCCGCTGCTGATGCACATGGCCTACAGCAACGGTGGCGATTTGGCGGTCGGATACGGCTACACCTCGATCACGCCCAGCACAGGTTGGACCGTCATCAGCAGCAGCAAGTTCCGCTGCGCCGTGCGCCGCTACGGGCAGAGCAACTTCACAGACGTCGAACTGGACCGTGAAGACAACGTCGTACCGTGCGACCCGCACGTCAGCGTGCTCGGCAGCGGGCCCACGATGGAGATCTTCTACACCTATGAAAAGTCCGACGGTATTCACGTGCGCTACAGCAGCAACGGCGGCGTGAGCTTCTCTACCGCGGCCTTCATTCCCAGCCCCGGTGCAAACATGCCCTCCATCCATGCGCGCATGCAGGGCGGGCAAAAGCGCGTAGACCTCCTCTACATCGCGCCGACGGCCTGGGGCAATGAAGTGCACAACGTGCACTGGGACAACTTCGTGCTCGGCGGGCCTTCACCCGCGCTGTACCGCGTGACGCAGGCGACCGCGGTGGCAGGCTCCACGCCGCCCTATCCCGGCATGCCGGCGGGCTACACCATTACCAGCGCTGCCTGGTTCGGCTATGACGCCGTCATCAAGGGCGACGACGTAGTCGTGGTGGTTCATGAAGTGACTTGCGACAGCTACGAGTACTACTTCATGCAGGGTGCGCCGGGCGGGACTGTGGCCTTTGCCGGCGGTGGTACGCCGCCGCCTCCCACTATCCTGCTGCCGGGCATGACGGGAAGCGTGGCCGCGCCCAACGCGGCCCATCGCAACCAGTTGAAGATCCTTACACTGGATTGAGCTTGATCCAAATCAGCGGGGCGGGCTTTGCCCGCCCCGTTTGCATTTGAGATCAGGGCAGGCGCAGAGCCTCATCCCGCGCCACCAGCGGCGTCAGCGCGACACCCATGCCGCCGCAGGCGTTCAACGTGGCGGTTGTTTCGTCCAAGTCGGTACGGTGGCAGGTTGAAATGTGGCGACCTTGGGGAAACCCCATGATCCCCGCCCAGGCATGGTCAATGCTGAAGCGGTCATGGCCCACAATGGTGCGGGCCAGGCCAAGCAGGTATTGACGCACCTCATCCGTGGGGGTCAATTCCGTGGTCTGTTCGCGGGCCCTGAAGCGGTGGCGGCCGCCGCCCACCAGCAGGCGACCATCGACGAACTTGAAGTAGTCGTAGCCGTCGTGCAGAAAACCCAGGTGATGCGAAGTCGCGGCCTTCACCGGCGAGCTCACCAGCACCTGCCCTCGGCCCGGCACAATGGGCGAGCGGCTTACCAATTCAGAGTCGAAGGCGTTAACGCAAATCCTTGCACGATCGTAGGCCAGTTCTTGCGGTTCAGCCTGGTCGGGCAGCGCCAGGGTTGCCCGGCCGCCGGAGACGGCCTGAGCGCGCACGCCAAAGGCGAACTTCACGCCGGCGGCCCGGGCGGAGGCCCGCAGCCGCGTCAGCAACTGCATGGGGTTGACGCCGCGATCCGAGGCACTGAAAAAGACTTCCCGCTCCGTTCCGCCAAAGCGGGCGCGCTTGGTCTCAAAGGCCGGCGCCTCACCGCGGGCAGCAAGCGCGGCATTGACGCGGCGGGCCAATGTGCGTTTGGCCTCTGTGACTTCGTCGTAGTCGGCGCTGCCGCAGGGGTCCGTAGGTAGGTCGGGGAACTCGGCCAGCACCAGGGCCAACCCTGCACGCCGTCTGAGGAATTGGGCGAAGAGGGCGTCAAAGCCGCACTCCGCTTCGTCGGCCAGCATTTCGGAAACATGGCCGCCGGTAAGGAAACCCGCGTTGCGGGTGCTGGCACCATAGCCGATCAGGTCGCGCTCGATCACCAGCGTCCGCTGTGCCCAGGCCGGCTTGAGCCTCGAGATCCAGTAGGCTAACCAGCAGCCGAGGAATCCGGCCCCGACTATAAGCAGGTCCGTCTGGCGCGGCAGGTCACGCGCGGGCTGTTGCAGTGGTGCGCCGATCTCCCAATAGCTGGCCAGGCGGGCGGTCATGATCGTTTGTGGAAATCAGTCCAGTCGGTGCGCAGGCGCGGTTGGCCGGCGCCCATGACGGTCTCGGGTCCGAAGCGGCCGGACTCGATCCAAAGGTCAAAGCCCGAGACGCGTTCGGCGCTGACCTTGCAGCGCTGGCCTTCCTTGAGGTATGTGGCGTAGTTGGGACGATTGAGCAACTGGCCCTCGATCAGGCCCTGGGCAAATCCCTTGACCTCGAACCACATGTGCTCGTTGTTGGCCTTGGGCGGCGTTTGTCCGCTCTGCAGAGAGCTGGAGTAGTCGCCGCGGGCTTGGTCGGCCGGAATGGCCAGCTTTACAAGCAATTTGCGGTGTAGCGGGTTGGCCGAGGCATGGGCCAGAGCGGCTTCCGGAAAGCGCAGCTTGGCCAAGGCGGCCTGTCGGAGTGACTCGCGGTTGCTGAACCACACTATGGCGTGGTCCTGCATCTTGTTAAGCAGGCCGGCCGGAGCAAGGGAATCCAGATTGGGGGCTTTTATCGGGGGCCAAGGCGCGCCGGCGTCCAGGATGGCGAGTCGCCAGCCACCATGGGAATCGTCGTGATCTCCGGTCCCGCCGCCCAGAGAGGCAGGAAAGGGCCGCAGCGCTTCCATGATGGGGCGCAGCTGGGCCACGAGGTCTTCGCCGAATGCCAACTCAGCGCCTTCCACGGGAATGTCTTCCTCGATCAGGCGGGCCGCCACTGCGCTGATGATGCCGTGCCCCGGCCCGGCATGGCCGTCTTGCAGGCCGAACATCTCGAGATCAGGCGCGCCGTAGGCGCGCAGCCCGTGGGTGTGCGCCCAGCACGAGCCGTCGTCGTTCCCGATGAAGTGAATGGCATATAGCTCGTTGGGGCCCGGTGCCACGGGACAACGGGCCAGTTCGCGCAGGACCGTGGCGCTGCGCACGCGTGTCGAGAGATCGTCGGCGACGGCGCAGGCCTCATCGCCACCGGCAGCATCTGCCGCGCGCAGCAACAGGTGCAGGAAGTCGCAAGCCGCCTCGGCCTGGATGCTCTCGACCCCGATGACCCAGCGGGACTTCTCCGCTCGCTCCAGTTCATTGCGACCGCCCCAGAACACCTCGGTGGTGCGCCAAGGAGCGAACTGGGGGTCGCGGTCGGCGGCAAACACGCGCACGGGCACCTCGCGCTTGCCCAATTTCCAGGCGGCACTCCAGATCAGACCCTTGGCCTCAAAGGCGTCCGCCGGGGCGGGCTCGAGGCCGGCGGCCTTGAGCCGCATCTCGACTTCAAAGGGTTGCGGCGGGTGGGGCGCGTCGATGAAGACCAGCTGCATCAGCGGGTGGATGTCGCCGTCGGGCTTCTGCTCCTGTGAATGTCGTCTGGACATGATCACTTGGCCTTGGCGACTTCAGTCAGGGCGCGGGCCAGTTCCCGCACGTGCTCGCTGGTGATGGTGAGCGGCGGCAGCAGGCGGATCTGGTCTTTCGGCCCGCTGGCGCCGACGATGACGCCGCGCTTGAGCAGGGCCTCGATGACCGGTTTGGCTTCACGATCGAGGTCAATGCCCAGCAACAGGCCCTTGCCCTTGACGGCGCGCACGATGGAGATGCCTCCGAGGCGGTCGCGCAATTCCTGCTCCAGTTCGCGCGCACGCTCATGGAGTTTGTCGCGGGCAATGATGTTCAGCGTGGCCCGCAAAGCGGCCATGGCCAGGGGGCCGCCGCCGAAGGTGCTGCCGTGTTCTCCGGGGGCGGGGGCGCCGCGGATGGCCTCGCTCAGGATGACTACGCCGCAGGGAACGCCGCCGGCCACGGCCTTGGCCGTGGTGCAAATGTCGGGCTCAACACCCCAGTGCAGGCCCGCCATCATGGCGCCGGTGCGCCCAAAGGCCGTCTGCACTTCGTCGAAGATCAGGGCCGCGCCGCTGCCGGAGCAGAGTTCGCGCACCTGGTCGTAGTAGCGGCGGGAAGCCACGCGCACGCCGCCTGTGCTCTGGACGGGCTCGATAATCACGGCCGCGACATCCTGCGACATCGCGCGCTCGAGCAGGTCGTAGTCGCCAAATGGCACGAACTCGGTCAGCTTGTCGAGGTTGTCCGGAAAGGTGCTGCGCAGCTTTTCACTGCCCGTGACCGAGAGGCTGCCGATGGTGCGCCCATGGAATCCCGTGGTGGTGGCAATCACCCTCGATCGGCCTGTGGCGCGGCGCGCAATCTTGAGGGCGGTTTCGTTGGCCTCCGTGCCGCTGTTGCAGAAAAAAACGCCGCGCGAGTGGGGGTAGGCCTGCTGGCAAACGATGCGCCCGGCGTCGGCGCGGGTGTCGTTGTAGGCGACGTTGGAATAGAAGATCAGTTTGCCGGCCTGTTCGCTGATGGCCTTTACCACCTCGGGGTGGCAGTGGCCGACGCTTGCCACGGCATGCCCGCCGTACATGTCGAGGTACTTGTTGCCCGCGTCATCCCAGATGTAGACGCCCTCGCCGCGCACCACCGTTATAGGCAGTTTCTCATAGGTGCCGATCAGCCAGGTATCTTCCATCTCCCGCCAGTTGGTGCCGGTCTCCGCCTTTGCCATCGCCTTGTCCCGTTATGCCTGCGCCTTGATTGCCGCCCTGCGACCCGATTGCCCCGTGCTCTCTGACGCCGCCTGATGGCGGCGCGTGGCTTCGGGCAGGCCCTCGATCATGTCGCTGGCAATCATGCCAATTTCGCCCATGCGGTCGCGCGTCAAATCTCCCGCCAGGCCATGAAGGTAGACCCCCAGCACGGCGGCTTCCCAGGCGCCAAAGCCTTGGGCACGCATGGCGGCTATCACGCCCGCCAGCACATCGCCCGTGCCCGCCTTGGCCATGCCGGGATTGCCCGTGGTGTTCACGTACATCCGCTCACCATCACTGACCACCGTGCGATGGCCTTTGAGTACGGCTACCACCCCAAACTTCTGGGCAAAGCTGCCGGCCACGCTCTTGCGCGCGGCTTCGTCGCGCTGAAGGTCCACGGGTCCCTGGGTGGCGGCGCCAAGCAGGCGCTGCATCTCGCCGGGGTGAGGTGTGAGGACGGGTTTGTCGGCGGACTTCTTGAGCTTGAGCAGGACTTCGCCGGGGTCCTTGGCAATGGCGGTGATGGCGTCGGCGTCTATGACCAGCTTCTGCTCCACCTGAGGCAGCAGGGTGCGAATGGCCTGCACGGTCTGCGGATTGGTCGAGAGCCCGGGGCCGATCAAGAGCACGTCGTAGCCCCTTACCGCTTCGAGGATCTTGGCGGGCGCCATGGCGCTGATCGTGCCCTCTTCCGTCTCCGGCAGGGCGGCGGTCATGATGTTGGGGTCGCGCCCCGCCAGCACGGCCGCCAGGCGCCAGGGCATGCCCACCCGCACGAGGCCGGCGCCGCTGCGCAATGCCGCGCGTGAACAGAGAACGGCCGCACCGACCATGCCCGCCGAACCGGCCACACAGAACACCCGCCCGGCATCGCCCTTGTGCATCCAGGGGTCGCGCTTTTTTAGCCGGGGGACATCCGTGACTTCCTTCGGTTGCGTCTTTGCCAAGGCTTCACCCGCGAGGACAAGCGGCGCAGGATAACAGGGCAGGGGCCCCTGCAACAGGATTTCAGGTCAGGCGCAGCGGCCTGTCGAGGTCCTGAGCACTGAGCCTGCGCGAAGCCAGCACTTCGGCCAGTTCGCGAGCGTTCTCGGCCAGCAGCGGGTCTACCTCGAGCTGCGGCGGGCGATCGTGCGTGACGGCCGTAGCGCCCGCGGCCAGGGCCTGGCGCCAGTAATGGTCGAGCGCCTGGCGCACGCCTTCGGGCCCAAAGGGGCCGTCTGGGTTCTTCAGCGGCAAGAATTGTTCCTCGCGCGGCACTTCAAGGGCGACGACGTGGCGCGCCAGTGGCAGCGTGTCAAAGATGAAGCGCTCAAAGCGATACACGTTGGGCGCGTGGGGGGTGACAAGTTCGCCCCGGGCGTCGAGCACAGGCACCTTCTTGTGGGCGGCGTGCAGGGGCAGGCGCGTCGATGAAGCGGCCAGGCGCTCCAGGAACGCCACGGAAAACGCATGCACAGCGATGGAGCCCGCCCAGTAAACCAGGCCGCGCTCATCGCGCAGTTTCGACTGGGCCTCGGAGAACTCACTGTACTCCACGATCTGGGGAATGCCGCGGTCAAGGCAGAACACGCCCACGCGCTCGGTTTCATCGAGTTTGCGCACGACCTTCAGAGAGACGTCAGCTTGACGCGACAAGTGCAGGCCGAGAAATGCCTCGTCCGCCACCGGCACCTGAGCGTTGTCAACCTGGAAGTAGCTGAGGGTGGAGATGCCGTCGCGCTGAAGCTGCGCCAGGCCGCCGCTCTGCGTCAGCGCCTGGAGCACTCCGCCGTGGCCGTCCGGTCCCAGAAACAGCGCGTGCGGCGACTCAAGCACCAGCTTGCCGTCGGCATCGAGCGAGGGCAGTTCGCCCTGGGCAAAGAAGTGCACGCCGCGTTCGTCGAGTCCAAAGTAGCGGTGTTCGGCAAAGAACTCCCGTGTCAAGCCTTCGTTCTGCCGCGAGACCATCACATAGAGCGGGGGTGTTTTGCCGTGCTTTGTGCCCACGCGCTTCAGCTTGCGCGCGAAGATCTCGAACAGCGTCATGCGGCTCAGCGGCAGGAGGGGATAGCAGCCCTTGGGGCCGGGGAAGCCCAGGCGCGTGCCTTGTCCGCCCGCGACCAGCAGGCAGGCCACCTTTCCAAGGCGCAGGGCCTCGGCGCCCGCGCCCCTCGCCTTTTCGGCATCATCGCCCAGCAGGTATGGAAAGCGGCGCTCGGCCAGCTCTACGACGGGCGCGGGCGAGAGTTCACGCGGCTTTTGCGAGTGCAGCATTTCAATGGCCTGCTTCATCTCGAAAAGGCTTGACAGGTCAAGAGCTGAAATCTGGGCCGCGAGGGCAAAGCGCTGCTCCTCGTTGAGCCGGGGCCAGAAACCCAGCAGATGGGTCTGGCCGGCGGGCTCCAGCCGGGCTTTGAGTGCCTCGAATGTGGGCATGAGGGTCATGCCAGCATCAAAGGGCGTCCCAGCCCAAAAGGCAAGGCCGAGCCCTGGGGCCCGGCCTTGAACATTGGCTTGATCGGGTCAGCCCCGCGCGCGGGCCTGAAACTACTGACCTTCCTTGAACTCAATGATTTCCATGGTGCCCTGGGCTGTTTCAATCTTCATTGCCAGGCCCGTCTTCTTTGCCGTCCAGGTCTTGCTGCGCGCTCCGTCGTACTCGCCCTCGTGCCAGGTGCATTCCACGCCGTTGATGGTTTCGTCTCCCTTGGCAATCTCCTTCCACTTTGGATCTGGGCCGCCGGTGGCGGCGGGCGCTATGAACTCCACGTCAGACTCCATGGGGTTGGCAAAGTCGTCTTCTGCCTTCATCTTGGACGAGGTGCGAATTCTGGCCTTGGTGCCCTCCGCGGAGATCACCTCGGTCTTGGTCCACATCTCCATGCCCATATTCATCCGCGTGATCCAGAATGCGCCGGGTTTGTACAGTGCTTTCCACTGACCTTCCGCGTCAGGCTTGGCGTCGGCGGGCTTTTCGCCGG
>ERZ761602.3254-NODE-3254-length-23354-cov-4.373450_pt1 | contig 23354 bp, 17 predicted proteins | sample MGYA00512165_ERZ761602 | MGnify/ENA primary metagenome ERZ761602 (study PRJEB28899, sample SAMN02445085) | bioreactor sludge metagenome | biome: EBPR sludge; isolation source: Thorneside wastewater treatment plant | place: Australia: Brisbane, Thorneside...
GGGTACCAATGCGGCCCAGCGCTTGAATAGCGGCCTGGCGCGACGTTGCCGCGGCATTCGGATCGGCAGCGACTTCCGCGAAGAACGAAACGGAGTTCTCATCTTCAATCGCGATGATCGCCTGCGCCATTGCGCCTGCCGCAGTATGGTCTGGAGTCTCATAGCCCAAGGGTTGGGCGTCGGGTGCGCGCAACGCGGCGCGAAACACGGGAGCGAACGTAGCGTCCTTTAGTTCGGCGGCGATGCCGGTAAGCAGGCGCTGTTCCCGCACCACGTACCGGTTGCGATTGTCGGTGCGGATGATCGACAGGAGTTCGAGTTGTTTGTGAGTATGCGCAGCGAGCGCATCGCGTTCTTTTCGATCCAACGCGGCAATCTGTTTGCCCGCTTCTTCCGGCATGAGATTGTTACCCCCAGTCTCGGTGCGCCAGGTCTGGAGCAACCACTGCGGGTCTTTGGTGTCCGTCGTGAGTGTCACTTCAAACGCGTTGGCCTCGCCGTTTCGCGCATGCACCAGCACGAGGCGTCGCGTTGCCGCAGTGTTGCCGATAGCGAAAGCGTGCGTGCCCGGCGAGAGGGATTCAAACGTGACAACGCCATCGGAGTTGGTCTTGGCCACCGTCCTGACTTCTACATTGTGATCGCCGCGTTCCCACGCCAGTTCCGGCGCGCCAACAACCTCGTTTGCGGCAGTACTGCCGTCGCTGTTCTTCACTGAAAGCGTCACCGTGCACGCAGGATACAACACCACGTCCTGAACGGAGTCCTGCTGCGCTGCATGCCAGTTGTTTCCCGCGACGCGCCCCATGCCTTCCGCCCACGCCACCCAACCGTACGCATAGCCTGTTTCAACGGTGTGCAAAGCGTATATTCCGTCCTCGCTCGACAACGCTTTGGCGCTGTTACCGCGCGGTGCAAAGTACTGCGCCATCTCCGGCGTATAGAGGCTCTGAACCGGCAAGACGAAGATTGAAGTAACAGGTTTTCCATTCGGGTCTAAAAACCGCGTGCGGAGTGGTAGTTGTTGCGGTAATGGCTGAACGTCTGGCTTGGGTGCAGGTCGCGGCAGCGCTTCATTGTAGTAGCGCGCCTCGTTCGTTCTAACATACGCGGAGAGTGGCAGCGCCTCTACCGCCGCGTCCGTTGCGGGAAGCCCGGTGACCGCAGACCAGACGGACTCGCCAATTGCGAATGGACCGCGCGCGAGTGTTATGGTGAGCGGCTTTTCGTCGTGCTTCATCTTCGAATCAATCGCGAGTATTCGTGTCTTGTACTCGGACTTTGATATTTCCAGCAGGAACGGCGGCTCGGGTGTGTGCTGAAATACGAAGTAGCCGTCTTCTTTGCTGTTGCCGTATTCCTGTTCCTCTTTGCCCGATTCTCCGTGAATGATTCGTACTTGCGCCAGTATCCCGGTGCCGTTATCGTCCATGACGCGGCCTTGCAACACGCCAACGCCCCGCAACGCCAGGGTGAGGTTTAGCTCGCTGTCTTTCGACGCGTCCAGTTCAATTTCATCCTGTCCAACCACATTGAAAAACTGTTGCGTGTCGTAGCGGGAATCTCCACTTCCTACAAATACAGACGTGGACGCGGAAATTTTAACCGTGCCGCTTTCAACTACCTTTACTTCAAACCTGCCGTCGTCGTCCGTTACCGGCCAATCTAAGCTTGGGTGGTCGCCCTTTCGCTGGTACGAAAACATGACGCGCACATTCGGGATTGGTTCACCTTCGATTGATCGCACCGTGCCCCGCAATACCCGCGGTTCGATTGGCGCTGGCAATACGATCTCTACCCCTTCGCGCAGTTCACCCTTCTTCAGCGGGCCTACTTCAATCGATCGGTTACGCCCCAGCGCGTCGCGCACGTTCAGGGTATACACGGTGTCGAGTACTTCGAGATTGGACAAGGTGAATCGACCATCTGCGCGCGTGGTAATTGGCGGATAAAAGTGGTTTGCCGGCGAGTACGAGACATGCGTATTGGCCACGGGGGATCCGTCCTCGAAGATTACCCGCCCGCGAATCGCGCAACCCTCCACCACGCGCAATTGAACGTTATCGACAGAACCTTTGCTGGCATCAACCGCAACCGGACCATCCAATACATAGAGCACCGGGTTAATCGGCTTTGCTCCAATATGGTGGACGCCGTGGACGTTATTATCGATCACAAATACCCCTTGCTGGTCGGTTGCGCCGGGGTTGGAGCTCGCATTGCTCGCATCGCTGCCCGAGAACATCTGGGCGGTGACAGGCTTGCCAGTGTCTTGCCGGATGACGCTGCCCGTAATGACGCGCGGCTCGGGTCGCGGCTCTAGGGCCGCATCCGTCATGGAAATGACGATGGGCTCGGGCGCAACGTCTCCCACCGAAACGGAATGTTTGCCCTGAAGGTATCGGTGCGGCTCTTCCCTGAAATGATTTGCGTATACCGTAACGTCTTCATGGATGGGCACGCCAAAAAGTTTGAAGGTTCCGTCTGGCGCGGAACGCACTGGGTCATGCCGCGTGGACGTAGTAATGTTGGCATCGCCCAGCGGCATTCCTTCCAAGTCACGCACCGTGCCTGAAATGGAGACACCGGGCATGAGCGTGACATCAACACTTTTCATGTCGTCGCGCGGACTCACACTCTCGGCTGCAAACCCATCCTTGTAGAAACCCAAGTCAGATGAGCTATAGCCGCTCGCCCCCACGTTCGGCACCGCGTAGAGTCCGAATTCATCGGTGACCGCCGCAGGCAGGCATCCGTCAACGGAAACCAACACGTTCGCGATAGGTTTGCCGTGTCGATCAGTCACCTTCCCGCGAACGGTGCGCCCCAGGCCCGGCGTTATGGTGGCGACGGTTGCGTCGTTCATTGTTTCGTGCATGCGAAACCAACCGCCAAGCCTGCCGTGAATAACGCGCACAAACGACTGGCCGAGGTACTTTTCCTGGAACGATACTTTACCGTTGGCATCGGTTATGCCTTGCTCGTGCTGCTCGAGCGGCGTCGTGCGCGGGCCATTGTTCCAACTTACGCAGTGCACTTCCGCGCCGGCGATTGGCGCGCCCGATTCGTCCACCACGGTCACGTGCACATCCCCAACCCGATGTTGCGCCACCGCGGCCGTCGCGCACACAAGTAATCCAATAAGCAATCGTATGACCTTCATTATGGCTGCCCTTTCCCGCGCTCTATATCGAGAATGCGCTGCATGGGCTCGTCGCCACGGCGTCTCGTGACAAGGTCATCGAGATAACGGGTGATCAATTCGCGTTCCTTGGGGTCATGGCTTTCATTGAGGATCGCTTGCAGCCGTTCCGCGCATGCATCCGCCTGCGCGTCGTCGGATAAACTGGATGCAAATACTTGTATGAGGGAGATTCGCGCGGACGGTGACGCTGTAGGCAGCGCCTCTTCAAAGAGTTGTTCAAAGTCGTTCGGCGAAACCCGGCGCAGCCGGTTCAGAGACTGCATAACATTCCGCGTCGCGTCGTCCGAACTCTCAGGGGCTGATAGGGCCGCCTTCGCCGCGCTTCGGAAGTAAGCGATCGCCTCCGGCGTTCTAATCTCCGATATCAAGCCCTCGATAACGCCCAAATACGCTTTCCAGACAGGGTCTTCCGCCATTTTCTGAAGTACGTTAAAGCAGTCTGGCCCCCAAGCTTCAACGATTCGTTTTGCAGCTTCCGCCGTCATGCCATGGTGCGAAGTAAACTCATACACAACCGCGTATTCCACCGGCGGGTAGAACCCAGGTGTGATTCGCGTTTCCCATCCAATAGGGGCGATGCGTTTTGCGGGAGGTATAGGCGAACTCGCCCAGGAAGGGACGCTGCAGAACAGCGCCAATGCACAAGCCCGAATTCCCCACAGTGCGCTACCGGCCATGAATCCCTCCCCGTCTGAAGGCAGTCGAAAAAAGCCCAACGCCAGTCTACCGACTTCGAAGCCGGCTTTGGTCAAGAATGTGTAAATGCGCCCCGACAGACTCGTCCCACGGATTTTAGCACTCCATTGTTGATTAGACACCACCAACGCAGATTGGTTCGATGCGCGACAATGAATGGATGCCTGGCGCACCGGTGAAGTTGCACCGGCACAAAAAAAACGCGGGCGACGCTGGGCCGCCCGCGCAAACGGGAAGTTATGTGTCTCTTGTACCGGTGCTACCGTACGCCGTAGCGCGAGCGCGATACAAACTCGTTCACGGACCGATTGGTCGACGGGGTATAACCGGGCAACGGCTTGATCTGGGTGTGGTATGCGTCGAGAAACCAGCCCGCCTGCGGGTAGTAGGCGTCTTCGAGTTCCGCGGGTGGCACGATCCAATTCTCCGCACCGACCACGCATACCGGTGCATCGAGATGATCGAACGCGAGTTGCGTGATCTGCGAAGCGACGGTGTGCAGATAGCTGCCGCGTTCGCATGCGTCGCTACCGAGAATCAGTTTGCCCGTCTTTTTCACTGAGCGGTACAGCACGTCGTAATTAAAAGGCACGAGGGTTTGCCCGTCGATCAATTCGACCGAAATGCCGTATTTGCTCTCGAGTTCGTTCGCGGCTTCGAGCGCACGGTACAAGGTCGCACCAAACGTGAGGATCGTGAGGTCCGACCCTTCCTTAACGATCGCCGGTTCGCCAATCGGCAGACGGTAGTACTCCGCCGGAACACCGCCGGGTTGGAACTGTTCGGTGATGTCATAAATGCGCTGGCTTTCGAAAAACACCACGGGATCGCTGCCGCTGAGTGCGGTGGCCAGCAAACCTTTTGCGCTGTAAGGCGTCGCGGGGAACACGACCTTCAAGCCGGGAATGTGCGCGACGAGCGCAGTCCAATCCTGCGAATGCTGCGCGCCGTACTTGCTGCCCACCGACACGCGCAACACCACCGGCATCTTGCAATATCCCCCGGACATCGCCTGCCACTTCGCCATCTGATTGAAAATCTCATCGCCTGCGCGGCCCATGAAGTCGCAGTACATCAACTCCACAAGCGGCTTGCCGCCCTCGAGCGCGTACCCGACCGCGGTACCGACGATTGCGCCCTCGGAAATGGGCGAATTGAACAAGCGGTGATACGGCAGCGCTTCGGTGAGCCCGCGATACACGGCAAACGCGCCGCCCCAATCGCGGTTCTCTTCGCCGTAGGCCACTATGCGCGAGTCGTTATAAAAATGGTGAATGATTGCTTCGAACTCGGCATCGCGAAAACTGACGGCCTTGCCCTCTTTCAGGACTTCGCCGTTTGCGCCGATACCGCTGCGTGATTTCTTCGCAATCTGTTGCACGCGAGGATTCTGATCCAGCGGCATCGAAACATCGTTCTTGAACTGCAATCCGGGCAGCTTCTCGTCGATCTCGTTCGAGAACATCAGCGGCTCCAAGCCAATATGCGGCCCGAGAACCATGCGGGGCGATTTCGCATCGTCGATGGCAAGCGTCAGCGCCTTTACAATCTTGCTTGTCGCGTAGTCCGCAATTGCCTTCAGATCGTCTTCCTTCGCAACGCCCGCTTCCACAAGCTTGCCGCCAAATTCGATTAACGGATCGACCTGCTTCCACAATTCGATCTCTTCGCGTTCGCGATAGGAGGACTGATCGCTCGGTGAGTGACCGCTTTGGCGGTAACACACGACTTCGAGCAAGACCGGGCCGCCGCCGTTCTTAATCGTCGCGATCTTGCGCTTGTACGCGTCCGCCAGGCTGAGCGGGTTGTTGCCATCCACGCATTCCGCCTGCATGTTGTCCGCGTTGATCGCCGCGCCCGCCCGCGCCAGCCGCTCGAAACCCATCGTCTCGCCGATGGGTTGTCCGCCCATGCCGTAGAAGTTGTTCATGAAGTTGTAGATGATCGGCAGTCCGCCGCGGAACTCTTTTTCCCAAAGATTCGTGTATTGCCCCATCGCCGCGAAACCCATCGCTTCCCACGTCGGCCCGCAGCCGATGGAAGCATCGCCGATGTTGGCGACGGCGATACCGGGCTTGCGCATGATTTTCTTGTACAGCGCCGCGCCGGTCGCGATGTCCGCGCTCCCGCCCACGATGGCGTTGTTCGGAAACACGCCGAAGGGCATGAAAAACGCATGCATCGACCCGCCCATGCCCTTATTGAATCCGGTCTCGCGACCGAACACTTCAGAAAGCAATCCATACAGCAGGAAATCGATGCCCAACTCTTCTTCAACGTCGGAACCGAAGCTGGCTTTGCCGTTGCTGCCAATTTTCAACGGCTCGGTCTTCGCGCCGCCGGCCTCGACGATCCCCAGAATCTGTCCGCCGAAGTATTCGCGCATGATCGTTTCAAGCGACTTGCCCTTCACTTCATGAATGGCCGCGAGGCTCTTCGCAATAATCTCGCCGTGGCTGCGGTGACTGCCGAAAATATGGTCGTCGATGCTGAGGTGAAAGCACTCGCCGACCGCCGCGCCTTCCTGCCCGATGGACAAGTGCGCCGGGCCCGCGTGCTTGTACTCGATACCCTGATACGCCCCCAGCTTCTTGATCTCGTCAAGCATGGTCTCGAACTCGCGAATGAGGACCATGTCCCGGTACGCGCGCAAGCACCGCGCCGCGGTAATGTCTTTATTGGACTTCAGCTCGTCTTTGAGCGTCTTCTTGTAGGTATTGACCGGGATCGACCCCAGCTCCAGCACGCCGCCCTTCCGTACTTCGGACGGCACCACCATCAACTTCTTGGCCATGATATTCCCCTATTGGCAGCGAAAAATGCCGCACAAACAAGCGGGAAGTATAGCGCAGGAACGGCGTGTCAGTCTATTTGGGGCGCTGGGCCAGTTCCCACTGCGCGCCGAGGCCGCGCTCGGTGACCAGACGGTCGATTTCACCTCGATCTATTAATTCCGGACTCATCAGCAGCATGGTGCGTATGTCGTGGAGATGTTTTTCCGAGCCACCTTCACGAAAGTATTCGAGTTTTCGCAAGATTACATACTCCGGCGGGGCGATGTTCATATTCTCGCCGTGGACTCTGGATCGTCGTGCACGTGGCATTGCCCAGGCATGGAGCGGATCCGAACCGGCAAGATAGATATCTGCCTTGAACCCGGACTGATGATGAATGATGTTGAAATGTCCGCGAAATGTACGGGCGATTTCAACCAAGATCACTTCCTGTGGCGGAAGGTAGAATTCTTCGGAAGGAAATGATTCCGCGATTCCATCCAGTTGCTTGTGCGCGATCTCGGCTACGATATCCACGTCATTGGTGAGCCGCGGGTCGCCATAGATCATGGACGCGACACTTCCTGTCACCATGTACCGCAGGCCCAAAGTTTCGAACCGAACCGTAAAAAGTAGAACTGGATTACGCTCGGGCATGCAAAAAAATGTGCCGGACGGCATCTTGAATTTGTATCTCTGGCCAATCGGGATGCTTTAACCGCAACCCCGCTGCCTTAATCTCCCTCGCTGACCAATAGAGGTCAGTAAAAGCATCCAGCTTTTGCTCCATTGTCATTCCCCGAATGATTCGGATGTGTTCTTCGCTGTAGTCGCTCATGGTTTCAGTATACCAACACCCGTGAAATGCATGCCCTCGGTGGTGAACCAGGGTAATGGCCGGAGGGGCCGTGTCTTTGCGGACCGTCTCGTATTCGCCGTGCTCCGCGCCGATATGCTTCAATCATGCACCCCCAACGGAGACCCGGAATGGCCAGACTCGGTTCCATGCCGCCGAAGCAAACGGCGGTGATTGATGAATGCACCTTTGAGTACGTGTGTTCAGGCAATGGGCGGCCGGTAATTGTGCTGCTCAATGGGTCCGGTGGGCCAATTGAGGGTTGGTACAAGGTTTACTCCGCACTGGAACGACTCGGCACCGTTTTCGCCTACAACCGCCTCGGCGTTGGCCGCTCCAGCAAACCCTGCGAACCGCAAACCGCGGAGGTCGCGGTTAGCGCTTTGCGCGCGCTCCTCAACCATATCGGACTCGCCCCGCCGTACCTCTTGGTGGGCCATTCTCTGGGCGGGCTCTTCGCGAATGCATATGCGCGCATGCACCCCGATGAAGTTTGCGGGGTCGCCCTCATCGACGCGACGGCCCCCGGCGACGTCTGCGAGCTTAAGGCGCACCGGGGCCTGATCCAACGGGGGCTGGAAGCGGTGCTAAACACTGTTCTCGGCAAGAACGAATTCAATGAAGTCACCCATGCGCAGGCTTCGGCGGACTTCGTCAACACCGCCAGCCCCTTTCCCGATTTGCCCCTGGTCGTCGTCACGGGAGGCAAAGCCTCGAAACTGATGCCCGCAAGGGTCCGTGAAATTCGGGCAGTGAACCAGAAAGCCCTGTCTACCCTGTCGCCGCGTGGACGGCAGGTGATAGCGACGCGGAGCGGCCATTTTCCCCAATTTTCCGAGCCGGAGCTGGTGATTGCAGTAATATCATCTTTGGCTAAAGAAGTCGTGGCTTCAGCAGAAACACGGTAAGTTCCTGCAATTTATAGACATGCGTAAACTCTTTGGGTACGCTTTATCGAGTAATCTGGCCTTCGACGAGGCTAAAATGCACAAAGCAATCTAAACCAACAATTGACGGCCCGCATCGTAGAAATGTGAGCGGAACATGCCAAACCGCGATGGCGGAACGACCTAGCAGGGTTTGCGTGACGCAGGACACTGTCCAAAATGACGATGAGCTGTTGGTGCGCCGGGCACAGTCCGGCGACCGGCGGGCTTTTGAACAGTTATACCGGCTTCACGTGAACCGGGTGTATGGCCTGTGCTTGCGGATGACGGGGCAGCACACGCAGGCCGAAGAGCTCACGCAGGAGGCATTCATCCGCGCATGGGAAAAGCTGGACTCCTTTCGGGGCGACAGCGCCTTTTATTCGTGGCTTTACCGGCTCACGTTTAACGTCGTTCTGGGCGACAAACGCTCCCAAACACGGCGCGAGGCGCGCGTAATCGGAACGGACGATCTGGAATCGATCCCGCAACCGGCCACGGGGCAAAGGCCGGGATTACGGGCGGACTTGGAAGCGGCAATTGCGACGCTGCCCCCCGGCGCGCGCGAAGTGTTTTTGCTGCACGATGTGGAAGGGTACAAGCACGAGGAGATCTCGGAAATTGTCGGCATCGCGGCGGGTACGTCGAAAGCGCACCTGCACCGAGCCCGCAGATTGCTTCGGGAACAGTTGCAATGAGTGATGTTGGATAGGTGACGAAAGTAATTCGTCGCGATGAGGTATGAAGCTATGAACGACAACTCTCCATTCGAACGGTTGAATGACTACCTCGACGGGGAACTTTCTCCGGAGGAAGCCGCCGCATTCGAAGCGGAGCTCGACAGCGATCCTGCGCTGCGCGCCGAAGCGCAGGCGATGCGCGCATTGATTGCTGATGCGGCGCGCCTGCCGAAAGGCATTGCGCCACAGCGCGACCTTTGGGCGGCAATCGACGCCCAGCTCGTGGCGCGTGCGCCGCGCAACCGCACCTATGTCCGGTTCGCCCAAGGCTTACTGGCTGTGGCAGCCGCGGCGGCAATATTCGTCGCGGGCTTCTGGTTTGCGCGCAACACCGATTCCACGATTACCCCGGTTCCCGCGCCGCAGCAAGTAGCGGGAAATGACCCAACGAAAACAACTGAAGAACCAAATGCCGCGCCTCCAGTTCAATTTGCGGGCTACGCGGAGATCACCGCGGAGTACGCGAGCGCGCGCACATCGTTGCGCGCGGCGCTGGAAGAAGCCCGTCCCAATCTCGCGCCCGAAACAATTCTCGTCATCGATGACAGTCTTGCAGTAATCGATCGCGCGATTAGCGACATCCAAACGGCGCTCGACAAGGACCCTGGTAACCGCTCGCTGATGCAATCACTCGTAGCGGTGTACAACCAGGAAGTGGGGCTGCTCCGGCAGGTTACAGTGCTGGCGGAAGGCCCAAGGGAGTCAGAAGCATGAGAAACTGGGTACTACGCGGCGCAATCGCGGTCGCGGTCGTCTGCATAGCGAATGCTGATACCACGATCGAGGAGATGAAGCCTTTCGGATCAAAAGGCGAAATCGAGATCGTAATTACATCGGGCTCCGTTACCGTCGAAGCGTGGGACGAACCGATGATTCAGGTAACCGGCGCGATCAGCGCAAGAGCAGGCAATTTCGAATTCTCCATCGACGACGATGATGCAAAAATTCGAGTTGTCCACCCTCGAAACGGGAAGAGCGTGGGTAGCTCGAAACTACTCGTACGCATGCCGCGCACCTGCGATGACCTTCGGATTAAAGTGACTTCCGGCAAGATAGACGTGCGTGGAATTGAAGGCGAATTGACAATCGAGTCCACCAGTGGAACCGTCGATCTTGCCGACATCAAAGGCGAAGTGCGCGCGCAAACCGTCAGCGGCGATTTGAACATACAGGGCGTGCTTAAGGAGTGTGAAGCAAAAGTAGTCAGCGGAGACCTGGTATTGAGAATCGACGCTGGCGAAGTCACCGCCGGCACAATCAGCGGCGCCATATTAATCGAAGGCAATATCGCCGACCGGCTTGAATGCAGTTCCGTATCGGGCAATGTTACGTATAAAGGAACTGTTGCGAAGAACGCCGATCTCGAACTCAAGTCGCATAGCGGTAACGTAACCGTTGCATTGCCCGCGGATGTATCCGCAGATTTCGAACTGCAATCCTTCAGCGGAAGCATTCGCAACGCGCTAAGCGACGATCCCGTGCAGCGGCCTCCCTATGGCCCCGGCAGTTCCGTGGAGTTTTCCCTTCACGATGGCGACGCAAGCATCGAAGCGGAAACATTCAGCGGCAACGTGACGCTTACAAATCGCTAACCCAAAAAGAACGCGGGCAAAGCAACCTATGATTGCTTCGCCCGCGATTTAATTTCTTCTACAGTTCCTTCGCGCTAGTCACGATGCGCGAGATCAGCCCGTACTTCATCGCCTCCTCGGCGGACATCCAGAAGTTGCGATCGCTGTCCGCGGTCACCTTCTCGACTTTCTGCCCCGTCTCCTTCGCGATGAGCTGATTCACTTTCTCGCGAATCTTGAGAATCTCCTGCGCCTCGATGCGAATGTCCTGCAGCTGTCCGCCCGCGCCGCCGCTCGGCTGGTGCAACAGGAAGCGGGTGTTCGGCAGGGAGACCCGATTCTCCTTTTTTCGCGCACCGAGCAGGATCGGCACCGCGATGCTTGCGACCCATCCCGCGCCAATGCAAAACACTTCAGATTCCACGTAGCGAAGCATGTCGTGAATCGCGTAACCGGAATCAACGTGCCCCCCCTGCGACGTCACAATCACGCGGATAGGCTCCTTGTTTTCGGTATCCAAGATAACCAGCTGCGACATGACGCGCTCGGCCATCTCCTGGTCGACTTGTCCCGCGAGGACGATAGTCCGGGTCTTGAGCAGATGACCCATGGCCCCGTTGTCTTTTTTCTTCTCGTCCTTGTCGTCGTCGCAATCGTCCATTCGCAGGAAATTCATCGAATCCTCGCTTTCGGTATGCTCCAGGCGCGCAAAGTGGCGCACGGCGGGTTTAGTCCGCCTCAAATTGTGCCATTCCACGCGGGGATCGATCAAACCCACTGCCCCGTCGCAGCTGGCCGGTTATCTTGCAAACACGCTATACTCGCGCCGGTAGAGGCGCATATGGAAACACTCGTATTCGCGTACGGCACCTTGCTTCACCCGGACGTGCAGCAACACGTAATCGGCCGCCTCATAGACGGACGACCCGACCGGCTCCAGGGCTATCGAATCGGCTCGCTCCGCGACGGCGCGGAGAAGTATCCGAACATCGTGCCAGAGTTTGGCTCCCTCGTGGAAGGTCGTCTGCTCGAAGTAACCGATGCGGAACTTGCGGCCATGGATCGATACGAAGGCGATTGTTACGACCGGAGACGGGTGACTTTGGAAAGTGGAGAGGAAGCTTGGGTATATATCGGCCTGCCTGGCAAAGGGTGACGCTTCTTGTATTTATGAGTGCGCCCATGTGGTGCAAGGCGCAGGTCGCCCCGCCAGACCCGATCCATCCCACGCCGACTTCGCGACAGCTCGCATGGCACGCGCTCGAGTTCTACGGGTTCATCCACTTCACCATCAATACCTTTACGGACAAGGAATGGGGCTACGGCGATGAACCTCCCTCCTTGTTCAACCCCACTGCGCTGGACGTGGGCCAGTGGGTAGCCGTTGCAAAGGACGCCGGCATGACCGGCCTCATTCTCACCGCGAAGCACCACGATGGATTCTGCCTGTGGCCATCGCAGTACACCGAACATTCAGTCAAGAACTCGCCATATAAGAATGGAAAGGGCGACATCGTCGGCGAACTCGCAAAGGCCTGCGCAGAGGCAGGCCTGAAATTTGGCGTGTATCTCTCTCCATGGGATCGCAACCATGCGGACTACGGCCGGCCCGAGTACATCCCCTATTTTCGCAATCAGTTGCGGGAGTTGCTGACAAATTACGGCCCCGTGTTTGAGGTCTGGTTCGACGGTGCAAACGGCGGCACGGGCTACTACGGCGGCGCGCGCCAGGAACGCTCCATCGATCGCGCCACCTACTACGACTGGGAAAACACGTGGTCGCTGGTGCGCGCGTTGCAGCCCAAGGCCGTGCTCTTCAGCGACATAGGACCCGACATTCGCTGGGTTGGCAACGAAAAAGGTATCGCGGGCGATCCGTGCTGGGCAACTTACTCGCCGAAATCCAGCAAGCCGGGTATTCCGCCCGCGCCCGGACAGACACTGTACGAAGAAGCGCAGAATGGCCACGCGGACGGCGCGCTATGGCTACCCGCCGAAGCGGATGTATCCATTCGTCCCGGATGGTTCTATCACGCGGCGGAAGACGCGAAAGTGCGGACGCCGGAAGATCTCGTGAATCTCTATTACCATTCCGTCGGACGCGGCGCGACCCTGCTGCTCAATCTGCCTCCCGATCGGCGGGGCCTCATCCATGAGAACGATGTCGCGGCGTTGCGCGGCATGCGCAAGATTCTGGACGAGACATTCAAAACGGATCTAACAAAAGATGCCATGGCAAAGACCAGCAACTTTCGCGGCTATGCGGAAGAGTTTGGGGCTGCGCGCGTACTCGACGGAGATCGCAACACCTTCTGGACCACAGACGACGACGTGACGAAGGCCTATGTCGAGATTTCCTTTCCCGAGCAGCGCACAGCCAGTCACATCGTGCTGCAGGAATACATCGAACTTGGCCAGCGCATCCTGCGCTTCACCGTAGAGGCGCGAATCGACGGCGCATGGCGCGCCGTCGCCAAAGGCACATCCATCGGATGGAAACGCATCCTCCGCATCGAACCAGCCACCACCGACGCAATGCGTATCCGCATCGACGAAGCCAAGGCCAGCCCCATGCTGGCTTCCCTTTCGATATATTGATCGAGGTGTCGAAAACTCGCGCTACAGCGATTTGCGTTTCAATGTAGCCGAGAACGTCGTCAAAAGTACTGTAAATAAACGCAAATCGCTCACCTTCACGGCTACGTGTCTACTTAAAATGCTCTAAGGCGCGAACGCAAACCGAATGTTCTCAAACAGGCGAAAGGAATTCGCGGGAACTTCCGCGAGAGATACTGTTTTCGATTCGATTAGCGTGGGGCACACGCCGTCCCATGCGTTGACACAGTCGACCGCATCGCCATTATTGATGAGGCGTGCGATCACCTCGTAAAGCAAAAGTGTGCCGGCGACGTTGTCTTCATCTTCTTTATACCAATCTTCCGGTGCGCCGAATCCCGCGTCTGACTCGTGAAACTGCCTGAATGTGCAACTACACCCTGATTTGGATCCAACAAACCAGCGGTTGGCGTTCGTGAGCAAATCCAGATACACAAAATCCCGCTCAGCCGTTGGACGTGAGAAGAGAAGCAATTCTGAGTTCAGAACGCTCAAGTCCTCATTGGAGCTGGTGGAAAGGTACAAGGCGTAACACATGCCAAAGCGTTCCTACGGCGTGCGCCATCTGCCGCGGCAATCTCCGAAGAGCGCTTCCGCCTCTTCCGGCCCCCACGATCCGGGTGCGTACGTAAGCGGCTTCGGCGCGCCTTTCCAGCTATCGGCGATGGTCGTGGCGATCTGCCAGGCGTAGTCTATCTCGTCGGATCGCATGAACAACGTCGAATCGCCGCGAAGCGCATCCAGCAGCAGTCGCTCGTATGCTTCAGGCAAAGCCTCGTCAAAGGTTGCGTCGTAAGTGAAGTCCATGTTTACGGGCTGAATCTGCATCTCCATTCCCGGTTGCTTCGCGTTGAACCGCAGCGAGATGGCCTCGTCTGGTTGAATGCGAAACGCGAGCATATTGGATTGGGGCATCGGAATGCCGAGGTCACGGAAGAAGTGTGTGGGCGGTTGCTTGAACTGAACCGCAATCTCGGTGACGCGTTCTTTGAGGCATTTGCCCGTCCGCAACAGAAAGGGCACGCCCGCCCATCGCCAGTTGTCTATGCGCAGGCGAAGCGCCACATAGGTTTCCGTAACGCTGTCCTTCGCAACACCTTCTTCAGCGAGATACCCTTTGATACCAGGCGCATCGCCATACTGTCCGCGCACACACCAGGACGCAAATGGATCATCTTTCGGCACATCGATAGAGCTCAACACTTTAACTTTCTCATCGCGAGTGTGCTTTGCGCCGGAGAGCGCCGGCGGCTCCATCGCGACGAGACATAACAACTGAAGCAGATGATTCTGCACCACGTCGCGTAACGCGCCGTTGGTGTCATAGAACGCGCCGCGACGGCCTTCCATGCCGACCGTCTCGGCCATCGTAATCTGAACGTGATCGACATATTTCTGATTAAACAGCGGCTCGAAGATGGCATTGCCGAACCGGAAGGAGAAAATGTTCTGGACCGTCTCTTTGCCGAGGTAGTGGTCTATGCGATAGACCTGCTCTTCCCGCAATACCTTGGCGATGCGATCGGTCAGCGCGCGAGCGGAGTCCAGGTCATGGCCAAATGGTTTCTCAATCACAACGCGTGACCAGGGGCCGCCCCCGCCGTTGCGGGTGAGTCCCGCCCCTCCCAATTGCTCAATGATGGGCGCAAAATACTCCGGTGCGACCGCGAGGTAGTGCAAACGGTGACTGGGCATCTTGTTCTTCTGCTCGATCGCCTCAAGGCGTTCGCGCAACTTCACAAACGCGGCGGGATCGTTGAACTCGCACTGTTGATAGTACAGGTTGGAGACGAATGGGTCGCACGCGTCGCCCAAGCCATCGACCGTGCGAGAGAATTTCTTCAGCGCCTGGCACATCTCGTCGCGAAACTGTGCGTCTGTTTTTTCCTTTCGCGCGACGCCAACAACCGCGATTCGCTTGGGCAGGAATCCCGCGTGCCAGAGGTTATAGATCGCCGGGAAAAGCTTCCTTCCCGCGAGGTCACCCGTCGCCCCAAAGATGGTTATCGTTGCCATCTGCTGATCGTTCAGGCGATACCGGGAAGAATCGGTCGCAACTTTAATTTCATCGAAACAAACCGTTGGCTTGTGCGCCATGGGGAAGGATCTCCTTGATGCGTGTTGCGCTTGTTTACGATATCACAACTTCGGCAACGGAGTGGGCCGTCACTTGCCTTTGGGGCGATAGTCGGGACACTTCGTGGCGTTTGGCCGCTGTGGCCGCAGGCATGCAGAGGGATGATCGTACTTGCAATTGTCGCAGAGGAACTCTGTAGGGCACGTCACGCGCCACCAGCGACGCAGCAGCAACGATCTCAGCTTCTGTATGGCAGATTCTTTGGGCGGAGTTTGGCGACGCGGCTTCATTGCCCGAAATCATATCGAATCAGATGGTGCGGTCGCGAACGACGAGCAGTTGGTAACCCTCCGCCTGCCGGGCAGGATCATCGGTAACGACGGTTAATGGCCGTGGTGTTCCCCGTGGGCAAGTTCATGAAAAAGTATTCCAGCCTGATTCACGGGAAAATCTCCACCGGGGCCGGGGCTGTATTTCACGAACGCCACATGACCGTCCATGTACAACACATTCGAGCCTCCCGGCGCGTGATTGTAATGGGTGGCCTCAGTGGCGACTGCATCCCACATCACGGTGATGCCCGACTCCGCCTGCGAGGATCGCACCGGATCGTTGATGTCGGAAATGAAGAACCGCTCGATGCCGTCCTTCAGACGGTAGATGGTGTCGTAGCCGCCCATGAAGTGGTGATCAAGCGCCCAGTCTTCATCTATCAGTTCAGGATGATGCTCCAAAGCTTCCGCGAAGTGAGGGCCTTCGTGCTCAATCGAGACCAAATCGTGGCTGGTCGTGAACATCGAACTCATGAAAGCGTAACCAAGGTAGGCGTAGGGATGGTCCGTTACTTCACAAGGTTCGACGATACCGTTGTTCGATGTTGGGCCCGCCTCCCAATGCGCGGAGGGGGTGTCGCCTTCGTCCCACGCTTCCAAAGCGGTTGACCCGCCGGTCGCGCTCGGGCAAAGCAGCACGTTCAGATCGGTGAGGTAGTCGGGGTACACCATATCCACATCGAAAATCGATGCAAACGGAACGACCTCGCTCTCGCAGTTGAAGATCTGCATCGGCGGATACTTGTGGCTGCGGCTTTCGCTCGCGTACAGCTTGTACACGATGCCCATTTGTTTGAGATTGTTCTGACAACTGGCGCGACGGGCCGATTCGCGCGCCCTGGCCAATGCCGGCAAGAGTATGGCCGCGAGTATGCCGATAATGGCGATGACGACCAGCAGTTCAATTAACGTGAAGCCACGTTTTTGCATGATTCCAAAACTCCTTGCACTCACGACGCAGATAGCGACGCAATTTTTTCGTAATGTGCCTGCGCGCAAACCGTGCGCGGGAGTGCGCACGGCTCGGGCCGGCGAAACTTGGAAATGATCGTTACGAGAAGTGCAAGGCGGCTGGAGGATCGCGTGGGCGCCCATAGAAGCGCGCTTCCGCGCTGATGGGCTGCCCGGCGGGATGTTGGGCCAACCCAACGGCCACAGTGGCGGGTTCGTCGCAGTAGACATACCCTTGTGCCTGCAAGAAACCCTTTGCCAAATGGCAAAACGCGCAAGCGGGGTGCTTGTCGCGGGTGGATGCAATTTCGCGGGGAGCATCGGTTTCGGACGCCCCGGGCATCCGGCAGGCAGATGAACAGCAGGATTCCTGCGGCGCGCCATCGCGCGCTGCCGCAAGTGTCGCGCACATGCCGGGCACGAGCGCGCGCGCATTACTCAGCAGGCTGAAAGCGAGCAGGATCGCGGCGATTCCGCGAAACCAAGCCGTTTGCCGTGAGCGCGTTGACACAGATAAAACCCCGTGAATCCGAGTGCAATCAGTTGCGAGGAGAATACTACGTAACGAAGAAAATTGGAAGCTATATGTAATTCCAATGCTAACCCGTTTGGCCAATTGCCACTTACGAATCACCGACTACTTTTTCCGCGGCGCGTAGCGCTCAGCGGCCATCCTGCGGCAATTCATTCGCGCATCTGCTATAGTCCCCCGATCACCAGTCTATAGGCGCGCATGAAACCTTTCGATGAACAGCTCGTCTCCGGCAGCATTGTTCGGAGTGTTTGGAAGTTGGCTTGGCCGATCGTGCTGATGAACCTCATCAACGGGGTGCACGGCATGGTGGACCAGGCCCTCATCGGCCATACCGTGGAGCGGGATGCCGCGAACGCAGCCGTCGGTGTTTCGTGGAACCTGTTTCTCGTGATTGTCGTCTCGTTGGCCTCGCTGTTTCACGGCATGGGCGTGCTCATCGCCCAGGCCGCGGGCCGTCAAGATCGCGTCGAGATGAACCGCGTCCTCTACCACACCGGCTTGCTCACGTCGTATATCGTCATTTTTGTTGTGACGCCTATCGGCTACCTGCTCGCCCCTTATCTGCTGCAAACTGCGCGGCCAACGCAAGAGGTTGCCGAATTCGCCCTTCCGTACCTGCGCATGCTGTTCCTGTTCAGCATCACGCTCTCGTTAAACTTCCTCTTCGGCATCGCGATGCAAACGTCCGGTGACGCAAAGCGTCCGCTGATGCTCGTGGTGCTGACTACGGTATTGCACATCGTCTTGAGCGCGGTGTTCATTACCGGAATAGGCCCATTCCCGAAACTGGGCACCACCGGCGCGGCCTTGGGCGCGGGCCTCGCGCCGATTCCTTCTCTGTGCATTGCCTTGTGGTTGATTGTGAGCAAGCGCGCGATTCTGGGCATGCCGGATTCGTTTCCGCTCGTCCCGGATTGGAAAGTCATTCGCGCCGTCATGCGCATCGGCATACCCAGCGGCATTCACGCCGTGGTGCTGAATATCGGCGGCATCTGGCTATACCGCTATATCGGCTATTTGCCGGACAGTTCCGCCGCGCAAGCCGCCTACACGTTATGCTACGCGCAACTCTTCTCATTTGTTACGTGGGCGGCACTTGGCCTTCGGGGTTCCGCATCCGCGCTCATGGGGCAGAACATCGGCGCAGGCAAAGCCGAGCGGGGTCGCCGCGGCGTGCACGTCGCTGCTGCCATGGGCGCTGCCTGGGCGATCGCGTGGGGGTTGGCCGTGTACATGTGGCCCCACAAATTCCTCGGTTTGTTTTATCCCGCGGAAAACACGCACAGCATGGTAATGCAATACGGCGAATCGCTGTTGAAGTATCTCTCGGTGTCCGGCGTGTTTCTCGCGGTGGCACTTGCGCTGACGGGCGGTCTCATGGGCGCGGGCGATACGAAAAAGCCCATGTATATCGCCATCATCACGCAGATATTCATTCTGCTCGGTGTTTGCGAATTGTTCTATCGATTCGGTGAATTGACTGCCAGCGCAGTCTGGTCGGCCATCCTAATTAGCCACTTCAGCCGATACTTGTTCACCCATATCGTGTTCCACCAAGCCCGCCTGCGGCCAACAACCATAAACACCGCGTGAAACTGGATTACCGCAAACGCACTATATGGACTGCGGTAGCCCGCCGCGGCGGGCTACCGCTTTGGCTCTCACAGTGCCGAGTTCGACTTTCACACATTCACCAAAGCATTTAGAATCCAAAGCGTAAGTCCATCGATCGCGTCGTCTGCATTCTTTCTATCTCGATTCAAAACGCCCAACCGGAGCGCCATCCAAATACGAAATCACATACACGCCGTCCGTGGTTTCATAACGCACCACTTCGTCTCGTAGTTCAAAATCTATCTTGCCTTCACGCACCCGAAGCTTCGCCGAGCCCGGCTGCAGAAAGTCGTCCGCGTAGTGAAAAAGCAACCCCGTTCTGTCGCCTATCGAATGACCCGTGTCTTTAATTCGCTTGCCGTCGATGTCTTGCTTCGTTATGAAATGTGGCATTACGTCTATTCCTGCCTGTTTCATATTGCCGACCATTTCACGTACATCTTCCACCGGGCACACCGTATCGTCCGCGCCATGGATCACCACCACCGTCGCGCGATTGCCTGATTCTGTCATCGTTTTCAAATGCGTCGGATTGCCCACATACCGCAGCTCCTGCGCGCCCGCGGTGAGCGCGCGGGGATTGCCGTTGGTAGACTGGTGCGAAACCTCTTTCTTCTCATACCCAGCATTCAATTCACTTCCCCCCGGCAGACCATACGCAATATCGTCCGTCAATTTGGCCATGCCACTAATGTCCACGATGCACGCAAACGTGCGTGGCGCAAGTTTATTGGCCATCAACGAAACATTGCCGCCGCCCGAACCGCCACATGCGTAGATCCGTCCGCGCGCGAAGGGAATCTTGGAAGCATCAAGCGCGTCGAACACGTGGTGCAACGCGCGCAGCGCATCAAGTGCCTGTAAATACCCGAAGTCGTACGGCAAACCGGCAGCCGGATCCCATTTCCCGCTTTGCAGATAATCCACGCAGATCGCGATGACGTTATACCTGTCCGCAACGGCGATTGGATCGGGCGCGCCAATTGCCCCGGTTCCGCCCCAGTTGTGCAGGCACAACATAAGCCCCGTTGATTCATTCACGGAAGAAAGTTGTTTGTCAGGATAATAAATATAGGTCTGAATCGTGCGAGGTCCCGGTTTTGCGGGCCACTCTTGCGCTTCAATTGTCACGGTGCCATTGGCTGCCGGCAGCGCTGGTTGATCGGCGACGAGAACCGCCGCGCACACAAGCAACGCAATCATGGCTGCGTAACGCCGAGCGCTTCCGCCATCGCGCGTTTCATCGGTTCTTCTACCGTCGGCGCAACCCAGTTCCAGTCATGCGCGTCGTTAAACCCCTCGCTGGAGGCGAACGCCGTCGGGATGTAGCCCGGCGCGCTCTCCCCATAGCCCGCGGTGATTACAAAGTTCTCCGGATCGAGTTGCTGGGCCATCAACTGATATCCGACAAAGGATTCCGCGGGCATCAACAGAAATTTGGCCTTGCCAAAGTCCACCGCCGGCACATCAATCGCCTGACCTGCGGCGACGCGCATGCGCCAGCTTAATCCCATTGCCGCAAGGATCCGCGTGAATGTCTTTGCGTTGCTGTCGGCGAGCACCGCCTGCATTTCGGCTTCGCTGTACCCTTTGGATGTTTTCGGTTCGAGGTGCATCGCCGCAACGCGGACGCGTATGGAATCTAGCGGATGTTTCGTCGTCGCATTCCACGCTTCCACCATGGCCGCATGCAGTTTCTTCGCGAGCACGCTGCGGTTCGCGGGGTTGCCGTCGTTCCATTTCCCCGCAATGGTGTCGCCGCTACAACCGGAGAAGTAAACCTGCAGCACGCCGGGCTGTTCCGTGGCGCGCAGGTGTCGCGCCATTCCCACAAAGTCTGCGGACACACCGCCTTTCCCATAGTAACTCATGGGATGAATCGAGAACGCGTGCAACGCGGCAATCGGCGTGTCACCGTTCCAAAAACTCAGGGTGCGAAGCACCTGATCGTGATCGCCCGCTTCCGCCGCGCGCAACACGGGGTCGGCGGTGGCGCTGGTGCGGTTGTAGTGAACCGTGCCATCTTCCATTTTCACGCGACGGTTGCACGCCAGTTCAATCGCCGTTCCCGCGCCGGTACCGTAATGGGTAATCGTCTGGGCGGATGGGATCGATTCTCGAATGGCGTTGGCAACCTTCTGGTATTGCGCCTCGGCAAGCGCACTGTCGCAGAGTGCCTTTGGAAGCCCGTGCGCATCCAAAAGCTTCTGCGCGGTGAAATCGACTATGGGCGCGTCGTGCACGTGCACGCTGGATATCAACACATGATCGCGCGCGGTTCCCGCGGCTTCGGCAACAACTTCCCGAAATCGATCATAGGCGTCATTGCGTATTTCGCACCAGTCAATGGAGATCAACACCACCGGCTTTTCACCACCCAACAGCACCACGCCACGCGCAAATAGCGGATCGACCACGCGATCCGCGGGTTTGATCCCGCCCCCCATGAGCGCATGACCGATCGGAACTGTCGTCTCTACATTGAACGGTGCAAGTTTAAATTCCGCCGTTGCGCCCATGGCGAGTGTAAGCGCAAGCATCAGTAGTCGCGGCATCATGGGTTCTTCACCTCGTGTTCGGCTTGAGCGGCTCCTGCCGGTATTGCCGCGCGCCCGCGCCACCATACGATGCTCAGCACAAGCATCCACGCGGCGCACAGATACAGCCCCACGTCTTCACGAACCTCTTCGACGCCTTTCTCGTACATCTGCAAGTCGAGCAGCAGATCGGAAGGGTTTTCAACCATGGTCTCAGGCATCCAGTAAATCGCGCCGATGAGGTAGAGAACGACGCCGATGGGCGCCGCGATGGAATAGCGCCGGGCCACTGCAAACGCGGTCACGATGGTCGCGTAACTGTAAATTAACATCCATAGCGGGCCGTCGGGGTCGTTCCACTGCACAATAATGCAGAGCAGCAACAGGATAAACATGATAATGGATGCGATTCGCATGATTTCTCCGTGATTTCGTCCGCGGTTCGGCTGAACAAGTCTCGCCCAGGGCGCAATCGTAGTCGGATTCCCATTCTGTCACAACTTCGCGGCTGCATTGCGCGGTGGTACGTCGCTGTGCGATTGTTTCGCCATAACTTGGAGTGCTGTCTCATGTCTATTTCCCGTCGTCAGTTCTTGAAGCACAGCGCGGGGTTGGTTGCCGCGGGCACTGTGTTCGCTGGATGCCCGCTTGCTGACCTAATCCGCACGGTTGAGGCGCGCCGCTCCGTCGATGGGGTGTTGGAAACGGATCTGTGCGTGTGCTTTGCGAACAACCGCATCGATCGCACCCTGCTGCGCTCGCGCACCTACGAGGGAAAGATTCCCGGGCCCACGCTGCGGGTAAAACCAGGCGATACGTTGCGTCTCCATGTTCAGAATGCCTTGCCGGAAGAAGATGACGGTCATGTGCATGTTCACAAAGGCGATCACAACCACAACATTCCCGGCGGCTTTAATATCACGAATTTCCATTCGCACGGCTTGCACGTTTCGCCGAAAGGCATCTCCGACAATCCCTATCGCAAGTTCATGCCGGGGGAAACCAACCTCGTCGAAATCGCAATACCCGCCGACCATCCCGAGGGCACGTTCTGGTATCACCCGCACCACCACGGCGCGGTTACCGTGCAGCTTATGGGCGGCATGGCTGGCGCGCTGATTGTTGAAGGCGACACGGACGAAGTCCCCGAGATTGCCGATGCGCGCGAGCATATCCTCATCATTCAAGAACTGCGCATTAACGAACGGGGCGAAACTCCCGTAATTGACGAACATACCTTTCACGACGGGCACCACGCGGATTTCGCGGGCAGCGTGTTGAAGCGAACGATCAATGGCCAGGTGAATCCAACCATCATGATGCGGCCTGGCGAGGTGCAGCGCTGGCGCTTTATTCAGGCAGGCGTGGAACAGTTCACCCCCTTGGCTCTGGATGATCACCCGCTCCATCACATCGCGATGGATGGCATCTCGTTCAAGAAACCGCAGGAAGTCGATAGCGTGCTGCTCTCGCCGGGTAACCGCGCGGATGTCTTGGTCAAAGCCGGCGCCGAAGGCACCTACTACCTGCGCAAGCTCGCCTATAACCAGGGCGCCGGAGTGGTCGAAGAGGAGATCCTCGCGACGGTAACAGTCCGGGGTTCGCTCATGGATATGCCTTTGCCCACCGGCCTCCCCACACCTTCATCGCTCGTCTTCATTGAAGACGATGAGGTAGAGACGATTCGGCAGGTTTCGTTCAGTGTCGATGGCGCCGGACCGGGCGATATGTTCCCGCGTTTCACCATCAACGGCCAGTTGTTCGATCATGACCGCATCGATGAGACCGTCCCCCTCGGCGCGGTGGAGGAATGGATCATCACCAGCGCAACTGCCGACGAACATCCCTTCCATATCCACACCCATTCGTTTCAGGTCTCGGAGATCGAAAACGCCCCAGTCCGCCCCAAGCGCTGGCAAGACAC
>ERZ761602.3255-NODE-3255-length-23346-cov-3.758791_pt1 | contig 23346 bp, 23 predicted proteins | sample MGYA00512165_ERZ761602 | MGnify/ENA primary metagenome ERZ761602 (study PRJEB28899, sample SAMN02445085) | bioreactor sludge metagenome | biome: EBPR sludge; isolation source: Thorneside wastewater treatment plant | place: Australia: Brisbane, Thorneside...
CCGCCGAGGGGCTATCTCGAGCGGCTTCGCGAGATCGCGACGCGGCACGGCATCCTGCTGATCTTCGACGAAGTGATCACGGGTTTCGGCCGGCTCGGCACGCCGTTCGCAACGGAGAAGTTCAGTGTTCGGCCCGACATCGTGACGACCGCCAAGGCCATCACCAACGGCGCAGTGCCGATGGGCGCGGCCTTCTGCTCGCGGGATGTTCACGGTGCCCTGATGCAAGGCCCGGAGTCCGCCATCGAGCTGTTCCACGGTTACACCTATTCGGGCCACCCGGTCGCCTGCGCGGCGGGCATGGCGACACTCGACATCTATGCGCGGGAAGGCCTTCTCACACGCGCGGCAGAGCTCGAAGCGTACTGGAAAGAGGCTGTTTTCAGCCTGCGCGATCTGCCGGCGATCACGGACATTCGCGCGATCGGTCTCGTTGCCGGTATAGAACTTGCTTCGCGCGAAGGTGCGCCGGGCAGCCGTGCCTACGACGTGTTCACAGATTGCTTCCAGCGCGGGCTGCTGATCCGCGTGACCGGCGACATCATTGCCTTGTCTCCGCCCCTCATCGTCGAGAAAGCGGAAATCGATACGATGGTCGAGATGCTTCGGGAAACGATCACGGCGGCGGCGTAAACGTCGCCGCCCTTACTTGAAGGGCGGCGTTTCGAACAGGACCTGCGCGTTCACGTAATCGACCTGTTCGGCGACGTGGCACGCCTGACAAGATGAGTTGGCAAGCTCATATGCGGCAACGGCCTTCACGGGATCGCTGCTTTCGACGCCTGTACGCACTTCGTCCCACGTCGCATCAAGAAATACCTGCCGCGCATTTTCTGCTCGACCCGGACGCTTTTCGATGCCGTTTTCTATGGTGACCCGGATCTTTCGCCACTGATAGGCGGCGAGGTCATAGTTACCGCGGCCGAGCGCTTCCTTGAACGAACGGTATCGTTCGCCTACCTCAAGCATAGGCTGGTCGAACCCGCGCATCTGCTTCTGCAAAAGGCGTGCACGATCATCCGGATCGGGAACCGAGAGCAGCCAATCGTTCGGAGAGAATTGAGGCGTGTCGTCGCCCGGAGCAGCAGCGATGATCGCGACAGCGGCCACGGCCAACCCGACGGCCATTTGGATTTTCATGGAACGGCTTCCTTGATGGATACGCCGCCATGCGCGGACGCATCAGGTTTCTGCAAACAACCTCAATAGGTTGGACCGTGATTTCGCGATGAGGTCAAAAGCCTCGCCCTTGCCCGTCGTTTCCAGAAGCTGCCGCTCCGCAATACTGAGGTCGAGCAGCATTTCCCGAACGCGCGGGTCCCGTACCAGGCTCTGTATCCAGCCGACCACGACAAGGCGCTCACCTCGCGTCACCGTGTTTACCCGATGTATCGTCGTCGCCGGATAGAGCACCATTGCACCGGCGGGGAGTTTCAGGACCTGGTCGCCTTGCGCGTCCGACACGACCAACTCACCACCATCGTAACTGTCTTCATCATTGATGAAGACCGTGAAGGCGAGATCGGTGCGGATCGGCGGATCCCCCATCACCGCATTATCTGCGTGGGGGCCGTAGCCCATGCCCGGTCCTGCACGACTGATCAGCAGTCGGGACATGAGACGGGGCAGTGCAGAAGCTGCAACAACCTCGTTTTGACTGACCGCCTCTGCAACAATAGCCGTGATTTCAGCATAGGCCGGATCGGTGCCCGGAAGCTGGTCCACCTTTTTGACAGTGCTTGCCGCACCCCCGGCGGTTCCACGGCCATCCATGAAACCACCGCGTGCCGCAAGGGCGCGGATGCTTTCAAGCTTCGAACCGTCGAGGACATCGCCAATACAGATGATCATACGATGCCCCCGACGATCCTTTATTCGTCACATTTTAGTGAAGATGTGGCTGGAATGCAGCAAGCTCCTTGCCGGGAACGAGATCCTTGCCGCTTCCGTACATGCGCTTTCCATCGCCAATGATGACATACTTGCCCATGAAGCCCAAGTAGTAGCAGCCTCGGCCATCCGCGGCCTTGCCCGAATAGGCAGGCATACAGACAGTTCCATTCTTGATCTCATACGAGCCGACAACCGGATTTACGGTAGCGGTGTAGCAAATACCGTGCTCGATTTCATAGTTGTCACCGAGTGCCGTCGGGCATTCCTTCATGTCCGCCTTCGCCCAGTCCCGCTTCCAGCCCTCGACCTTGCCGTCGGCACCGAAATAAAGCGCCACGGCCTGATCCTTGCGAACCGTGTTGCCCACGAGCGATGCCTTCAGCTGCTTGTCGGTCAGCGCGTTGATGACGAACTGCTTCCCGCCAGAGGAAAAACCGATACCACCTTCGCCGTTTTCGCCAGCGAGAACCTTCTTGAGCGCCGTTGCGAATGGATAATCAGGCTTGTGCGTCGCGCCGAAATAATTCTCGGCAGCAACAGCCGCCGGAGTGCCGGCCTCGCCGCCTTCACCCGCCTCGCCAGCCTCACCCGACTGAGCGGCCGCCGTACCGGCACTGAGCGCGACCACACCAAGACCGCACCAGATTTTTCTCATAAGCATAACAACTATCCCCTAGCCTGAGTTAGAATGATGTTTCGATGGAGAACCGCACCGAAGGCGGTAGACCGGGCGCGAGCAAGCTCGAGCTGGCCGATGCCCAGTACTTCTTGCCGGTCACGTTATCCGCATAGACGCGGAACGTGGTTTCCTTGCCGATCAGCGTTTCGGTCGTATAGCTCGCACCGACGTCGAAGGTCGTGTAGCCGGGAACCTGATAAGCATTGGCCGCATTGCCGTAGCGCTTACCGACGCGGAACACGCCCGCGGACACCGCCAGCCCCTCGACGACCGGGAGATCATATTCGAGGAACAGTGAGCCCGAGAACTTCGGGGCGTTCTCGATATCGTTGCCGATGTTGGTGCTGCCGCTGATCTGCTCGGTATCGAGCACGAGCGCCGACGCGTAAACTGACAGGCTCGGTACGATTTCGCCGGTCAGGCTGAACTCGGCACCTTTGTAGCGGGCAAGGCCATCGAGAACGAACCTGTTGTCGGCGTTCGTGAACGATGAGCCGCGCTCGATCTCGAAATAGGCGGCCGTCGCCATCAAGCGACCGAACTCCGCCTTGATACCGAACTCTTTCTGCTCGCTGACCGCGGCCGGAAGCGATTCACCGGCATTGATCGTGCCGGCGGGCGCGACGCGGGAATTTTCCAGACCTTCGATATAGGTGCCGTATACACTGATCCACGACACGGGCTTCACGAGGAGGCCCGCAGACCATGATGTCGGCTTGGTCTCGTAGGTGACGCGGCTCGTTTCCACGCCCGCTGCCGAGAAGTTACGCGTGTCATCCTTGAAATCGGTGTAGCGCATACCGACCGTCAAATAGACGAAATCGTTATAGGACACACGGTCGAACGCATAGAGACCGACATCCTCGATCTTGGACGTGTTCAGAAGCGCTCGCGCCGGCATCGGCGTTTCCGGCACAACGACCGGATCGAAATAGTTCTGCGCGAACGCGACCGTCGGCACGCGCGGATTGATGGCATCGCGACGGTTGCTGCTTGCGCCGGCTATGATCTCGTGACGCAGCGGTCCTGTATCGAACGTACCCGCGATCTCGCCGCGGAAATACACATTCTCATAGCTGTTGTCGTTGGCGAGCTCGACCGTCAGCGTACCGGGCCCGAGCGTGGGATTGGCAAGCGTGGGGTTCGTGAACCGGAAATCCGAGAAGCGACGATCACGCTTCAGGTTCGAAACGCCGGCATTGAGGGTGAGCGCCCAGGCTGGCGAAATCTTGTATTCCGCACGTGCCAGCAGGTTGTACTCACGCGCCGGCGACTTGAACCACTGCGATCCGACATTCCGCTTCATCGAAATGATCGGCGGCAGGGTCAACACGCCGCTTTGCGTATAAGGGCGAAGTGTCGTCGGTTCGGTGAGTGTCTTGTAGATATACTCGCCGTCGAGCTGAAGGCTGAAGGAATCGCTCGGCTCCCAGTCGATAGCTGCGGAGGTAAACCAGCGGTGTCCTTCGGTGCGCGCCACGCCGGTTTCGAGGTTCGCAGCAAGAGCGTTGACGCGAACGCCGAAGTCGCCGAACCGGCGGCCAATATCGACATGACCGCCGGCCTGCCCGTGAATATTGCCGAAGGCGCGCAAGGACGTGACAGGATCAGCCGTCGCGCGCTTCGAGACAAGATTGACGATGCCCGAGGGCGTGCTGAAACCATAGTAGAGCGCCGATGCGCCCTTCAGGGCTTCCACGCGCATCTTGTTTTCCAGCGGCAGGTCGATGAGGTTCACGATCGGCAGGCTGCCGTTCAAGCGCCAGTTGCCGCGGTTCTCCACCGGAATGCCGCGAACAGAAAGGTTGCTGTAGACGCTGGCATTGATGGACGCGGTCGTCACGCCCGGCGTGTTGCGCAGCGCATCGAGGACCGAAGTGGCGAGCTGGGCTTCCAGCAGTTTTTCGGGGATGACGCTGACGGTCAGCGGCGTATCCATCTGATGACCGTTGCGGAACGTGCCAGCCTGCAGGAAATCAGCGCCGAAGCTATCGGACCTGTCGGCCGTCACCACGATTTCTTCAAGCTGCGGCGATCCCGCGTCCTGCGCGAACGCAGCACTCGCGCCAAACGATAGCGACAGGGCCGTCGCAGATATCAGAACCGTTTTACGATTGATCACAGTTGTCCCCCTTTTTTTCCGGCAACCTATGAATGCATTTTTCCACGCAAGAAAATATTGTTGTCTTTATATTGTCAATAGTACATTTTAAATCACATCAAAAACGCGGTGACGCCTCGACGAGAGCGCGCGTGAACTGATGTGCCGGATGCGCGAAAATCATCCCGGCATCACCGGTTTCAACGACCCGCCCACCGTCCATCACCAACGCCCGCGATGCGACCTGTTCGATTGCCGCAAGGTCATGCGAAATGAACAGACACGTGAACCCCCGCTCCGCCTGAAGCGTTTGCAGCAAAACCAGAATCTGCGCCTGGATCGTCATGTCGAGCGCCGAGGTCGGTTCATCCGCAACAACCAGATCGGGCTCGCGAACGAGAGCACGCGCGATCGCTACACGTTGGCGCTGACCACCCGAAAGCTGATGCGGAAGACGTTCGCCAAAGCCGCCGAGTCCAACCTTCTCGAGAAGTGCGTTGGCGCGGTCGCGGCGTTCGGCCGCAGACAGATCCGCTTCGTGTCTCAACGGGTCGGCCACGGCATCTACCAGCTTGCGCCGCGGATCGAGCGATGAATAGGGATCCTGAAAGATCATCTGCGTTCGTGCCCGAAACGCCGGGCTGCGCGGCATGGAAAGCGGTTCGCCCACAAAACGGACAGAACCGGACGAAGGACTGACAAGCCCCATGATCGCACGCCCAAGAGTCGTCTTGCCAGACCCGGAGCCGCCGACGACCCCGATGAACTCCCCCTTCCATGCGTCGAAGGACACGTCATCAAGCGCGCGCTTTGCGGCTACGGATGCTCCACCGCGCGCCGGATACTCCACCGACAGGCCACGAACGGAAAGAAGAGGATCGCCATCTGCGCGAGGCGCAGGCACTGCAGCCTCGCTTCTGCGGGGTACAGCCTCGACCAGTTTTCGCGTATACGGCTGCGCCGGCGCCGCGAGGACCGCCCTCGCCTGCCCGCTTTCGACGATATCGCCATTGTTCATCACCGCCAGCGAATCGGCATAACGATTTGCAAGCGCGAGATTGTGCGTGATGAGCAGAACAGCGGCTCCGCTGTCGCGGCCCAGTTCAACCATCAGATCGAGCACTTCGCGCTGCGCCAAGGCATCGAGGGCCGTGGTCGGTTCATCGGCAATGATAAGTTCGGGTTTCAGCAGAAAGACCGAAGCGAGCATGATGCGTTGCCGCATACCGCCAGAGAATTCATGAGGATAGGCACGCAGAAGCGCTTCTGCGTCATCGATCCGAACGCGCTCAAGCATCGCAATTGCGCGCTGCCTCGCTTCGCGCCGCGAGAGCTTCTCGTGCCAGAGGAGCGCTTCGACCAACTGATCACCGATCCGCATAGCCGGATTGAGCGATGACAGCGGCTCCTGCAGCACCATGCCGACCCGCTTGCCGCGTACCTTGCGAAGATCTGCATCCGCCATCGCCGTGAGATCATCGCCGCCAAGCCGAATACTACCGCTGAGGCGCCGAACGCCCGGCGGCAACAAACTGACCACGGCCCGCGCGGTCATCGATTTTCCGCTGCCGGATTCGCCGGCGAGCGCGAGGATTTCCCTAGGCTTCACGGCAAGGTTCACGCCCTTCACCAGCAGCTTGTCACTGCTCGCGATGGACAGACCGCTAATCTCCAGGGCCGAAGGGGTCATGTTCAAAGCCGGCTCCTCGGATCAAGATAGTCGCGCAGCGCATCGCCGAGCAGATTGACCGCGAGAACCGCCGCCGTGATGCACAGGCCCGGAACAATCGCGAGATGGGGTGCGACATCGAGATGGGGACGTGCCGCCGCAAGCATGTTCCCCCACGTCGGCGCCGGCGGCGAAATGCCTACACCCAGAAAGCTGAGCGCGCTTTCCGACAGCAGGACCCACCCAAACATGCTGGTCATCAGCACCAGAACCGGGCCCGCGAGATTGGGCACTACATGGCGAAGCATGATCGTCACCGCATCATCTCCCGAAACACGCGCAGCCTCGATGAACTCCTTTTCGCGAAGGGAAAGCGTCGCACCGCGCACTACGCGGGCGACGATCGGGATATAGGCGAGGGTCAACGCCCCGATGATTCCCCACCGGCTTGCACCGAACACGGCAACGAGCGCCAGTGCGAGCAGGATCCCGGGAAAGGCGAGAAGCGCATCGATCAGGATCATCCAGGCCCTGTCCGCCCAGCCACGCAGGAAGCCCGCAACAACGCCGATCGCGCCGCCGACCGCTGTCGCCAGCAGCACGGTGGAAAGTGCAATACCACTGCTGATCAGCGCACCGTGCGCCGTGCGGGCAAGGATGTCGCGTCCGAATTCGTCCGTGCCGAACCAGTGCTGCATGGAAGGCTTGCCGAGCCTCAGCGCAAGGTCCACTGTAAACGGATCCTGGGCAAACGGGTTCGCGCCGAGGATCACGACGACAGCAAGCGCCAGTGCAGCGGCGCCTCCTAGCCAGAGATTGAGCCGGGATATCGAAAGCATGGCGCGGCTCATCGATTGACGATCCGCGGATCGAAGACCGGATAGATGAGGTCTACGACGAGATTGACGACGATGTAGATGGATGCCGTGAAGAGCAGACAGGCCTGAATGACCGGATAGTCGCGGGCAAGGACGGCGTCGACCATCAGCCGCCCGAGCCCCGGAAGCGTGAAAACGGTTTCGATCACCGCGATTCCTCCGAGAAGATTGCCGAGTATGAGACCGACCAGTGTCAATGTCGGTGCGAAGGCATTCGGGAAGACATGCCGCGCGAGAACCGTATCGTCGTCGAGCCCCTTGGCGCGCGCGTGAAGCACATAATCGAGCCGCAAGACATCAACGGCGCTGGCGCGCATCAGCCGTGTAAGAACGCCCGCTTCGACGAGTGCCAGTGCGATCGAAGGCAACACGAGAAACCGTATCGCCTCGTGCGCGTCTTCTGAAAACGGAACATAGCCGACGACGGGAAGCCATCCAAGCTTGAGCCCGAAGACGAGCAGCAACATCAGGCCCAGCCAGAACGTCGGAATCGAGAGTAGCACAGTCGCACCCGTCACGATTGCGAGATCGGCGGCTTTCCCTTGATGCAGCGCTGCCCACAGGCCGAGAAGCACGGCAACGATGGTGGCAAGCGCCACCGCAATCAACACGATCGGTGCGCTGACTGCGAAGCGATCGAGCACAAGCGTCCCCACGGACTCGTCGGTCATGAGCGAGGTGCCCAAATCACCCTGCAGCGCATTCGTTGCCCAGATCGTGAACTGCGTAAAAACCGGCTTGTCGAGTCCCATCGCGGCGTGCGCAGCGGCAAGGCTTTCCTTGTCGGCGCTATCACCCAGCATCACCTGAGCCGGATCACCCGGCACCAGACGAACCAGCACGAAAACGGCGACACCCACGAGAAGCAGTGTCGGAATGGCGGCAAGCACCCTTTTTGCGAGATAGCTCAGCATGACGCGGCTCTCTTTCCTGTCTGTCCCGCCATCATTTTTTGGATACACCCCAAAGTCGCTGCTGAACCGCGGGCCACGAACGCGCACCTTCAACCCCTGCACGCGTGGCGATGATGTGCGCGGGATTGTAGGTGACGACGAGCGGTGTCTCGGTGAGCATACGCGTGTGCAGAGAATCGAACGCGGCTTGTCTGTCGGCGGCTGCGGTCGCCTGAGCGGATCTCGACAATAGATCGGCCGCAACCGGATCATCCCAGACCTTGCGCGGTTCGTCGTCCTTGTTGCCGATCACGGAGCCGTAGTTGAAGCTGGGATCGAGGCGTGCGGAATAGGCGAAGGTCATCGTTTGATACGTGCCTTCGCTGTAGTGATCGAGCTGCGTCGCCCAGTCGAATGTCTGAATTTCGAAGTTGATTCCAGCGTCACGTGCCATCGCCTGGATCAGAACGGCAGCATCGAACATCTGCAGATAGCGACGATTCGTGATCAACGTGATCGGCTCTCCGCGATAGCCCGATGCGGCGACAAGCCTACGTGCCTCCGCAAGATTCTGCTGAATCAGCGCCTTGTGCGCGCCTTTGTGAAATGGGCTTGGAACCGGCACCATCGAGCTATTCGCGCCCGCGGTGCCGTTGCTGACCGCCACTGCAAGCCCACCGACATCAATGGAAAGCGCGATCGCTTTGCGAAGGCGCGCGTCCTTGAGCAGCGGGTCCCGCGTCTGCAAAAGGAGCGCGTAGACATCCATCAGCGGCACGGACTCGATGCGGATGTCGTCAGTCTTCTCCAGAACATCCATTTCGTTCGGATTGACACCATCATAGATGTCTATGCCACCACTCATCAGCGCTGCAGCCGCGGCCGAACTGTCCGGAATGATGAGGAAGCGCACGCCGGGCACCAGCGGTTTCTTGTTGCCTACGTTTCCGTCCATCCGCCCTGAGAGTGGCGAATACTCATCGAAGCGCAGCAGTTCCACATACTGGTTCGGAACATGTCGGGAGAAGCGGAAGGGGCCGGTTCCGATCGGCCGGTTCCAGCTGCCGTCCGCATTGACCGAATCGGGATGCAGAACAGGGGCGCCAGCACAATCAATGCGGGCAAGCGTCTTCAGTAGCAGCGGTGCGGCAGCGGCGAGCGTGATCCGAACATGCGCCGCATCGAGCGCACTGACTTCCAGAATATCGGCGACTCCGCCCGTAAGATCGGAACGACAACGCCAGTCGCTGTCCTCGCGGAGATAGCGCCGGAGCGACCACACGACCGAATCGGCGGATAGCGGGGCGCCGTTGTGGAAGCGCACACCGCTGCGCAGCGTGAAATCGTAAACCTTTCCATCTTCGGAGATTTTGACGGCACTTGCGAGGAGCAGACCGACCGAACCGTCTTCCCGCAACCCCACGAGGCCTTCGCCGACATGCATGAGGACGCTGTCGGTATTTTCGTCGCGCTGATCACCAGGTTCTGTTGAGCCGCGAAATCAGAAAGCCGCCATGCCCCGTGCCCCTGCTTTCCGGGGCAAGTGCAAACCACGCGGCCACCAAGGCCACGATCAGTGCCAGGACAGTGAGTGCGATGCGTTTCATGATCAGCTCGTCCCGCTTCGCTTTTATCGCACGCCGTGCAGATTGTAGCGTATGAATTCAGGCGCGAGCGCAGGCAGCATCGCGATTTCCATCGTCCCCTCGGCCGGATCCATGATGAGCGACGCAACCGTAGCGCTGAGATTGGTGAACGCCGACGGCCGCGGTGGGCGACAGATCGACCACGGCGAGCCGTAACCATCGAGAAGCACTTCGCGGATATCCTCGACCGTAATCGACCCAAGCTTCGGCATGAGCAATCCCTCAGCGCGTACCTGCCGCTGGTAGCTGCACGGGAACGCGCGCGCGCCCGTATTCCGGAGCTTCACCTGCGCCGCCAAAGAGAGCCAATGGTTGGCGTGAATCATGAGCCCGTTCGTGGCCGGCACGTGAAACATCTCATCCGGCGCACACTCGAAATCGAGGATTATGCCGTCCCGGTCTGAAAGCACGATGTTGTTTGACGCCGACTTGCGCGTGCAGACAGCCTCGACCGCCTTCGCCATATGCGTCTGGTCCAGAATCTTGCGGCGGATGAGCGACAGCGGCACACCAAGATCACGATAGTCGCGCTCGCATTCCAGATAGTTCCCGGCCGTCGCCAGACCCGCACTGTTGAGCCCGAAACGCCCGAGTGCGCCAGCTTCGGTAAAGGTCAGATAATCAGGGCCGTCGTCGCGGCGTACCCTGAGCACGACGGAAGTCTCTGCACATTCCGCCTTCCAGTCCCAGTTGTGTGCGTGGATCACTTTGCCATCCCGGGTCGCACCCGGGCCGGCGACGATTGCCGTGCAGCCATCGGGCGCTTCCGCTTCGAAGCGCTTTTCCATTTCGGGATTCTCGGCGATCTTGAGCAGCTCGGTGCGCGCGTTGATCAACATGATCTCGGAAAAGGAAACGCCGGCACCGCGCGCGATCGCGCGCATCTCGACCACATAGGCCTCGTCGAACGCCTCGACGATGGGAAGGTAGCGAGCAACGAGCACGTCCAGCCGCGCCGAGTCGACATTGAAGGCGGAAAGTTGTTCGGAATAATGGCCGATGCCGCGCCGAATACGATCCGCAGCCTGGACGCCATAGGCATGGGCGCGCGCCTCCGGGGAGCCGGAAACATCGATGAAAAAGCGCTGAACCATGAGACGTCCCCTCCTGACGTTGACAGGGTCTAAGAAAGCAAAATGCATTTTACAACACAAAAAAGCAATTCTATAGCAAAGACACGATGAGCATGATCGGCAGGACACAATGAGGGCGGCAGAAGCAGCAACAGCGAACAGCAGTGTTGCGGCGATCAATGCTCCGTTGTGGGCAGCAACCGCGCCGCCCGGTGCATTTTTCCCTGAACTCTCCGGCAGTGCAGACGCGGATGTGGTTATCATCGGGGCGGGCTTTACCGGCCTTTCCACGGCACTCGCGCTTGCCAGCCGGGGGCAGAAGGTCGCAGTTCTCGAAGCCGGAGAGCCGGGTGAAGGTGCTTCCGGGCGGAGCGGCGGGCAGGTCATTCCAGGCCTCCGCCACTTCATGAAAGATCTGAATGCCGCCTATGGGGCGGCCGCCGCACGGCGTGCGCATGATTTTGGCAGCACGGCAGCAGATACCTGTTTCGATCTGATCGATGCAAACGGCATCGCGTGCGAAGCCGTCCGCTCAGGCAAGATACAGGTCGCCGATACACCGGCAGGGCTTGCCGACGCGAAGGCACGCGCCGATGCTTGGCAGAAGCGCGGTGCCCCTGTCCGGTTTCTGGACCGCGATGAACTTATCGCTGCAACCGGCACGCGCGCCTATCTCGGCGGCTGGATCGACATGCGCGGTGGCTCTGTGCAACCGCTGGCGCTCACACGTGGGTTGGCAAGCGCAAGCCGCACTGCCGGAGCTACGGTGTACGCGCGCTCCCGCGTCCGGTCCGTGGCGCGGACGAGCGCAGCGTGGCGCGTATCGACCGCGAACGGGCATGTAACCGCCCCCAAGCTGCTGCTTGCAACAAACGCAACGACGGACGCGCTCTGGCCGGGCCTATGCCAGACGTTTCTACGCGTCTGGTCATACCAGATCGCAACCACGCCTCTTTCGGCAGAGCTCAGAGCGCATATCCTCCCCGGCGACCAGTCAGTGTCTGACACGCGCCGGGTTCTGCGCTATTTCAGAACCGACGCGGCGAGGCGCCTCATCGTCGGTGGCAAGGGGCGCGCGAGAACACCTGCCTCGATAGACGATTTCGATTTCCAACGGCAGACGCTCGGTCGTCTCTATCCCGAACTTGCGGATCATCCGCTGGAATATGCTTGGGGCGGGGAAGTCTGCATCACGGCAGACCGGTTGCCACGGATCATCCGCCTCGGCCCAGATGCCTATGCTCACCTCGGTTGCAATGGCAAGGGCGTCGCCTGGTGCACTGCGATCGGCGAGGCCTTCGCCGAAATGTTCACGAGCGGTGACGAACGCGCGCTGCCGATCCCGGTCACACCATTGAAGCGCATCCCGTTCCACTGGCTGCGCCATGTCTATGTCGGCGTCGGCGGCGCCTGGCTGCGCCTGCGCGACAGCCTCGATGCCGCGACTGCGCCCACTTTCAAGGAAAGCAAATGAACAACGCCGAGTCCCTGCGCAGTTACTGGATGCCGTTCACTGCGAACGCGAAATTCGCGGTGGCCCCAAGGCTGTTCTCGTCTGCGGAAGGGATGTTCTACACCACGACCGACGGCAGGCCGATTCTGGATGCCATTGCCGGGCTTTGGTGCGTGAATGCGGGCCACGGCCGCCGGGAAATCACGGATGCGATCAAGACGGCGGCCGAAACGCTGGATTTCGTTTCGTCGTTCCAGATGGGACATCCGGCCGCCTTCGAGCTTTGCCGTCGCCTCTCCGAAAAGGCGCCCGAGGGGAAAGGCCACGTCTTCCTCAGCAATTCGGGATCGGAAGCTGTCGACACCGCACTCAAGATCGCGCGCGGCTATCATCGCTCACGCGGCGAACCGTCACGGACACGCTTCGTCGGCAGAGCACGCGCCTATCACGGCATGGGCTGGGCAGGTCTCTCCGTAGGCGGCATCGGCCGTCACCGCCGCGATTTCGAGCCCCTGCTCCCGCAGGTTTCCCACATGCGGCACCCCTATGATCCGCAGAAATCCGGATTTTCGCGGGGACTTCCGGAGTGGGGCACAGACTTCGCCGACGATCTCGAAAACGTCCTCGCCGTACACGACCCAACGACGGTCGCAGCCGTCATCGTGGAACCGGTTGCGGGCTCGACCGGCGTGTTTGCGCCGCCCCGCGGCTATCTCGAACGGCTTCGGCAGATCTGCGACAAGCACGGCATTCTTCTGATTTTCGACGAGGTCATCACCGGTTTCGGGCGCCTCGGCTCCACCTTTGCGGCAAAGCGTTTCGGCGTGACGCCCGATATCATCACGTGTGCAAAAGGCCTTTCGAATGGCGCTGCACCGATCGGCGCGACAATCGTTCGCCCCTTCATCTACGACACATGGATGAACGGCGCACGAGACGCGATCGAATTTTCGCACGGCTACACCTATTCTGGCCACCCGCTTTCGTGTGCCGCAGCACTCGCTACAATGGACGTTTTCGACAAGGAGGATTTGTGGACACGTGGGCTCGGCATCGAACAGATGTTCGAAGATGCCGCACATGATCTCGCCGATCGGAATTGTGTCCGCGACGTGCGCAACATTGGTCTTCTGGCCGCCATCGATCTCGAGCCGGAACCCGGCAAACCCGGCGTTCGCGCCCAACAGGTGAATGCCGCCTGCTTCGAGGCTGGCGTACTGATCCGTACAACCGGAGACACGCTGATGATCTCCCCACCGATCGTCGCCGAACCGGCGCAAATCGATCGGATCTTCAGCACGCTACGCAACGCGATTGGCACGATTACATGAGCGGAGACGCTTATCCCGCGCATCGTCTGTCACTGCGCATCGACGGCGAAGAGATTCGGAACGAGCGGGAAAAGATTCCGGTGTTCGACCCGGCAACCGAAGCCCCGCTCGGCCAATTGCCGTGCGCCACGCCCGATGATGTCGACCGCGCCGCAGATGCGGCTTCGCGAGCCTTCCCGCTCTGGCGCAAGACGCCGCCTCATCAGCGCGCGCAGGTGCTGCGTGGTGCGGCCGCTCGCATTCGCGGCAAGCTGGATTCGTTCGCCCTCATCATGACGCTGGAGCAAGGAAAACCTCTTGCCGAATCCAGAACCGAGCTAACGGCAGCAGCGGACCTCTTCGACTGGTTCGCAGAAGAGGGGCGCCGCGTCTTCAGCCACATCATTCCAGGCCGAACACATGACGTGTCGTACCGTGTCGACCATGAGCCGCTCGGTCCGATCGCCGCCTTCACGCCATGGAATTTTCCTGCGACCTCTCCTGTACGCAAGATTGCCGCTGCGCTTGCCGCCGGATGTACGGTCGTCATCAAGCCTGCCGAAGAGACACCGGCCACAGCACTCGCAATCGCGGACGCCCTTACCGATGCGGGCCTGCCCGCTGGTGTTCTGAACGTTCTGTTCGGTGATCCGGCAATGATTTCCGAGCGCCTTGTCGCCTCGGCCTTCATTCGCAAGATTTCGCTGACCGGCTCAACGCGCGTGGGTCGTCTCATCGGCGAGATGGCAGGCCGCCATATCAAGCCCGTCACCATGGAACTCGGCGGCCACGCACCCGTGATCGTTCTGGAAGATGCGGATATCGCGCGCGCAGCACGCCTTGCGGCAGCAACGAAATTCCGAAACGCTGGGCAAGTCTGTATCGGGCCGACCCGCTATCTCGTCGCGCGGGATGTCTATCCGGCATTCCTTGAAGCCTTTCGCGAACATGCCTCGGCTATCCGTCTCGGTAGCGGACTAAGCGTTGAAACCACGATGGGTCCGCTCGCACATGCACGCCGTCCGGAGGCCTTGTCCGCGCTTGTCGACGATGCCGTGCGAAAGGGCGCGGGTTTGTGGACCGGTGCGCACGCCTCCACGAACGCCGGATACTTCATGGCACCGACGATTCTCTCCGAGGTGCCCGTCGATGCCGCTATCATGAATGACGAGCCGTTCGGCCCTGTCGCCATCGTCAACCCCTTCGACAGCGAAGATGAGGCCGTCGCGGAAGCGAACCGTCTACCTTACGCGCTCGCCGCTTATGCCTTTTCGGGCAGCCCAGGAAGGCTCGCGGCACTCGGCGAGCGGATCGAGGCGGGCATGGTTGGTCTGAACGGTTACGGCATCACGATTGCGGAAACCCCCTTCGGTGGCAAGAAGGACAGCGGCTTTGGCTCGGAAGGCGGACGCGAAGGGCTCGAAGCCTATCTTTCGGTCCGTTTGACTGGAACAACAATGAGCTAAGAGCAGTTGCCGAGTGGGAAACGAAAGAATAACAGCGGAACAACAGGACGATCAGTTCCGGAGGCAAGTGGAGGATCATGGCGAACGCTGCACGTTCGGCACCGGTATCTGCGACTGCACCTAGCAAGTTGCAGCAAAACCTTGCTGCGCAGATCGCCGCGCTGATCCGCGCGCGCGGCTACGCGATCGGCTATCATCTCGTCGAGGCCGATCTGTGTTCGCACCTCAGCGTTTCACGAACACCGATCCGTGCCGCTTTGGCGCTTCTGGCACAAGACGGCATTGTCGAGTATCGGCCTAACCGCGGCTTTGCGGTCGCTTCCATTCCCAAGGCCGTCGACGAGCCGCCGCCCGCCGGTGAGACGGACGAAGAGGAAAATCAGCTTTTCATTGCGATCGCGCAGGCGCATCTCAACGGGCGGTTGCCAAGCACGTGCACGCAGCAGGAGTTGCTGCGCCTGTTTGATGCACGACTGCCTATCGTCGTGCGTGTCCTGCAACAACTCGCGGCACTAGGCCTTGTAGAGCGCAAGCCGGGAAATGGCTGGTCATTCCTGCCGTCGATCGATTCCACACAGACACAGAAAGAAAGTTATCAGTTCCGCATCGTCATCGAGCCCGCGATCCTTCTGCAAAAGGAATTTCGTGCGACACCGGAGTGGATCGGGGACATGCGGGATCGACACGAACAGTTTCACAAGCGCAGGTGGCGCGATACGCTGGCCATCGAATTCTACGAGATGAACGCCGAATTCCATCTCGGCCTCGCCGAGGCTTCCGGAAACCGCTACTTCATCCAGGCGATGGAACAGCAGAACAAACTGCGTCGCTTCCTTAACTACAATTGGGATTTCGGTATCGAACGTGTTCACGAATCCATTCGTGAGCATCTCGATCTGCTGCGCGCGATCGAAAGCGGTGATCAGGAACTCGCTGCCGTTCTGATGCGCGGCCATTTGATGCGCGCGAGCGATACGCCGACCCTGACTTCATAGGGTTCATGCGCGTCGGCACCGGATAAGCCAAAGCCGGAGGCCGTAAACGGTCACAGCGATCAGCCACAGGCCGACCGAAAAGGTGAGCAGGCGCCCAGCAGCCCCTGCCCATTCCCCCGTATGTAGAGCATACAAGGAATCGACCGCAGCCGCGACCGGATGCCCCTCCTCGGGGCTCCATGCCGCAAGAATGGTGCCGTCAGCAGCATCCACATAGACAATCGTCGTGCCAAGCGTGGCCCGAAGTTCGGAAGGCCGCGTCAGCCGGATCAGATACCACGGCCGCTCCGGCGTGGGCATCACGAGGATCGCAAGCTCTCCGTCCGGATAACGCGCCTGTGCTGCCCGAATTGCCGCGACCGGGCGAATGACACCGGGCTTTACCGTCTCCGCCACCTCCGGCTTTGGTGGTGCGATACCAAGTCCTCTCTCGATCTCACCCCGCCAAACCATCAGCGTGCCGCAAAGGACGATGAAGATGGCGACCGGCGCCAACCAGAAACCGATCGACCGATGCAGCAGCATTGCGGAAGAGGATTGTGAGCGCGTTTTCGGCGGAAGCAATACCTGCTTCCAGCGCCCCCGAGCCGGCCAAGCCAGCCACAAGCCCAGCACGAGATTCGTCAGGAGCAGAAAGCCCGACAGACTGACGAAACGCTTGCCGAGTGGCCCAGAGAAGAATTCGTTGTGAAACAGATAGGCAAGGTGCAGGGGTTCCATTTCACTCAGCGGCCCCTCCCAGAGATCGCTCCCCAGAATGCGACCGTCCGCCCCATCGATCCAAACGCGCGTCTGACGCTCCCCTTCGTGTTGCAGAAGCACATCGAAACGCCCGGGCTGTGCGCCTCCGGCAAACAATTCTTCCACTGTCCCGTATTGGGCATTTACGCGCGCAATAGCCGTATCGATAGCCTCGGCGCTCAACCGGTGACCGGATACGCCAAGCCACTCATCTTCGAGCTGGCGATGGAAGCTGAGCGCCAAGCCAGTTGCTGCCTGCAAGAGCCAGATTCCAACAACTGCGAGGCTCAGATAACGATGCAGGCGCAGCATCTTCAAAACGAATTCCTCTTATGGGTTGATTCGAAGATGGCGATAATGTTCTTTTAAATTTATAAAGACAATATAGCGAAAGCTGCAGCGAACTGCCGCGCTGGTTCGCTTGAGGGACTTCGTGCGCGTTCAGATAATCGAAGCTCTCAAGCCTCTCACACCCTTCATCAGAACCCCGATATCGGTTCCGATCGACACGAGCGAAGCGCCCGCAGCGATCCTGGCCTTCGCATCGTCGACAGACAAAGCGAATATCCCCGAAGCCTTGCCGGTCTTCTCTATTCGCGCGAGCGCATCGCTGATCGCGGTTTGCACATCGGGATGATCCACGCCGCCGAGGTGCCCGAGGGCAGCGGCAAGATCTCCCGGGCCGATGAACAGGGCATCGACGCCTTCTGTCTCTGCAATCTCTTCGATCGCATCGAGCCCCACACGGCTTTCGATCTGGACGATCAGGCAAATATCTTCGTGCGCATCCGCCAGATAACGGGGGTTGGAGCCAAAGCCGGATGCACGGTTCGTCGCACTCGCAACGCCGCGTATGCCGCGCGGCGGGAATCGTGTCGCCGAAACGAGCATACGCGCCTGCTCCGCGCTTTCGACCATCGGGATCAGAAGCGAGCGGAACCCGATATCGAGGTACTGCTTGATGATGGCTGGATCGCCAACCGGCGGGCGGGCGATCGGCTCCACAGGATAAGGTGCTACGGCCTGAAGCTGCGCGAGAAGCGTTTGCGGGGTATTCGGGGCGTGCTCGCCGTCAAACAGAAGCCAGTCATACCCGGCCCCCGCGCAGATCTCAGCCGTGTAAGGATTGGCGAGCGCCTGCCACAGACCGATCTGCATTCGGCCTTCCCCAAGCGCCACCTTCAGGGGATTCATGCGAACCTCAAGGAGATCGAACCCATCGGCCCAAAATCAACATGAAAACTATCACCAGCGCTTGCAAACACGGGCGCTGTGAAACTACCGCTGAGAACGATCTCGCCCGGCATCAGGTCTTCACCATGCAGCGCGAGCTTGTTTGCGAGCCATGCCGGCCCCTTCGCCGGATGGCCGAGAACAGCGGCAGCAACACCCGAGTCCTCGATCACGCCATTGCGATGAATCAGCGCAGAAACCCAGCGCAGGTCCACTGCGTCCGGCTTCACCGGCCTACCTCCAAGAACAAGGCCCGCGTTCGCGGCATTGTCGGAAATCGTGTCGAACACTTTGCGCGTGACGCCCGTGTTTCGGTCCAGACGCTCTATGCGGGCATCGATGATCTCTATGGCGGGCACCACGTAGTCGGTCGCGTTCAGAACATCGAAGATCGTGCAGTTCGGTCCCTCGATGCGGCTCTTGAGTACGAAGGCAAGTTCCACCTCCACGCGCGGCTCTATGAAACGGGAGATGGGAATATCGTTTCCGTCTTCGAACAGCATGTCATCGAGAAGTGCGCCGAAATCCGGCTCATTCACATTCGAGGAGCGCTGCATGGCGCGGCTGGTGAGGCCAATCTTGTGGCCAATGAGCGTGCGCCCCGCAGCGATCTTCCGGCGAACCCATGCGCGCTGGATCATGTAGCCGTCATCGATGGTCATGTCGGGATAAGCCAGCGAGAACTGGCCGATCTGCGTCCGCGTGCGCTCGGCTTCATCAAGCTGCGCCGCGCAGGCTTCAACGATGGATGGATCGAGCGGCATCAGTCCGCCTTTCTGAATCGCTTGTGGATATTGTTGTGCTTGAAGCTGCCGGCCTCGTCGGCTTCTTCCACATACAGGGACAGAGCCAGATAGCGGCGCTGATAAAGTATAGCGAAATGCGCCTTTACAGCCTCGAACAGTTTCCCGAAGAATTCGCGCTTGAACTCTGCGTTACGCCCTGCGCCCATCTTCACGGTGATGTTCACGAAGGCATCGTCGGCTGCACCGTCTGCGATCACATAGTCATCAATGCGGATGCCGCGTACACGAATACCGCCCCATGGGAACACGCCGCCGGAATCGCGTATGTTGGCCGCGATCAGTTCAAGAAGCCCCTTGATGTCGGCTTCATCCGCAAGGTTTGCGGTCCATTCCACAATCGCGTGCGCCATCAGACGATCTCCAGCGTTCCAATCGTGCAGCCCACGGCGAAGATCGGAATCGGCTGATAATGATGCACCGTTCCCTTGCCGCCCGCCGCCGCGGCTGCTGCAATGAAGGTGCGGATTTCGAAGCCACCCTGCCCGCCTTCGGCGTAGGTTTCGGTGTCCGTATAGGCCAGCATCGCATCCTTATCGCCGCGCGACCAGCGATCCAGAAAATCCCGATCCCACGCTTCGTTGATGCGCCCACTGTCTGGCGTCGCCGGCCAATGCGAGATACCGCCCGTTCCGACGAGGGCAATGCGTTCCGGCACAGCATCCGCAGCACGGCGCAGCGCCTCGCCGAACGCCCACGCGCGATGCAGCGGTGTGAGTGGCGGCCCCTGGCAGTTGATATTTGCAGGAATCACGATGAGTTCGTTGTGCGGATCGAGAAAATGCAGGGGCACCATGATACCGTGATCGAACCGCCATTCCTCACAGAAGGCGACATCCACCGTCTGCTGCACCTCCGAGATGAGACGCTGCGAAAGCGACAGGTCACCTCTGGCCTTGCGCTTCGGAATCGCGAGCCATTCGGGATCTTCGATTGGTCCTTCGTAGCTTTCGCTCATGCCGAGCGCATAGGCCGGCATATTGTTCATGAAGAAGTTCGCGAAATGCTCCGCCGCGATCACGATGACGGCATCGGGTCTTGCGGCGTGCAGACGCGCGCGCATATCGTCGAAAACGGCGTAAAGTGCATCCTTCTGGTCCGCCGGCGCACGCGCCGCGCGACCGGTGATGCCGGGCGCATGACTGCAAACGCCGCTGAAAACAAGGCTCATCTCAAGCTCCCGCGATCTTTTCGTCAACGGATGTGGTCATGGCGTAAATGCCCGCGCGAACGGGTCCGTGCTGCTTCACGCCGTCCCGCATCCGCTGGAGATAGTCTGACCATTCGATCCCGCAGAGCGCCGCGAAGTGCATGAGGATCTGGCCGTTGACACCGAGCACATAAAGCAGCCCGATATCGGGACGGAGGATTGCCTCCCGCTCCTCCTCGCTGAGCGTATAGCCCGAAACGATATCGCGCGGGTCGGCACGGAATCGAGTCTTCAGCGTGTCGTCCCGATTAAGCTCGTAGAGCAGCTTGCTCAGTTGGTAGAGGCTCATGCTGCCTTGTCCCCGACTAGCGTATTGGAAAGCCTGCCAATGCCCTCGATCTCGCAGACAACCCTGTCGCCGGCCTCGCAATAGTGAACACCCTGCGGCGTACCGGTGAGAATGAGGTCGCCCGGCATCAAGGTCATCGTGGCGGACAGATAAGAAATCAGTTCAGCGACGCTCATCACCATGTCGGCAGTCGAACCGTCCTGCACGGTTTTTCCATTCACCGTCGTTCTTAGTGCAAGCGCTTGCGGATCAGCGATATCAGCGGCATCCACGACCCATGGTCCGAGCGGCGTCGCGCCGTCGCGATTTTTCACGCGCGCGTTCGGACGGTAATAATTCTCCAGATACTCGCGCACGGCGTAGTCGCAGGCGATCGTATAGCCGGAAACATGATCGAGTGCCCGAACGACTGATACGCTGCGTGCAGGCTTGCCGATCACGGCGACGAGTTCACATTCCGGATGCATCTGGTTTGCATCGGTGGGTCGCAGGGTCGTGCCGTTGTGGCCGGAAAGCGTGTTAGGGCCTTTCAGGAACACCAGCGGCGGCTCCTTGGATTGGAAACCGAGTTCCTTGTTGTGGTCCGCATAGTTAAGGCCGAGCGCGAAGATGGTTGCGCCCGGTGTGACCGGCGGTAGCCAGACGGCGTCCGCGGCTTTCACGCTTCCACCATCCGGCAGGCGGAGCACTTCGCCGTCCTCTGCGACCTCCACCCACAGCGCGCGGCCTTCATGTGCGATCCGTGCACGCTTCACCGGGCGTCTCCTGCGTTGAACTGCGCCTTCAATGTGGGAAGCGATCCCGATGTCACCGTTACGCTCTGGCCCGCCCGTACGCATGGCGCATCATATGGAAGACCGATGAGCAGCACATCGCCTGCCGCCAGGGTCATGAACGCGGAGAGATCGGCGATCAGCGTAGCGGCATCGCGCACGAGACGCGTGGGCGCCCAGCGATGCACGCTGTTTCCATCTACTGTGGTCACAATTTCCGTGGTGAGGATGGACGGCGCGAACGCGGCGAAATCCCCGAGCGGCAAAAAACCATCGCGGCAACGCAGCGGTACAACCGGCCGATAGTAGCTCTCGTGCGGTACCGTGACATCAAGAGCAAGGCAGACGCCTGCCACATGGGCAAGCGCGTCTTCTGCCGCAGTTCGAGCCGCATCACGCCCGATCAGCAAACCTAGTGTTGCCGCGATCTCAACGTCTTCATCGCCGATGAAAACCTCAGCACCCGAGCGCGCGAAACAATTGCGCGGCTTGATGTAGACAACAGGCGATTCCGGCGGCGCCTTATAGGGAGAGACCGCAAAGGCGCCTGCGAGCCCCGCGCGCTCGTCCCGATCGTTGAGGACCACTCCGTAGACCGTACCCGCTAACATTCTTCCCGCCCGTCGCTGGATTTCATTTTATTTAACACGCTAACTTGTAAACTGCCACAAGCGCTGGCACTCGAAACGTCATGACGAACGCCCGACGGAAACTTCTTCCCTATCGCCAATCGCTGGCCGGAACGCTTCTTGCCGCACGCGAAGCTGTGATGGCGCCGCTGCGCCCGATGCTTCGCGAAGCGGGCGTCACCGAGCAGCAATGGCGTGTGCTCCGTGTCATCAACGACTCGGAACCGGTCGACGCCACTGCGCTTGCCGATGCCGCATTGCTGTTCGGCCCCAGCGTCACGCGCATCCTGAAGGAACTGACCGATCGCGGCCTCATCACGCGCGACACGGACGCGCGCGACCGGCGCCGCTCCATCGTTACATTGACCGCCGAAGGACGGAGGCTGATCGAGCACACGGCGAACCGGACCGTGCGCGAACTCGATCGCTACGCGGAACGCTTCGGCTCCGAACGGCTCGAAGCGCTGAAAACCGAACTTCGCGCCTTCATCGCAGCGATCGGCCCGTCTTCCACCTGAAACCACAGGCACGACGTCAAACGCCCAGTTTCTGGATCGCGTGATCGTCGTGCGCGAGCGCGATGTTCTTCGTCTCCATATAGAAGTCGAAGCTCCAATCGCCGCCATCGCGGCCGATCCCGCTCGCCTTCACACCGCCGAACGGCGTCGGCAGGTGACGGACGTTCTCGCTGTTCACCCAGACCATGCCGGCTTCCAGCGCCTGAGACACGCGAAGCGCACGGCCGAGATCGCGCGTCCAGACGTAACCGGCGAGGCCGTATTCCACATCGTTGGCCTTGGCGATGGCATCGGCTTCGTCGTTGAACGAAATCACCGTCAGCACGGGCCCGAAAATCTCTTCCTGCGCGATCCGCATGGCCTGCGCCGCGTCGGTGAACAACGTGGGCTTGAAGAAATAGCCCTCGCCGGCGATGCGTTCGCCGCCGACGGCGACGTTCGCCCCATCGGCGCGTGCGATCTCCATGTAGCTCGCAACCTTGTCGAGGTGACGCTGGTGGATCAGTGGCCCCACTTCCGTTTCCGGATCGAGCGGATCACCGACCTTCAGGCGCGCGACACGTTCGGCAAGCTTTGCCACGAACGCCTCGCGAATCGATTCCTGAACCAGAAGGCGCGATGAGGACGTGCAGCGCTGGCCGTTCAGCGAATAGATCATGAATACAACCGCATCGAGCGCGCGGTCGAGATCGGCATCCTCGAACACCACGACGGGATTCTTGCCCCCGAGTTCGAAATGAACGCGTTTCAGTGTGTCGGCACCCTGCTTCATGATCGCCGAGCCCGTGCGCGATTCGCCTACGAAGGCGACGGCCTTGATATCCGGGTGCTCGGTGAGCCGCCTGCCGGTCGTCTCGCCCAGCCCGTTCACGGAATTGAACACGCCTGCCGGAAGCCCTGCCTCGTGCGCAATCTCGACAAGCAGGCGCGCCGAATAGGGCGACCACTCGGCAGGTTTGTGGACGACCGTGCATCCCGCAGCGAGTGCAGGGGCGATCTTCCAGGTGGAGAGCATGAACGGCGTGTTCCACGGCGTGATGACACCAACAGGACCGATCGGCACGCGTGTCGTCACGTTCATCATACCGCTGGCG
>ERZ761602.3256-NODE-3256-length-23341-cov-5.289831_pt1 | contig 23341 bp, 19 predicted proteins | sample MGYA00512165_ERZ761602 | MGnify/ENA primary metagenome ERZ761602 (study PRJEB28899, sample SAMN02445085) | bioreactor sludge metagenome | biome: EBPR sludge; isolation source: Thorneside wastewater treatment plant | place: Australia: Brisbane, Thorneside...
GCAATTTGATGAATTGTCCCTTTATAAAAACAGGTGTTGGAATTCTGGCTGGAGCATGCCTGATGTCGTGTGCAGCTTTAAAAGAAACTGCGCGATACGAATTCGTTGATGACGAGTACTGGTACAAGCAAAGACCCAATACTTATCAAAAGGTGTATGTTGATGCGGATTTAGAAGATGATGTCATTGATATTTATGCTCTAAGTTCTGAACAGGAAGCCGAGCTGCCAAAGTATATAGAAAATAAGGATCAGTATTTTATTATGAAGGACCTGCATTTGAATGTCCTCACCATTCCCTTTAAGCTTCGCCCTAGTGTTGCGGGCTTCCCCAGCCAACTGAATTCAAATTTTAATGGAGAAATTTTTCTTGGATACAGGATTGATAAATTTCGGAGGCACTTTAAAAACACTCCTGCTGGCTATAAAGACGAGATGCTTCATTGGGGAGTAAGTGGAGGGGTTTTTGGAGGTATAGGTTCTTCCGTAATCGCCCCGTGGACCACCAGCTACCAAACCATGGATGAATACAACGGACTTGTTATTAGTCGTGGGGTTGGTGTGTTGGGAGCCATCAACCGACTTAATGTGGGTTTTGCCATCGGGTGGGATTACTTGACCGACCGGGACAAAGACATTTGGATCCATCAGAATAAAATCTGGTATGGTTTGGCGCTGGGGTTAAATTTAAATTAGTAAGGCCTATTGTTATGAACCGGTATTTTTTAACATGCCAATAAGCGTGTAAGCTCCAGAATAAACAATTGCCGTATTGCTATCCCAATTTTCAGGAGTGACTATTTCACTTAAACCACCATGCGTTAATCCAACTTCAATGGGCTGCAGCCTAAATGTGTTCTTTGCACTCTCAATAAAAATGAAGTGTATTCCTTCAAAGCTAACTACCGCTGTTTCGGGTACGGTGTCTACTGTATTTTCTCCAACATCAATGGTTGCATTAAAATACATACCTGGAATAAGCTTTGGGTCTTCTTGTGTGAAATGAGCGTGGATACGTACAGTTCGATTTTGAGCAATCTCTTTTCCAATCAAATAGATTGTTGCAGCACGAGAGGAAGTTTCATTGGCCAATGTAAGTTTCATTTCCTGACCTACTTTTATTTTCGAGATATCTTTTTCAAAAACATATGCTTCCGCATGTAAATGATCGGTGTCCACAATTTTAAACATTACTAAATCGGGACTTGCATACATTCCGAGGTTTACATTTACCTCGGTGATGTAACCTGCGATAGGAGAAGTTATTTGTACCGTGCTTTTAATGACTCCCTTCTCAAGTGTCTCTGGGCTTATATTCATCAGTCTTAAACGAGCGGCAAGTCCTTCCACTTTAGCTTTTGTGCTCAAGTAATTGGATTTGGCCAACTGTAACGTCTTGGATGAGTTTATGTTTTCAGTTGCAAGCTCCTGTTGACGTGTATATTCTAATGCCAAATAGTCCAGTTGACTTTTGCTTTCTAAATAATCTTGTTGAAGTTGAATATAGTCGGGGTGTTCAAGTGTGATGATGACTTGCCCCTTTTTCACAGCCATTCCTTGAAGTAATTCTGTTTCTTTTACAAACCCACCAATGAGCGGTGATATAGTGACTAGATTTTGAGGGGGAACATCAAGGACACCTGTGGCAATGATGGGAATGCTTATTTTTTGATGTTGTACGGGTCCAGTCTTGATCCCGATACTTTTAACTTGTTCATCACTTAGTATCACCTGGTCTTCTTCATGAAGCGCTGATACGTTTTTGCTATCCTCAGGAGCTTGTTCACAAGCAATAAGAGAAATGAAGAGGATTATGGTTAGTAGATATTTCATGGTTATATTTTTAAAAGCTTCCAGTAAGGAATTCAAGGTTGATAATGGATAAGTTATATTGGTGCAGTGCGGAAATATAATTGGTGCGCAATGCCAGTGCTGAATTCAAAGATTGCAGATACATGAGATAATTTATTTCTCCTGCTGCCAACGATTTTTTGGATTGAGAAATAATAAGTTCTGCTTGTTGTAACGCAGTAGTTTCGAAGTAACTCAAATTAGCTTCGTTCTTAAGCCTTTCACGATCCGCTTGCGCAACTTTTTGTTCAACGGCTTGTTGTAGGTAGATGGCCTTTTTTGTTTCGGATTCCATCTGATAGCGCGCTGCTTTGGTGCGGGCAATTTGAGGTTTGATCCACAGAGGTAGGGAAACACCAACTTCAAACCCATGGAAACGAGATCCGCTTCCATAATACTCCTCTACGCCTACTATGTTTTGATAACCAACAAAGCTTTGGTTAAAATAGCCAAATGTAAGGTCTGGCAGAAACCCATTTTGTTGTACACGCTTTTGTTCCTGTGCAATGTTTATTTGCTGCTGTTGATAGGACAGCTCTGCATTGGTTATCGATGTAGTTTGCCCAAGCCAGGGCAACGGAGTCAGCTCACCCATCGGTAAAACGGGTTCGTTGGTTTGTAATAAAGTTTGCAAATGTCTTTGCTCTATATCAATTTCAGATTGCTGCTGTTGCAGCGCATTCTTCGAGGCCAGAAGATTGGCCTCTCCAGTCAACTTCTCTAACAAAGTGGCTTCTCCTGCACGATACTTAGTCTCCATAATGCGGGTCAACTCAGTGTAAAGACTATCTTCTGCTTTCAACAGCTTATTCACGGCAATTAGGAAATGTAATTTTTCGAACGATACTTTTACATCATTTATTAACTGATGTTGCACCACTGTAAGCTTTTTTTCTGCTCCGCCCAGATGAGCTTTGCCCAAACGAGCTTTAGCAGCCAGTAATGATGGGAAAGGAATCGTTTGGGTAATTTTTAAATTATTGTCTTGAGCTCTAGAATTAACCTGGCCGAATGTAAAAGCTGCTGACAGTTTGCCGATATCAACCTCTGACTTTTTTAATTGATCGAAGTATTTCACTTCTGAAAAAGTTGCAGCGACCCACCCATTATTTTTTAATGCCAGATCAACCGCCTCTTGCTGCGAGATGGGTTGGGCGTAAGCCGAGTAAAAGAAAATAAGTATGGGAAATAAAATTAAACGATTCATGATTCAAGGGATTTACTTTTTTTTTCGAAAATCGTGTAAAGCAACGGAAGCACTACCAACGTAAGTAAGGTGGCTGTTACCAATCCGCCAATTACAACGGTGGCAAGGGGTCTTTGAACTTCTGCCCCGGAACCCGTAGAAAGTGCCATTGGCAAAAACCCAAGTGAGGCGACAAAAGCAGTCATTAACACTGGCCGTAATCGAGTTTGGGTCCCGGTTTTTACCAAGTCATTCATGGAGAGCTTTGATGATCGCAAAGAATTGAATTCGGCCACCAATACGATCCCATTCAAAACGGCTACGCCAAACAATGCAATGAAACCAACGCCTGCAGAGATGCTAAAGGGCATGTCTCTTAACCACAAAGCGAAGATTCCTCCTATCGCTGAAAATGGAATGGCTGAAAAGATCAACAAACTTTGTCGTAGCGAATGAAAAGTGAAGTAGAGCAAAAGAAAGATTAAAATTAGAGCGACAGGTAAAGCAACAGCGAGTCGCTGCTTGGCTTCTTCCAGATTTTGAAATGAGCCACCGTATGTGGTGTAGTAGCCGGGTTCGAATTTTACATTTTCAGTAATTAGTTTATCGATGTCGTCTACAATACTCTCCACATCACGGCCGCGTACGTTAAATCCAACTACAATTCTTCGTTGCGCATTATCCCGTTGAATTTGGTTGGGGCCGGAGATCAATTCTATTGAAGCGAGCTGATCCAGAGGAACCTGATGACCATCATTTGCGGTTACAAAAACATTTTTGACGTCTTCAATATTTTTGCGATTCTTCTTGTCTAAACGCACCACCAGGTCAAACCGTTTTTCATTTTCAAAAACGAGACCAGCAATTTCTCCGGCAAAAGCGCTACGCAATACTCTGTTTCCTTCTTCCACGGAGAGACCAAATTGAGCAAGACGTTTTCGGTTCCACTTCACTACAATTTGTGGAAGCCCCGAGATGGGTTCAACAAAAATATCTTGAGCCCCTGAAACCTGCTGAGCCAACTCACCAATTTGAGCACCATATTTTGCAAGCGCCTCAAGGTTTTCACCATATATTTTTATTACTACATCTTGTTTAGCTCCTGTCATCAATTCATTGGTGCGAAGCTGAATAGGTTGCTGGAATCCGAATGAGACACCAGGAACCTTCTCTTCCAACACTGCTGCCATCTTTTCGGCCAGTTCTTCGCTAGAAGAGGCTGAAGTCCACTCGGCTTTGTTTTTGAGTACAATGATCAAATCGGTTATCTCCATTGACATGGGGTCGGTGGGTATTTCTGAGGTGCCAATTTTTCCCACAACTGTTTTTACCTCAGGAAAAGATTGAAGCAGTACTTCTGCAGTTTTTAAATTGACCTCTACAGATTGGCTAAGTGAACTTCCCGTCAGCAATCTGGTTTCAACAGCAAAGTCACCTTCATCAAGGGATGGAATGAATTCACCCCCCAATGTTGAGAATACCCAACCACTAAACACGAGTAGTATAATAGAGGCAGTTATGATTAAGGTCTTTGTTTGTAGTGCTTTATCAATAATGGGTAGGTATAACCCTCGAAAGAAGCTCATGATTTTGTCAGAGATGTTAACCTTATGACCTGTGGTTTTGCTGAGTAGCAAAGCGGATATCATGGGCACATAAGTGACAGAAAGGATGAGCGCACCAATAATGGCAAAGGACACTGTTTGCGCCATGGGCTTAAACATCTTTCCCTCGATTCCTACCAATGCTAGAATAGGCAAATACACAATGAGAATAATAACCTGGCCAAAGGCGGCCGAGCGCATCATACTGCCGGCCGACAGCCTAACCTCCTCATCCATTTCTAGTTGGTTGAGCTTTCTCCCGGTTTTGTTAAGACCCATATGATGTAAAGTGGCTTCAACAATAATTACTGCGCCATCCACTATCAGCCCAAAATCGATGGCACCCAAACTCATTAGGTTACCGGATACTCCAAAGAGATTCATCATGGAAAAGGCAAATAGCATTGCCAGTGGGATAACTGAAGCTACTATTAGTCCTGCTCTCCAATTACCAAGTAACAGCACCAAAACGAAGACAACAATTAAGGCTCCTTCAGCTAGATTTTTAGTAACAGTTTGAATAGCACTGTTGACAAGTCTGGTACGGTCAAGGAATGGTTCTAATTCAACTCCTTCAGGGAGGGTCTTTTTTATTTGTTCAATTCGTTCTTTAACAAGGTCAATAACCGCTGAGGAATTTTCTCCTTTTAACATGAGAACCACACCTCCAACGGCTTCACCAGTATCGTTATAGGTAAGGGCGCCATACCGTGCAGCATTACCAAAACCAACTTCACCAACCTGGTCGATAAGAATTGGAGTTCCACTATCTGTAGTTTTTATGGCGATGTTACGAATGTCGTCCAGGGTTTCTACTAAACCTTCGCTTCGGATATAGTAAGCGTATTCATTTCTTTCAATGTATGCACCTCCTGTGTTTTCGTTGTTTTGTTCGAGGGCATAAAAAACATCGTTCACGCTTATGTTGAAGCTTCGAAGCTTTTGTGGATCCAAAGCAACTTCATATTGCTTCACCAGACCACCAAAGCTGCTGATGTCAGCTATACCTGGAGTTCCCAATAGCTGTCTTCGCACAATCCAATCTTGAATAGTGCGTAGCTCCATGGCATCGTATTTTGTTTCGTACCCTACAGCAGGACGTACGATGTATTGATAGATCTCACTTAACCCTGTGGAGAGCGGACCAATTTCAGGATTACCAGAATTGCCAGGAATTAAACTTTTGGCCTGAGACAGACGCTCGTTCACTTGCTGTCGTGCCCAATACTGATCGGTATTTTCATCAAAAACCACAGTGACCACGGAAAGACCGAATCGCGAAATGGAGCGCATTTCCACAATATTGGGAATGGTTGCCATGGTTTGCTCCACTGGAAATGTAACGAAACGTTCGATTTCCGGAGAGGCAAGCGTAGGAGATACCGTAATGATTTGTACCTGATTGTTGGTGATGTCTGGAACAGCATCAATTGGTAATTGCTTTAAGGAGTATGCGCCCCATGCAATAAGTGCAATTGTGAGCATACTAATAATGATTTTGTTCCTTATAGAAAAGGAGATAATGCTGTTTAGCATAACGAAAAGAATAAAATGTAATTGAGTGAATGCACTACAGTAGTGTTTTAACACAAAACCTGTAAAGCAAATTGAACTTAAAAAGGTATGCTATTTATCCTTTTCGAGGTGGCTGGAAAATGGAAGGCTGAAACTCTGAGGAAGAGTGAGAATGATAAAAGTTAGTATAGGTTACTTCTATTTCATCCAACTCAACTGAAGTGTTGTGTCCAGCCACGAAAAAAACAGTAGAATGAATAGAAGTATTGTCAGGAGCTTTAAAGGGCAAACCTTTGTGCTGTTCGCTTTCTTCCTTGTCGTGCTCCTCCTCCATACTGCCGTAATGCAGTTCAAAGAACTCTGTAATAGAGAATGCTGTGTCTTTTGATTTGTGCTGATTGTAATGGTCAATCAGATAAGGAATCTTAGCCACATCGTGCAAATCAATGAGGCCTCCTATGAGGACGACAAACGCAAGCTGTATGGATAGCACTTTTATCACGTGGCGAATTAACAAAACATACTACAAGAAAATAATAAAAATTGTTCGGGCGGGCTCCAATTTATAATTAGTCTAACTAAACAAGTTCAAATTTCCACCCTTTCTGAACCTGGTTAAATCAAGAGGAGCCATTCCTTTCCCTGTAAAGTGCCTCTTTCTGGCCATGCGATAAAGTTGATGAATGGCATTAGCGATTTGGCCATCACCTGCCATGCGCCTTCCATATACAGAGTCATTGACGTTGCCTCCATGGAGTTCGCAGATTTGGTTCCACACTTTTTCAAACCTGTCGGGGAAATTTTTTTTGAGCCAGTCTTCAAAGATTTTACTTATCGACCCATTTAATCTCACCACGGTCATTCCACATGCGGTCGCCCCATAATCGGAAGCTGCTTTTAGTATGTCAGGAATTTCGTGATGATTAAGACCGGGTATTATGGGCGCATTCATTACACCCACAGGAATGTCTGCTTTCGCAAGCGCTTCAATGGTTTGAAGGCGTTTTATTGCGCTCGCGGTTCGGGGTTCCATTTTCCTTCTCAATTCTTCGTCAAGTGTGGTAATGGAGATCATTACGTTAACGAGCCTGTCTCTGGCAAGTTCTTTTAGAATGTCAATGTCTCGCTGGATCAGGGCATTTTTAGTAATAATGCCAACAGGATGGCGGTACTTTAGGAGTACCTGAAGCATCTTGCGTGTAATTTCAAATTTCTTCTCCTGTGGTTGATAACAATCTGTATTTCCTGAAAGCATAATCGGGACAGCCTGCCAGTTCGGCTGAAGTAAATGTTTCTCCAGTAGCGCAGGGGCATTTTGTTTAATGATGATTTTGGTTTCAAAATCTAACCCTGCACTGAAGCCATAATACTCATGTGTGTTTCTGGCATAGCAGTATATGCATCCGTGTTCGCATCCCTGATACGGATTCATGGAATACCCAAAATTCAGATCGGGGCTGTTTACTTTGTTGACGATCTTTTTGGGAGTTTCATGGAAGATTTGAGTCAGGGGTGTTTCCAACAATTCCTCATCCAATCCTTCTATATGATCGGTAGTGTATTGGTTTTTTAAGTATTTATTATCACTCTTGATTTGGGCTCCCCGACCCTTAAAATAACTCGAATCCATTCATGTAAATTACTAAAAAACTTAGCACAACTAATTAAAACTTAGCAATTGATTTATCAGCAAACATCAGCACAGTCGTTGGAGAGCGCTATTTTGAGCAATACAGGCATTTCATTGAGGATGTGGAGGGAGGATTTAAACCACCCTTTTATATCAGGAAACAAGTGGTGGAAATTAAAATACAATCTGGAAACCGCCCGAAAAGAAGGGCATACGCAATTGCTCACCTTTGGAGGAGCGTATTCCAATCACTTGTATGCCACGGCTGCGGCCGCTCATGAATTGGGTTTTAAAAGTATAGGAATTGTAAGAGGAGAAGAGACACTACCGTTGAATGCTACGCTAGTATTTTGTAAAAGCAAAGGAATGCACCTCCATTACATAAGTCGAGGACAATATCGAGAAAAAGACAGTGAAGCGTTCATACAATGGTTGAGAAAAGAATTTGGGGAATTCTATCTGATACCGGAGGGTGGCACGAACGCCCATGCAATAAAAGGCTGTGAAGAGTGGGCTCATCGAATCAGAGAGGTTGAAGATTTTGATTATTTGTGTCTGCCCGTAGGAACCGCGGGAACGATGGCGGGCATGGTGAATGTTTTGACAGACAAATCCATTATCGGATTTTCTTCGCTCAAGGGAGGAGATTTTCTAAAGGAAAAAATGAAGCAGTGGTTGACCCACGATATTAATAACTGGCAGATAAGAACCGAATATCATTTTGGTGGATATGGAAAAGTGAAAAAGGATTTGATGGATTTTATAATTGATTTTGAGAAAGAATACCAAATTCCGATTGACCCCGTCTACACATCAAAAATGATGTATGGCGTTTTTGACCTCATTCAACAAAACACTTTTGAGAGGGGGTCGAAAATTTTGGTTTTGCACACAGGCGGTCTGCAGGGCAGAGCCGGGTTTAACTTCTGATAACGCTGCGAAGTCTGGAGAAAAAAGGCATTCGCGCTCCAGGTTCGGGCATGGAACCACTTTCTTTGGCAGCTTTTACTCCTTCAATCGTATAGAAGGCAGTAGGTACTGTCTTTTTCAGTTCACCGAGAAATTTTTCCAGCCGTTCTCTTTCCAGGACACAGAAAATAATGTTTTCATCCCCGTCAGGTCCAAATGCTTCCAGGCAGGTGTAACGAATCTTTACCAGCTTTAGAAAGGAGAGAAACTCCGTTGTGTCTTTACGAGTAATAATCCTTACTACCACTTTGCCATAAGCAATCCGCTCTTCTATGATCATACCCACAAAAATACCTCCCGCAAAACCAGCAGGATAGGCAATATAGGACATCCAATTATCGAGGTGTGCAAAGATTTGGCGAATTGCCATCAACCAAATGAATGCTTCAAAAAACCCCAATACCGTGGCGGTCACTCTCCGCCCGCCCAGCATGTAGATAATTCTTACCGTGTTGATGGAAACATCGCAGATGCGAGCCAAGAATATAAGCAGGGGCAATATCAGAAAACTGAAGAGAGCATCAGAAAACCCGAGTGTTTCTATGAAGAAGTGATCCATGGTGCAAAACTAAACTAAACGAGGAATCCTACCCAAATAAATCCTGAATCACATCCGTAAGTTTGCTAAACGCTTTTACCTCTATGTTAACCTTTTTGGCATCAAGTGATTTCTGATTGTACTTAGAAATATATATTTCATTAAAACCTAGTTTCTCCGCTTCTGAAATACGTTGATCTATTCTGTTTACCGCCCGCAACTCACCACCCAAGCCAATTTCTGCTGCAAAGCAGACCTTATCATCAACCGGAATCTCTTCCATTGAACTGATGATGGAAATGCAAACAGCGAGATCAATAGCCGGATCTTCCACTTTGATCCCTCCAGCCATGTTTACAAAGACATCCTGAGTGCCCATTCTAAAACCGCAGCGTTTTTCCAATACAGCCAACAGCATGTTCAATCTCTTGTGATCGAAGCCCGTGGGTGTGCGTTGAGGAGTACCATAAGAGGCCGGGCTAACGAGAGATTGAATTTCAATGAGCAATGGTCTGTTGCCTTCAATGGTAGCACCAATGGTAGCACCACTTACTTGTCCTTCTTTTTGGGAGATTAAAATCTCAGAGGGATTAGAAACTTCTCGCAAGCCTGTTCCCAACATTTCATAGATGCCTAATTCCGATGTGGAACCAAATCTGTTTTTAGTGGTGCGCAAGATGCGATAGGCCAAATGGCGATCGCCTTCAAATTGAAGTACCGTATCCACCATGTGTTCCAACACCTTTGGACCCGCCAGCATGCCATCTTTGGTAATGTGACCGACCAGAAATACAGGAGTATTAGTTTCTTTGGCAAATTTCATCAGCTCGGCTGTACACTGCCTTACCTGTCCGATGCTTCCCGCAGCAGAGTCGAGCATTTGTGTGTGTAGTGTTTGAATGGAATCGATGATGACGAGCTGAGGTTGCAAGGATTCTATGGCTGTGAAAATATTTTTGGTACTGGTTTCTGTGAGAGTAAAGAAATTAGTGGCTTTGGTTTCATCAGGAGAAAGCCGTTCGGCCCTCATTTTTATTTGTTGTTCACTTTCTTCACCCGACACATATAGCACTTTATGACTTCGCAACGCCAATCCGATTTGAAGCATCAGAGTAGATTTTCCAATTCCGGGCTCGCCCCCTATCAAAATCAGTGAGCCGGGGATAATGCCACCACCCAACACGCGATTCAATTCGTTATCCGGAGTGAGTATGCGAAAGCCCGAGGTGGGTTCAATTTCCTGTAAGGTTTTTGGTTTGGCTTGTCTGCCTTTAGAAGAATCCTGACGCCATTCTGCTTTGTTCTTGCCCTGCTTCTCCACTATCTCTTCTGAGAAGGTGTTCCATTCATTACAGGATGGACACCTACCTACCCACTTGGCAGACTCGTGGCCGCAATTTTGGCAGAAGAAGACAGTTTTTGATTTAGACACTACTTGAAAGGAGAGTTTTCTTCCCTGGCCATGGAGTTGTAAACAAAACGATCCAATAAGCCAGGAACCCATTTGTTAAGAAACACAGTAAGCTTTCCCTGGCCTGTTAGTATGAGCGTTTTTTTGCGCTTTACAGTAGCATTATAAATATGCATGGCACATTCTTCTGAGGTCATCATCTTTCCTTCTTCTCTGGGGGAGTCACCTTGTGCTGATCCATCTTTGAGGAGGGAACGTTTCCTAATATTAGAGGCAGTAAATCCCGGACAGGCAATAAGTACATGCACTCCCGTTTTGATAAGTTCGGTGCGCAACGCCTCCAGAAATCCATTAAGAGCAAACTTTGAAGAACTATAACCTGTGCGGCCAGGCAATCCTCGGTATCCAGCGATAGAAGAAATCCCAACAATGGTTCCTTTACTTTTGATAAGATGAGGAAGACAACTATGTGTTGCGTAAACGGCTCCAAAAAAATTGATGTCCATTATTTTTCTTATTACCTCAAGATCCATATCCTGAAAGAGTGCGCGCATAGATATACCCGCATTGTTAATAAGCACATCTATTTTTCCAAACTTACTGATAGCAAGGTCGACCATTCTATCATTATCGGCCCTAAGGCTTACATCTCCCTGACAACCAACTATATCAATACCTTTATTGCTTAGCTCCGCAACAGCGGCTTCCAGCTCTTCTTTCACTCTGCCCGTGATTAATACCCGAGAACCCTTTAGGCCAAAATGGGAGGCCAGGGCTTTGCCTATTCCTGATGAACCTCCAGTGATAATAATAACCTTATCCTTCATGTAAACATTGGCTAGGTCTTTTAAACCTTTTGTTAATGTTAACCGTTCCCGAAATATACTGCAATAGTGACGAAATTTTTTAGAAAGTGCTTTTTGTAACCAACTTAGAAGAAGAAATATTTAATTGTCGTTACTTGCTTAACTTGCAGCACGCAAAAATTGAGTAAATGTTTTTCCTGCGAATCTTATCCAGGTTACCTTTTTCAGTCCTCTACCTGTTTTCAGACTTTTTATTCTTTGTGTCTTATAGGTTAATCAAGTATAGAAGAAAGGTAGTATTGAAGAACCTAAAAGCCTCCTTCCCGGAAAGTGATGACGCCACAATTAAGACCTATGAAAAGGAATTTTATAGAAATCTATGTGATTACTCGGTTGAAACACTAAAGCTGCTTACTATTTCAAAATGGGACCTGGAGAAAAGAATGATCTATGTCAATCCAGAGATAATAATACCCTACAAGGATAAAAAACAATCGGTCATCTATGTCACCTCACATCAATTCAATTGGGAGTGGCTTGTGGCGGCAGGCAGTATATATTTACCCATACCAGTGGACTTTGTATATCAGCCCCCCAGCAGTAGATTTTTCGACCAGCTTTCGCTGCGGCTTCGTACCAGGTTTGGCGGGCATCCTATTAAACGTGCGGATGTGGCAAGAGAAATAATAAGAAGAAAAGATATAGTACGAGGGATTGCTATTGTGGCGGATCAGTTTCCAGGACATGACAATGACAAAAGATATTGGACCACATTCTTGAATCAGGATACAGCCTTTTTTCAGGGGGTCAATCAAATGTCATACATGACACAATATCCCGTGTTCTTTGCAAAGATGAATCACCCCAGGCGAGGTTATTATGAAGTGGAGTTGGTAAAAATAGCAGAGCCCCCATATGAGAAGGGCAATTTTGATATGATTGAGAATTATATCAAAGCCACCGAAGAGGTGATTAAGAAAAATCCTGCAGGGTGGCTTTGGTCCCACAACAGGTGGAAGAAAAAGAGAACGGATTCATATTCCTGATCAGTTCATTAACATCTCTATATCCTCTCGGGTGAGCGTTTTGATTACACTCTCTTCTGTTGTAATTAGATTTTCGGATAACTTAAGTTTGTTTTTTTGCAGCGTAAGAATTTTTTCTTCAACAGAATTGCGCGTAATAAACTTATAGGTAAAGACCTTTTTCTTTTGGCCAATCCGATGTGCTCTATCTACAGCTTGCGCTTCAACAGCAGGATTCCACCAGGGATCAAGGATAAACACATAGTCGGCCTCTGTAAGATTAAGGCCAAGCCCACCTGCTTTAATGGAGATCAAAAAGACTTTTACCTTTTTGTCTTTGTTAAACAGAGCCACTTGCTCTTTCCTGTCGGTACTGGAGCCATCCATGTAGGCAAAAGGAACCTTGGTTGCCTTCAGGTGTTGTTTTATAATTTGAAGGTGTTTAACAAACTGACTGAAGATTAATAATTTATGTCCTTCAGAGATAGCACTCTCAATCATGTGCGATACATCGTTTAGTTTTCCGGAATCACCCGTGTAGTTGGGGTCGATCATTTTTGGATGATTGGAAAGCTGTCGCAACTTAGTTAGGCCTTCTAATAGTGTGAATCGCGAGTTATTAATTCCCTCTTTTTCAATGAGGTCTAATATTTTATGACGATAGTGTGCTTTTACTTCTTCATACCGCTCCTCTTGTTCAGGAGTCATGTCGGTGTAATAGATATTTTCTACCTTTTCAGGAAGGTCTGTTGCCACTTGTGCTTTTAGTCTTCTTAGAATAAAAGGTTTGATGATCGCATTAAGTTTTCTTGTTTTGCTTTCATCCCCCTTCTTTTCTATGGGAATTAAATATTCATCTTTAAAAAACTTTTGGCTACCCAGTAAACCCGGATTGATAAAAGTCATCTGCGACCAAAGGTCTAAAGTAGTGTTCTCCAATGGAGTACCCGTAAGTGTGAGGCGATGCTTTGACCTTAGTTTTACTACCGCCTTTGCAATATTAGAAGCAGGGTTTTTAATCACTTGCGATTCATCCAGGATCACGTAGTTGAACATAAAATTCTGTAACTGATCAACATCAAGTCGCGTGATACCATAAGAGGTGAGTATAAGATCGTAGTTACTGAACTTTGAAACGTCTTTATTTCTGTGTGTGCCTGTATAGTTGAGGATTTTAAGATTGGGAGTAAACTTAGCCGCCTCCATCTCCCAATTGTAAACCAACGAAGTCGGCATGATAAGCAATGAGGGACCCGCGTCTCCTTTTTCTTTTTCAGCCTGAAGCATGGCCAGGGTTTGAACCGTCTTACCCAATCCCATATCATCCGCAAGACAACCACCAAGCCTGTAATCATTTAGAAAGCGCAACCAATTATACCCGGCCTTTTGGTATTTTCTTAATGTGCCCTGAAATTGACTTGGCAAAGGATAGTCTTTAATGCCCGCAAAGGAGTCAAGGTTGCGGAGTTTTTCACTCATGTGCACCTTGGCAAGATTATTTTCCTGGAGCTCCTTAAGCAAAGTAATATGGTGCTTTCGGAGCACGGGCTTTTCAGCTTTGCCTTTTGTTTCGCTAAGGGCAAATAAATCCCCAAACTTAACTAACCATGCTTCTGGTATAATGGCGATCTCTCCGTTAGGAAGCTTGAACTCCACCTTCTTCTTCATGATGAGTTTTCTCAGCTCCTTAAAAGAAATTTCATACTCACCAAAAAATATTTTGGCGTGAATGTCGAACCAATCTATCGTTTCTTTTACGTCCAGTTCTATTACTGCCTTACCTACAAAGTATTTCTTATCTCTGTTGTCAGGTTGGCTTACTTCAAAGCCAAGATCCAAAAGGGTGATTCTATTTTCATTGAGCCATGAAAAGGCTTGTGCTTTTTCCACAGCAATTCTAAAACCTCCTTTCAAAGCCAGTCCCAGTTTGGTCAATGTCTGCGCATATTTTTTTTCCGCTTCCAGATCTCTTACAATGCGATGAAAGACGTAGTCATTTTCATGTTTTTCGAGTTTCACACCTACAGGCCCTGGGGAGTCACCTCTAAATTGATGCTTACCATATTTGAAGGAGAGATCAAAAATAATTTTTCCAGACTCATCATCTTTTTGATACGGAGTGTCATCATCACCGAAAAGTTTAGGTGTGGATCTATTGCCCACGGGTGGAAGCTCTGAAAGAGTGAGTAAGGGATGTGGAGAGAGGTCATGTTTCGCAATTTCAAATCCCTTTACTTCCACATTATCAAATGAGGCAATAAGCGGAGCAACAAACCTGTTGTAGTAAGTTTCTTCTAGATTTTTTGGAATAACTACAAATTTTTTGCTGAGAAAGGGAAGCAACTTTTTGCCATCTACATGTACATCAAAACCGTAAAGCTTCCCGTTGAGTACAAGCCATGCCGGGCTTTTACAAACCAGATAAGCAGATGAATTAGGCAGGTCAATTTTTTTGCCTTGATATGAAATTGTAGGATAGTAATTAGTGCTATCCTCATTGCGCATAAAGTGAAATTGAATAGAAGCCTTCTCTGGCTGTACTTCTAATTTTCGTTCGGTAGGCTCACCATCGTTGCCCATTTCAAAAACTATTTTACCGGATAACTTGTCCATCACCATAGCTCTCCGCTTTTCCATATATGCCTCAATTTGTTCCTGAAGCATCTCATCCCCTTTTTCTTTTTTATAAATTTTGGCAAAAAACTCATTGGGCTTCATCACTTTTTTAGAAAAGTGTTTGAGCACGGCATCCTGACTCATGCTGTCCATTATCGCAATCAACTCGAAATCCCGATCGTCTAATCCCTTAGAGAATTCACGGGCATTTTTTGAAGATATATTTTGATGTTGATAGGTAAGCTTACCTTTCTCGTCTAAGTGTACGATAAACGACTCAAACATATACCCCAGGTACTCGTGCTGGTAGAGCGAGTAAATAATCTGAAAGGGCTGAGCGGCCGATACTTTCATAGGGTTTGAAAACTTTTTTAGAAAAGGTTAGCAATGCCTGCCCTTAAAGAGTCCGTTTTGACAACAAAAAAGAACTTTTTTGTATAAGCAGAATTGCAAAATAGGCATTCCGGCTGAAAAAAACCCGACAATTTTAGCTCTTTTCCTACATGGCAGAACTAGAGGTTTTGGGTAGAATAAGACCGGGAGGCCAGAATAGCCGGGTAAAATGATACCAAAAACGTGATACCAACAATGACCAAACTGGTGATTGCAAAATCGCTCCAAATCATCTTAACGGGATAGTCAGAAACTACAGCATTTTCCATCCCCATCCCCACAAGCCCAAATTGATCCTGCGCCCAGCAGATGAGTCCGCCAATTAATAAACCAGATCCGGCTCCGATGAAGGAAATAATGGCTCCTTCTGAGAAGAAAATTCTTCTTATCAATTTTTGGTCGGCACCAATTGCCGAGAGGATGCTGATGTCTTTTTTCTTATCGATGGCCAGCATCATTAAAGAAAAGAAAATATTGATAGAGCCAACCGTTATTAATAAAGACAAGGCAAGAAATGTAAAAAGCTTTTCAATTTTTAAAAGTCGGTAGAGATCTTTTTGCTGCTCTTCATTGGTAAGGACAACGAATGATTTTCCGATTGTTTCAGATACTTTTTGTTTTAAACTGTTGAGATTGACTCCTTCATCTGTTTTTATCTCTAAAGCCGTACGCCTGTTTCCATAATCCAGCAGGTCTACAACAAAATCAAGAGGAAGAAAAATATAATTTTCATCATAATTTTTTTCTATAGAGAACACACCACCAGGCCGGATGCTCTTGCGCGAATACATTTGCGATGGATCTAAAGAAGTTTGTTTAAGGTCTTTGATATAAAATACCTGAAGGGCATACATCTCATCGTCTACAGCTACAGAAAGTGCATACTGTATGCCCCTCCCAAGGATAGCATAGTCGATTCCGTTCTCCTTTAATTTCATCTCGCCTTGTACAATGCGATCATCGAGACGGTGCTGATCAATAAAATTGTCGCTCACACCTTTAATTGTCGCGATCACATCCGCATCGCGATAGCGAATGTAAGCGTAGTCTTCAATTACCTCTGTGACTACATTTACTCCTTCTATTGCATTAAGTTTTGAAAGGAGTTCGTCATTTACTTCAAACGATTTTCCTTCTGCCGCTTCAATCTTAAGCTCCGGATCAAATGAAACATACAAAGATCGGAGTAACCCCTCCAGACCATTAAATACAGAAAGTACAATAATTAAGGCGGCAGTGGAAAAGGCAACCCCTACCATGGAAAGAATGGAAATGATGTTAATGAAATTTTGTTTTCGCTTCGAGAAAAAATAACGCTTGGCGATAAACAAGGAGAGATTCACAGAGCGCTGGATTCTTTTTAACTTTCTTTGTTCTCTTCGTCAGCAGGAGGTATGTTCAGACTGTTGATCAAAGAATCAATTTTGAATGCATTTTCCTCCACCTCATCAATAAAAAATATCAGCTCAGGAATTATTCGGACTTGCTTTCCAATCTTGCCACCCAGCTCTTTTCTGATCTCACTTTTTCGGGTGTTCAAACGGTCAAGGGTAGCCTCTTTGTCTTTGGCAAGCATCATGCTAATATAAATTTTTGCCACACTCAAATCCGGACTCATTTTTACCTCCGCAATAGAGATTATTTCATTGTTGAGGATGCCCCTTCTGTCGCACTGAAAAATGTCGCTGATTTCTTTTTGGATAAGCTTGCAGTATTTCTGTTGTCTCACGGTTCCGCTCATGCTGCAAAGATAAGCAAAAGTGCAGGGTGATGAGCGGGTGGAATAAAAATTGGCCTGGTGGAGGCCAATCCCCATTTTTTAGAACAATTGCCGGGATCGCCTTTGGCAATGAAGGCCTCATCTGGGTTCACAATGAAAGTGAATAACTTACTGACTTAATTACGTCAAACAATGCAATCGAATTTCTATTGTATTATTGCGATTTAATTCCGGATTTTAAACCCGACTGCCTGTGCTGCTCCGCTTCTTTCGGATCAATGACCCTTATCGACTGATTGGATTGTTTATCATTATTGTTCTGATAAGCCTTCCCTTTCTCATCATGCCTGTGGGAATCATGCTGAGTGAACTAAAGAACCTGGTGCTTGGGCAAGCCATAGCGGAAGGTAAACTCATGTACGTACAGGTATTTGATGATACACCACCATTGGCGAGTGTCATTTATGGTTTGATGCATCTGATTTTTGGTAAATCATTATTGGCTGGTCATATCATGGCCATCTTCATCATCATTTTTCAGTCGAGCTACTTTGCCACCTTATTGATTAATAATAAGGCCTATGCAGAGAATACTTATTTGCCCTCACTGATTTTTGGTCTTCTGTGCTTTTTTTCTTTCGACTTACTAAGTTTTTCTCCGGAATTATTGGCCTCTACCGTTTTGCTTTTTGCCCTCAACCAACTTTTTCATGAGGTTGAATTTAAGATTCAAAGAGACGAAATCACTTTAAAACTGGGTGTATATCTTGGGCTGACCACGTTCCTGGTGTTTTCCTATTGGGTGTTTTTGGTGCTAACAATTTTTATTCTTATCACATTCTCCAGGGCCGGATTCAGGAAGATTGCCCTAGTGGTGTTTGGATTTATGCTGCCCCATGCCCTCTTATTCACGCTCTATTTTTATAAAGGAGCGACCGGCTTACTCTGGACAAACTTTTATTTGAGCAACCTTACCTTCTCAGGAGAGATGTTGATAAGCACTAAAGGGCTGTTTGTTTTGGCTGCGGTGCCGGTGGTTTATTTTGTTTTCTCTGTTTTTATGATGAATAGAGAAGCGCGCTTTACAAAGTATCAATCTCAATTGATGCAGATCATGTTTCTTTGGTTATTATTTGCATTGATACAGGTATTGCTTGCTCGTCAGATTTCACCGGCCAGTCTGATACCATTCATTCCTCCGCTTGCTTATTTTGTAAGTCACTATTTATTGTTGATCCGAAGAAAGTGGAGAGCGGAATTGATGCTCTGGCTATTTCTTGGTGGTATTGTTAGTGTAAACCTGCTTTCAAGATCCGGCAAAATAGTATCTGTTGATTTTACAAGCTTGTTTCCAAAAACCAACACTTCTGTAGTAGAAGAGAAAAGGGTACTGATGCTTGAAAAGGATTTGAATGTTTATCAACACAATTCTTTGGGAGGATACTTTTTAGATTGGGGATTATCAGCACCCCTATTTACCGATTTGTCAAAATACGATCATGTAGAAATTATTTCTTCATGTTTCAAGGAAGATCCTCCTGAAGTGATTATTGATAAGAATAACCTTATGCAGGGGGTGATACAAAGAATTCCATCAATTGGAATGGAGTACAGGAGAGAGGGAAATGTTTATAAGAGAATCAGCAACTGATCTTGTTCACCCTTCGCTCGTGACGGCCTCCCTCGAAGCTGACCTTCAAAAATTGATCAACAATCTTTTCTGCTAATTCCATTTTGATAAATCGTGCGGGCAAGCAAAGGACGTTGGCATTGTTGTGTTGTCGTGCCAGTGATGCCAACTCTTCATTCCAGCAAATGGCAGCGCGAATTCCCTGATGCTTATTAGCGGTCATGGCCACTCCATTAGCAGAGCCACAAATTAAAATTCCGAACTCGTTTTCACCCTTTTCTACGGCATTGGCTACGGGATGTGCAAAGTCAGGGTAGTCAGCGGACTCAGTACTGTTGGCGCCAAAATCAGTGATTTCTAAACCTTGATTTTGCAAGAGCCCCTTTATCTCTTCTTTCATCTCGTAACCCGCGTGGTCACTGCCTATGGCAATTTTTTGTTTCATGTGTTAGCCTGGTCTGCCCGAAGGTCTTCTTCGTCTTGTTTTAATCTCTGCTTCATCACCATCGCAGATATCAAGATACTTATTTCGTAAAGTAAGTACAAGGGCAATGATATTAAAGACTGGCTTAATGGATCGGGAGGTGTAATGATGGCACCCAGAATGAGGATGGCAACCAATGCATGCTTTCTGTATTGTTTCATCAATGCAGGTGTTACTATCCCAATTTTTGAAAGGAAATAAACAACTACAGGCAGTTGAAACAACAATCCACTTCCAAAAACCAACGCGGTGATGGTGGACACATAAGAAGTAATATCAAACTCATTGGAGACCATATCACTGATTGAGTACGATGAAAGAAACCAGACCGCGAGCGGACTCATAATGAAATAGCCAAATGAAATTCCTACCAGGAAAAGAAAAGAAACGGCAGTTACAGCCCAACGCGAATTTTTTCTTTCACTGGATTGAAGCCCGGGAGTAACAAATTTCCAGATTTCCCAAAAGACATAAGGGAAGGCAACAATAAAACCTATAACAAAGGCAGCAGTAAGATGCATGGTAAACTGCCCTGTCATTAATCTGCTTTGTATTTTAAATGGGATAAACTCGACACACAGAGAGTCGACCATGTTTAATGCATGACCTACTTTGCACAAGAGTTTGAAAGTTACAAAATCAACTCTTGCGGGAGCGAAGACAATGTTTTCAAAAATCCAGGGACCAAAGACGAATGCAGCAATCATGAAAATAAAAACAGCAGAAATAGCCCTAACGATGTGCCATCTCAATTCCTCTAAATGATCGAGGAATGACATTTCTTTCTCTTCAGTCATCTCCGCTGCTTATTTTTTAACTGTACAAGGGAAATTTTTGAACGAAACGATTCACCTTTCTTTTCATAGCGGACAGATGCTTTGAATCATCTGGTTTCGCTAATGTCTGATCAATCAGGTCAACCACCTTGATCACGTCTTTTTCTTTCATGCCCCGTGTGGTAATAGCAGGTGTGCCAATGCGCATTCCCGAAGTAACAAAGGGTGATTGCGTGTCGAAAGGAACCATATTTTTGTTGATGGTGATGTCCGCCTTTACCAGCGCATCTTCTGCTTGCTTACCGGTAAGTTTTTTTGAACGGAGGTCGATGAGCATCAAATGATTGTCGGTGCCACCTGAAATAATATGGTATCCCCGGTTTACAAATTCGTTTGCCATGGCCTGTGCATTCTTGGATACCTGCACCACATAATCCAGGTATTCATCGGAAAGCGCTTCTGCAAATGAAATCGCCTTGGCAGCAATTACATGCTCTAAAGGCCCTCCCTGAGTTCCGGGAAACACACCAGAGTCGAGGATGGAAGAAAACTTTCTAATCTCGCCTTTCGGTGTTTTTATACCCCATGGGTTGTCAATATTTTTCCCGATCATGATCATGCCACCACGAGGGCCACGCAATGTTTTGTGCGTTGTAGTGGTAACGACATGACAATGTTGCATCGGATCGTTAAGAAGGCCACGCGCAATCAATCCTGCCGGATGTGCAATGTCGGCCAGCAAAATGGCTCCGACAGCGTCAGCTGCTTCGCGCAATTTTTTGTAATCCCAATCGCGACTATAAGCAGAGGCTCCGCAAATGATCATTTTGGGCTTCTCTTTTTTGGCGATTTTGATCACATTATCAAAATCAATAAGACCGGTTTCTTTTTCTACACCATAGAAAACCGGGTTATATAATTTCCCTGAAAAATTTACCGGAGATCCATGTGTGAGGTGCCCTCCATGGGATAGATCAAATCCTAAAATTTTGTCTCCGGGGTTTAAGCAGGCAAGCATTACGGCTGCATTGGCCTGTGCCCCTGAATGCGGCTGCACGTTGGCCCATTCTGCTGCAAACAATTCTTTCGCCCTGTCAATAGCCAGTTGTTCGATTTCGTCTACTACTTCGCAACCGCCATAGTATCTTTTTCCTGGTAGTCCTTCTGCATATTTATTGGTAAGCACAGTGCCCATGGCTTTCATTACCTGTTCAGAGGTAAAGTTTTCAGAGGCGATGAGTTCTATGCCATCTTGTTGGCGAATTTTTTCTTTTTGAATAAGATCGAAGATGAGTTTGTCGCGTTTCATCGGAGTGATTGGATTAACAATTATGGCAAGGCGAACCCTGAATATTTTTAAGGCTCCAAAAATAGGAGTTAATCCATAGATATTGCAATTAGAAAGGAATTACTCTTGTTTACCAGGATCCACTGCTTCCACCGCCAGAGAATCCCCCACCTCCACCAGAGAATCCACCCCCTCCACCAGAAGACCAACCACCACCACCGCTCCATCCACCTCCAAATCCACCACCGCGAGATCGGGTACTGGATGCTTCCATATTTTTGGCCATCCGTTTTCCCCATGAAGAGTTTCCCAGTAGCAATTTTAGAATAGGGAAGCCAATTAAGTAGCCATAAAGAATATTAATGCTTCCCCCTAAAGCGAATGTTGGAAAGACCGCCCAGAACGGAATAAGAAAGAAATAAAGGAACCATCCTGTCTTCCCAGACACGAGTCCGATGACGGTGAATATTCCCAGAATGCCATACACAAACAGGCTTATCATTATTAACTCTGAACCACTCAACTGATCGTCAAGACCCATATCATCCGAATCAGTTGCCGTGTACTCACCTCCTATGGCTTTGATAATACCATTCACACCCGCCACCACTCCTTGCTCGTAATCTCCCCGCCTGAACTCAGGAGCGATCTCGTTTCTTATTATTCTATTGCTCAAAGCATCAGTGAGTACACCCTCTAAACCTTCACCTACCTCTATTCTCATTTTGCGGTCTTCAATGGCAATTAATAATAATACACCGTTGTCTTTTTCCTTTTGACCCAATTTCCACTTCTCAGCTACTCTTAATGAGTACTCTTCCAATACCTCACCATCAAGGGACGGAATGATAAGCACCGCTATCTGATTGGAGGTGGAGTCTTCATAAACCTTTAAAAGGGATTCCAATTGTTCTACCGCACTAACAGACATTACTTTGGCATCGTCATGTACGCGCATACCCCAGAGTTCTGGCACGGCTTTTTGAGCGTGACTAAAAATGGATGGGGACAGTAAAAATAGAATAGAAAAAACCCGGACCATTTGTTTAGTCCTCAAGACGTAAGTCATCGCGTAATTCATTCACATCGTCATTTGTTCTGGTAAATCCGTTTTCCAACAACACCTCAGTGCACCGTTCAATAGCCATTATTATCCCATCAGCAACTTTATCTTTTCGGATGTTGGTTATGAGGTTGATAACAATTTTATCCCACTCCTTCTGATCTACCACTTTGCATATCCCGCGATCGGCCATTACAATCACCTCATGTTCAAAAAAAGAAACAAAGATCATGATACCAGTGCGGTGCCTGGTATTGAATATCTCCTCCTCGAGGAAGGCATTTTCCGCTCTTTTTCGGGTCGATTGATCCCGATGAAACTGACTGAGGAGCCAATACTTTACCGGAAGAATATAATGAGTAATAATCGCTCCAAGTGCGCCTGCCGCAGCGACTAATATAAAGATCAGCAACGGGTCATAAACAGATATGGAGGGGACATAACGATCAAAGATTACAATAAGGGCAAATGCAAAAGTGGCTAGAATCATGGCTCCGCGATAATTGGCGATGGTATAATAGCCGCTCTTCTCTACAAATACAGGAACAATCTCTCCTGATATTTTGCCTTCAGCCTCCCTTACAGCTGCTTTTATGCGCTCAAGGTCTTTTTCTGAGAATCGTTGTTTCAGTGACATGCGCTTGTTTGTTATTTATCAAATATACAGTTCGCTTCTCAATTTCTTTAGCTATTGACCTTTCAGATAATTATTGTGGTGCCCACCAAGTTGCAGTTTGTAGTCTAATAGTGATTGATTAATATCATCGGATATATCAACCAATTCTAATTATGAATAAAATATACCTAAGTCTTTTGGCGGCTTTTATTGTGCTGTCG